>WNFQ01001768.1_pt1 | contig 16136 bp, 14 predicted proteins | sample 5400171 | NCBI WGS metagenome assembly WNFQ01 (sample SAMN13153356, study PRJNA577476) | soil metagenome | isolation source: 20 cm soil under Madrone tree | place: USA:California | collected 2016-06-14 | reverse complement strand
TCCGCGACTTTAATAACCGCGCTTAGTGTCAGCCGCAAAAAGCTGATTGTGATCGGCGCTTGCGCGCTGCCGATAATCCTGGTCGGACTATTTGTCCTGCAACAGAAGCGTAAGGTTGGCTTTTTTGATCAGAAGGACGATTCAATCGTCTGGCGGCAGAGAGTCTGGCATGACGGCTTTCATTTGCTGTTGAGTAATCCCCGCCACCTCCTGGTAGGCGTCGGCATGGATTCGATCAAGGCGCACTGGCGCGAGTGGGGCTTGTTCGATAATGGCCGCATGCCCATGGGCCACATGCATTCGGACTATTTGCAGATCGCGCTCGAGCGCGGCGTGCCGGCGCTGATCGTTTGGCTGATTCTGCTCGGGACGTACGCGCGGATGTTATGGCGGGTCAGGCGCCGGGTGCCGCCTGAGAATTGGATGGAGCGGGGAATTATCCTGGGGGCCCTCGGCGGCTTGATCGGTTTCATGTGTAGCGGCGTTGTTCATTACAACTGGGGTGATTCCGAAGTGGTCATGATCTTTTATTTGATTATGGGATTTAGTTTGGTGGTCGAGAGGCTGACGCATGAGACTCAAATTACTAGCACATCCGCCCCAGCGCTTCTCGATGGCATGAAGTCAGTGCCGCCTACGTGAGCGGGTCGATCATGAAGTCGACCCTACGGGGCGTGTCTTTGATCCACCCACTAGCATCCTCAAGCTACTCGGCGCGGCACTTCGCTCATCAACGCCAGCAGGTTTCCTTCAGAGTCACGAAAATCCGCGAGCCAAAGATCATAGTCTGGCATGGGCGCCACCAGATGAGGCTTGACGATGAACTCAACACCGCGCGCCTTAAAAGTTTCATACACGCGCTCGATGGCGTCAACCTTGTAGTAAATGATCGAGGCCGGATGATCCAGGTCCGGCCGGTCCGCGACACCCAGCATCAAACGGACGCCGCCACAGTCAAAGAAGGCCATCCCTGGCGGCGCTTGAAACAGAAACGTCATCCCGAGTATGTCGCGATAGAAAGCGACTGCGCGATCGAGGTCCTTAACGTTGACAAAGATTTGGCCGATGCGCGACAGAGTCGGGCCAATTGGTATTGGGGTAGTCACTTTTTTGCTCCTCTCGCAGCGTAAGCGGCTTTCGTATAGCACGGCTATTGACGTATTATCAACATCCTTCAGGAAAAGAGAACAATTGATGAAAAGATTTGTGCGCGCCTCCGCCTTTGTAATTGCTCTCCTAACGGTTTCCGGTTTCACCGAATGCTATAAGCCGGTGACGAAGAGCCAGATGCCGTCGTACATCAAGACGGTGGCAGTGCCGGCATTTCAGAACAACGCGCTGCGCTTCAAGATCGAGCATCGCTTCACGGAAGCCGTGATGACCGAATTGATTCACCGCGGCCACGGCTTGCGTGTGCAGAGCGCGCGCGAGGGCGCTGATGCAGTGATCGAGGGTACGGTCAAGAGTTTTGGATTCTCGGGCGTGTTACTAGACGACAAAGGCCGCGCGCGGATTTTTGAGGTGACGGTTACCGCGGCGGTGACCGTACGCGATCAGCACGAGAACCGCGTGCTCTACGACAACCAGAATTTTGTTTTTCGCGGCGAGTTCGAATTTGCCAACGACCCGCGAAACTTCTTTAATGAGGAAGACCCGGCCGTACAGCGCATCGCCCGCAGCTTTGCCGAGTCGATCGTTTCGACTCTGGTGAACGGGTTCGGAGTTAAAGACGACAAGTAGAGTCTACAGGCGATTATCCTTCTCCCTATCTCTTTGGGAGAGGGCAGGGGAGAGGGCCTGTCGGCGCCAAGCTTTGCACCCTCCCCTAACCCCTCCCAAAGGGAGGGGAAGAAGACCGCGCACACTTAAACCAGCGTGATTACAACCACAGACTAAAGTCTGTGCCACCAGAAGGACACCATGCCGGTTCGTACACCAAGAGATCTAACGCAAGCGCTGAAGCAGGGAAAGATCGAGCCCGTCTATTTCCTCTTTGGCCCGGAGACTTATCTTCGTGACGAAGCCGCGCGCACGATTACCGAAGAAGCTTTGCGGAACACGCTGCTGCGTGAATTCAACGAATCGTCATTTAACCTGTCGACTGACGAGGTGGGTTCGGCCGTGGCGATCGCGGAACAACTGCCGATGATGTCGGATCGTCGCGTGATCCGGATCAGGAACTTCGGCAAGCTCCGGGAAGCCGACGAAGCTAGCTTGGTCAGCTATCTGGAGCGGCCCGTCGAGACTTCCGTTGTGATTTTCTCGGCTGACGATCTGGACAAGCGCAAGAAGCTGGCGAAGTCGCTGATGGCGAGCGCCGCTTTTGAGTTCCAGCCGCTGAAAACCAACGAGCTGCAAACCTGGATTAAATCTCATCTGAAAAAGCTGAAGGTCGAGATTGAACCACGCGCCGGACATCGTATCCTGGAAATGGTCCGCAGCGATTTGCACACGCTGACCAACGAACTTAATAAGCTGGCGGCTGCCTCGTTGCCATCGGGTCGGATAACTATCGAGCTGGTAGATGCGTTGATTAGTCGCTCCCGCGAACACCTGAACTGGGAGTTGAGCGACCACTTGATCGCGGGCAATCGCCCGGCGGCGCTCAAGACTCTGCACGACTTGCTGGATGATGGAGTCGAGCCGGTTTTACTGATCGGTTTGATTGCCGGCACTTACCGGCGCATGGCCCTGGCTCAGGCACTCCTGGCGCAGGGAGCCGCACCGGCAAGAATTTTCGGCGAAGTGCGCATGCCGGCATTCAAACAGGGCGCCTATCTCTCGATGCTTAACAAGACCGATTCCAGGGCCCTCGCAGAGAGACTTAAACGGATTGCGGAAGCCGACCTGGCGATCAAGACTTCCAAAGCGACACCGCGAATGCAGGTCGAAATGCTTGTCTGCGAGCTGATGGGTTAGTTCTGATGGCAGCAGAAATGCGATCCACGAATTCACACGAAATGACTCGAACTCAAAGCTTGGTGGTTTAGTGGATCGCATTATTCCGCCTCAAGCCGCTAAAAAATGAAGGCGGACCGATTTACGATCCGCCTCATACTCTTCGAGACTCTCTGGCTGATATCGCAAGCCTTTGGCTTACTTAGCGCTGGCCTGGGTAACCCGAGCCGTTAAGCGCGATTTGTGCCGGGCGGCGGCGTTGCGATGCAGCGCACCCTTCTTTACCGCTTTATCGATCTCGGAAACAGTCGTCGGTAGCAATGAACTGGATTCCTTCGCATCTCCGCCGTCGAGCGCGCTGCGCAACTTCTTAATCGAAGTGCGCAACTTCGTCCGATTGTTCCGATTAATAAGACGACGGCGCTCACTCTGGCGAACGCGCTTTTCTGCTGATTTATGATTAGGCATTCAAATCTCCGTTAATTCAGTTACTTTGACGCTGGCTAACTACCCCGGCGCGAAGTTAGAGATTATGGGGAGCCGGATAATCAGTGTCAAGGCGAGACGTTTGACGGCTTTGCAGTGGGTAGTATCTTAGTTTCTGATGAGGTCAGTACCGGGAGCTGTAGCGACTGGGTTAAAATCCTTCGCGATCTCGACCGTCGCGTGAGTTGAGACCCGGTCGCTACCGCTTCCGGTACTGACTCCATAATAGCGTCGCTTCTCCGCTCTGCCGGCGCAATCCAGAATTTCAATCATTCAACTGCACTGAACGCAGAATATTCTGAAACGTGCTCAGGTACGTGTTGTAATCGCTCTCGGGCGCGACCGAGATTATGTAGAGCAACTCGCCGTTGCGTAATTGGGTGGTTACTACGTTGACCACTTCCGGCTGCCCGGTTGCCTCGTTGGTATTGCTCAGACTAATCAATAAGCCATTGCGATTCCCGACATACGTGCGCTGATAGCCACCGCGGGCGCGCAAGTTCCCACTGTTTTGTTGCAACGCGTTCAGAAAATCGTTGGTGGCCTGTTGCAGGTTACTGCTGTTGCTTTGGGCCACGCCGATATTGATGCCATGGGTGAAGACGGCCTGACCATTCGCCGATCCATAACCGCCACTGGGCGCGTACCAAACCGATTCCTGCTCAGACATCTCGCGCCAATTGTCCGGCACACTTAGCCGCGCGACCCCGAGCGCGGTGTAGGTGCGAAACCGCGACGATGGGTACTCGACGCGGCCCCGCGGCCCAGCGGGATAGTTCGTTCGATCGCCATTCGGGTAGTTGTTTCTATCATTTGGATAGTCACTTCCCTGATTGGGATAACGGCGGCCACTCTGTTGAATTTCGGCCATCGTTTGCGCGCGCGGATAGCCGCGCAGCCGTTCTTTGATGGCCATAAATTCCTGGTTGTTGCGCGCGAGATTATTTATTCGCAGATACTGTGCTTCCTGATTAATGCGAGCGTAGCGATTTGCGGGACTGGGATGATCGCTCAGAAAGCCGCCACCGCCGCCGCCCTGAGCTTCGATCGTGCGAAACATGTTCGCCAGATCCCGCGGATCGTATCCGGCGTTCGCCATGATGCGTGCGCCCAGCAGATCGGCCTCGGTTTCATATTCGCGACTGTATTTCAGCAAGGTGAGGGCGAAAGGAGCTTGAGCTATCTGCCCAAGTCCGGGCCCGCCTAAAATTGTTCCCAGAATGCCTGCAACGGCAGCTCCCGTTTGATGTTTGCCGGCCTTGGTTGCCTGGGCGGTGCCATGACGCAAAGCAACGTGGCTCAACTCATGCGCCATTACTCCGGCGACCTCGCCTTCGGTGCGAGCCGCCTCGATCATTCCGCGGTTTACATACATCGGACCACCGGGCAGCGCGAAAGCGTTGATGTCACGGGCGTTGACAACTTTGAAGTAGTAACGAAACTCGGGATGCTGGAACTCCGGTGGAATCGCAGCCACCAGCCGCTGCCCCAGGTTTTCAACATACGCGTTAACTTCTTCGTCGCGCATCAGCGGGAATTGCTTTTCGGCTTCGGCGGCGGCTTGCCGCCCCAGCTTCACATCGTCGGACGGCTTATATTTATTGGCGTGTAAAACAATCTGAGTTTGTGCGAATACCACCAGCGGCATCAACACGATCGCGGTTGCCATCAAGCGGGCCAGCCACTTGTTCGCTCTTCTATAAACAGGTCTATTCATTTACTTACTCTCCTCATAAATCTTGTCGGAGCTTACGTCCCCAATTTCTGATGATGATCCATGAAACATGTTTGCCCGCAAATGATCATCAATCTCAGTGCCACAAGATCACCAGGACCGGATCGGCAAAGCTTGTTTTCAAAGATTCTTCGGCAGGGGCGTTTTAGGGTGCTTTGAAGCTCGAGGCCGGTAAATACCGATCCTCGGCGCCGCTATTCAACCTGGGCCGGGCTCATCTCTAATGCTCCAATTCCGTCGATGAGCACACCGATATGGTTCATTCGTCCAGCGGGCACAGGCCCTACTTGCGAGGTTTGATCTTTTCATCCAGCCACTTGGTGGCCTCGTCGAGTGGCGCTATTTGGTGAGGTCTTCCTTTCCAGACGCGAATCATCGATACGATCAGAAAGATAGTCGACGCCGCCCCAAAAAGTCCCTGGCCAAACCGATTCCCGGAAATCAAGGTCAAAAACCCGAAAGCGCCGGAGAGAATCAGTATCGCCGCTTGCAGCGCCAATCCCTGCGCTGCATGAAAACGCGTACGCGATTCTGTGCGCGGCACGAGCAATAGTTCTACGACCGCCGCTACCGCGCCAATATGGCCGGGAATGTAGGGCAACAGGTTGGCCCACTTTTCAGAAATTCCCAGTCCCCGCACCGGGTGCGATCCATGATTGAACGAGACTGGGGCCGGCGGTGGCTGATAGACATTTGCCGGCGCCACGGGTGACGGCTGATAGATGTTCATCTGTGGGGCGGCGGGTGGTGGTTGGTAGATCGTCGAGGACCGGGCCTTGGGCGGAATAAACACCGAAGGGTAAGACGTAACCTTGTCGCCGTCGATGCGACGCGTCGGCGCCTCGCTTTCGGGATTGGAACGCGCCGCTTCGTTTTCCGTGCGACCGATGTCCCGCGTAGGCCCGCCCCTCACTTCTTCAGTCGGCGCACCTGAGGCAAACGATTTGTCCGCGCGCTCCGCGACCTTTCCGTCGAGTGGGTTGGTGTCGTACTTGGTTCGTTTTGGCTCCATCTGAGGTGTCTACGCGAGCCGCGCCGTTTCCGTTTCAAGGATTACTGGTCAACTACGATTTCATACTCAACCGGTTCCCAACTTCCGGCACTCTCCGAAATACGAAAGACGCCGATATTTGGTGGTTCAGCGCCGAGTCCAACAATAAGGTAAACCGCTGATGGATAGTAGGCAAGCCGCACATCCGTTTGCGAAGGCCGTGGATTAGCAGAGCGCGGATGGGAATGGTAAATCGCCAGCAATTCTTCGGCGCGCTCGCGCATCGCGCGCTGAGCGGCAAACAGATCTTCCGGGGACGCTTCGTAGGTGACGAGGGGATCAGCGGCGACATTCCGCGTTGGATAGACAGTTTGAGTTCGAGCGTTGATGCCGCCGACCAAGCCGCAGCATTCGCGCGGAGCGGCATCGCGTGCATGCGAAATGATTTGGTCGAGTTGAGAACGCTGGAAGGAAATGATCATGTTTGGCGGAAGGATGGTCTCGCCATCGGATTTGTAGAAAGACCGGTTCCCTTCGCTCAGTTAGGAGCGAAATGTTAACAGAGGTTCAGATTGCGCCCTTAACGGCGCTCAGTTGGATTGGTAACAACGAGGTCTATAGATATCTCGTCCCTAACGGGACGAAAGCAAATGTTTTTGTGGCTTTGCCATCCGGCGGCGGAGCCGCAAGACACATCCACGTGCTGACTATTCCCGAACGATTTTCAAATGCAGCTCTGCCAATTGTCTTTCATCAACTTCGCCCGGCGCGTCGATCATCAGGTCCTGGGCGGAGGCGGTCTTGGGAAAAGCCATCACGTCGCGAATATTTTCCGTGGGTACCAGCACCATCAGCGTACGCTCAATGCCCGAAGCGATCCCGCCATGAGGCGGCGTGCCGTACGCCAGAGCGTCAAGAAAGAAACCAAAGCGGGCCCGGGCGGTCTCTTCGCTCATCCCGAGCGCTTTGAAAACGATCGATTGCACGTCGCGCCGGTGAATTCTGATCGAGCCGCCGGCGACCTCAACGCCGTTGATGACAGCGTCGTAAGCCTTGGCGCGCAACCCGGCAAACAGTTGCGTCTCACCCCATACCGCGCGTTCGAACAGCGGTACGTCTTCATCTAAAGGAGACGTGAACGGGTGATGCATTGAGTAGTAGCGCCCGTCGTCTTCGTGAAATTCAAACATCGGGAATTCGGTCACCCACAAGGGCGCGAAGACGCCGTCCGGGATTAGCTTTTCGCGGCGCGCAACTTCATTGCGCAGCGCGCCCAGACTGGCGGCGACCACGCTGGCGTTGCCGGCCACGATCAGGACCGCGTCGCCCTTCGTTGCTCCCGCCAGTTCAGCCAGCCGCGCAACCGTCTCGTTGCCCAAAACTTTTAGCAATGATGACGAGAGTTCATCGCCGATCTTGATCCAGGCCAGCGCGCCGGCGCCGTAACGTTTCGCGAACTCCTGTAACTCGTCTAAAGTCTTTCGCGACATGGCAGCGCCGCCGCGCACCGCGATCCCCTTGACCTGGCCACCTGCGCTGAGCGCGGCGGCAAACGGCGCGAAGTTGGTTTCGGCCAGCGCCGGCGAAAGGTCCTTCAATTCCATCCCTACAATACGCAGGTCGGGTTTGTCCGAACCGAAGCGTTCCATCACATCGGCGAAAGTGAATCGCGGGAATGGAATGGGCAACTCAACATTAATTAGTCGAAAGACTCGCGCGAAGAGCCCTTCGACCAGCGCGTAAATCTGATCGGATGTAGCAAAGCTCATCTCCACATCGAGTTGCGAAAACTCAGGCTGCCGATCGGCGCGCAGGTCCTCGTCGCGAAAGCAGCGCGCGATCTGGTAGTACTTGTCCAGCCCGGCAATCATGCAAATTTGCTTGAAGATCTGCGGCGACTGTGGCAGCGCAAAGAACCTTCCGGGCTGCACTCGCGACGGCACGATGTAGTCGCGCGCGCCTTCCGGGGTCGACTTGATCAGGTTCGGAGTTTCGATCTGCGTGAAGCCCTGCTCGTCCATGTAACGATTAATTTCCAGCAACAGGCGATGCCGCAAGCGCAGATTTGCCTGCAACTGCGGCCGGCGCAGATCGAGATAGCGATATTTCAAGCGGAGATCTTCGCTGGCCAAAGCCTCGGACGACGGAGCATCAAGTTGAAAAGGAAGCGTACGCGCGTCGTTTAAGATCACCACCTCGGTGGCCTGGACCTCGATGTCACCGGTCGATAGTTTCGGGTTGCGGGCGCTCGGATCGCGCAGCACGACTTCACCGGTAATGGCGAGTACATATTCGCCGCGCACTTCCTTGGCTTTTGCGTGGGCGTTCGGCGCCTTCTCTTCGTTGCAGACGATCTGCGTAATGCCATCGCGGTCACGCAAATCGATAAAGGTGAGCGGACCAAAGTCTCGCCGCTTAGCGCACCACCCCATTAAAGTGACCCGCTTGCCGACGTCTTCCTTGCGCAAAGCACCGCATGAGTGCGTGCGTTCCCGGTTGCCTAAGTTTTCAATCATTTCAATTTTGGAGTGCGTCGGCAGAGCGAAGCGGCGACGGCGCTTTGGATTATTTTCGAAATGGAATTGAAAGCGGCATCGCGCTACGCTTGCCGCCGCATTCCAAATCAGAACAGCACAGTCCCCCCATCGACATTGATCGCCTGGCCATTAATGCCGCGGCCATCCTCGGAAGCCAGTAACAAAGCCAACGCCGCGACTTCTTCCGCGGTCACCAGCCGATTCTGCGGGCTCGCCCGCTTAAGCACTGCCAGTGCATCGTCGGCTGACTTGCCGGTCTTGGCCACAATATTTTCGATGCCGCGCGAAGTCATTTCAGTATCGACATAGCCGGGACAAATGGCGTTCACGGTAATGCCGCTGGCGCCGATTTCCAACGCGAGCGATCGCGTCAAGCCGAGCACGCCATGCTTTGAGGCAGAGTACGCCGAGATGTATGGCGCGCCCGTCTTGCCGGCAATTGAAGCAATATTAATGACGCGGCCCCAACCGCGCTCCAGCATTCCGGGCAACGCGAGACTCGTACAACGAAATGCTCCGGTCAGATTAACTTCGAGATGGCGTTGCCACATGGCTTCATCGGTTTTCACGAACGGCGAGGTCTCGGCGATGCCCGCGTTGTTCACTAAAATGTCAGGGCCGCCACCGAACTGTTCGCTGGCATGCGCGAAAGCGCGGTTAACGCTATCAGTGTCAGAGACGTCACATTCGATTGCCAGCGTCTCTACGCCAAATTCGCAGGCAACTTCATCGGCCACGCTTTCGATCTGGATGCGCGTACGGGCAGCAAGCGCGATTGACGCGCCTTCGCGGGCGAACGCAATCGCTACCGCGCGGCCAATGCCGCGACCTCCGCCAGTGATTAGAGCTAAGCGATTCTCGAGTCGCATAAATGTAGGGGCAGGGCTCGTCCCTGCCCTTTCTGGTTGCGGAAACGCGGGCAGGGACAAGCCCTGCTCCTACAGATCTATCTTCCCGTAAATCTGGGCGGCCGCTTCTCGATGAAAGCGCGCACGCCTTCGCGCCCATCCTCGGATTCAAAACATCGCACCTGGGCTTCGACCTCGTATTGCAGCATCTTTTCCAAAGTGTCGTGTTCGCTGGCGTAAACCGCATGCTTGGCCGCCGCGATCGACACCGCCGGCCCGGAACGCAGACGTTCGGCTAACTTTTGCGTCTCTGCTTCCAGCTCTTCCGGAGCCACCACGCGATTAATCAGGCCGAGACGGAAAGCCTCGTCCGCGTCAATCGTGTCACCCAGAAAGAAAAGCTCGCACGCAATGTTCGACGTGACCATGCGGGGCAGGAAATATGTTCCGCCCCAGTCGGGATGAAAACCTAGCTTCACGAAAGATTGGCTGAACGTCGCGGTCCGCGACGCGAGACGCAAATCGCAAGACAGCGCCAGATTGAACCCGGCGCCCGACGCCGGCCCTTCGATCGAAGCGATCACGGGCTTGGTCATTTGCCGGATGGCCAGGATCACTCGACGGGCCGCGCCCAGAATGCGAGCGAATTCCTCCGCGTCCTGGCGCTCCAGCATCTTCGCCATGAACGCGACGTCGCCGCCCGCACAAAACGCCCGGCCCTCGCCTTTGATCACCACGACCCGTATGTGTGGATCGCTGCCGGCTTCTTCCAGGGCCTCGGCGAGATCTCGCCGCATGTGTCCGACCAGAGCGTTCAGACGATCGGGCCGGTTAAGCGTGATCGTTACAATACCATCGGCTTCGCTGACTTTAATGTTTTCGTCGTCCATAGCTGTCAGAACCACCTGCGGTAGCGGGTGGTTTTATGTAGCAAAAGGATCAACCGCCCGCTACCGCAGGCGGTTCTGACTCACTTTCCTTTAAATTCTGCTTTGCGCTTGTTGACGTACGCTTCCAGACCTTCCCTGGCGTCTTCGGACTGGAACAGTTGCTGTTGTAACTCGCGTTCCAGAGCCAGGGCCGATTCGAAAGGAATCTCGGCGCCGGTTTGCACGGCGCGCTTGATGCGGCCGACGGCGCGCGTGGCTTTGTTTGGCGTCGTGAACTGGCGCGCGTAATCCAGGGCCTGCTCCATGAACTGTTCGCTGGTCTCGGCGTCATAGATTTGATTGACCAGACCAAGTTCCTGTCCCTTCTCGAAACTAAACAACTCACCGGTGGCCATCAACTCGATTGCGCGTGACTTGCCCACCGCCCGCGCCAGACGCTGTGTGCCGCCGGTGCCGGGCAGAACGCCAAGGGTAACCTCCGGCAGACCCATCTTGCCGGCGTTACGCCGAGCTATGCGAATGTCCGCGGCCATGGCAACCTCCAAACCGCCGCCGACACAGTGACCGTTGATGGCCGCGATCACCAGCTTTGGCGTCTGCTCCAAACGGTTCAGAGTTTCGTTTGCATGCAGACAAAAATAATATTTGAATTCGGGCGTGACAGAGGCGAGCATACTAATATTCGCGCCTGCGCAGAAAAACTTTTCACCACTGCCGGTGATTACCATCACCTCGACACTCTCGTCCATGCGGGCTTCAAGAACGCAAGCATCGATCTGCCGCATCATGTCATACGAGTAAGTGTTGGCGGGCGGATCGTTGAGAGTCAGCACCGCTATTCCGTGATCGACACGATAGTTCATGAGAGCCGGCTTTGGATCAGTCATCTGAAATTGAGTTGCCATCGTTTCTAATTTGATCAGGCGTCAGGCGCTGCGCCAGATGTTAACCTTTTCGGCCAATTCCGAGCCGCCCTGGACCGTGGTCCGCTCTGCCGGTGAAAGAAAGCCCGATAGAAAGAGACGGGTAATATTATCGACCAGTTGACTGACAGACAACTTGCCGCGCGGATCGTACCAGTTATAGATCCAATTCATCATGCCGAATAGCGCATAGGTCGCGACCGTTGTATCGACTGTTCGTTTGGGCTGGCCATTACGTCGCGTGGCGCGCGGTGAACTGACTGCGTCCTGTTGAACTTCCGAGATTATCTTGCGGGCCCGCCGGGTGTATTGGCGTTTCCGCGCAGAGACATGCTCATGCAAGTCCCCGCCGAGCGACTCGGCCTCGTGTGACAGCACCTTCATCTCAGACATATTGGCGGCAAAAAACGAAAGGTGATTGTCGATGAAGATGCGTAGCTTCGCTATTGGATCTGACTCTTTCTGCAGACGTTCTTCCAGGCGTTGCAGGACACGACCAAAGCAATGATCCTGGATGAGAAAAAGCAATTCTTCCTTCGATTTGCAGTAGTGATAAAGCCCGGCGAGGCTGACTTCCGTCGCGCGCGAGATGTCGCGCATGGAAGTCGAATGATAACTTTTCTCGGCAAAGATGCGCGCCGAGACGCGCAGGATCAACTCCAGCTTTTGATCGTAACGCGAAAGGTCGGTTGAAGCATTTGAACGCATATTTGTAGGGGCAGGGCTCGTCCCTGCCCGCCGGCCAATTTCGAATCTTCGGGCAGGGACGAGCCCTGCCCCTACAGCCTCACGTATTCAAACTCAAATGGCTTCCCCTTAATTCCCGATGCGGGGGGCGCGATCCAATTCGCGATCTTGCCAAGCTCGGTTACCGGGTGCATCAGACTGCGCACGTATTCGCGATCCTCCAGGGTTGGAAGCCAGCCGTCCTTGCGCGCTTCAAACTCGTCCATCGTGATCAGCGCACCTTCCAGATCAAAATGATGACCGGCGAATTCACCGACGTGACGATGAAAGCGAATGTTCGGAAGGTACAAACGCTGATTGACTCCTTCATCCGCCAGCGCCTTGTTCCAGCGCGCCAGGCCTTTTTCACAATCCTTCACATACTCTGTGCGCAGCACTTCGTTCAGAGCGTTTCGCAAAGGCACTTCACTCGGGACCAACTTTCCACCCTCGACCACCTGCATCACGAATGAGCCTTCCGCCGCGATGTGATCCGTGTATTGCTCCTGCTCTTTGAAGCGTCCTTTCAAACCCGCAGCGAAAAAGTCGGCTGAGTTCGAACTGATCTCACCGCCAAACAGATCCAGGGAATAGCTGAACCAGAAGTTGATGTATTTCTGAATAATCTCAAGCGGAATGCCGCCGGCTTCGCGCACCTCCTCGTTTGGATTCTGCTTCATCAATTGGGCCGTGCGGCGGACCACCCGGCTCAGTCCCGTGTCGCCGACGAACATGTGATGAGCTTCTTCGGTCAACATGAACTTGCACGTCCGCGCCAGCGGCTCGAACCCGGATTCAGCCAGGGCCGAGAGCTGGTACTTCCCGTCACGATCGGTGAACATCGTGAACGAATAAAAGTTGAGCCAATCGTCACACGGCTGGTTGAATGCTTCCAGGATGCGCGGCTTGTCGGGATTGCCGCTGCGGCGCTCCAGCAGCGCGTCAGCTTCGTCGCGGCCATCGCGGCCGAAATAAGCCTGCAGCAAATAAACCATCGCCCAGAGATGCCGGCCTTCTTCGACGTTTACCTGAAAAAGATTGCGCAGGTCATAGAGGGACGGACAGGTGTGGCCGAGAAGTCTTTGTTGCTCGACTGAAGCCGGCTCAGTATCTCCCTGTGTGACGATGATGCGGCGCAGCGAGTTGCGAAATTCGCCCGGCACTTCCTGATAAGCAGGCGCGCCGTAGTTATCGCCAAAGCCGACCTTTGCGTCGCGTTGCGCAGGCTCGAGAAAGATGCCCCAACGGTAATCCGGCATCTTCACGTAATCAAAGTGCGCCCAGCCTTCCGAGCCGACATCGACCGCCGTGCGCAGCCAGACGTCCTTGTCCTGAAACCCATCGGGCCCCATGTCGTGCCACCAACCAAGAAAGTTCGGCAGCCACTTCTCCAAAGCGCGCTGCAGGCGCTTGTCTTCGGAAAGATTTACGTTGTTGGGAATGTGATCGTAAAGATTCATGTACGTCTCCTGCTGGGAGCGCGGACGTCCCGTCCGCACAGCGCGCGCGCTCAATTTCTTGCTGGGATGAACTTCAACAACCTTCATTCGAGCTTCGCGCTCAATGCGGACGAGACGTCCGCGCTCCCAGCATCAAGTCCTCTTGTAATCAAACTGCGCCTGCGTCGGCTTACCATAATTCGTCAGAGCACCTTGCGGACCGACGGCGTTAGGCCGTTGAAAGATCCAGTTTTGCCAGGCAGTCAAACGTCCGAAGATTTTGGTGTCCATTGATTCCGGTCCGGCAAAGCGCAGCGACGCTTCCATGCCAGTCAGGGCGTCAGGCGAAAGGGAAGTGCGTTCCTCAATTGCCACCCGAATCTCGTCTTCCCAATCAAGATCGTCCGGCGAGAAAGTTACTAACCCTGCTTGGTCTGCTGCTTCAGTGTCGAACGAACCTTCGTGAGCGAGCACTTCATCAACTTTGACCGGTTCAGCCAGAAAACGAGACTGCAAACGAGTCAGACCGTTGTTCATTGGCAGTGCACCGGCGTTGAGCTCAGAAACACAGACTGAAGTCTGGGCCACTTCCGGATTGTTCAGCATGTAGGTCCGGTCCGAGGCGAGCGCCAATTCCAGCAGATTGCCCGCGAAAGAACTGCCGGGTTCGATAATCGCAAAGAAACTCTTCGCGGTAAGATCGAGCCGTCGCAGGACCCGCGCCATGTGCAAAACGATTTCGCGAACGAGCCAGTAATCGCGATTAGCCGCGAGCGTTTTGTCGATCGCCAGTACGTCATCGATAGCGCCTTCGGTCCGCAGACAGATCAAACCGATCTCGGGTTCGTTTACTCGCAGATACAAAAGCATATCGTCCAACTCGCGATAGGCGCGCAGGGGCCAGTAGTCGTCGCCGAGCTTTTGAATCTCATCAGGAGATGTTGGTAAGTTGGCCTCAGGCCCGCGCACGGTGAGATCGGCGTAACGCTTTTCGCGATTGAGCTTCAGGGAGACGTATTTGTATTCGCGACCGTTGTCGGTTGACTTAGCTTCGAGCGGATTCAACTTGATGCCATTCTTCTCCCCTCCCTCTGGGAAGGGAACCAAAGGGGAGGGTTTAGCGCGGTAAGTCCCTCTCCCCTGACCCCTCTCCCAAAGGGAAGAGGGGAAGGAGGCATCAAGGTCGCCACGCAAGTTAACAACTTGCGCTACCCGGGCGTCCACTGCTTCCTGAAATTTGCTGGTAGGGAACGAATCGTCGATCAACCCCCAGTCCTTCGCGCGCTTGCCCTTCAATCCTTCCGCCAGAGTTGAAAATACGTCGGCGCGGTCGCGCCGCACTTTGCGTTTATCTACCAGGCGCGTCAGGCCGCCAGTGCCCGGCAGTACGCCAAGTAACGGCACCTCGGGCAGGGACACGGCGGAGTTACCGTCGTCAACCAGATAAATCTCGTCGCACGCAATCGCGAGTTCGTACCCACCGCCTGATGCTGTGCCATTCAACGCGGCGATATAACGACGGCCCGAATGATGCGAATCGTCTTCGATAGCGCAGCGTGTCTCATTCGTGAACTTACAGAAATTTACTTTGAACGCGTGCGACGAGGTGCCCAGCATGTAGATATTCGCGCCGGCGCAAAAGATGCGCGGCTTCAGACTGGTAACCACGACGGCGCGCACTTCCGGATGTTCAAAGCGCAGCCGCTGAATCGCGTCGGCCAGTTCGATGTCCACGCCCAAGTCGTAGGAATTCAGCTTCAGCTTGTAGCCTTCAGCAAGTGTTTCATCTTCCTGCACGTCCATCGAGATTCTGGCGACCTCGCCGTCTATCGACAGCTTCCAGTGCTTGTATTGTTCGGGCGAAGTTTGAAAGTTGATCATCTGCATCAGTGGGCCTTAGCGGGCTTGTTTTCGGGCCGTTCGAACGTTCGTTCGATAGACATTCTATGGGCGAAGTCGTTCGCGGGTCAAGTCAGGTTTTGGGAGATTGCCTTACCGGGTGGACCGATCCACGCAGCACTTGAGGTCAGTACCGAGAGCGGTAGCGACCGGGTTATTGGCTTAGCAACCTTGACGGTCCCAGCAATCGAGGCCCGGTCGCTACCGCTCCCGGTACTGACTGCGTCATCGTTATGACCGTCCTGGCGGCGATTTGTGTTTGCTTGACAGAGGCTTTGGTCGCGGGTAGGGTCAAGCCCTGTTACATGGCTCGTCCAAATTCAAATTCAGATTTGAAATTTGAGCTGATAAACACGGAGGCGCATCTGTTCTGGTGAATGGCGCGGTCTTCAAAACCGTTAGTGAGCCTGCGAGAGCAGGCTCAGGTAGGTTCGATTCCTACACGCCTCCGCCATTCCGATAGTAGGCAAGTCGGTAGTAAGCAGTAGGCAGTAAGACGCTTCTTTGTTTCTGCAAACATCTTGCTTGGTTCGTCGGACTCTCCCATCAAAAAGTTGCGCAATTCGTTGCATTGACGGCAACTTTGCGAAGTGGTAATTCCTCTCCTCGCGCGGCTTGTTTCAAATCTTCTGCTAAGGCCTTTTCCGGTTTGCTGACTGCTCAGTGCTGACAGCCGACTGCTCACTAATGAAGGATTGGATTGCCCTCAACATGACTCCCGGCGTCGGGCCCAGGGTCACGGCGCGCCTCCTCGAACATTTTGG
>WNFQ01005439.1_pt1 | contig 16141 bp, 18 predicted proteins | sample 5400171 | NCBI WGS metagenome assembly WNFQ01 (sample SAMN13153356, study PRJNA577476) | soil metagenome | isolation source: 20 cm soil under Madrone tree | place: USA:California | collected 2016-06-14 | reverse complement strand
CCTCCACGACGACTGTGCCACGCCAGCCGAGATCCACGAGACGCCGCTCTTTGTTGGGAAGTAGGATCACAGGGGTGCCACCCGGGGGCGGGAAGATTGTGAATGAAGAACGGTGGACCCATCGCACTACAGTGTGATACGCTCCCTGTGGACTGCGATGCAGACTCGTTGACAAAGTTTCGGTGAGGCAGACAACAAATTACTCACGTTTCTGTTCGCACGCGATCTTGCAGCAATTGCAAATTTGCAATAATCTCTTCTCCCCAGAAGCGGATATCTAGGTGAACGATAGGATTACGGTCTCCTGCTACCCGAATGACGCGATGGAAATACGAGGGTGGGAACGCAAGTGCGGGTAACGATGGTGGAACATCGCCGATTTGCGAAAAGGTGAAGTCAAGGTCCTACACGTAAATTCGCGCAGGTGAGAAGTGATCGGAACTTATTAAATGCACGACGCACAATGAGGTACCGTCCGTCCCAAACAAGTCGTCCGACATTGCCTTCATCACCAAGTGCAGTGTCCCAAACGACGTCGCCAACACGAAGCAATTGCAAGATACCAGCTTTGCGAAGTTCCGTCTCGCATTCGAGCACGCCGGCGTCCGACAGCCAATCTCCCTCTGGGGATGGTACAAACACACGAAGCAAGGGCGCACGCCGCAAACGAAACAATGGCGACCTAAATCCACCAGACGTGTGGGTAGTTCTGAGTGGAAGATGCACCTGAGAACTTCCTGCGCCCTGAGACCATACAGAGCTTGTCGGAGATGGGGCGCGGCTAGGCTGTCGTAATGCTGAACGGTGCTTGTTCCCCTGGCCCTGTGCAGCGCCTGCACTCCACGACAGTGGTGGCCCATTGTTTTGTCGTTGTGATGGTTGAGCCTGTCCAATGCTCCGTTTCCGTCGAACAGCATTTTGTTCCACATCCGCTTCAGCCTGTGCACGAAGGCGAATAACGATTCGATTGAAGGCCCGAGTCTCCTTTTTCATGTCATGGATAAGACGAGCGTCCTCCTCCGAGGGCGGCGAGGAAAGTGTAAGAAAGGCAGACTGTGCGTAGACATGCACAGGCTTACTCACGCCGCGCATGTATGCACGCATCTCCACAAGAGTAATGCGTATTGGTTCGGGGTTTGGCCATGACCACCGCGCGTAACCAACAGTGCCGAGGTAGCGCTCTAAAGCCACGTCGCAAAGCGCAGGGTCAGAATCGAGAGCCTGTCGCATAGCTTTGCTTACGCCGCCCCAGAGAATGAGCCATTCACAGAACGAGAGGTGTGTTAAAAGGTCTGTCAACAGCTCTCGATTCTGCAAGTGCTGGAGCAGAGGATAGAATGTGGGTTTCGTTTCTTCCGCGAGTTCTGCAATGTCGGCTGGAATGGACCTCTCCAGCCATGTACCGCGTCGACGAGCACGAGCACGAGAGTATTCTTCAGGGGAAGCAGGTGGAGGCAATGTTCGTCGACGGGCTCGAGCTACGGGCTCGATATCGACGGACGGAGATGCCAGGAGGTCACCATTTCGCTCCCACGGCCGTTCAGTATCATTCTGGGAGTACTGAGGGCCGTGCTCAAAGACGGGCTCATTGAATTCATCTATCTGGGAGTCTGAGGCGTCGACAACACTATCATATGGATCATCTTGTAGCTGGCCAACTGAAGTAGACGCCCGCAAGCGGTTGCCGTTGACCGAGCTGGCGGAACGCATAGGTGACTCCCGCCCGGAAAAGCCATCGAGTAGATGGGTCTCCTGGACGTCTGAGTCCTCCTGACCATCTTCCATGTTTGATAATGTCGGGTATTCTTCCTCAAACTGGGCCTCTGCAGGAATAGGTACTGCCCAAACATTGCGTACATCATGGGGTGGTTCGATTTCAACATCGAGGGCTGATGTAAAACGCTTGGAAGAGAACTGGCGTTCCACGTAATGCGACCACTCATCGTCAGTCCCGGCATCGCGCGGCGGTGGCTTTCCGGGGGGTGTTGGCGGGTTTGATGAGTCAGGAGATGATGTATCTTGCTCGGGCACTGGTTGAGGTGGAGATAGGACGGCGAGACTCTCAATTTGGCGGCCTTGCCATGAAGACTGCGGACTGTCTTGCATGAATGCAGGTTTTGACCGCGACGAGGGACCAGGTGATGGCGAACGCTGTTTACGCAGGCGGTTACTATGATCTGAGTTACTTGAATGCTCGGCAAATGAAGGTTTTCGATCCTCTAGATGAGGGGGAGAAGTATGCATTCTGGCCGTAGAATTTTTACTTATCCTGCGTACAGCAGGATGGGCCGTGGGTGGAGCCTCGTCCTCATAAGGGGTAATTGCCTGAGTGACTTGCTCCTGCTTGAATGACTGAGAATGAGAGATTGAGCGACGTGGCGCCATCACAGGGCCATGTTCAGGACCATCCGTAATTGGGGGACTTGGCAAAGGCTTCACGGGGACCTGTGGATGTTGGTACCCCCCTTGTCCAACCTCATGGTGATTTTCGCGTTCCTGGAATATGTGATGAGATTCGGCTTCCTGGGCGTTAAAGATGAGTGGTCCACGTCGCGTTGGTTCAGGTACTGGTTCTGATTCGGGATCTGGGGCAGCAAGAACGCGTCGATGCCCCCTCGGCTGCGTGGTTGTGCGACGCGCAGAGGTTGCATGCTTCTCTGGGGACTGTGGAGGTGTCACGATGAACGGTGGAGGTGCGGTCTCAGTAACGAATGCTTGAGAGTTATTCCGATAGGCGCTGTCCTGAGGTGGAGGTGTGCCTGTGCTGTGTAGGGAGGACCCTGGCAGCGCTCGCGACGTTCTCCGATTAAATTGGTCTTGTGAGATTTGGACGTTCGGTGGCAGGCCTAAAGGTGCCGTGGTGAGCCTAGTTCTTTCAACGCGACCATTCACTTGCGGGGCCAAGGCGGCGCCTTGGTGGGGTGAAGCCGGTGTGCTCTGTAGTTGTTCAATATCATGCGATGCCTGCGGTGATTAAGAATGTGAGAATCGCGTAAAAAAACGTGGGGGTCGCGTTTTACGGTGCGAATGCCGCAATGTTCCTGGGGCACCAGGAGATTACAGTGAGAGAAATTTACCTGATTTGAAGACAAGAGTGTTCCCATCGTTGAGAAACGGTTAGCTAGCTTGTGTGAGCTCTGTGGAAACAAGAGGGTGCGGGTTATTAGAACGGTGGTGAGGCGGGACGAGAAGATAAGGTGCCTGATATGCATACCTCTGTGTGACCAGGTCTCATGACACTGGAAGTGGATGCATTCGTGAACGGAGGATTCTCTGACGATCTACTGGTTGGGTAGCGGGGTTCCCCATACAGGCCGTTTGAGCGCGTAGTAGCGGTAGGGGCTTCAGTCGCCGTAGAAAGTGCCATTCCAACGGAGGGGAGCGAAGGCAAGGGAGGAGAACCATTTATAGTAGTACGCATCAATTGTTGAGGATAGAGGGATGGGGGCGGCGATACGGGAGAAGGGAGGATGTCGCGGCGATATTGTGCATTCTCGGTGGTTTCGATATGGTGAGACCTCGGGGCAGTAAATTGCTCGTCCGGGAAGGCTAATTGTTAAAAAAGAGTCAGCACCGGATTGCGACATCAAACCATAGAACCAAGGGAAGGCTACAAATAGGTTCCTTCTAACCATAGAAGGCGGCACTGCGGCCATGCCCAGATGCTTAGATGTTCTCAACGAGTGCACGTCATCCAAGATGGCATGACGGAGGGGAGGAGAACGTCTGGGCACGATGGGAACCGAAAAGTGTGACTTACAGGCCGTTCGCGCTTTGATGGGTAGTCTCCGGTCAACAACAGGCGCATCCTGAGATGACCTCTCTAGCGATGACTGAAACTCGCGCGCGTCTAGCTGAGACTCCGGACCCGCAAGAACCCGACGGCCACTGCTGAGCCTGCCTCGCGACGGATTCTCTTCTTCGTGTTTTCTCCGGCTATCGGCTTCAAGATTTGCACGAGTGGGACGACCGAGAGGCATGGGCCCCGATACGACGAGGCGGGTTTTTTCTAGGGACTGCGCTGCTGGTTTTGTGCTGGCGAAGCGTGCGTACAAAGGCGTTTCCGTCGTGGGTGGTGGTCGGGTATATTGGGAGGGAGGATGATTTTTAACATTGTCTGTGGGAGTTTTTTTTCGCAAAAGGGACTTCATGGCCGTTAGTGTGAGAGAGGGACTAGTGAAACATAGTAGAGCGATAAGGGGGGTATAGGAGAAAGCGCGCAAATGTGAGACAGACTCGGAAGTAAAACCATCCGGAAGAGGTGAGCATGTCCCTCCCCGCTCCAAATCGGTCCGTGCCTAACCCATTTCGTAATCATCCTCGGCCGCGTCGTCGGCATTCCTTCCATTCGTTGTCGGCGACAGGATCAACTCAACCGATTCCCGGACAGCTTCACGACCACCACGCCGCAGTCTCAACTGGCAACACAGTCAGTTCCCATTATACATGTGACGAATTATACTGCTGTTCGTCACGGCGTAACGCCCCCACTGTCTTGACAAATTGAGTTCTTGCGCCTTTCGCACCACCGGACCGCTGCGGACACAGAAGACAGCCTATACAGCTTGACAGCCATCACGGAGTATGACAGGACGCGCCACGAGGTAATGCTTTCAGTGGGAGATAGAACGCATGCGGGATATAGTTGGGTTGCCAGAGTGATGTCCTCGGATCGTTTTCGAAGGGAGCACAAAACGTGGCTCATTGCGCTATCACCAGGTGATCACGACAAATCGTCGCAGCGCATAAAGATGAAACAACAAACTAACTCTAGCAATCCCACCCATACACAAACCCTGCATCCACAGACGGCCCCTCCTTCTCCTCGTCCAACGGACAGATGCTTGAATTGAATTTCTCCCGCATCAGCAAATCTACAATGTTGCGCGAGGCGAGCGTCTGTGTCTCCATGCACGAGATAAACCTGGAACAGGTCGCGTCGGCACAAATTCAAAACAACGAAATGATGACTGTACTTACGGCTCGAATGCATTCGCGTAGAAAAGGCCGTCATCAAGCTTGATAGGTGGGAACGTTGTCGTAGGGGGTAGCACAGGATACGCATCCCACTTGACGTTGATGTTCTCAAATCAGGAGCTCGATTGGAAGAAACGATTGCACGAGCATACCTCTTTTCGAATTACCCAGCCTACCTGATTTTGAAACATGTCTGCGAGCCACTCATCTGAGATTCGCCCCATGGAGAAAATTTTCGCGACCCATTCCCCGGTCTCTCGCGTGTCATGAGTTTCATTCTTGGCAAACTTGGACTGTCCGTGATATGTGAGAGAGTTGAATTCTGGGGCTTTGCCGCCGCGACGAAGACCATCCAAACTCGTCATGATGAGCGTAGGTACCTTGTATCCTGGTTTATAGCCAAAATACACGGGGTTCGGCGTCGCTGCAGTAGTTGTCAAGATGGTGACATGTAAGTGGATAGGAGGGAGATATGGGAAGTGTGGTATGGTGTAGCAATGATTACTGCATCATAATCGCGACGTTCTACCTCGGTAACGATTGTCCAAGCGTTGTCCGAGTGCCGTTCTATGCCAACCACCTAGTGCAACGTTAATACTTGAGGCTTCTCTGGGAGCAAAGCAGAAGAGTTGCTCCACCTCTGTGTTGAAGAAAGTCTGTGCTCCAGACCGTTCAACGAATTGCTCAAAGATTTGCCACATTCCTCCTTTGAGGCTACTGCCGCCGTCTGCCGCAAGAGAGCAAGAGGTTTCCAATCCATGAATACTGTCGGTACTCTGCGTGGCAGAGAGATTAAGGGACGGAACCTCGAGAAATAGGCAGTCCGCCTGACCTGAGCATAATTCAGGCGCGTGGCACCTTCAATAAATTCATTCGTGAATTTCTGAGAGACGCCATTGCTTTGGAAGTATTCGCTACCCGTCTGAGAGGTTAGGTCGGTCCAGTTTAAGGCAATATTGAGCTCCTCCATAAAGGACCAACTCTTTGCGCCTGGTTCGTATAGTGTGACAAACTTGTCTGTCATGGACTGGACGCTGTGGCACAGATACTGAGGACACCCACAAGCTGGAAGTTGAACGACTCACAGCTCTTTCATTCTCCTTGGTGAGCGAGAGCCGTACCTCCACAAAAACTTAAGGTTGTTTAGCCATGAGCTCCAGGAGCCCCAGGAGTCTGGTGCCACCTTGGAAAATGTTAAAGACGACTCGTTAGTATACCACGAGAAATCATACTGAAAACAATATTTGTTCCCCGTCCCAGATAGCCATACTTCCGTCTCCTTCCTCGTATCCGCAGCGAGACAGATTAAATTCGTCGGTCGCCCGCCACATGTTCTTGTTGACGCGTACGTAGATGGATGCACCAAGTTCCACGGGCTCATATGCGGTGTTATTGTACGGATATACAGTGGTACTTCCTTCGGGGAACGTTCAGCTCAAACCTAGGGTAATATGGATAAATTAAGTGACTTACGGCCTCCAATGTAGTCATTGCGCTCATAGATGTCGATCGCGACATTAAGGCCGTTGCGCTCTTTGGCTTTGGCGATCCAGAACGCTGCGGATGAACCACCAGCCCCCGCACCAATGATTGCGACACGAGGCGATCGCAGTGGTACTAGTACCGCATCCGACAGTGGCGTCTGAGGCCTCGTCAACCGGCGGAGACCATTAATATCAAATGGGAATTGAAAAGCATGAGAGACAGATGCGGCAACCAAGACAAAAAGGGTTGTCTTGCGCATGACCTACTGTAGTGGGATTTCCCTGTCCTTGTCGTCGCGTCGAGACCTACCACCCTGATTCACACTCCGATCAAGTCCGCTCAAAGTCCGAAGGGACTTTCTTGACTTGGATTGTCTCGATACAGTAACGATCAAATTTTTAAATACAAGGAAAGAGAAAGAAAATCGAAAATCCCAAAGTTGCGGTTCAAGCCAACTAGAGTGATTGAATGATTGGCAATGTGGTGTTGTACAGACTTCGCCGTACAGACGGCGAGCGGTCAGGAAATGGTGACGGTGACAGGATGGCGGTGGTGGCACTGCGGCATTTCGACACAGGTTGTCTGGTCCGCAATGGCTCATTAACTACGCCTGCCGCACTCGCACTCCTCCCCCAGAGATGCCTCTTTATGTCCATATTCTCATACATCTATTGTATTCTACGTTTTAACGACCCCTTCACACCGCCTTTCATCCACAAGTGTCCTTTTTTCTTTTCCCATATATGTCTGAGCAACCTCTCCCACCCGCACCTGTATGTCTCTTTCAAACTAGCAGCAAGAACATCGTCACTAACAGCCGCACAGCATGTTGGTGCTCCCCTCAGTCTACTCTCTTTGTCCATTGCAGCTGCCAGTGCGAAACCAATGGAAGTGCCCCCGGATTTCACCTCGGATCCCGATGACCACTATTCATGGCGGGCTGCAAGCGTCGAAGCTACTCACCACTTGCGCAATGCCAGCCAGGGACTTGCTGTCCACAATGGGACGAAGCATCGTCGCCTCTCATCAACGGGACAGGCGCGTCGACGACTCAGCGACGCACGCGACGCTGCAAGCCGTCCATCGTAAATTAATTGCCTTTTCCTTTCACTCCCTTGACTCTGACATCCTTTCCTAGGCCTGTAGTACTTCAAATTCCAGCTTCTACTCTCGGTTCTCTGGCCTCACTGTCAATTTCCTCCTCAGTGTCGCCACCAGATCCGGACATTTCCACCAACTCTAACCGGACGCCTACCGTTCCTGTCACAATTCCCGTGCTCAGTGCCACCACTAGAGATGGTGTCAGCAGTTCTGTTCCCATAGAGGACGCATCCAGCGTTTCTGGTACCCCACCTCCTCCAACAGACTCAAAAGCGGGTGTGATGGGCGGCGCGACGAGGAACGGAAAAAAACGCGGAACAACGTTCACGTGTGAAAGCTGCTCGAAGGTTCATACAATGCTATGTCCTAGTAGTCGAAATTGACATTATCTCATTAAAGGTATATCGCCACCCGTCTTGCTTGATCAAGCACCGTTGGGAGCACACCCCACACTGGCGAGAAGCGTCGAAATTTTTGCTGAGCAAACACCAACAGGTGCAACTCATGGAGGTGCGTGCTACTGTGGGCCTTCTGATATTCGTGTTGCTATGGCTATGGCACCATTCTTCCATCTTGCATTATCTTGCGCATTCCCGCGTAAGGAGGACGTCTTTCTATGCTGTTTTTAGACTGCGTTTACAGTTCCATGATATTTACATGATATTACGTTCATGTGTAGGCTGCGGCGATTCTTTCTCACTTGACACCATCTGCGTCCGGTGGATCATCCCTCCCAGACGACCGTTCGCTGTGGCCGTCCTTTCTCTCAGGTGGCGCATTGCCGCCCCCGCCTCCAGCAAGCGAGTCCGTCGCGGAGACGACGACATACCCGACTTCAAGTTCGATGCCTTCACGACCACGCATACACGACTATGCGCTTCCGAGTACAAGTGTAAGCGGGATCACACGCCTACGACCAGGGATTATTGCTGTGCCGACAGAGCCAGTATCTTATACCCGGTCAGAGAGCGGAGCCCCGCAAAGCTATACAACAGGCTACGGTTCTATCGGCAACGATTCCGCGTCTTTCGCCAGTTCATTTCGATCATCCGCTGGGGTTATTGTGCCTCACCCAGGAGCATCCGGGAGTTCGGACAGATGGTCGCGCTCTTTATCGCTGTCACATTCAGGCTCGAGCGATGAAAGTGAATTTGTGGAAGTCGAGGCAGAGACAACACCATCTGGGGCATTCGGTGTGCGCGGACGACACCTGAGCGACGACGGCGATGTTGGTGTCAAAGAGGAGGAAGAGGAAGAATGGGATGGGATGGAGATGGAGATGGAGCTGTAGAGGGACAGGATGCATCGGTGGTGTTTCTTGGAAAAGTTGTTGGATCTGTACGTTTATATCATCCCATTTCCGTGCTTTGTTCTATGTTTCTCATCGCCTCCACTCTGCTGATTGCATGCTCTGTTGACTTTTTTTTCTTTAATTAAAAATGCATTTTTGTACTACCTAGTGTATTGTGAAAGAGATAGAAATAGCGCTGTTTCCTGTCCGGTGCATGACAGGCCTCGGGCTGCGAGGGGTTTTGGGTTGAGTGTGTTATCTTTCTTTCCCTTCACACCAGACTCCCACCCACCAGTCCCACTCATGGACGCTGTCTATCCTCACCTGGTCGGGTCCGACTCGCCCTCCTCGAGACAAAACATCCTGACCTCTTTCCTGCGCGGCCGTCCACGGGGCACATCCCAATCACACACACCCAACTCTCCCGTCGTTGACCGTGACTCTCCCCCTCCTCCCTTTCCACCCCCTCACCTAGTCGCCTCACCCCCTTCTCCCGGCCCCGCATCTAATAGACGTCGATCTAACGCCGCTCCTGGCCTGCAGCCATCAATTTCCCACAACCTCCCCATCTCTACCGGCCTCACCCAGATGTTGCGTAGACGTCGCTCTGGCGGTGCACTCGCAACCTCCAATACACCCCAGGTCCCCGCCATTGTGACCGCTACCCTGCCACCGTCCACCATGCCTGTCCTTCTCAACGTGCCCGTCCCCGTCCCCATCACAACCGGCGCATCACACCGGATCCGCCTCGTGCCACACCTCGACAGTCGGCGCTCACTCCGCTTTGAACCGATCACTCGCGATGTTGTCGAGGGTGACCCCGCACTACGAATCGGCCGCTTTACCGAACGTGCCGGGATGCCCATATCCCAGGCCAATGCGCTCAACTCGAACAAACTCGCGTTCAAATCAAAGGTCGTCTCCCGCGCCCATGCTGAAGTCTGGTGTGAACATGGCGGTAAATTTTACATCAAAGATACCAAGAGCAGCTCTGGCACGTTTCTCAATCACGTCCGCCTCTCGGCTGCCAGTCAGGACTCGCGCCCATTCGAACTCAAAGACGGCGACACTCTCCAACTCGGTGTAGACTATCAAGGCGGCACAGAAGACATTTACAAATGCGTCCGTATCCGTGTTGAGATAGGCCGCGAGTGGCAGGCTTCCGCGAATGCGTTCAAGTAAGTGAATATATTTCCCCTTTTTTTGGTTAGCGAAAGTTGGTGCTTGACACGTTGCATGTTAGCACCAGCGCATTGCGCCAACTCAAATCACTGGCAACCACAAACGCCCCCGGGCCTGCAGTATCTAAATCTACCGACAAGAAGCCCGCGCCCAAATCCAGTTTCTCTGATTGCTGCATTTGTACGCACTGTTTTTTCTGCTTCTAATCATTGCGGGCAATAGATAAGTGATTGACCTATGTCAGGCCTATTCTCCGTAACTATTCGACAAGCACTCTTCCTCGCACCATGCTCGCACACTTTCCATTACAAGTGTATTCGGCCGATGCTCGAGACGCATCATCCAGCATTTTCGTGTCCCCTCTGCCGCACCTTTGCGAACCTGGAAGAAGACGTTGAGATAGACGCCGCTTCGTTCGACCTTGAAGATGACACAGCCGAAAAAGAAGCCCCGGCTCCCGTCACCGCACCGGAGGATGCTGAGATGCTCCTGCTGTCTCCAAATATGGGTCGAGAACGTGATGGGGCTGAGACGGAAGTCGAACCGGAGATGGGTGTCAGCAACAGCCTGCGACGGATTCCCGTACCGCCGAGCATCATCGACCTTGCCGAAGGGAGCGACGACGATCGGGATGCCTTGATGGCGGATGCCCCCAACCATGACAATGAGCCGCCACTACCGCCTCTTCCCGAAGGCGAGGGCTTGGTACCACCACCCCCTCCCGAACGTGAAATTCCTGGAGCGCGCAGTGCATCTGTTTCAGACGCTGAGGATGCGAGCGGAGAGAGTTCACCGGGAGCCGATGAAGCGGATAGAGCAGCAAAGCGTAAGCGATAAAAGATCAGGTTAACAATTCATCAGCCCACCAATTTCGTGTTGCCCATGGCCGAGTCGGTACGTGTCTTGAGCAACATACTGTACCATTGTTTATCCGGGTTGATCCCTTTGGAATTTTCTTGAATGTTTGTTTCAATGTAGTTTGTAACCACACCATCGTTGTTTCACCGTTGTTCCCCTTGTGTCTTTCTCCCATCTAGTTTAAGTAAGTGCTAATTGGATTGGAATGGTTATGATCACGATATCTCAGTGGATGCGAGTTGCTATCGCCTGGAACGAGAATATGCCGTGGCCCATGTTCAGAATGTATGGCAATATGCGCCTCCGTCTATCACTTAAGTTTCCGGGCCTTTAAGCATCTCCGCGGTCATATGAGGAAAATTGGGTTGTAGACATCAGCTAGCGCCGCAATACGTCAACCCTTCGAGTACTGTGAAGCACAGTAGCTGGCCAGCCCAATGTGGCAATATCCAATGCCTCAGAGAGGAGCTGGCAGCCATTGGCCGATAATATGGGATCTAGCTCGATAGATATGACATGACGAGCGGTCCGAGTCAGATGTCTCCGAAAAAACTGTTTCGTGAATGACACAAATAGCGTTCTTATCACCGGTTACCCCCAAGCAAGGAAGGGCGAGCGGTTGAGGCTTCGGGGACCTGAATTGGAGTTCTTTTTATGCAGAATAGCTACTTAAATGGGCGCGGGCGCAGTGAAGATACCTTCAACATACGACGGCTTGTACGTAGAGTGGCGTACGTACTACAGCGCTGATTACTATAAAAAAGGGACTGTCAAAGTGCCGAGATAGGCGTTTTCATTATTCGGTGGAAAAAAAAAGGAGGGGGATGCTGTACGACATATGTCCGTTCCGTCACGATCATTCAGTTACGGCTAGTCCTCGTAGGGTATGTGTGCAAGCCCAACGAAGTATTAATGAGAAGCAAAGCCGCCATCGTCAGGACTCCGGCATTTTGCAAAAATGGACCTGAAGGGAGCCATGCGAGCTTATCTGGTCCTTAGTGGAAATAAGAGTAGCGAATACGACATCGCTGTAGGTCACGGTAGCGTAGCGTGTTCGATAATGCGCGAACCGATCGTGCGCGCACGCACATCATGCGCAGCCCGTTTTTATTTCTGTAACATTGCGCACTACTTTTCACCCATGTCGGCGATCATTCTCCACGAGTTGTGATTATTATCAGCATATATTCAGAAAATGAGGGAACCCCGTGGAAGTACGTAGGCAAGTTATAACGGGTAGTGTCCTCTTCCGGTTGACAGGGGAACAAGGCCCCTGGGGGCACGGCCTCGTGATTGAGTGGTCCAGGACGAGGTGCGAGCGAGGGTTTGATGGATTGAATGGACCGACTCGGATGATTCTGATCTTTAGAGCATGGGCGAGCATGGGCGCGCATCTGTGGGTTGTAGCTGCTGACCACAGGGCCATCAAGGCGTGCTACTGTAGGCGCGCTGAATTCCAGAACAGAGTTTGTATTTGCCAACAGAGCGCCTAACGTGATGGACAGTGGCGAAATTTAATGGGTCCTGTTCCTTTACCCACGGCATTTTCTTCCCTTGTCTCTAACCACCACTTTCTACCAGTTTTTCATTCAGCATTACAGTATACCCCATGATGGCACCCGCCGCTAACGGTCCTTATTTTCCGGACCCCTTCAGACATGATAGGTCGTTCTCTTCGAACTTTTGGAATGCCATTCTTGCCACCGCGCTGTTTCGGTGCTGGCATATCCTTATTCTCTTCGGCATCTGGTCGACTGCTATTTCAGTCATTAGCCACACTGTAAAGGATTTGGGTATCGCAAGTACCTTGCTCACAGTGTTCGTCAGAATGCTCTGTCTCGATGACTTTTGATTAATATGTGGCCTGCAGCATTGGTACCGTCCTCGGTTTCGTAATTTCGTATAGGACGACGTCGAGTTTCGAGAGATACAACGAAGGTCGCAGGTATTGGTCGCAAATTGTATATGCCACGCGGACATTGTCCAGGTTGATTTGGTTCCATGTCCCGGGTACGCTCTGACTCAAATATCTCTGGGACACTCCCTAAATGTTATGCAGATTCCATGGACATGGGTCCCGACGTGCCGGAGGAGGAGAAACGAGTCCGTGTGCTCGTCGAGAAAAAAACCGTCCTTAATTTGATCGATGCATTCTGCGTGGCAGTCAAGCACTACCTGCGCGGTGAATCAGGTATGATATGTGCCCTAAGGACATCCATGTCGTTCGATGACACGTCATCACAGACATTTATTACGAGGACCTGTATCACGCGACTAAATATCTTCCGACATACATGTTACCGCCGGGTTTACCATCCACTGGCGATCTTACAAGCGATATGCCTTCTACTCCAAAGTCTGTCACGTTCCAGCAACGCCAGCAGGTTGTTATCCAACGCCGCGCTACCACTGACCGTCGCGTGAGGTCCTTTTCTGTAAGCCATAATCAGCATGAACCTCCACAGCGAACCGTCTCTGGGTCAGCCCCCCACCTTCCGCTGCCCGCAACTAGTCCTGGAGAGACCAGAACAAATACCGAAAAGCTCGACATTCTTGAGGTCCCGAAGCCGCCACGAACTTCCAAAAGTGACACAAGCATGCATGAACCCAGTTCAGTCACTCTGGGCGATACCGAGTTGCTCCCGGCACGCGATCCCCCACAATATTCATACTTGGACCTTTTCCCATTCTCTCTTGTGGTGAAGTTCCTCACCAAACGTGGTCGGATGCTTAAGGGCAAAAAAGCTGCCTTGCTGCGGGCAAAGCTGCACCACAACAGCGCCACTCAAAACTTGCCGCTTGAAATTTCGCTCTATATTGTGCGTTTTCCGTTCCGATGAAACAGAGTTCTTTCCTCATGACACCCCAGAGTTCATATATTGCCGCTCTTCAAAGCCGCAAAGCCATCGACGCACCCACTACTAGTATGCGCCCTGTTTGATGCTGAAGGAAAACGAATTAACTGATTCCAATCAATTGCCCAGCTAACTTGATCATGGCTTTGAACCAACTCGTTGACGCCTTGACGGGATTGGAACGGATTCTAACCACACCCATTCCTTACTCGTATGTGTCTTTGTGCTCACGGAATCGCCGAATATTGATTTCTGTTTTTCAGATATTCAGTTCATCTTTGGACCGTAACTGTTGTTTATTGCTTCTTTTTAGTAGGTCAACACAAACACGCCGACCCTGTTTGTTTACTGATCTGCGTGCCCAGCCTTTCCAGCTTTGGCCGACGTTGAAGTATCTGACTATTCCCGGGACCGTCGGTGCGGTACGTGCGCCCTTGAAAAGGGGGCACCCCTCTGGCGACTGATCAATGATCCTTTTAGAGCTTTATTTTCTTCGGCTTCCTGGTTGCCGGCGAGGAAATTGAAAGTGGGTGGCATATATTCTCTGCCTCGTGTGGTACCTTCTGACCGCAGTACCCTTTGTCTAGACCCTTTCGGTACGTTTCCGCTCACATGGATTGTGATTTGCGCTGAGCTAAAAATGCTCGTTCACAGGCTATGACAAGAATGACTTGGTGTGCATGTTGACCTTCTTTCATATCATGGGTGACTTATGTACATTTAGGACCTTGATCACTTCACCAATGGAATTATCCGTACGTACTCATCTGACTGTGTGGGGAGGGAACGTTGACAGAACACGTGTAGGCCAAGAGCTCGCGGCGATCTCCGCGACGCCGACGCCGGATCCCAAGGGACATTGATGGGAAATAGATACTTTTGCTATCGATTAATTATAACGCAATCAATATGTTTTTGATCACGTGTTGATGGGATGGCCGAATCGAGAACTACTGACTCGAACTACTGAATGCTCAGGTCGTCGAGTCGTTGTTTGTATCTTCCTCTAACTCTCTTCGCCCACCCCCGCAGGTTCAAGGCTCACATGGCCAATATCCAGGTCAATAAGTCGGCCCACCCATTCGATAAGACCCGCTTCGAAGCTCTCCTCAACCGGAGGTTCTTCTATGCGCCCGCTTTCGAAATTTACGGAGGTATGTGCACATGTGTTCTTCCTCTCCGCTCATTCAACATTTAATTTACCAGGCGTCGCGGGTCTGTATGATTACGGCCCCCCCGGTTCTTCACTTCAGGCAAACATCATCTCAGAATGGCGTAAACACTTCATCGTGGAGGATCACATGCTCGAGATCGATTCCACCATCATGACGCCCGCACCGGTGTTCGAGACGTCGGGCCACGTTGCCCGATTTGCGGATTGGATGGTCAAGGATACAAAGACCGGTGACGTCCTGCGTGCAGATCACTTGGTCAAAGGTGTCCTCGAGGCTCGCCTCGCGGGCGACAGGGAGGCGCGGGGCTTGGTCGCCCAACCACAGAAAGAAGACGAGAAGAAGAAGAAGAAAAAGGTGGCGAAGACCACCGCGGTTCAGCTGCCAGACGATGCCGTGAACGAATACGAGACCATCTTGGCGCAGGTGCGCCATATTTCCCCCCCCCCGTTCCTGTAATATTCCATCGTGATCACGAGGTGTTGTTGTTTCCGTACAGCTGGATAATTATTCAGGTCCCGAGTTGGGCGAGCTATGTCGCAAGTATGACATCCGAAATCCAGACACTGAGAATCAAGTTACCGAACCCCAACAATTTAACCTCATGTTCACCAGCAGCATCGGACCTACAGGACAGCACCCTGGGTGAGGCGCTCACCTGATCGTTCCTTTGGGTTTTTCTGATGACGCCAATGGCGCTTCGCGTATACAGCTACTTACGCCCTGAAACCGCACAGGGCCACTTTCTAAACTTCTCCCGGCTCTTAGAGTTCAACAATGGCCGCGTTCCTTTCGCCTCTGCGCAAATCGGACGTTCTTTCCGGAATGAGATATCCCCACGCGCAGGGCTGCTTCGTGTGCGCGAATTTACCATGGCGGAGATAGAACATTACGTCGACCCCGAGGACAAAAGACACGAACGGTTTAACGAAGTACGCGATGTTGTTCTCGACCTCCTTGATCGAAACGTCCAGGCAAGCGGAAGTACAAAAACGAGGAAGATCAGTGTGGGCGAAGCGGTGTCAGGTGGTATCATAGCGAACGAAACACTTGGTTACTTCGTGGGCCGTATTCATCAGTTCTTGGTCAAGATTGGGGTCGACCCCACTCGCCTACGGTTCCGTCAACATATGGCTAATGAGATGGCACACTATGCTACAGACTGTTGGGACGCCGAGATTCAAAATTCGTACGGATGGACAGAATGCGTCGGCTGTGCC
>WNFQ01003009.1_pt1 | contig 16144 bp, 16 predicted proteins | sample 5400171 | NCBI WGS metagenome assembly WNFQ01 (sample SAMN13153356, study PRJNA577476) | soil metagenome | isolation source: 20 cm soil under Madrone tree | place: USA:California | collected 2016-06-14 | reverse complement strand
TACTAATCGCACAACGTTCCCCGGCGCCAATTGTGGAGGAAAATCCCACGCCCGCGCGGGAGCAAACGGTCAAACTGAAACCAAGGCGCGTTGTGGAATCGCCGACAAATCGCGGGACAACGTCTTCGCACGCAGTGTCTACTCCGGCTTCCGCACGAGCTAAAAAATTGGCCGGGACTTGGGTCGGCACGATGTCGACGATTCCCTGGGGAAATCTCCCAAGCGTGATTACGGTCGATTCGACAGAAACGGCGATGGCAATGTCGTGGTATGAAGCGGACGAGCCGGGAAATCCTAAAATATACCGGAGCTTTAAGGCAGCTCCAGCGAGCGAGCGCGGTCATGTTTCCGCCAAACCCGCTTTCGCGGCGGCGCACCTCGACGGTGACACCCTCACGGCGACCTTTTCAGCGCCTCTACTTGGATCAAGCACGTGGTCGATAACGCCTCAGGCCGACGGCACGACTGCGCGCGTGCGCATGCAAGCGTTTATGAATAACTTTACAGCCGTCTTTCACAAGGCCGGCGCCGGAAGGTAGAATCTTGGTTGGATCGCATGCGCACGGTTGCACGAATTTGCTTAATCTGCCTGCTGTTGATGACTGCGCACCGCCTTCCCGCGCCAATTGTCGAAGAGGAAAAGCCGACGCCGGCTCCGGAGCAATCAGAAGCGCCAAAGCAAAAACATTCTGCGAAGTCGAAAACAACTTTAGAAGAAGAGGCTGTTGTCAAAACAGAGAGGCGCGCGAAACCCGCTCCACCACCAGCCATGCAAGGTCCGTCGCGATTCGCTGGAACATGGAAGGGAAAGATTAATCAAGGCGTTCTCGGGCATGTTCAGACAACTTTTGTTGTCGATCCAACGGCGACTTCGATTGAATTGAGCCATAATTTAGGCGGCGGGAAACGGCCATTAACCGCCAATGGCAACACCATCTCTCGGAAAACAGGAGTTGTCGGCGAGGTAGCTTGGACTTTGAGCCCTAATAGCGACGGACAAACCGCACAGATCACCATGAAAGGTCTTCTTCTGAATGACACAACGACTTTTCGCAGGGGATTGCCAGCAGAAAGACATTAGCGAGAACTGTTGAGCTTGAATAGAAGAGCGTTTTTGTTGTTTGCAGTTGCGCTACTCATTATCACAGCGCATCGTCTACCCGCGCCAATTATTGAAGAAGCGACGCCCACGCCTAGTCAGCACGCGACTAAAGCAAGGCCGCAGAAATCCGAGAGTGTTAAAGCGCCGGTCAAAAAGACCGCGAGCATGGCAGATCAATCCGTGCAGGTCGTGTTCACCGAAACCACGCGAGCTTCCCTCATGCATCTAAGAACGTATGTGGAGACAGCAGAGAAAATCCCTTTTGCGCCGAAAAGCGACGTTAAACCAGATGAAGTTACCGAGCGCCTTCGACAATTATTATCGAATCGGTTTCGCAATGTTTCGATAAGCGAGAGGTTCGGTAATCGTCTAGGCGACGGTCTCGTGATGGTATTCGATTTGCAGGCGCATGTCGGAATGACTTCGGGTGAAAAAAATACAGTTTCGATTGTAGGCACTTTCAAGGATGGCAGCGGGAAGGCGATTCAGACCATCACTGCCGCTGGATCGACCACCGTTCCCTATCCAGCGTGGCGAACACATTTCCCGGAAGCACTTTCGGCCGCATTCACAGATTTTTCGCAGAAGCTTGGAAGCTATCGACAATGAAAGTTATCGGCCTTTGGCTTTGCTTTGTCATCCTCTTGATTTCAGCACACCGACTGCCCGCGCCGATTCAAGAAGTCCCGGAAAGTCCGACGCCAACGCCAGCACTAAAAGCCCAGGCGGCACGCACTCCAAGGGCGACGCCCAAGCCTAAGCCGAAGCCATCGAAAGGCGAAATCTCCAACGGAGAAAGAAACCACACGCGATCTGAAAAGGCGGCGGCTTCAGCGGCTCAACCGACGGTTACGCAGCGGAAAGGAAAACGCTTTGCGGGCACGTGGGCCGGAACAATGCGTGCGGAGAATGGCCAAACTTATCCAGTCACGGTGATTGTCGATCCAACGGAAACAAAAGTGACAGCCAACGGTCCTGTCTTTGCGAACGAAGAGGGCCGGATCCAGATCGACGGAGACACTCTCACTTGGAATTGGATGCTGGACGGTTGGAGCATGACTCTAAGTTCCGAGACGACGGCGCAATTAGTTAAGCGCTATTTCAACTCGACGCACGCTGGCACTGTTCACAGGACCAAATGAAACGCGCTTTGCTGATTCTGGCATTCTTGTTAATCATTGCTCATCGACTTCCCGCGCCGATTGTCGAAGAGGAAAAACCGACGCCAGCGCCGGAGCAATCAGAAGCGCCAAAGCGAAAACATTCGGCAAGATCGACATCTTCTAGTGAAGAGTCGCGGCCGGAAGTCGCGAAAACAAAACCCGCCGCCGCTCCGGTTTCGCAAGGTCCGGCGCGATTTGATGGGACTTGGAAGGGAACGAAGACAAAAAAAAGCGGCGATTCGGTGTTGAGCACCAGCTACACCTTGATCATCAAAAACGGAAAGACTGCTGATCTGATTGCCGAACGAACCTTCACTCCTTCGCCTGGAGCGGCGGAATATTACAAAGGTAGCAATCACTCAGATAATCTGACCGCAGCCGGATCTGATCTTATCATTCGATTTTCTGGAGGGCGGCTTATTGATTGGAAGCCGAAAACAGTGCCGCGTGACCAGGCACAAAGTTTTATGGAATCAGAGACCGGCCAGGGGTCCACCGTTTTTACGCTTAAAGGCGATCAGCTCGTAGCAGGCGGCGGCACTGTTTACCATCGCGCAAGATAAGCACGGGACACCAACACAGGCTCGATGCGCATCAGCAGCTAAAAAACTCGTGTTTGCCTTCGAAGCCTTTGAGCTCGTGAGCACCGGCCGGCTCGGTCTTGATTAGCGAGCCGAGTCTATCTTTTCCCGCAGCGCTGGTGAGAACCAAAATTTTCAGCGATCCGGCCAGTTTCTCCATTCTGAAAACGAAATTGACATCTTTACCCATCAAACTCTCTTCGCCCATCGACGGCACTCCGCCAATCGCGACTAAACCAAAGTGCAAGGCCAGCCGGAAGCGCGGTTCGTTCTTCGCTTGCGCTTGTTTCAACCGATCCAGCGCGGCAGCAACATTTTTGGCGGCGTTCTCGTCTTCGCGCCAGTAGGCGAAAAATCCGTCGCCAAGATACTTATCGATCATGCCTTGATGCGCCTCGATGATTTCTTTGCACGTAGCGACCCAACCGCCGATTAACGTCGCCAGCTTATCGCTCGTCAGGCTTCGACTGAGCGGCGTAAAATTTTCAATGTCGGCCACCAACAGCCAGCACGGTACATTCTCGATCTCGCGAATAGTCCTCTCGATGAACGTGCTTTGATATCCGTCCGTTACTTCAATGCGTTGCCGAAACGTAAACACGTAGTCGCCGATAATAAGTTGATCGAGATCGCAAAGCCGGACCGGCTGATGCACCCGGCGTTTGTTCAGAAAAGTTCCGTTGCTGCTGCCCAGATCGATCAACCAGAATTCGCCAATGTTCTGCACGTGGATGATGGCGTGCCGTCGCGAAATCTTTGGCGAATCGAGAATCAATGAATTTTTCGGCGATCGTCCGACGGAAAGATTGCCTTGAATTGGAAGCCGTTTCCCATCAGTTGCTTCCAGCCACGCGCCTTGCTCGGCAGCCGATTCGACGTCAATCCGCTGGTCTTTGTCGATTTCGCGTTCGTCCGCAGCCATCGCGCCAACTTATAGAGCGGCGCACGGGAGATCGGCAAGGAAAACTCAGGTGCTCATAAATCCGTGAACGGATCTGGCTTTCTAATTGTGCCGTGCTCGCCTTGTTGCTGGATCAGTTTCGCGACAAGACCAGTCCAGCCGGTTTGATGCGACGCACCGAGGCCTGCGCCGGTGTCGCCGTGAAAATATTCATGAAACCAATACCGATCGTGATCGCGCTTTGGATCGAGCGACTTGTCTGAGGCACGTTCAAAAGGTGGCTGTCGATCTTCGCCGCGCAGCCAAATCCGGATAAGCCGATTTGAGAGTTCGTTGGCGACGCCGTTTAAGCTCATGAACTGACCCGAACCAGTGGGACATTCCACTTGAAAATCGTCACCGTAATAATGATGAAATTTCTGCAGCGATTCGATGAGCAAGTAATTAATCGGCATCCAAACCGGTCCACGCCAATTTGAGTTGCCGCCGAATACCTCAGTCTGCGATTCGCCGGGCTCGTAGCTTATGACCTTTTGTTCGCCGCGTATGGACAGTACATAGGGATGGTCCTTGTGAAATTTGCTAACAGAACGCACGCCATAGTCGCTGAGGAATTCCTCGGGATCGAGCATGCGTCGCAGCAAACATTTCATGCGATGACCGCGCGTCAGCGCGATGAGCCGGCGTTCGCCCACGCCCGGCTCCTGCCAGCGTGAAATGAGGCTGCAGAGATCGGGCTGATTCACCAGATACCACTCGAGCCGCTGCTTAAATCCCGGAAGCGCGTCGAGCAGCGCGGGCTCGATCGTTTCCACGGCGAGCAACGGCATCAAGCCGATAAGCGAGCGCACCCGCACCCGCAGGTATCGTCTGCCGGGCGTATGCAGCACGTCGTAAAAAAACTCGTCCTCCTCGTCCCAAAGCCCGATTCCTTTGCCGCCCAGATTGTTCATGGCGGCAGCGATGCTAAGGAAGTGCTCAAAGAATTTAGTCGCTATATTCTCGTAAACGTGATTTTCACGCGCGAGTTCGACCGCGATCCGCAGCATGTTGAGGCAAAACATTCCCATCCAGCTTGTGCCATCGCTTTGCTCAAGACGGCTGCCATCAGGGAACGTCGCATTGCGATCAAACACGCCAATGTTGTCTAGTCCAAGGAAACCGCCTTGGAAGATATTGTTGCCTTGGGAATCTTTGCGGTTCACCCACCATGTGAAAGCGATGAGCAGCTTATGGAAAACCGCCTCCAGAAATGCGCGATCGCCGCGGCCGCTCTGCTTTCGTTCGATCTGATAAACCCGCCAGGCAGCCCACCCGATCACGGGCGGATTAACGTCGCCAAAATTCCATTCATATGCGGGGATCTGGCCGTTGGGATGCTGGTACCACTCGCGCACGATGAGATCGAGTTGGGTCTTCGCAAAATGCGGATCGACTAGCGCAAGGGGAATGCAATGAAAGGCAAGGTCCCATGATGCGTACCACGGAAATTCCCATTTGTCCGGCATCGACATGACGCGTTCGTTGTAAAGATGACGCCATTCAGAATTGCGTCCGTGCTTACGTTCCTCTGGCGGCGGTGAAAAAGCGGGGTCGCCCTCGAGCCATTGCCCGACGATATAGTGATAAAATTGTTTGCTCCAAAGCATTCCCGCCAGCGCCTGGCGTTGAATCGCGCAATGCTCCTTGCTTAAACAGCTGGGCGCGAGCGCCGCATAAAATTCATCGGCTTCGCGCGCGCGTTCCGTAAACAGAGCATCGAAGTTTGCGAACACGCGCAGTGATTTTTCATTCTTTGCCATTTGTTTTAAGCGCAAACGAATCGTCCAACTTTTTCCGGGTGGGATGTCAATCTTGTAATGGGCAGCGGCTTTTGTTCCCACACATGCCGGGTTGACAGTGTTCTTCTTATTGTGAACCACGTAATCGTTGATCGAGTCTTTCACGAATGGTGTCGCATTCGGGAGACCCCAGAGGCGCTCCGCATTGCTTTCGTTCTCCGTGAAGAGCAGCTCGGCGGCGTCTTCGCAGTAAAGCCGATACTCTCCGAGAAGATCGTGACTCGCTTCAATGATGCCGACTTTCGACGAGCCGCCGCGCCCAAGGCGCAAGTTTGGCCGGCCTTTGTCGCGGCCCCAGCTCCAGGTATTCCGGAACCAGAGCGTGGGCAAAATATGCAACGGCGCTGGAGTCGGCCCGCAGTTTGTCGCCGTGACGCGAATTAGGATATCGTCTATTGAATTTTTGGCGTAATCGATCTCTATGTCGAAGAACCCATCGCCGAGCGCGTTTGTATCCCAAAGCTCAAACTCGCCTTCGCTCTTTGAACGCGCTGCGCTTTGCGCGATCAGCTTCTCGTACGGAAATTCCATTTGCGGATACCGATAGATCATCCGCATGAAGCTGTGCGAAGGCGTGTTGTCGACATACCAATAAAGTTCCTTCACGTCCTCGCCATGGCTGCCCTGAGGCCCGGTCACGCCGAAAAGGCGCTCTTTCAAAATCGGATCACGGCCATTCCAAAAAGCGAAGGCGAAACAGAGCCGTTGCTTGAAATCCGAGATTCCACCGATGCCATCCTCGTTCCAGCGATATGCGCGAGAGCGCGCGTGCTCATGCGGGAAATAATTCCACGCGTCACCGGTCGCGCTGTAATCTTCGCGGACTGTACCCCACGCGCGCTCGCTCAGATATGGTCCCCAAAGATCCCAGCACTCTCCGGGGCGGTCATTCTCCGCGATACGCGCTTGCTCAGCGTTCATGCGAACGCTGTTCAATCATATCTTGGCCTCCAAGCCAACCTGCTTTTGCGAGCAGGCGATTGAGATCGCAAATCCGAAGTCGGATCAGGGTAGGCCCCAAGGAGCCACTTTAATCGGTTATTCCGGGGTTTCTAAGTCGACCGGAATTTGGCACCGAAATGCTTCAAGGCTCACTCGCTCCGGCAGAGTCTGCGTTGAGGATTTCAAGGATTCGTGTCTCGAATCAGGAAAGCAGTCCGCTCCTCACCCAGCCCTTTTCAACTTGGCGAGCTTGGAACATTCCTTGGCGCACTTCCGACAGGCTTCACCGCAACGCGAAAACGCCTCTATCTCGGAATGCTTTTCGCAAGCTTTGGCAAGCTCCTCACAAGCGCGCGCGCAGACATCGCAGAGGGGGTACGCATACTTTGAACCACGCTCGAGCAGTTGAGTGGTCAGGGTCGCGATCCGCGCGCAGTCGCGTGCGGTCGCAATCGTGGCTGCAACCACGTTCACGTCGGGCTGTGCGAGGCCGGTGGTTATTAAACGCTCACAGCGGCGCCGTGCGACGTTACAAGCTTCTATGCAATCGCTAAATTTTGGAGGCCACATAGGTGAATTATTCTTCGGCTAATTATCGGATTTCGACGTTCTGGCCGATTAAGTTCGCATAAAGTTTGAACCGTAGCGACAACGCTGTCGATCCGCAAAATCTGCTCGAATTCATTCGCTAAGCGTGAGTGCAGGAGAGAATACTGCGGACAAATAGACGGACAAGACAAATTTCGAAGCGCAGCGCGTAGCGCTTAAAAATAATCTGAAAGAAATTTGCACTTCCGCCGAAGACTCTCCATGAGAAACCCCCTTCTGAAAACTGGCCAAACACAATTGAGATTTTTGCTGTTGATAACGGCCCCGCTAATACCTCTTAAAGCCAGCCAGCCTGAGCGGCTGACGGCAGAAGAGCGAGCGCTCGTCGATAAAGGCGCATTCATGGAAGTGTATAAGCCCGACGAGCATAGTCGCCGTTTCATTGCTCATATTGACACCGTAAAGGAGGGACAAACCGGGAAGACCCGAAAGATTCCTAGCGATTCACAGACCGTGGTTTGTTTTGTTTTTGGCGTTGAAGACGCAGAGCCTGCGCGAAAAGAAGGGCGCAGTATGGCGGAGTTCAACTATAGTCGATCCCAAGCTCACGAATTCCTTTTTGCAGAAGGATGGGATAAGTACCACGACCGGTTTTTTACCAGGTGTTATGTTGAGGAGGGTGAGAAGGCGTACGATGAGGCAATAAAAGCCCAGCAGAAACATATGGATCGATCGTCGAGTAGTTGATTGTGGTTCAAATGCACGATCGATCGGAACGCGACATCGAGCCCGCATCTGATTCAAAGTCACTTGCTCTGCCAATTGATCTAACGGTGCAACCGGTTCCCAGCCAAATTGTTTGCGAAGACCTTTGGGATTCAGTGACGCCAAAGCGCCTCTAACAACTGCGCGGTCGGCGACTTTTTGAAAGCGTGGGCCCGCATAATTCTTCAATTAGCAAAGAACAAGTTGCACCGTGCAGGAATCGAACCTGCAACCCAGTGATTAAGAGTCACTTGCTCTGCCAATTGAGCTAACGGTGCAAGAGAAATTTAGATTGCCGATTTTCGATTGCCGATCTTAGCGGAACTTCGCGCAACAGAAAAAATCGATCAAGCTTGCGTATGACGAACGTAATGTTTCTCGACGCCTTTGGGGAGCAGCCGTTTTCGGCCGCGTTGCCGCCGGCGTGCGAGTATCGCGCGACCGCCTTTAGTCCGCATCCGCGCACGAAAGCCGTGTTGTCGTTTCCGTGTTCGCTTGGATGGCTGGTAAGTGCGTTTCATAAAACCGAGAAGGAGGCCGGCACGATTTAAGAGCGGTTACAGTAGGGGCGAGTGTCGCATTGTCAACGCTGCTCGCGGTTCAGGATTTCACAATCCAATCGCGAAAGCGTTCGGAAAATAATCCACACGAAGAAAAGGCGCGACAGGCGCAAATTGGTGTTCATTTGTGTCCGTTCGTGATTACATGCTGGGCTTAATTTACAAGATTGCCAGGAGGGCCGATTTTTGGAATAACCGGGGCGAGCCATGAGTGAGCAAGAAAACGTCGTCATCGAGCCGGCAACCGAGGCCGACCTGGATGAGCTGTCGGGAATGCTGGGCGAATTGTTTGCTCAGGAAAGCGATTTTCGACCGGATAAGACGAAACAAATTCGTGGTTTGCGGCTCATTTTCGAACAGCCCAGCCGCGGGCGAGTTTTTGTCTTGCGTCGCAACGGTGCCATCGTGGGCATGATCAATTTGCTGTTCACCATCAGCACGGCCGAAGGCGGGTTTGTCATCCTCCTCGAGGACTTGGTTGTCCATAACAAATACCAAGGCAAGGGGTACGGATCAAAACTTCTCAACCACGCCATCGATTTTGCGAAGAAGAAAAATTTTCTTCGCATTACGCTGTTGACTGACCGGCCTGAAAACGTCGCGCAGGAGTTTTTCCGACGTCACGGCTTCGTTGAATCATCAATGATTCCGATGCGCCTGTGGATCGCGCCGCAACAGAATCCGACCGAATAGAGCAACCGAGCAGGCGGCGCATCAAGGAGCGGCGGTCTCTAGTCCGCCGCAATCCAAAGACATCTAGCAATTACCTTTCATTCTCGCCGGCTAGGCGGCCTCGAGTAAAGCGTCTGCTTAAGCGCAGAAACGGCGGACTAGAGACCGCCGCTCCTTGTCTCACCCGGCGATTGTTTCTTACCAATCCAATCGCCTAATTGGGAGTCGAGTCGTCTTTTGAATTCTGCGCGAAACTGAATTTCATCGACGACCTTCGCCACTTCCGGCGCGCTTGCCGAAGGCAAACTACTTTTGGCGTACGTTTTTAATTTATCGGCTCGTGAATCATCAGCGAAAAATGTGAACAGACTTGGCGCATACGTGTTCGCGCCGAGCGCATCGGTCTTGGCAAGCAACGCTTTCATGTTCGCTTTTGCAAAGTCCCACGCGATGTCAGAATGGCCGGTTTCGCGGGCCACTCTAGAAACGAGAAAGATTGCGCGGCTCGTTGGCAGCTCGTCCGTGAGCGCAATACCAAGCGTCTTCTTCACGAGCTTGGGATCAGTCGCGCAAGCAAGCGCGTTGTAATAATTTTGTTTTTCCTCAATGCTCGTCGTTTTGACACCGAGTTCGTGCAAGCGGTTCCAAGTCTTTTCGTCGGCATAACGCCCGACCACTGCAAACACCGCCGGCCGCAGATCAGGTGAAAGCGATGTCGGATGTGCGAGATATTTCTCAAAACGCTCGCGACAACCCGCAATGATTTCGGGGTCATCTAAATCTCCGAGAGCGTTGATCAAGCTGGCGCGCAAATTCCCGGCGGTGAGTGCTTCGCCTTCTTTGGATTCCCAGCCAAGTGCGTCGAACGTCGGACGCAAAAGGGACCGAGCGTATCGCTGAAATTTGTCGCGTTGGGGATCGCCGACGAGCAGCCCGTTTATAAAATCCAGCACATTGATGATCTGTTCGCGCTCAGCGATTTCAGTGGAAGCAGGCAATTTTTCAACCAAGCCAAAATAGAGCGACACGGGCAGGCGATTCGCTTGAACCAATGCCCAGGCATCGCTGAGAAGATTAACGCGATCTTCAACGCTCAGCTTCGGCAGAGCTTGTAGTAACAAATTCCAGGACGGCTCATCATATTCGACGCGATAATTTCCAGAGCCCTTTGCATTCAACTTGAGCGCGCGATCTGCGGGAATGTTCTCCAGAACAACGCTCTTGCTCGTCATCAGCAAAGTCGTGGGCGCTTCTCCGACGACGGCGTATGTCAGTGGAATTTTCCATTCGAGAGGCGGTGCCTTTTTGAAATTTACCGTGAAGCGCTCCTGTGTGAGTCGGACCTTTCCATCTGCTTCGCGGTTGACTTTCACGAGCGGAAATCCGGGTTGTTGAATCCAGCCAGCCGCGATCTCGGCAACAGGCTTCTTGGAAGCTTCCGAGAGCGCGTTCCACAAATCCGCAGTGGTCGAGTTCGAATATTTGTGCGCGGCGATGTAGTGGCGAATTCCACCGCGGAAAACATCTTCACCGAGGAAACTCTCCAGCATTCTGAGAAACGATTGCCCTTTTTTGTAAGTGATATCATCGAAAGCGCTGTTGGCTTCCGCCTCCGTTGCGATGGGCTGCTGAATCGGGTGCGTAGTAGATCTTGCGTCGCCTTCCATCGCTTGCTCTTTGGCAATGCCGACGCGCCGGCTGGGATCGCGCGGCAAATTGCGTCGCAGCCAGACCTCCCACTGCGGATTAAAACGAGCTGTGCATTTGGTGCCCATCCATGAGGCAAATCCCTCATTCAGCCAGAGGTTGTCCCACCAAGCCATCGTCACGAGATCGCCAAACCACATGTGTGCCACCTCGTGCGCGATCACTTCGTAGATATTTTGCTTCGTTTCTGCCGAGGAGTTTTTCGGATCAAACAAAAGCGCAGACTCGTAGTAAGTGATTCCACCCCAATTTTCCATCGCGCCACCGAAACCGCCGGGCAAAGCGATTTGATCCAGCTTCGGCAATGGATACGGCACGCCGAAATAGTCGTTGTAGTATTGCAAAATCTGCGCCGTTGCTTCGAGCGCGTAACGGCCCAGTTCTGCTTTGCCTTTCGTTGCAATCACACGAATTTGCGTCGGCCCGCTCCGCGATTCGATGAAGTCGAGCTCGCCAGCAACGAAAACATTCAGATAACTAGACATCGGCGGCGTGGCGGCAAAGCGCACCTCTTTACCACCAGGCATTTTCTTCTCGCTCTCGACCGGCATATTTGACACAGCAAGCCAGTTCTCCGGCACTACAGCCGTCAACTGAAAACGGGCGCGAAAAGCCGGTTCGTCCCAGCAAGGAAAAAATCGGCGGGCATCGGTGGCTTCAAACTGCGTTCCGAGCATGATCTTTTTTTCCGCGGCTGCGGGACTCCGCTGCTCTTGATAACGCATATAGAAGAGCCCCTGCCCCTGCTGATTAATTTTCCCAGTAAAACTGAGCGCAAGCGTGTGGTCGCCATTCGCAAGCTCTGACGGCAACGTGAGGGTGAGCAGTTCGTTTTCCTTGTCGATTTTAACCGCAGATTTGGGCAATGTTTGGCCGTCGACAATCGCTTCTGTGATCTCGAGCTCGAGAACGTTCAGCGTCAGAGAATGAACCGGAGTGCGCACATTCAACTTAACCGTCTCCGTTCCCGCAAAAATGAACTTCGCGAGGTCTGGCACAATCCGAACGGAATAATCCGTGGGAACGACGTCTTTCGGCAATTTTCCCGGTGTTTCTTTGAAACTGAATGGTTTTTCCACGGAGATGACGGCGGGCAAGGTAACGGAAAACAGCGCGGCCAGAAATTGAAATAAAACCCGTACTTCTCGCCCTAAGCAACGGCCCTTGGATTTTGCATTTGCAAACCTCATTTCTGTAGCGGCAGCCGTGTCGGCTGCTACTTGTAAAACGTATGCCGCACGCCTGCTTTTTACAGCGCGCAAATCCTACTGCACAACCAATACCAGCAGCAATTGTCCGCTCCCGGGGCTGCGCTTGCTCAGCTTGGCATCTGTTTCAAGCAAGAGCTCCTTCTCTTTAAAAAGTTTTAGGTTCAAAACGTAGCCCGCCTCACTCTCGCCTCGCGCATCAACATGCAGCCCGAAAAACTTGCTCGTCGCAAGCCAATCTTCCTGCCCCGTTTTGAGCGTCTTTTGCGATTGGCCGATCACCTGAAATTGATTGTACCCGAAAAACTTCTTCAGTGATCCCTCGATCCGCGTTAACTCCGGCGGAATCGACTTTGGTTGTCCGACATTTTCCGCGATAACAAGTCCACTCCAGACAGTCTCGGCGCCCTTTAGTTCGGGTGTAGCGCTGTTGAGGAGGGCGACAACAGCAATTATGTACGCGGACCAGCTACCCATGAGCGGTTATTTGGCCGCGTAATCGGCCGGCAAACTTTGCAATCCCTCTGTCCAAAGTACCGTCACGCGGTCCTGTTTTACCTCAAAGATTGACACGGTTGCATTTGGGCTGACGACCGGATCAACGCGGGCGTTTAGAATCTGGGTGAGGTATTGTGACTCCTCGGTCGGAGTTTTTTCGTGCATAACGAGAACCGTGCATACCAAAAAGACAGCGAGACCTAGAGTGCCTGTCCACAACAGACGAGGAATCGTCCACCATGCGGAGGTTTCCCTGTGGCGGCGGCGGGACACGCGCGAGGTCTCGGCACTTTCCTGCGCGATTCTCTGGCGGACCTGATCGCTAAAAAACTCCTCGTTCGTTAGTGTCCGGGCACCCAGTTCTTGTTTCAGAAGCCGGCGAAGTTTTCTCGCGCCCGTTTTTTCAGCTTCAGCGGCAGCTTTGTCAGGAAGGGACCCCTCAAATTCCGCTAGCTCTCGCCCACTGAGCTGCCCATCGAGCCATGCTGTCCATTTTTCCTCAAATGTTTTCATAAACATCCCTCAGTAAATTTTGCAATTTCTTGCGCGCATAAAACAAACGCGACATCACCGTTCCAATGGAGCATCCCAAAGCTTCCGCGATCTCGTGGTATTGCATGTCCTCGAGCTCCTTCATCAAAACGACGGCGCGCTGCTCGGGCGATAGCTGGGCGATTGCTTTCTCGATCCGGGCGCGAATTTCGTGTCGTTCCATCATCTCGTAGGGTAACGCTTCCGTTTTGGGAACAGTTTTGGATGCTGGATCAACTTGCCTCAGCTGAGTCGCGTCATCGAACTCGGTGCCTGCGCCTTTCACGTGTTTTTTGCGCAACCAATCGATCGTCACGTTCATAACGATCCGATAAATCCAGGTGTAGAACGACGAGCGCCCGCGAAAGCGCTTGATCGACTTCCATGCCTTAAGGAAGCTGTCCTGAGCCAGATCCCAGGCGTCCTGCTCACTATGGACCATGTTGTAAATCATGCTGAACACGCGTGTCCGGTAGCGGGTTACAAGCTCGTCGAATGCTTCGGTGTCACCGGCCTGGCATCGTCTCACCAGGTCTAATTCCGATACATCGGCCTGAGCCGGAGTCGCTTCCGTTTCCATGATTGGACGGAACCCGCCCTTATTTCATTCAACCCCGAAAGCTTTCGGGGCCGAACCGGCGACGCCACTCGCCACGATATTCGCCCATCAGGGCAATGATGCCGTCCCGCACACGAAAGAGTCGCTGCTGGAGAATTGCATATTGCGACCGGCTGATCTGCCCAGCGGGTTTCCGCAGTTGTACCGCCGCCTCCATTGAAATAGTGATGGCTTTCAACGCGCGCTTTAAGTACGCGATCGTCATTCCAATTTCGTCGAGGTTATCTCCACTTAACGCTGCTGCGAGCTTTGCGCTTGCCAGCGCGGCGTGTGTAGCCAGTTTCACCGCGGCCGGCTCATTTTGGAGAGAAGTATTTTGATCGAACAATTGATCGATCCAGATGGTGAGCGCGAAGGCAGCGCGATACAGGTCGTGATCCTCGAACACCTCGGCCGACCTGCTCGTATTCTCGATGGCCGCCTCGTCCTCTTCGGTCCCATCCAACAATGCGTCGACTTCCGCGCTCCAATCGTTGGCATCCAACAGCTGCGTCCACCCCATTTCGCGCGCGATGATCTCGTCGCGGTCGGGATCATCCAGATATGTCTCCAGTAATTGCATGTACTTTTCAGTCTTGCCGTCCTGTTGCTGAAGGAAACGCTCCCACTCGTACTCATCCCAGATGCGTTCGGGCTCACCCTCGTAATCAGCCATATCGAACTAAACGCGAGCTTCTGTTTCTGCGCAAAAGGTTTCGCATCGAGCGACTCCGTTTCGTCTGACGCCCTCGGCACTCTTGCGGGACAACGGCTAGGTAGTCGTGACCTGTGTTCGCTCGTTCCGACTGGTTTGTAATCGCAGCTGCCCGCACGCGGCGTCGATGTCATGACCTTTTTCTCGGCGAAGTGTCGCCGCGATTTTGTGCGCGCGTAAGATTGACAAGAACTTTTCCTGTCGATTGCGTGAAGGTCGGGACCATTCCAGACCCTCGACGGTGTTGTACGGAATCAAATTCACTTTTGCGAAAAGCCTTCTGGCGTGCTGCGCGAGAAGATGGGCCTGCTCGTCAGAGTCGTTTACACCGGCGATCAAAATATATTCGAAGGTGAGACGCTGGTTTTTGTGAGCGGTATAGTAATCGCAAGCTGAAAGCAACGTCTCGACGTTGTATTTGCGGTTGATCGGCATGATTTGATTGCGCACCTCGTCGGTCGCGCCGTGCAAAGAAACAGCAAGACGAATTTGCAACGGTTCGTCTGCTAGTTTTCTAATTTGCGGCGCCAGGCCGCTGGTCGAGACAGTGATGTGTCGCGCTCCGATGCCAAGAGCCCATGGCGCATTAACGATCCGAATCGCCCGCATCGTGTTCTCGAAGTTCGCAAGAGGTTCGCCCATTCCCATGAAAACGATGTTGTCGATCTTCTCCCCGTTTGCGCGCTCGATCGCGATGATTTGATCGATAATTTCGTTCGCGCGCAGGTTGCGCGAAAATCCTTCCAAACCGCTTGCGCAAAATCTGCAACCGTAAGCGCAACCGACTTGCGTCGAGATGCAAATTGTCCGGCGATCCGATTTTTCCCCGTAAAACGCGGGCGACGCCGGAATCAAAACGGATTCAATTAGATTTGCATCGCTCAACCGAAAGAGAAACTTCCGTGTGGCGTCGCGCGACCCAAGCACGCGCACAACGTCGATCTTACTGAAGGAAAATTTTACCGCGAGACGCTCCCGCACCGACTGCGGCAGGTCCGTCATTTTCTCGATCGAATCAACGCGCTTTTTGTAAAGCCAGTCCGTGATTTGGCCGGCCCGATAAGAAGGCTCGCCCAGTTTATGGAGCTCCTCCTCAAGCTCGTTAAACAGAAGAGACTTGATGTCGATATTGCCGATGCTCGCCACGTTAAAGCCTACTGGCCAGCGCGGCTTGCATCAAACATCGCAGTGTTTAGGTTCGTCCCGATGATCAAACGCTTTGCGCGGTGTGCTCTTTTCTTTTTGGCAATCGTATTTCTGATCTCTGCCTGTGCTTCGCCCGACGAAGCGACCACCACGGAGCACTCGACCTCTCAGACCACCGCAACTGTTCCTGGAGAAAGAATGTCGGACGACGGACGCTATGCGCCCGGGCCGCTTGGCTCCGCCGGAAGCGTCCACTGGTGATCTGATGGGGTGGCGAGCGCCGATATTGTAGGGCGTCTGTGTCAGACGCCAATCTATGGGATGGCGTTTCGCAGAATGGAGCCGCGGGACGCGAGCGACATAGACGGGCAGCCCATCTGGGCGAGAAAGCGGGAGCGAACGAGTCAAACGCCCTACAATTTTTGTCCGTTTACAAAATGCAAGAGCGCTTCATGAACGCCAGCGCCGTGGTCTTTCTGCGCGACGTAACCGCCCGCGTTGCGCACGGCATCTTGCACTTCTTGAATTGCATTGGCTGGACACGACGGCATGGCGGCAACCTTTCCGTCCAACATTGAGACGTCGTTGTGATGGTCTCCCGATGCGAAAATATTTTCGCGCGGAATTTGCAGCAAACGCGCCAGCTCACCCAACGCCGCCCCTTT
>WNFQ01001584.1_pt1 | contig 16145 bp, 10 predicted proteins | sample 5400171 | NCBI WGS metagenome assembly WNFQ01 (sample SAMN13153356, study PRJNA577476) | soil metagenome | isolation source: 20 cm soil under Madrone tree | place: USA:California | collected 2016-06-14 | reverse complement strand
CGCAGGACGACGGTCCGATTGAAGGCCAAACGCGGCTCGGAACAGTACCAGACGATGAATTCATCGATGGCGTGTGCATACGACTCTTGTGAACTGACCGCTGCGAGCGAGTTCAGAACTGCGTTCTTCGACTGCTCCAGATCGGGCAGCCGAAGTATCGTTTTAGACCTGGAGCGTTTTGATTTCTTCCGATGCGCCATACTGGCGGCCTCCCACGTCGCAGCCAGTATGGTCGTTCAGTTGGAGGCTGATGGCTTCGAACCCCGTTTCTGTCCAGTGATGGTTTGCTACGCATCTTCCCTGACCTGTCCTACCTAGCCTTCCCTCAACTTGCGCATTTACTTTCCCGCGCTCGTTAAACTACTCTCGTGTTACCCCAATGGGAAACCCGGATGCTTCAAGAAAACCTTTCCACCGCCGTCTCTTGAACCACTTTCTCACCATCGTTGTCGCCTATCTCTTGGTCCTGGTGCTCGTCCGCATGTTCGAATCGCGCCTGATCTTCTTCCCGAACTATCCCGGCCGCCTCGACGGCGACTGGCATCCTCGCGCTCTGCCTGTTCAAGACGTTTGGCTCACCGCCTCCGACGGCGTCAAGCTACATGCGTGGTGGATTCCGCATGACAACGCGAAATTCACTTTTCTCGCCTTTCACGGCAACGCCTCCAACATCGCCAACCGTGCACCGACCTACGAATTTCTCCACGGCACACATGTAAATGTGTTTGCCCTGGAATACCGCGGTTACGGCCGCAGCGAAGGTAAGCCGAGCGAATCCGGAGTCTACCGTGATGCCGATGCCGCCTACGAATACCTCGTGAACTCAAAAGGTATCGATCGCAAAGCGATCATTTCCTTCGGCCAATCCCTCGGCACTGCTGTCGCCACTCACTTGGCAACTCACCGCCAAGTCGCAGGTGTGGTGCTTGAGGCCCCGTTTCCATCCGCATCTCGAGTCGCCCACAAGGTTTTTTGGTTTCTCCCGGGCGTCAGCCTTCTTGTACATGGGCAGTTCGATACGCGAGTCTGGCTAAAGGAAATCCACGCTCCCATTCTAATCGTCCACTGCAGTCAGGACCCCGTTATTCCTTTTCAATTTGGCCAGGAAGTGTATGACGAAGCTCTTCCTCCCAAAAACTTTCTTCAAATCAACGGTTACTGCCACGAAGAGTCCTCCCTCATCGCCCCAACTCAATACCGAACGGCTCTCCAGGGGTTCCTGAATAGCCTTTAGGAGGTTCGGGCTTCAGCTCCACAAGGAAGTGGCACGCGCTAGGGGACGGTTTTAGAACTACTCTCGGCGAGTCCCGTTCGAGGACATCGGCGGTGATTTCTTCGAAGCCCGTTTCTGGATGGCTTCCGGTTTACCGACCACCCGGAAGTTGGCCACACCAGTCAATACAAGCGCGTTTGTCGGTACAAATCCGACCGACGAACGGTTAACTTCCGGCTTGCCCGCAATCCTGACACAATGGGGAGCGCTACGGGACGTCTGCGGGCGGCAATGAAGGAGATATACGCCAACAGGGCCCCGGGATCACTACGGTGAGCCACTCCACGTCTTGCCAATCAAACTTGTATCCGCGTATCGGTAGGGCCCTTGTCGAGGTGGCAACTTCGTTCTGTCGAAGTTCTTTCAAACGCAATAGAACGGCTCAAAGGGTCACCTGCGTCTCCTGGCCCGAAACGAGTCTTTAGAACAGTGGTTTCGGAACTGGCTAGGGGGTTAACTTGTCCCTGCAAGCCCGAAGGCCATGCCAATTGGGACATGCGGACGATAACGTCTGGTACTCTTACCGGATTGGTTCTGCAGGCTACAGTAAGGGTAAACATGGGTATTGATGAATTAGCGCGTACGTACATTGCAAAAGTAGAGCGGCAGCAGCGGGCACAATCCACTGGGCTATTTGCGTTGATCCGAGACACAAGTAAGCGCGCACCTCATTTCTCTGCGGGAACGCAGGTCCAATCAACGTCAGGACAGAGAATTCACTGCGAGGAATGCGGTCTGTCGATGGATGGGCAATCGATTTGCTCGGGATGCCGCGCTTCTCCTACGCGATTGTGGCTTCAATTCGTCAGTCTAGGGATGCTAGGAGTTTTGACGGCGTACAACTACATCTTCGTCCTGAATTTTCTCCCCACGCGTGTTCCGAGCGAATACGTGGCTAGCGTGTGGCTAAATGTCAGCGAATTTGCATGGCTCTACGGCTGGATAGTATTAGGAGTATACCTTTCTGCCTGGGCCTACTACTGGCGGAAGAAATATGGTTACAGCTTAGAAATCGGGGTGCGGTTCGGGATCGGATTCGTTGTAATTTTTCTGATTGGGGCAGTTGCACGGCCCATATTTCCCCGGATGGGATGGACCTGGGCGGAACGCCTTCAAACCTCGTTGGATTCCCACCCGGAACTCGGAATCATTGCGGGTTGGGCAGTTGTAGCGTTGGCGTTGGTTTCTATCTGCTGCAATTGCGAGTCACGGGGCCGACTCCTGGGTAGAGGCAAGGGACTTGCTCTTTTAGCCCTAGCGGTTCTTTGTATTATTCTTGGATTAAGTCTGTTAACGGCTTGACGCTGCGGCGGTTGCGTCGCTTGGACCTTTCACTTCCCAGCCCTTCGAAACGCTTCTGAATGTGGCTAGCCAAATCGTTGTAGATTCAATACATTGGCCGTAAGGCCGCTAAGACTCAGCTTGCATGTTTGCCGCCTCGAAGTCCCTCTTGCGTTCCATGACCGGCCAAACGAACGGGTAGTCCAGTACCATAACGCCCGTTCTAATTCCGCTCCTAAGAACAGTTTACAGCGTCGTGCAATTCCTCCATCCTTGGACCAATACTCGCGGGATATTTGTGCGCTTCCAGCTTCAGGTAGTGCTCTGTCTATGCAAGGAGTGAATATGATGCGTCTCCATTCGCTTCGCACTGCGGTCTTGTTCGGTCTGGTCGCTCTTGCGCTGGCCAACGGGAAAAAGCCCATTGCCGCGGCGCAATTGGCGCCGCCAGCGTCCCCGACCGTAGCTCTGAGCGCCTCGCCGGCTTCCGCGCAAGCGGGCCAACCGGTCACGCTCACGTGGTCGTCGAAGCACGCCACATCCATCACTTTGCAGCCCTCGGTTGGCCCCGTCGCCGGGCAGGGTTCCACCACAGTGAGGCCTTCTCAATCGATCACTTATACCGTCACCGCCACAGGCCCAGGCGGCTCGGCCCATGCCAGCACCCAAGTCACTATCGCACCCGCGACCCCTCCGGCTGCGGTCCGGGAGCCTTCCCAGGATGAGATTTCGTCCGACCAACAGCAGATGAGGGGTCTCGACGAACAGATCCAGGAGATCAAGTCAGACTCCCTCCGCATGGCGGCAGAACTGAGCCAGCTGGAAGAGAAGCTGGTGTACCCGTCAGGAACACAGGTTGCGATCTTCGTCGAGCTGGCCAAGGGCGACATGATGCGCCTCGACGCCGTGCGGCTCCAGATCGACGGCCAACTCGTTGCGCACTACGTCTACAGCGCCAAAGAACTCCAGGCCCTGCGCAAAGGCGGCGCGCAACGGATCTACGTCGGCAACGTTACGACCGGGGATCACAAGCTGGACGTGCTTGTCGACGGCAAGCTTGAGGGCGGCGCGGACTTCAGCCGCACGGGGCAGTTTACCTTCCGCAAGGAAGTGAAGCCAAAGCTGGTCGGACTGACTCTGGCCGGACCGCGTTCCGGCAACACTGCGATCACGCTTGGGGATTGGTAATCGATGCGAGCGACTCGCCAACTCATCGGACTCGCCCTAGCCTTGGGACTTGCCGTCCGTCCGGCCACCGGCGACGACTTGAGGGACCTCTATTTTGGCGAGGCGCTCTATCACGCTTACCAAGGGCAGTATTTCGATGCACTCCAGCGGCTCGACACCGAGCTCGCCCAGTACCACGTTCTGGACGAACCCCAACTCGATACGCTTCACTATCACATTAACGACGCCGAATTCTCGGTCGGCGACTTTGAGCTCGACTACCGCATGCACCAACGAGCAGGGCGCGCCATCAAGGCGGTACTCGAAGGTACCGTCGATGAGGCGGTACGAAATGAGGCCGCGTTCAGGCTCGCCCGCATCCACTTCCAGAAAGGTCAGCTCGATGATGCGTTGCAGGCGCTAGCGCGGATCAAAGCTACGGTGCCCGAGGAGATCAAGGGTGACCTCGAGCTCCTGCGGGCGAACGTCTATATGGCCACAGGCCAGCCTGGCGAGGCTGTTAAGGTGCTCGCCCAGCTAAAAAGCAATGAGCGTCTCGCCGGGTTTGTGGCCTACAACCTTGGCATCGCGCTGTTGCAGGATGGTCGAGCACAGGAAGCGATCGAGCAACTGGACAAGGCCGGGCAGCTGCCGGCCAGTGATCCCGCCGGTCTCGCGATCCGCGACAAGTCGAACTTGGTGCTGGGCACCATGCTGTTCGAATCGGGCAATTTTGAGCGGGCAAGACAGTCACTAGACCGCGTCCATCTCGAGGGACCGTTCTCGAACCAGGCTCTGCTGCGAGCAGGCTGGGCCGAGGCCTCGGCCCAGCAGTATGACCGCGCGCTCGTGCCGTGGAACATCCTGGTGGATCGTGAGCCGACGGATGCCGCGGTTCAGGAAGTCATACTTGCCGTACCGCATGCGTACGCCAGCTTGAACCTACACGGTCGCGCTGCGCTCCTGTACGGGCGTGCGCTCGAGCTGTTCAGCAACCAGATCGAGAGAGTCGACGCATCGATCCGCAGCATCAGGGAGGGGCAGTTTCTCAATGCGCTGATTCGCGAGGAGAGTCGGGAGGACGAAACCTGGGTCATCCGCCTGCGCAACCTGCCCGATGCGCCGGAAACTTACTACCTGATGGAGTTGATGGCCTCTCACGACTTCCAAACCGCATTGCACAACTACCTCGACCTCGAGGAATTGCGGTCGAGGTTCATTGCCTGGAAGACCAGCCTCGATGCTTTCGACGATATCATCCGACTGCGCGGACAAAACTACGAGCCGCTGCTGCCGGAGGTCGACGCGCAGTTTCGAGAGCTGGATTCGCGGATGCGCCTGCGCCTCGAGCAGCGCAAACACCTCGCCGAACGCCTGCAGGCCATGCTCACCGCGCCGCGGCCGGATTATCTGGCGACTGCGGAGGAGCAGATCGCCAGCGAGCGCGTCGCACGCATCGAGAAGGAGCTCGGCAACTCTAACGATCCCGAATCGCTCGCACTTCGGCCACGCGCGGCTCGCCTGCGCGGCGTGCTCACATGGCGATTGGAAACCGAGTACAACGACCGGCTGACCGCGGCATATGTACACCTGAACGAACTCAATGCACCTCTCGACGCTCTCACTCGGCAGTATGACGCCTTCGTTAGGACGAGACAGGCGGCGACGCACAGTTACGTCGGATACGACATCCAGATTGCACGGCTCCGCGAGCGCGTTGACGAGGCATTGCAACGTGTCGACGTCCTGATCGCCCGGCAGGGACACATGATCGAGACCGTTGCCACCAATCAGCTCGAGGCCCGCCGGGAACGCCTGGTTGCGCAGCAGACCGAGGCGCGGTTCGGCGTCGCCGATAGCTACGATCGAGCCGCGCGCCTCCGGTCCGACGCGGGGGGACAATGATCCCTCGCCTCGCCATTCCGATAGTGATCGCGCCGGTTTTCATGGTTGGCTGCGCCGCGCGTCCCATCAAGCCGACGGGCACGGCGGGGACGCTGGCGGAGCTGCGGAACGTGCGTCCGGACGTGCAAGAGGTGAAGGTCGAACAGGGGCTCGATCAGGCTATGCAGCAATACCGGCGCTTCCTTCAGGAGGCACCGGAGACCGCGATGACTCCAGAAGCAATACGGCGTCTCGCGGACCTGCAACTCGAAAAGCAGTTCGGGATACGCGGGGGCAATGCCAAGCCGCGGGAAATGGCCGCTCCGAAGCCCGCCCAGGTACTCGCGGGCACGCGGGCTGGCACTTCCAATCAGGCCGCGGTAGCTGCCAGCGCGGGATTACAGGAATCCGATCAGGATTTCGAGCGGCGCACGACAGCGGAGGCTGGAATCCTGGCGGGCAGTAACGCCAGCGCCTTGCCGGCGGACGCGGCGCGCGCTGGCGCAGATCCCGAGGGTCCACTCGAGGCGATCGCTCTCTATAATCGGCTGCTCACCGAGTACCCCAGTTACAAGAACAGCGACCAGGTCCTCTATCAGATGGCGCGGGCGTACGACGAGCTCGGGCGCACCGACGAGGCCATCGAGACAATGGAGCGCCTAAGCCGCACGAATCCGCATTCTGCGCACCTCGACGAAGTGCAGTTCAGGCGGGGCGAGTATTTCTTCACTCACAGACGCTACCGCGACGCCGAGAGCGCTTATTCGGATATCGTCAAACTGGGAGCCACCTCCGAGTTCTACGAGCTCGCTCTCTACAAGCTCGGATGGACGTTCTACAAGCAGGAATTCTACGAGGAGGCCCTGCAAAAGTATATTGCCCTGCTCGACTACAAGGTATCGATCGGTTACGACTTCGATCAAAAACATGATGAGGACAACGATCGCCGTGTCGCGGATACGTTCCGAGTGATCAGCCTGAGCTTCAGCAACCTCGGCGGGCCGGAGACCCTGCCGGAATACTTCTCCAAGTTCGGGAATCGATCCTATGAGGACCGCATTTACTCCAGTCTCGGCGAGCATTATCTCGGCAAGCTCCGCTACGACGATGCAGCGAAGACGTACAAAGCTTTCGTAGCGCTTTATCCATTCCACCGCGCCGCGCCGCGGTTCAGCATGCGCGTCGTGGACACCTTCACCCAGGGAGGGTTCCCCAAGCTGGTATTGGAGTCGAAGCGTGAGTTCGCCTCCAAGTACGGCCTGAAGGCCGAATACTGGCGACATTTCAAACCGGAAGAGTCGCCGGAAGTACTGGCCTACGTCAAGACGAACCTGAAAGACCTCGCGACGCATTATCACGCCCAGTATCAGAACGCAAACGGAGCAGACGAGAAGCTCATGAATTATCGCGAGGCAAGCCAATGGTACGGCGCCTACCTCGAGTCCTTCCCGAAGGAGGCTGATTCGTCATCCGTCAACTATCAGCTAGCCGGCCTGCTTTTGGAGAACAAGGATTTCGGCGAGGCGGCCAAACAGTATGAGCGCACGGCTTACGGATACGCGCCGCATCCGCAGTCGGCAGCTGCAGGATACGCCGCGATCTATGCATACCGCGAGCAGCTGAAGGTTGCCGACAAGAAGCAGCAGGACGCCGTCAAGCGCGATACCGTCGCAAGCTCGCTCAAATTTGCCGACACCTTCCCGCAGGATGAACATGCCGCGGCCATCCTCGGAGCGGCCGCCGATGACATGTACGAAATGCAGGACTACAAGGCTGCCATCGAGGCCGACCAGCGCGTCATCGATAAGTATCCAGACGCAGCGGCGTCGATCCGGCGTTCCGCGTGGATTGTGGTTGCGCATGGCTCGTTCGCGCTCGCCGAGTACCCGCAGGCAGAACACGCCTACACCCAGGTGCTGGCGGTCACGCCGGAGGGCGACGAGTCGCGCGCCGCTCTCGTCGACAACCTTGCCGCCTCGATTTACAAACAGGGTGAGCTCGCCAATGAGGCGCAGGATTACCGCGCGGCCGCTGACCACTTCCTTAGGATTCGCACAGCAGCGCCTACATCATCCATCCGTGAGGCGGCTGAGTACGACGCGGGCGCCGCGCTAATCCGGATGCAGGAGTGGAAGGCGGCGGTGGATGTGCTTGAGGCGTTTCGCACTACCTTCCCGAAGAACAAACTGCAGTTCGAGGCCACCAAGCAGATCGCCTACGCCTACCGGCAGAGCGGCCAGTTGTCGCACGCCGCCGGCGAATACGAGCGCATCGCATCCCAGTCCGACGATCCGGCGTTACGCAGCGAGGCGCTGCTCGATGCGGGAGACCTCTACGCGCAATCCGATTCCCGAGATCGCGCCCTGGATGCATACAACCGGTACGTTAAAGAGTTTCCCAAGCCGGTAGAGACGGCCATCGAGACCCGGTTCAAGATCGCCGAGATGTACAAGGCCGCGCACGACGAGACGCTTTATCACAAGCAGTTGGAAGAAATCGTAAGCGCCGACGCGACCGCCGGATCGGAAAAGACCGGCCGGACCCGGACGCTTGCGGCGCGTTCGGCCCTCGTCCTCGCAGAGCAGCTCTATGGGGATTTCGTCGTCGTGAAGCTGCGGCAACCCTTCGAGACAAGCCTACAGGATAAGAAGCAGCGCATGGATGCCACGGTTGCGGCCCTGAGCCGGCTGGTGGATTACGGAATCGACGAAGTGACGGCGGCAGCGACGTATTACATGGCCGAGACCTATTCCAATTTCAGTCGCTCACTGCTCGAGTCGGAGCGGCCGGACGACTTGAAACCAGAGGATCTGGAGGAGTTCAAGAACAAGCTCGATGAGGCAGCGTTTCCGTTCGAAGAGAAAGCCATCAAGGTACACGAGAAGAACATGGAGTTATTGCACGGCGGGCTCTTCACCTCGTGGACTGAGAAGAGTCTCAGCAGGCTCTCCGAGCTGATGCCGGGCCGCTACGAGAAACACGAAACGAGCAGCGGCTTCCTCGACGCGATCGACAGTCATGTGGGAGGGTCACCGGTGTCACAGGTCTCCAACCTCTCGAAATCGGCCAGCGCGATAACCCAGGGCGTGGGCGTCACCGATGAAATGCGCGCCAACTTCGAGTCCGCCGTAGGCATGCTGAAGGAGGAGCGGTACGAACTGGGCATTGCCCTGCTGCTCAAAATGACCGAGAAGATGCCTGCATTGACGGCAACGCATATCGATCTCGGCATTGCATACGCGCGCACCGGCGACCTGGACCGCGCCGAGGCCAGCCTGAACAAGGCGCTGGAATCGGATCCAAAACAGCCTGTCGCCTATAACGAACTCGGTATGGTGCAGCGGCGCAAGGCACAGTTTGCGAAGGCGCGCACGAGCTATGAGGCGGCCCTGGCACAGTCCGCCGACTTCCAGTATGCGCACAGGAACCTTGCGATTCTCTGCGAGCTGTATCTCGGGGATTTCACATGCGCGATCGAGCATTACGAGGCGTACAGCCGGATCGTTCCGGACGACGCCGAGGTCGTCAAGTGGATTGCTGACCTTCGCAACCGCGCAAAGAAAACGGAGGGGCGATGAGGAAGACTGGCGTTCACTGGATTCTGCTTGGGGTCCTTGGCTTGGCACCCACGGCTGTACTCGGCCAGCAAGCAGCGCAGCCAAAGACGGAAGCAGCACAGAGACAAACCGGAAAGTCGCAGGCAAAGACACAAGAGGCAAAGAAGGAGGAGGCAAAACTGATTGACGAGCCGCAGCCAAAGACGGATGAAGACGGAAAGTTGACGTCCGTCCCTGGAAGCAAAGCGCTCGGCATGTCCATTTTGGGCAATCAGGAAGCGCCTAAAGCACTGGTCATCGTTCCCTGGAAGAGCTCGGAACTCGGCAATGGCCCCAGCGTCTCGACGTTGCTCGATGACTCGAGGCGACCCGTAGACAAGGAGGTGTTTATGCGAATGCTCAGTTACTACGAAATTAGGTCAGAAACAGCGCGACCCAGCGGTGCGACGACTGATGGGAATGCGGCAGCGCCTGCCCATGCGGCACAAAGGAGGAAGCCATGAGTTTGACTGAACTGCTACGACACGTTGGTATATTCGGAGGCGCGGTGATCGTTAGCCTCGCCCTGCTTTCCGTTTTTTCGGTGGGGATGATCATAGAAAAGCACCGCCGCTTCTCTTCAGCCTCGCGTGAGTCGGAAAAGTTCAAGCCCGAGTTCAAGAAGTTCCTTCACGGGGGAGAAGTCAAGGATCTGATCGAAGCCGGGCGGCTGCACCCGAATTCCTATGTGGCGCAAGTGGTCTCGGCGGGCATGATCGAGTACGACGGCGTGGGCCAGAGCGGAGGCGATCCGGCGGCTTCGCTCGAGCTCGTCACGAGCGCACTCCGGGACTCCATCTCCGAAACGCTGATTCAGCTGAAGCGGGGTCTCGGGTTCCTTGCCACGATCGGCTCCACTGCCCCGTTCGTTGGTCTTTTCGGCACCGTGGTCGGAATTATTAACGCTTTCCGGAGCATCGCGGCCACGGGGTCCGGCGGAATGTCTGTGGTTTCGGGCGGCATCGCAGAGGCCCTGGTCTCGACGGCCCTGGGTATCTTCGTCGCAATTCCGGCCGTCGTCGCCTTCAACCACTTCACGGGCAAGATGGAGACTTTCCATGTCGAGATGAATCGGGCTTCGTCACAGCTCGTGAACTGCTTGTTCAAAATACCGGAGCTCAAGGGGCTTCAAGTCGAAGAGGCTAAAATCAAGCCGTCGACAGTCAAAAAGGAAGGCCCGGCCTATGCGACTCGGTGAGCCGACACCGATCAAAGCGGCCATCAACATCACGCCGCTCGTCGACGTGGTGCTGGTGCTGCTGATCATCTTTATGGTGATGGCCCCGCAGATGCGGAAGGGGCCCGACGTCAACCTGCCGAACACGACGAAACCGAACGGGCAGGGCGACGAGAGAGGCCGAATCCTCGTCTCCATAGACGAGGCTCGAGGGCTGTGGATCAACGATCAGCCCGTCGCAGCCGGGCATTTCGACGAGACTCTCCGCGCTGCGGTGGGCGCCGAGACGAACCCCAGGATCGTGATCCGGGGCGATGCAAAGCTCAATTTCCGCGAGGTTCGGGAGGTCATGATTGCAATTGAGCAGCAAGGCTTCCGCGGGGTGGGGCTGATCGCTAAGCGCACCGGCGCAGAAGGAAAGTGACATCATGCAGTTCAACAACAACGATTCCGGCTCCCGTCTGCAGTCTGAAATCAACATCACGCCGCTCGTCGACGTGGTGCTGGTGCTGCTGATCATATTTATGGTCGTCGTCCCACTCCTGATGGAGGGCTACGACGTCGATATCCCTCAAGCCTCCGCCGATACATCGGCTCAAGTTGCCGAATCCCAGTTGATCCTGAGCATCGGCTCCGCGGCGTGCCCCATCCTCACGCCTCCGGCGGGCGAGGGGATCCCGAAGGACTGTCAGGTGACCCTGGCGGATCAAAAGATCCCTGCAGCCGAATTACCCGCGCGGGTGGCGTCGATTCTGGGTGGCCGGCCCGCGGAACAGCGTGCCCTGTTCCTGGCCGTCGACGACCGCCTGAACTACGAGGGGGTTCTACGCATCATTGATCTGGCAAAGTCAGGCGTTGAGGATTTGAAGATCGAATTTGTCGCGACCGATTGAGGTGGTTGCTTGGTGACAACCATGGAAGCGAAGAGCATTTTCAAAACGTCCGGGGCTCCGACGGCCCGCAGCATGGCGAAGAGCCTAGCGATCCATGTCTTCGTTATGGCCGTGCTGATGGTCTTACCGGCGCAAGCGCTGTTTCGCAGCGAGCCCCCCAACAAAGAACTCGACATCGTCTTCTATCGTCCACCGGAAATCGCGGTCAACTCGCGAACCGTTTCGCGTCCGATGCCGCGAGGGGCGAGTGAGGCTGGGTCTCCACCGGGGGCGCCTGCACCTGCGCTGAAACCGAAGCCGAACGCCCCGGCAGGTCCAGACCTGGCTGGCAAAGCGGAACTGCCACCAGGTCCTGAGGTTGGCCTGCCAGTGGAGGCAAAGCCAAAGGTGGGAAACGCCGGAATCCTGGCACTCAAGGACAAGTTCGCGAGCCTAGCACAGGACAACGTCGTGGTGCCTCTCGGAGCCGATGCGCGTCACGTTGCCGCTGATGAGGTAGGCCAGCCTTCCGCACGCTCTTTGTTAACGAGCAATACGCCGGGATCGAGCGGTGGCATCAACGTCGCTTCCCTGAGTCGCAGTGTGGGAGGAGGTGGCGGAGGAGGCGGAGGCGGTGTGGGCAGCCGCGGCACTGGCGCTGACGGTGGCGGAGCAGGCGGGATTGGTGGCGTGGGTGTAGGCCGCGCAGTCAGCTCTATCACCCCGATCACCGGCGCCGACCGACCAAAGGCACGCGGCGGGCCAGGTCCTGCCCGCACTGACGAGGAAATACAGATCGTGTTCGACCGCTACAAGGCGTCGTTCTACCGGCTGTACAACCGGGAGCTGCGCAATAACCCAGCCCTAAAAGGCCAGATGGTTCTGCGCCTGACGATTGAGCCGGACGGCAGCGTGTCGATGTGCGCGCTGCAGTCGACTGACATGGATGCGCCGGATCTCGCCACGCAGGTGGTTAGCCGCGTCCGGACGATCAATTTCGGATCGAAGGATGGTGTGCCAGCCGTGACGATCCTGTATCCGATCGACTTCCTGCCGGCGGCGTGAAGCCGGCGGCCGAAGCGGAATGGCACGGACGCCAGGAGGTTTAGAGAAGCTGCGAATCTGATCACTTCAGTCCGACGCGATTCTGACAAAGGCAAAGCCATCGAAAGATGGCGACGCAAAGTCACCGGTCTAACGGGCCCGAGGCCCCATGACGGCGGGACCGCCGAAATCCAGTCCACGACGCGGACTGCCTCGGTCCCGATGAAATCGTTTGGTGAGCGGGATGAGGGCGTGGATGATTTCTACTGACACGAACAATGTGAGGCCGCGCGGCAGCTGGATCAAAATCCTGCTCGACAAGCTGCGCCTCAGTCTCCGCTTCCGCCTGCGACTTCCCGAGATCGATGATGTGCGGAACCCCCTCATAGCTCATGCGGCTATTGGCAGCCCAGGAAGAGCAGGGCTGTTCAAAGGAGCACGCGCTAGGAAGAGGATTTTACTTGTTTTCGGCATCGTCGTTCTGATGATGGGAGCGAACTCTGCGTTTGCCCAGACGCAGACGTGCGCCATTGTTACCGGCGGCGCTGGCAGTCCAGGAGCGGGTGTTAATCCCACCTATCTCGCTAATCAAGACGGACGCGCCAATGAGGGTTGTACCATTTTGATCACGCTCAACGCTGACGGGTCTATCACAACAACTCACCCCAATCCTGCCACCTCTTTCGATAGCGGCCTTGACGACAACCTGATTGGAGTCATAAACAAAACCAGTCAAACCATCACCGGCTTGCAGCTCAGTAGCGCAACAGTCCCTATTTTTGCTTTCGACAACGACGGAGTTTGTGCAGGCCCCCCGGGTTACACTTTTAGCGCTCTTGGGCCGAACCCCAATTGCGCAATCGCAACGGACCCACACCATTATGGTCCCGCGGGAATCAACTTCACAGTAATTAACGCGAACACTGGGATCGTCAATTTCGGCAACGGTGGTATTGCACCAAATAGTATTTCGTTTTTCAGCCTAGAGGGGGGGAACCTCACTAAGATCGTCGTGGTAGTGGACCCAGGGCTGGCAATTACCAAGCAAGTCAGCGTGGTGGGTGGCGGCGCTGCGCTGCCGGGCGGGCAGCTTGATTACCTGGTGCACGTGACCAATGCCTCAACGAACCCCGCCACCTCGGTCGTAATCACCGACGATCTCAACAGCGCGGGTGCAGGCCGCCTCACGTTCGTCAACCCAGCACCAACGATGAACGGCTCCACGGCGGGTATCAGCGTTGTGGGCTCGCTGCTGACCGCGAACTACTCTGCTGTGTACGGGCCGTTACCGCCCGGACAATCCATCGACGTGCGCTTCCGGGCGCAGATTGCCGCGGGACTTCCCGCCGGCACGACGCTCACGAACACTGCGCTCGTAACCTGGAACACCCCTACAAGGACGTCGAGCGCGAGCGTCTCGATTAATATTGGAGAAACCTCCACACCCAACCTTGTACTGACAAAAACGGGACCGGCGACGATGAGCACCGGGCAGTTAGGGCAGTTTGGTCTTAACGTCCAGAATACCGGCGTGAGCGACGCTTGGAACCCCACGATCCTGGATCGGCTCCCCAAAGCCAGCCCCACCGGCGGCATGTGTTCCTTTACACCCCAGATACTCAGCGCGCAGGTTTTCCAGGCGGACGGCGTAACGCCGGTTCCGGGCAAGGGGCCTCTGGTTCCGGGCACCGACTTTTCCATCAACTATAGCGGCGCGCCCAACTGCGAGCTCACGCTAACCATGCTCACGGCGGCCGCCACGATCAGCCAGAACCAGCGTTTGATCATCAATTACCGAACCCAGCTTGACGGTAACAGCCAAGCGGGCACGCAGCTCACCAACGTTGCTGGCGCCATCCAGTGGTTCGACGGCGACAGCACCAACCCCAACCGCAAGACCTTCACCGGTCCTTTGACTAACGGCACACCCGGCGTCCTGGACAATCAGGACGCCCACACCGTCACGGTAGTGGCCGCAGGGCTGGCAATTACGAAGCAAGTCAGCGTCGTGGGCGGCGGCGCCGCTCTGCCAGGCGGGCAGCTCGACTACCTGGTGCACGTGACCAATGTCTCGACGAACCCGGCCTCCCCGGTCGTAATCACCGACGACCTGAGCACAGCCGGTGTGGGGTGGCTCACGTTCGTCAACCCTGCAGCAACGATGAACGGCTCCGCGGCCGGTGTCACAGTCGTGGGTTCCCTACTGACCGCGAACTACTCTGCCGTGAACGGGCCGTTGCAGCCCGGACAATCGATCGACTTGCGCTTCCGGGCGCAGATTGCTGCGGGACTTCCCGCCGGCACGACTCTCACGAACACCGCGGTCGTAACGTGGAACAACCCTTCACAGACGGCGAGCGCCAGTGTCTCGGTCGCTATCGGAGGAGTTCCCGGCGTCGGCACTTTGAACGGCACCGCTTGGCTCGATGCCAACTTCAACAAGGTACCCGACCCCGGCGAGCCGTTGCTGCAGGGCTGGACGGTTGGGCTGTATCTCAATGGTGCGCTGGTGCAGTCCGTTCTCACGGATGTCAACGGCGTCTATCGGTTCAGTAATATGCCGCCGACCGACGGGACGGCAAACCGCTACGAGCTTCGGTTCACCGCGCCCGGTGCGGGTCCGAATACCGCCAAGCTCGGCAAAGCCGACTCGGCCTTTACCAACTTGCTGGAGCGGATCACCAACATCGCGGTGCCCTCCGGCAGCAACCTCCAGAATCTGAACCTGCCGATCGGGCCGAACGGCGTCGTCTACAACTCGTTGACGCGCGCTCCTATTGCGGGCGCAACCCTGAAGATGCTGCACGGCAGCGCGCCATTGCCTGCAACCTGCTTCGACGACCCGGCTCAACAGGGCCAGATCACCCAGGCGGGCGGCTATTACCGGTTCGACCTCAACTTCTCGGATCCAGGCTGTCCGAGTGGTAGCAGCTACCTCATTGTGGTGACCGCGCCAACGTCGAGCTACGTGGCCGGTGTGTCGCTGCTTATCCCGCCGACTACGGGCGCATCGACCGCTCCGTATTCGGTGCCTACCTGTCCGCAGGATGCTCTTCCGGCCATCCCCTACTGCGAGGCACAGACGTCGGAGTTCGCGCCGCTACCCTCCGTGCCCGCGCGTAGCGCTGGGACTCAGTATTACCTGAACCTCACCTTGGACGGCACCGCGGCACCCGGCTCGAACCAGATTTACAACAACCACATTCCGCTCGACCCGCAGCTCGCGGGAGCATTCTCGATCACCAAAACGACGCCGCAGCTCAACGTCACTCGTGGGCAGCTCATCCCATACACCATCACGATCAGCAACGTGATAGGCGCATCCCTGCAAGGTGTGCAGATTGTGGATCGCTATCCAGCGGGCTTCCGCTACGTCCCCGGATCCGCGCGCCTGGATGGTCTGCCTACCGAGCCAACGGTGGCTGCCCGCGACCTAACGTGGAATGGCGTCAACTTCGGCAGCTCCAATCATCGGACGATCGTCCTGCTGCTCGCCGTCGGCGCCGGTGTTGGCGAAGGCGAGTTCGTCAACCGCGCGCAGGTCATCGAAGGCCTGACGGGCAAACCCCTGTCCGGTGAGGCGACCGCCAGGGTTCGTGTCGTCCCGGATCAGACGTTCGATTGCACAGACGTGTTTGGCAAGGTCTTCAACGACGTCAATCGCAACGGAGTCCAGGACAACGGCGAAGATGGTCTGCCCGGCGTGCGTGTGGTGACAGCAACGGGTCTGGAAGCGACGACGGATCAGTACGGGCGGTTCCACATCACCTGCGCAATCACGCCTAATGAAGACCGCGGCAGCAATTTTGTGCTGAAGCTCGACGACAGGACACTGCCAAGCGGCTTCCGGA
>WNFQ01001583.1_pt1 | contig 16146 bp, 13 predicted proteins | sample 5400171 | NCBI WGS metagenome assembly WNFQ01 (sample SAMN13153356, study PRJNA577476) | soil metagenome | isolation source: 20 cm soil under Madrone tree | place: USA:California | collected 2016-06-14 | reverse complement strand
TTGCCTCCCTCACGGCTCGGGCTCTCTCCTCCTCCGTCCCACCGCGAATTCGGGACCACCTACTCGACTATACAAGGGTAATACACTCCAATGTCTTCAACAGCGGCGCCCGCTTCCAGCCGTGCGGCAAATTCCACCACCGTCAGCATCCCTGCGTCCGTCCCCGCCGGGCTCCTCACCATCACCCAGCCACCACAAACGACCATTGCCTTTTTCAAAATCGCGCCGTCTCAGCCCATCACCTTTGCGTGGAATTTTTCTTACGTTCTCTCCACACCCGCTTCCCTTACCGTCTCGGCTATTTGCGAAAATGGCAACACATATCCTGTAGGCCCAACGGATGGCAAGATTCCTGGCACCGCCACCAGCGTTGTATGGGATGCATATGGCTGGCAGCAGAGCAACGCAAACAGTCCACTTGCCCAGGCTACATATACCCTTGAAATTTTCGATGACCGTGGGCCGGGCTCCGCGAGGTCTCCTGGTCTGCTGCAGCCCAACAACGCTCTTAGGTTTGCGCTATATACACCACAGGAATATACCCCAATTAGCTCAGGTCAGCTAGCTTGATTCCAGTTCCTTCCAAGCTGACTCTTTGGCAGGTTGGCAATGTGCGGGTTGCAAGAGCGACGCTGTCCCGACAGCGCACCCGGCATTTTTCTGCGTCTGTCTCACCATTTTCGTTATGTTCGCTTCGGGGTTTGCGATGCTTCGCAACGCTGCTCGTTAGCCGGATCCTCCCGATGGGTTGGACCTTTTACGTACTCATCTCTTATGAGCCATTATAGACATTGACTCTTTATGCATCTCCCTTCCGTCGCTTACCCTCGGACCCTGCACAAACGGACTAGATTTTGACGCATGTCGCTCTTTGCATCGACAGTCGTTACATACAGCACCATCACATATGATATTGTAGAACTTGATGAATCACGGGCCCAGGTTGCCCCATATCTATGATCTTCCCTTACCTTGACGTGGGCCATTTTAGTTCTGCAGTATGAGGCTGAGGCCGTAGAGAATTCAGTGAAGTGAGAGAAAAACATTCCTTCAAAGTGCTTTCGAGCGGTGAGGCTAGGTTCAGCAGAGATTATTGTAGTGCGTGTAGCACCACTCAAGTGTGCTCTTCCACGTTCGAGTCTGTAGTTTAAGCGTAGTTGAGACGAGAGGGGTGCTGAAAATAATTTGAATGGTGCCAGGTCTCGTTTCTAAGTCGGATGTTGTCTTGCTACCGTGACACTCGCCAATAAGTTCACTCATCAACCGAGTGATGGGATCGCCCCAGAGACCAAAAAAACTCGGATATCGCATCAGTGATGAGACGTCCATCTATCTTTGTCCATCTAAACCAACTTGCTGCAATCGTTATCATCCGAGCGCATCATTGATGTCGTTGTGCGATGTCCCAATGTACAATTGATCCTTCGCGCACGGCCACCTCAACCACCATCACTACCAGCAGTCAGTGGAACGCCCAACGTGACCGATTTCCCCGGACACTGAGCGTTCGTGCTGACCTTGGTGGGACGTGTGCGTCCCCATGACATGATCGCCGTGATTGGCAGATTGCGGTCGCTACTTGATTTGCATGTACTGTAAGTTATGCACCTCCATCACGGTCACGGGTTACCATTCCATTTGTCTCAACTGATCTCACGAATGGCAGTCTAAACGACAGGAAAAGGACAAATTACCAGATAAACCTCGGCAGATGCATCATGATCATGGGGGTCCCGTCTCGCCCCTACTACTGTACTGGCTACGGGTAATCACTCTCCTCGGTCGCCGCTCGCGTTTGCCCACATATGGAGATCGGTTTGAAAATTGTGGGCGTTAAGGTACCGCCGTGATCTCCCTGCTGTTGATCTGTCGTTGTGCCCAAACATGCCTGTGCAGCATGCCTTGGTGATTATTATTAAATTTGCGGCGCTAGAAGGCAACAGCATTTTTTTGCGGTCTACAAATTGGTCACGTACAGTGCTGTCATACGTACAGTGCTTGATCAATAACCTGCAATCGGTGCGCCCCAAGGCCATATACGCAAAACGATTGTCAAGACCCCCAACTCGCGCAGGGTCTTATTACATTCGCCATTTGATCCCATCGAACACGTGCTTTTCGTTTCCCGGATCTCCTGTCTATCCCGTTTCACATATATCTGTTTCGAAACACACCCGGACCTCCCTCCCAATGCATAATCATGTCTCTCTCAGTCTCTTCGTTTCCTGAAGCGCCCCCGAAGCTTGTACGGCGACCAAAGTGGCAAGTACCCCCCTCTCTTAAAAGCAGCGGAAGGTGCCTCGGCACTTTCCTCAGCAAGCGTTCCGTGCCCTTCCTGAAAGGCGTTGGACACTTCGCAAAGGCTCATGTGAAGGGGAGCATCACCCGCCAGCGCGCAAATGTTCCGCCATCTCGGTCGATATCCAAGCACCATCCGTCCTTCTCTAGATCCTCTAGCATAGTTATTGACATCATTCCAATTTCCAACAATGGTGGACGCTTCTCCACGACAAGTAGCGAAGTCGATGCTTCGTCTCTGAACCATACCATCGAAATTTCCCTCTCACCAACCATCAGTCGGGCGGCTCTATCAACTCCAACAATCACAAAGGACATTCTCACGATTTCCTCTACAGAAACTGTCAAGGCTCCTTATCAGTCATCCCCTCGGCCTTTGGTCGAGGACAGCCCGCGCACCCATGAAAAAGGTGTACAGACATCACCAATTCGGAAAGAACATGCCCCCGACTCGGAGCCCCGCGTTTCTCAGCCTTCAGATTCTGAAAATACCACTCCTTTGCCCATCTCTCCCTCTCCGGCAACCGTGACACAGTCGCCCGCCGTGCCATCTACGGAAGGTCGCCGTCGATCGCACTCCGCCTCAGCGGGAGTCAAAGCATCGGCGACAAAGACGGTACTACCACCAACTCGTCCTCGGTACAAATCAGAGACCGCGATCGGCTTGTGCCAGTCCACCGCCATGGTTTCGTCCAATGATCTCTCCTTGTCCTCAAAAAGAAAAGATACAAGCGAGTATCCCATGCCACAGCCACTTCCGGCCACAGCCCGCACTCACGATACCTCTGAGTCGACCTCTACAAAGAAGCAGCGCCAGCCGCAAAAACGCGAAACAAAGTCCAAGCTCGCTCGACCTCGTTCCGCCGGCGCATCCACCAAGAGCACGGGTAGTGGCAATAAGGCCGTGGAATTACCGTCCCTCAGTGTGCACACTATGCTCAGCATGCGTTCTGCCGGCTCTCGCCTATCCGCCAACGGCCATCGCCCAAGGACAGCGCCGCCTCTACGATCCTTCTCATTGAGTGCTACCACTCTAATTCCCAAATCGCCCTCGCTGGTGGCGGTAGGTCCCGGTCCTTCGGACAACGACGCCTCCCAGCAGTCGCCATTGCCGAGTTCGGTAGATAGGGGGCGGTGGTTGCGACTTGCGGCGGTCCCGCATACTGAGTCCTGGGAGCGTGACGGGGAGCGACAACGACGTCGTCCCAGGACCGCACCCGAGGCTGTGTTGATGGCGAGTTGGTAACTCCGTAGGCTCAGTTGCCTCGAGGTGACCTCGTAACTGGCGGCAAGGCTGCGCATCCGGATCATAACGATTTTAGGTGCGCCCGAAGCTCAGCTGCGCGTTACGGAGACCCCCTTAATGATGTTTATTGTAATTTGCCCCCAGACGACACTTTATATACCTTACCGCATGACGCCACTCGAATATCTATCCTGTCTTCATTTTACTGTACAGTATTGTGGTCCGTTCACGCTTCGAGATCGGTACGTGTGCCGTGCCTGAATACTGTTCAGGCCCAGAATTGTCACTACAGTACTTCGGGACCCTACACTTGTGAACATTCGATCGATTATATGGACATATGCGTGTATGCAATTCCGTTGCCTTTGAGGAGACCCTCAATGAGCTTCATACCCTCAAGAACCTTCTCTTCCTCGAGACGTCTTCCGATGATCTGCACACCGACAGGCAGACCATGCATCTCGTCAGCATCATAGCTCATATAAGCGTCCTTCTCAATCTTATTCCGTGGCCTGAATGCACGCGAGAGCTTATCAAGCGTGCTGTCTACGCGGGTGATGGGCGTGACGCCAGCGGAGTAATCGAGCTATGATCACGGAAAAAAATCAGAGATAAAGTTAAGGGTTGGGAGCATGACACCGACGATGTTGAACAAGAACGTATACCCGCAGGCTTTCCACGTACGCCGGCTATCTCCGTGTCTTATTGCTGGCAATGCGTTGGGGACGGTCAGCACGAGATCGAGTTCCTCTTTCTGCCAGTACTCGAACCACTCCGCACGGTAGCCCTCGCGCCGCCCGACTCGAGCATAGAACTCCTGGGTGTTTTTCAAGCTCCAGCCCTCGACAAGCGACGCGTAGACCTCGTCGCGGAGGATGTACCGGTAAAACCAGCTATAGAGTTTGATCAAGAATCGGGGAAGCCTCAGCGCGAACAGCCCGTTTGTCACGCCGGGGTCGTTAGACTCGCACCAACGTACGGGTAACGAGCCTGCTACAACTGAAGAAGGGTAGGTCGGTCGAAGGACACACGCAGATGGGATGGGTGGCGAAAGCGCGTATCGTACATGCATTGGCCATGAGTTGCGATCCGATTTGTAGACCCTTGAGTGGGCTGGGTGGATCACTGTGCCCATCTAAATAAGTGGAAAGCGTGAACAACAATTGGTCAAGATTGCGAACATAGTTATGATTTCGTGTCCGTCCGCCTCCAGAAGGGATGTGACAGTTTGCAGAGCACGCTTGCATGGTGGCGAAGGTGTCACAACACCTGTTGAAAGGACTGGGTAGGATTCTAGAGAAAATTGGGGATGGTCTCTAACCATCGTCCCATAAGATTCCCAGCCTCATTTTCTTAGGAAGATTGACAGATCGCCACGGTATATGAACGCACTAGAAGACACCGGTGATGCCCTGCCAATTATCAGAGGGAGTGCTGACATACGGAATGGTCATATTCCCAGGGTTTCATGGCCACGATAGCGCGCCAAAATGTCTCCAAGTCTTCTAGAGTCCTCGTCATGGGAGAATAGACAGCTGGGACGCCCTCTTGTCCGGCCACGGAAGTGTTATTCCCACCCCTCGGGAAGCGTTGCGAAGATGACTTGATCGTATAGATGCCGCTGTAATGAGCGGGGATACGGACAGAACCCGCCACATCTGTCCCGATGCCCAGTCTGGAGCCGCCAAATGCAAGAAGTGCGGCTTCGCCACCTGTAGACCCACCGGGGGAGTGCTTAGGAGAGTAAGGGTTAGTGGTTCTCCCCCAGATATCGGAGAACGATTCAAAGGAGAGAAGAGTGATCGGAACGTTGGTTTTGACAAATGGATAAGCACCAGCATCGCTCAGGAGCCGGACAATCGCAGCGTCCTTCTGAAAAGGGACCAGCCAGGAGGGACTAGAATATCCGATGGACGACGCAAAACCGGCGACGCCCACGGTGTCTTTCACGCTGACGGGCATTCCGGCGAGAAGACCTGCCCTGTTGCACTCCCTCGCAGAGGTCTGTGCCTTGGATATCATCACCTCAGTCAAACAGTTTGTTTTCCGATGGGCGTCTAGGGCTTTTTTGCTGTAGGCAAGTAGAACGTCTCCTGGGTCGAGGTCTCCGCTTTGGATCTTGCCGACCAGGGACGCGACGTCGTGATTGACGATTTCCTTATCCCTTGGAGTAGTAGAAGCATGGTATTCAGGTGGCAGACTGTTGATTCGGTCCTCGCGTTCTTTCTGCTTGGCCTGGCTGTGTAAAATACATCATGAATGATACTACACGTTTGTTCGATGTCCCTGAACGGGCTGACCAGGCTCTGCGGTGTGCCATGTAGGAGAACACCATGGTGCGGTGAGGCAGTTCGGTCCGCCCTGAACCGACCTGCCTCTTTATGGAAAGAGAGGCTTTGACGCTCATTCGGGCCAGGGTCGTATTCCCTTCTGCCTCTCCGCCATGGCTAACGCTGTCCAACGTCCGTTGAAGGGGTCAAGGATATCTACTTTTTACCCAGTCAAAAACCTCCCAGCTCTCTCTACCTTGGACAGCGCCTTCCAGCTTCAAGAATTCATTTCTTTGACGATCCGCTTGAACATACACGACGTGTCGGCCATAGTCTCAATTCCGGATTCGGGAAGCATTGTGGGAGGCGCTTCTGATGATAGTAGCTCTGCCTTGGTCGACGAACTCGATGGAGATAAGGACCCAAGGAACGAATTTGCTGTCGATGAGGCGTGTTGGATTTACGAACAGCTACGGTACGCTGTATCCTGTATCCTACGCCTCGACAGACGCATTGGAACTTACTTTGTTCCCACTAGACGACTTGCACAGGACCTTTCCCATCCCTTGATTACGATGCTGCAGCAGGAATGCACGCGCGCTACATGCCCGGAGATGAAGGCTGGTGAATGGATGTATTTATGCGTCGCTCATGGTAACGACGGTGCAATGGAGGTGAGTCTCATGTATTTAATTGATGAAGGGCCATCATTTGATGGTCGCTGCAAGCAATGCTGCGCTATCGACTACATTTTACACACCGTGGACAGCGCAACGGCGCTTCTCAATTCACCACGAGCATTCCCTTCACGGTATGCGTCACACGACCATCTGCCTTCCTTTTCCGCCAGTTTTGAGACCTCCCTCTACAGGTTAAACATTCCCGCCCCCTCTCATCGGCACTTTGGCTCGCTGGCTCGTCGCCTCGGACGTATCTTCGCTCACGCTTACTTCCACCACCGCGAAGTCTTCGAACAAGCCGAGGCAGAATCATCACTCTATGCCCGCTTCCTCGCTCTAACGTGCAAGTTCGACCTCGTTCCTCCCGAGTTCCTCATCATCCCAACCCCATCCAATATCTCCGATGAACCCGAGCCCCCTCGTCTCCTCGCCGCTGCCGTGGACCCACAGCACCACTCCGGGTCGGACGACGAAAATGACGACCGTGGGCGTGGCACATACCGGGGATTGGGCATGGATATCTTGGGCGGTATCGATCGCAACCCGAGCCCACGTAAAGGTCGCACCCGCACTGGGACGATGATCTTCAGTGAGGCACACATCGTAGCAGAGGAGCTCTCCAAGGGAGGCGACTCTCCCAGCCCAGAGCGTGGGCCAGGCATGCAGATACCTACCGCGTCTGCCGAAATGCATGAATCGGAGGGTGACTTTGTACACGTAGACGTGTCAAGTCGCGGTGAAGAGGAGGAGGAAGAGCACCACCACGAGGAAGAAGAGCACGAGAGCCACTTGGACATCTCAGAGGAGAAAAAAAGTACTTACGGTATGCTGGACCCTCTGTCCCCGGACGAAGACGAAGACGAAGATGAAGAAAAATCTGATTTTGGCTTGGACGACCCCCTGGAGGAAGAAGATGAAGAACATATGCCAACACTTTCTGAGATGCATACGCATATGGAAGACATTCAAGGTCATCATGCCCCCGAGCAGGACGTCACGGACGATGCCGAAGACGAAGACGAAGACGGCGCAGTGGAAGAGCATGCAGACGACGCCCCAGAACACGATGTCACCTCTGCGCACGAGACTTCCGGCACCACCATCATCGAGTTGCCCCCCGCCGAGGAGATCGATGCTCTAGAAGAGGACGCGCAAGAGGAGGACCTGACAGAGGCTGTCGTAGAGCCTCAATACGAGGAAGATGACTCTGCCGATGCTCAGGAAGTCGCTGAGCAAATCGCCTTGGACGAGCCACATGACCAGTCGGTTGCGACATGAGGTGGTGGTTGTATTTATGTTTCCTTATGACCTTTCTTGATGTAACGCTGTCCCTAGCGGGCACCTGTCATTAAACCTTCGTTCCTATGTAACCCCGTGGGGAGCAGCTTGGCTGCACTGTTAGTTAATCTGTTTGTTTTGTCTGAAAATGTTGCCAACTACACCCAATCGTACAGAATTGTTACACCAAGATGTCACAGGGAAATAAATAAGTAAAAAAGGTACCAATACAGATTTCGGTAGCTCTCGCTCAACTTACAGGCAGCAAGCTAAAGTCAATACAACCAACGGAAACACCCTCTGTCGAGACAAGTGGTCCGTTGTAGTCAGGATATCGTTATACTGCATATCAGACTGTGATGGTGCCTACCATATTCGAGATCCACCCGGTCCCGTGGCTCGTCTGATTGCTCGACTGTAGAGGAAGCTTTGTGCGACGACAAGAGATCTAGCGTATTTTTCTCGTCTTTGAATAGTGAGATGTCCTGGCGTCTCCTTGCATCGTCCCACGTGAAGTAAACACGACGATCAGTGAGTTGCAAACAACTGATGTCGTGCGTGTGCGCAGCGGCAGGGCCGGCGAAAGGTTGCACGAATACGACTTTTGCCAAGTCGGTCAAGTCGCCCTGATCTCTGTCGACGGCAATTATGTAGAGCCCGAGAGACTACAAAAGGATAAGAGAATGCGCCACAAGATCAGAGTAAGATATAAATACGAACAGTGGCCACGCAGACATGCCCATGCTCAAAGGCCAGATAAAAACATTCTGCTTGTCTTGAAAGATGTAGGATTGGGCCAGAAGTCTCGACGCTGGTTTCTCCACGACAGATGCGTTCAAAGTCGCGAATGAGAATGACATGGCTTCTTGTCGTCATGATCACGAGATCGCGACCATCCCTGGACACATGGGCTAACAAAAAGTGGAAGTGGGACTTCAGCCGAATGAATGGACAATGGCGCGCGACACACGCACCTGCTATGAAGATCGGAGGGCGTTCTTGAACACCGGGGTGAAGCGGGAGCACAGAGACAAACGGATCTCTGTCGATGGGTGTCGAAGGGCCGAGGACCTTGAAGAGCATAAGATGACCCCGCTCTATTCTCAGTACCTCTTTACCCCCATCGGCTCGCGAAAACACATGCAGTGCCTCTGGCTCGCAAACGAAAACATGTCGTTCGCTCACATCAACATAACATATATCTTCGGGTCTGATATCGATGGTCTGCACGAGCGCTCCTGTGCGCACATCATGCAGATATGCGCGATCCATGCCCGCACAGAGGAGGGTCGGGTATGCCAGTCGGTATGCACGGGTGAAGGTTGGGAAAGATAGTTTGGCCCATGGGCGGAAATGGCCGTGTGGAGCATAACGTTGGTGTGTCGGAATCGTCGCGAAGAACTCGTACGTCCGTTTCTGTTTCTCGTCTGGGGGCGCGTGGGCTGCCACCTCCGGCTCGCCATCGACAAAACCGCTCGCGAGGCGCCATACTTCTTTCTTGCCGTCGAAGCAGTCGAAGACGAGGTACCCATTTTCGTACTCGCAGTGCGCATGGGAACGGATGTAATACTGGAATGCGTCATAATCAATCATTGGTAAACGCGTGCAAAGGAGCCGGTTATCATCTTACTCGGGGAAGACTCCATAGGAGGACACCAGAAAATAGGTGGGTCACGGAGAGACCACCTAACATATGCGTCGTGATCAGTATCCCGGCTTTTTCGTCGACTTTGAGACGGTGGACGTCGCTGCCCGGCGGCCTCAACAAACGGGCAACGACCTGCCCATTCCCCTCCCAATTCACGCGGAGTTGATGAGATCTGCGACCTAGAGTAGTACGAAAGATGAGATCCGTGCTCCGAGTCGTCAGCGCCGCCGCCGAGATCAGGCGCTGGGCGTCGAAAAGGAACACAGAGAGCTTACAAAAGTCTTTCCAATCCTTCGCTCCCTCCCAAGGAGCGCCCTTGTGCGTTGACAGGGCATCCTCGAGCAGATAAGTCCCGGGATGCGTGTATCCGTGAAGGATAGCAGCGTTATGGAATAGCGTCGATTGGTTTTGGGAGAAGAAGTTGAACCATTTGTGTGAGAGGGAGGGTAAAGGACAGAGTGCCGAGAGAGGGAGATAAGAGAGCACGGCAAGCGATAGCTCGACGGGCAGGACGTGCAACATCACGAGGGATCACACAAGCGAAGCGAAACGACGACGACGAGCGAATGGTTTCCGTCATGATCATGTGCCGTACTCCACGCTGACTATTTCGGTCTATCTTCAATCACATTCCGCACGCCCTGACTCCAAGCAGCCAGTTCACGCTCAACGCGCACCACCATCTCACGAATCTCACGTCCAACCTCGCCGCCACCATTACGCTCCCCAAAACCGATCAGCAACTCATCGCGAGCACGGATGAGCGTTTCGCACGCAAGGCGCAATCGAGCAGGGCCTGACGGCGGGAACGCGGAGGTCCCCGCTGCTGCCGCCGCGGGGCGCGGCGCGGGTTCGTCCACTGCGAGCAGCTTGCCTAGCTCTGCGAGTGCGAGCGCTCGGGTCGGGTGGCCGGGTGGAAATACTGCGGTCAGCCCCGTCACGGATGCGGAACTCGCCTGGATAAGCCCATCTAGGGCGTCCTGTGTGAGGTAAGGCGGGAATGCGGCAAGAAGGAGTGATTGACGGAGGCGAGTGAGGGCGAGGAGAGGGTGTGAAGACGGAAGAAGCTTGGCGGAAGTGAGAATGGGGGTCATGTTGGTTGTCAGTTGTTGAGCTTTCGGCATGTCTGAGTAAATGAAAAGTGAGACAGGATATGATATGATCGCGAGAGGCCAGCCATTACCTGAAAACTGTACATGGGTTGCTTTTTGTAGTGCTTCTTGGCCTACTCGTAAGGCATCCAGTACCGCATCGGTGGAGGCTACAGCACTCTTGCATTTTGCACAGCGAGTCAGAGGATCCTCTACAAATGCGGTTAAGAGTTCGATATCGAGTATTCATACAGGGCAGTACCTTCTGATGGGAATGGACAGGCTCCACCGCAGTTTTTCGGACACACTAGGGCCTCTCTAGGGTCCAGTGCGGGTGGCCGTGAACAAAGCTCACATTGACAGGAAAAGTTGTATGTGGCAGAGAGTGCTGCCTGCCTCTGAGCCCGAGGTAGAGTAGTGTCGATATACGACGTGAAGATCTATTTAAATCATGAACTACAGCACCAATAACCAAAACTTCCCTACTCACCTCTTCTCCCGGCGATATATTACGTATTGCGATGACTTGCGCCTCCGGTTCTTGGCTCGCGGGATCTTTTGCAGAACGTGGGAATACAACGACAGCGTTCGGGTTGCACGAATGATTGACGAGCGCAATCAGCGGAGAAACGCAGACGCCGAGTGGTGCCAATGATGGTGAGGTGAGCGTGATAGAATTTGTCGCAAACTACAGTGCGCAAAAAGATATGAAAACGTCGGTCGGGAAAGAATCGAAGGGGTTAGACCGAGGAACGCATGCGCACTCGGGATATCAAATCTACGATGCCCGCCGCGTCGTTGATCCCGAATGGAACGAGTTCTTCGGGGGCGGTAAGGCCCAAGTAACGGATTACAGCATGGGCGAGATGAGTGTGTGACTCAGCGGCTTCTGGAGGTAAGGATGTTCTATCTGCGGCATTAGAGTCACGACGACTGTGCGCTTCAACCAGCCAAGAAACAACGTACGAGATTGCATTGCGTCCATCTCACGCGTCTGAGGATTAGATGGTTAGTAACCCCCAGATCAACGTGAGCTGAATTTTCATCGACCACGTACCCAAGCGCTATCCAATCCCCGTTTTTGCTTCCCCCATAGCACACGACCAAGACACCTTATAGGCTCTGCAGGAATAGCAACGTCTAGCGATGGAGCGCCTGCCGCCCACCGCTGCATCGCCGCACACTCCTTCTTGTGGAGTACCCAATCGTTATTTTGACAAGTCTGCACCTCAACTTCAATAATACAAATCAACGATGGCTAGAGGGGAGGGGGACGCACCGCATTGCAATACCATACATTCTTGCATTGGGTGCAGCGTTTGAGACCTGTGGCCGGCGCAGGGGAGACGCAAGACGAACAGAAACGCTCTAGGTTTTTGGTAGAGAGGACATAGATGGGAGGCTTGGTGCTGAGAATGGTCCCACCTGCGCACGGAGATGAGGTGTGAGACGTAGTAAGGTGATGCACTACATACTTTTTTTGAAGGATTCCTTTGCACATATACCCCGCCCCCTCTCTGTACTGGTTTGAATGTCGGTTGAGGAAGGCAGCACATAGGACTTTGCATCCTTGATATCTGCAAAAGACATTCTTGGTGCAGTGATGGATCCAACAAACGCAAACAAAGCAAGTTATAACACTCAACACTGACTCAACCATACACATACAGTAATGTACTACTAACTAACTCTTCTTTAGAATGTCCCTATATTTTCTCACCTTTCGTCGTCCTTACAGTCTTCCACCCCTTTTACAAAGATGTATCCATTCACTGCTGGGCCACGTTCATCAGGCTACCCACGAAAGTCAGTATCTATAAGTAACACATATCAGCATATTGTACACTTGGTGTAGGCGCGCACATAGACACGTACCAGGCGTGGGCGAACATCAACGATATCTTCTGGCACAAGGAAGATAAGTGCATTCATTTTTCTCGCGATTGAGATGGCCAGTTTCGCTGTGGCAAGAGTGGGCAGTGTCAGTGTATCCTTAAAACATCATAGTTTGAGTGCGAGCGAGCATACCATTCTGTCTTCGCTCCTCGTAGTCGCCATGCTCGCTGACATCATACACCAGAGACGGGTCCACGATCCCAGGTTTGATTCCTTCCAGGACATTCAAGAAGAAGAGGCCAGTTGTTATGCTCGGATCCCTGAACGAGCGAATTGTCTTCACGCCAGGCTTGCCTTTCTGTGCCGTCGTGTTGGCCCACCTGAGCATCTCGGTATCGCTGATGGGTCGGCCTTGGCCAGATTTTGACAACGATGAAAGTGTCTTGGTGATGTTCATCCTGTACAAAGGTTCATTTGATTTGAGATCATGAAAATGTAATAATAGCCCACCTCATCAACTGCCACACGTAACCCAGTACCAACGTTTTGTTCTTGTCGACGATGTCGGCACCCTGAATCCCCACGAGCGACATGCCATTCTGCTTCCCGAGCTCGATGCAGTAGTTTGTGTTTTCGACTTGCTTGAACCTGGACAACGTGCTCTGGTTCGGCGTGACTCCGATCTCAACTTCTTCCTCCTCCCCATTCTCGTTGAACGTCGGTTGTGTGGGGGACGTTGGCCCACCCTTGGGCTTGGAGACTCGACGCCACACCACGGCGCCAGAGTAAACCTTGTCGAACGCAGTAAGCAGGACGAGGCCATCGCGCAAGTTTTCGAACAAGTTGAACACGGGAGGCTCGACGCCGAGCGAGTTGAGCCAGAGTGTGAACACCCGCGCTTCTCGTTCGCCCTCAGCATCAAAGTCCTCAACTGCGCCGTAATCCTTCGCCTCCTGTTCGTCAAGAGGAGCAAGACCAGGATGTGTATTGAAGAGATTCGCCACGAACGCAAGATTTAGTCGTGGGTTCCCGGCTATGAGGGACGCGGGTGTCAGGTATTTGCGGCAGCCAATTCTCGCTGCATTTTGCAGGACCTGCTCTGCGCGCTGTCGGAGATCGCGCGTCTGAAGCGGGGAGCGCGAACACTCATCGGGCTTGAGTTGATTCAGCAGAATTGTGTAGTTCTCTCCGTCAGAGACATCTTTACTGAAATTGTTGACTCTGGGACCAGAATCAGCGTCCTGTTCCAGATATGCAGTACATCCATACCTCCTGTGCCATCCTGCTTGCTTTAAGTGATAGTTGAACCACCGCAGGAGGAGTTGATCAGGCGTCAATCGTAGCAAATCATCGACGGTTTCCCCTTCCTCGCAAAGGCGGTACAACTCGGGATGCAACTTGATATCGACTTGCGCGAGCAAGCCGCGACGGATGATCTGCCAGATCAGGCCAAGAATTAGATGCTCGGTACCAGTAGCGATATCCGATGAGCCGATGTTGACGACGGAGCAACCAATAGCTTTGGCGGACGTAATGACGATGTTGTTATTCTCGGTGATTTGGAAAGCGTTCAAAGGTTTACGTGACGTTGGCTTGTTCAGGACACGCATATCAATGGTATCAGGTACGGAATCGTTGATCAGTTTGCACAAAATCAGACCATCACGGGCCTCGTCAAAGAGCTGCATCGTCTCGGTGGGGATCGGGATGCGTGAACCAACATCTGGATCGCCTTCCATAATCTACGAAAATTCGAGACCGTCATTGAACAGATGTACCCCGAAGACAAGGCCGAATTATACTCACCCCGTTGATGTGGTTCGTGAACTCTCGCCGCTCGTCCTCGTTAATAGTATGACTGACGTTTGCATTGGAACCTTGCACAGTGACCTTGCCGGCCCTGGTGGTCATGGAAGATGTCTGAGAGCGGAGCTTAACATTAAGCTATCGGGATGGGCAGTTGTATGAGTCGTACTAGGTAAATCTCGAAAGAAAGGGGATGACACACCTCGACCCAATCTTCCAACTCGACCTTGCCACTGGCATCCACAGAGACGTGCTTGAGCGTCTCGCGTGCGCGATCGTACGATTCGCCGCGGCTTTGAAGGGCCTGTAATACGGTGGCCTTGTCTATACGTCCCGGGACGTCGGTATGAAGACCGCTGGAGCGGCGCGGACGTCATTATTATCATAATTGCATGAGGGCGAAACGCACTTAAAGCGGCTGATGAGATCAAACATCTCATCCTGAGAGACTTCCGGATACTTTTTCTGCAGACGAATGGCTTGCATGACGAAAGGTGAGAGATTGGAATGAAAATCTCCACCCGGGCTGAGGGTTAATAATAATGGGACACCCGATTCCGTTCCGAATGAGGAGAGGACGCCGAGTCACCGCTGCGCAGCAGTGATTACAATCATACATAGCCTTATCCGCAGTTCTGTAGCCCATTGGCATGCACAGCCATTGCAGCACAGACCTGTCAATGGCATGTTCTTCACGCAGGCTCAGGCTGACGCCGAAGCGAATCGCAAGACCGCACTCAGAGGTCATTTTCGCTGTTGCTACTGTGACGTCACTCAATACCGTATCGACGCGGAATAAGGATTTGCCACCATGACAAGCTACCAAATGTTCAGGACCACAACACCACAACATGGACCACTTTTTCTCATGATCAATCATAGATAGTTAGGTACAGTATTTTGTATGATTACCCCAAGTCACGGCGATGCCTTCTTCGACGAGGATGAAGGCTGTTATATACACGTGCGCTACTTTTCGATTAGGTCTAGGTTTTGTAAAGTAGCAGCTACCTCGGAGGTGCCGGTGAGGAATAGAAGGATGTAAGTGTATAAATGGAAAGATAAAGAGCAGCGTACGGCTGCCGCGTGGTGGTGTCTTTGTGTTGTGGGTAGATGTTGTCTGAGAAAATAAGAACAGATGAAAAAGAAGGGAAGTATAAAACGACAGGAGGCAAAGAGGGCGAAAAGGAATGTGATTCATTCATGAGGGTATCTTGCACTTGGAAATCAAGAGGAAAGAGCGATGAACAAGAGGAGAGAATAAAAGAAAGTGAGTCGAACGCGTGGCTGACGGGCGCTCCGACGTGGCCGCTCCGTTCCCAGCGAGGCGTCCTTAGGAAATAAATCGACTGGTAGTCTAAAAGAATTTATAGAGTCCCCTTATTTGCTACTAGAAAAAAAGCGAAAGCAGGCAAGCCCACGGGCGAGAAGAGACGACCGATTACATAGGCCACTGCTCGCACTTTTACGCTAGATCACCCACATTTGCCTAATACTATATTTGTTGCCTGGTGCCACACACATCGTCTAATGCTACGTTTATTGGTTGGTACAAGAGTGGTTGCAACCTAGATCGACTAGCCACGCCAGTAACGATACATCTTCCTGATGGTGACTCGGACACCGCCGTCAAGAATATGGCACTCACGTTTGAGTCCCGTCTGGACAACTGTTCAGCCACCACCCTCCGACAGCTCTGCAAAAATGGGCACCCCATTCTCCTTCAGAGCTTCTAGACACCTCTGCATCACCTCCTCATTTTTTGGCTCGGAAAATGATGGGTTTCTTCCCTCTCGACCGTACTGATCCCTGACAAATTGTTCGACGAGCTCGAACGAGGCCTCCCAGTATTGTTCGTACGAGGTCGTGGGTTTAATTCCTGGGAGTTCTGAAAGAATGACATGTTTCACTTGGCGGCACCGTGCGTAGTCGCCTGTAATGAAAGTGCTCAAGGGAGCGTTAGGGATCTCTTCGCCTTTTTCATAACGGCAAC
>WNFQ01006464.1_pt1 | contig 16151 bp, 17 predicted proteins | sample 5400171 | NCBI WGS metagenome assembly WNFQ01 (sample SAMN13153356, study PRJNA577476) | soil metagenome | isolation source: 20 cm soil under Madrone tree | place: USA:California | collected 2016-06-14 | reverse complement strand
GGGATTCATTTCGTCTTTTGTGGATGTCACCAAACTATGGTTCGTCATCATCTTTACCGGCATTTGTGTAGGCCTTGCTGGTGGATGGTTAGACATACTAGTTATGTGGTAAGCTTTTCATTCCATTAACGGGAACTAGTTCTCACATATGCATATTGGAGGTTATCTGGCCTTCGGGAGGGGAGATGTGCACGAGGATTTTTTTGGAATCAAGTCGAGTGCTGCGCCGGAATGGAGCGTATGTAGTTTCCATTCACTCATTTGTGTATGTGACAAAAATTTCTACTAGCGGGTGGGGTTTGTCGTGATTGGCAACCCTGGGGGGTGTACTTAGGGATTGGCTCTATGCTGGGTCAATCGCTTCTTCAATCGATCGCATACATTCTACTATCGGTACGCGCATTCCCCCCGCTGTGTGAAATGTGTTGTCACTTCCATCCGTCTTCAGACCGCTTTCGCGTCAAGTGCGGCCGTCCTTGTAATCTCATATGCCCCATAGTGAGTCCTGAGTTGGCGAGTGCATTTAATAGCTTACTAGACTGTGAAAGGTAGCGCTTTTCATACTGGAAGTAAGTGCTTCTTCAACGGATATTTCTATTTATGTCGAACTGGCTCCCAGTTCCAGAAATAAAGGCAGTGAGTAGGGATCGTGAGGCCGGCGTCCATCTTTTGATCACCATCCACCCTGCAGATCGTTGGCGGTTATGTCTTCGACTCTTTTCTGGGTTCTTGGACTCTTCTTATAAAGGCGCTCGGCCTCGCTCTTTCTGTCTCCTCTGGGCTCTCTCTCGGGAAAGAGGTAAATCTCGCATCTCCGAAATTTATCGTCATCTAATAGTTCCAGGGTCCTCTGGTACATGTATCATGTTGCATGTCGTTTCTTTTCATGAAGCTTTTTTCACAATTTCACCGGAACGAATGTATGCTTTCCGGTTTGACCTAGGCGCCGCTCATCGTATGATTCAGCTCAAAAACGCAAGATTTTGACGGCTGCGGCTGTAGCAGGTGTCTCAGTAGCGTTTGGAAGTCCACTTGGTGGGGTACTCTTCGGCCTCGAAGGTATGTTAATATGTTTGCTTCGACCCTTGCGTAGCGCTTAGCTCCGCTTCAAAGAACTCGACACGTTTGGTGGCGATTTTGACGTGTTGTGGCGCGGATTCGTAACTTCGGTCATCGCGGCCGTCACGCTGCAGTATGTGGACCCGTTTAGGACCTCCAAACTCGTTTTGTTCCAAGTTTGTTCTGTTTTGTTTCTATTCTGCCGACGTGTTGACAGCCTATATGCGCAGGTGACCAACGGCAGTGATACTTGGCTGGCCTTTGAGCTCGTTTGTTTACTTCCCGACTTCTTGTTGTATGAAATCTGATACCGCGCAGATTCCATGGTTGTTTCTTGCTGTGATTGGGGTACGCCCGTCTGACAATTTTTGCCTGCGAGACGGCGTCTTAAATAGATACCGCGTAGGGTGTCCTCGGTTCTTTTCTGATCAAGCTAAATATCGCGGCTGCTGTATACCGAAGGAACAGCATACTGCACGAATGGCCGGTTTTAGAGGTCACAGGTGCGGCGGCCATAACCGCAGCTGTGAGTTACCTGGTGAGTGCCATGCTATATTGGTTTGGGTGTGCCAGAGGCTGATATCTCTGTAGGTTGTTTTTCTTAGGTAAGGCTGAGGTTCTACCCGTATGGATCCGTCCACCAACCTCTTCCAAGAGTGTGACCCCCAACGCATAGACTTTCATGGTTTGTGCAAGTGAGTTTATTTATCTTCAGAAATAAAAAGAACTCTGAGGACTTGCTAGCCCAACTGCTATGTGGGAGAATGTATTTCTACTTGTATTGACCGGAGTGGTGAAGATCGGCTTCACAGCATGGACATTCGGCATGATGGTATGAGTTATTTCATGACTTTGACAATTATTTATGGCCCTCCACAGGTGCCAGCTGGAATATTCTTGCCAACGATTGCGATAGGTGCGGCACTTGGGCGTGCTGTCGGTCTTCTGACGTATGAGTCGATTCCACTCCGGGATTAAGTTGGCATGACAATGATTTTAGCCAGGGTTTGTACCGGGCGTACCCCAAAGCGTGGTTGTTCTCCGCCTGTCCACCCGACCCAACAGTCCGCTGCATTTACCCTGGCTTCTACGCTGTCATTGGCGCATCATCAATGCTGGCAGGCGTTACCAGGATGACCGGTAAGTGAGTCCCCAATCTTGATCGGAAACTACTCATGACGGGAAAGTTTCACTCGTCGTGATCTTGTTTGAGGTAAAGTGCGAAGGCGCTCGTGGAAGTAAAATTTACTAATCGTATCTGTAGTTGACGGGTGCGCTGTCACATGTACTTCCGATCATGATCTCGGTCATGATCTCGAAGTGGGTCGCCGACGCACTTGGCCAGGATGGAATATATGCATCCTGGATCGCGCTCCGCCGATACCCGTGGCTCGCCCCCATCGAATTTCGTGATGGCGGCGAAATTGCGGCTGATGCGATGACCCCGGTCAACAACCTGATCGTCCTGCATGAGGGTTCTCCTCTTGGCGAACTTAGTCAGTATTGCGTCTTCTATTGGCTGAGCTACAATATCCATGGTGTCGACACGGCTTTCTTTGCACAGGAAGACTACTAGAAACGTGGGGGTACCATGGTTTCCCAGTAGTACAGAATGGGACGCTATTGGGCTACGTAGTACGTGAGAAGCTCAGGGGTTTCATTGGTTCGTGCCTTTGGTTTTTGTGCTGAAGTTGACTAGACTAACCCCTCCTGCAGAGCCTCTCCTCTCCGAGAGGGACGGCGCAACACGCATAGGCAAGTTTCATGAGCCGCAAGACGGCGATTCTGCAGACCTATCACCGCTTTTGGAAGATACCATGCAACTACGGAAAGAGGTTCCATTGGAGCTTGTCGTAAACATGTTCCGCAAACTGGTAAGCTCTTTCTCTACTTCGACTGCTGATGACGATCGCGTCGTTCCAACTGACGCACGGTGGATTTGTATTAGAACCTGCGGCACATCATGTTTACGCGGAGCGGTGCACTGACGGGCATGCTCACCAAAACGGACATTGTGGCCTTGTCAACGGCGCACTTTGCCCATCGCGGTGTCCTCGCAAAGGACGACCCTCCTGTAGGCAACAGATAGATATTATTATTCTCTATTCCCCGACTTTCCTCGTCACTTATTATCGGTCCTTAATTCGCACCAACGGTATCAGCTTCGGTTATATCTACGGAAGTAGGGAGTATTGAATGAAGAACCTTTGTGTAGATGTTGCGGGAAAGGCGGGCTCGATTTTGATGTCATAAGTAGCGACGATATGGGCCAACTATTGACTGCAAAATATCGTTCAGACTGGTGGCGAATAGCGACAGGATAAGCTTTCGTCTAGTCTCCTTCTCTACTGGCCACTGCGTCGACCTCTTGGCGGACTCGGCAGAGAGGCTCGACATATTTAGCATTGGCGAGAAGACGGCACAATACTCGCGTGATCGCCTATTGGCATGCAATTATTAGGACAATGGCGTCGGTGGAGACGGGACATTGCATTAGATACCATGACCGTCGCGATGTACTGAGTGGCGAGCCGAGCAAGACGAGCACGGCGAACGACGGCGGTGATATATAGTAAGACTCGGAATAGGCGGAAGTAGGAGATACTAGAGGTGACATTGTTTAGGTGTGGCGTACATAAGGACGAGTCTCGCTGATGGGGAGAGAGACCAAGGTAAGAAATCCCATGAGAAATGGCACCTTCGAAGTGAGGTCATCAAACATTCTGTACGACAGTTGGGTTGGGTTGGTGGGACATTCTGTAAGAGTTTAGATGAGAGTGTACACGTCTGGAACGAAGTTATTACTGTAAGGCCCAGCCAGCATTTCCAGTGGGTCTCAAGTTAATATCCTTTGGATTGTTTGTTCCAACCGCCCATCAAACTCAGAGGCTATTCATTACGCCGCACTGCGGCAGACTCTACCAGTAAGAATTGCAGCGTGTGACACATGGCCTCTGAGTCTGATCTGATCGACCCACCTTACTGGCTGGCAGATCTTTGACGGAATCCCATTTTTTGGGGTGTCCGTCATTGATGGATTGTGGGTAATTACTAGCCAAAGCAAAGGGTGCATTTGCCAACACCATGCAGGCTGTGGTCAGGATGATCAAAGTCTCGTCTTGTGTTTGGGGGCCAACTGGGATTGAATAATATTGATGACCAAGTCGAGGGCCGTAGATTTTAAATAAAAATAGTCTTGCTTGGTATGTCGTAAACAATAAGGGGTACCCTCGCAGTCACTGTTCACACAATGGCGTGCCTATCTCATCTCATCTGACGTCGTCCTGTACGGCGCCAGTGATCGATTACTCGCCACATGTGGGTGTATCTTATCGTGCCATCGCCGCAGCCTACCGAGTCACCTTGCCCCAGTTACTGACACCAATAGACAGAAGTACTTCCCCAATGATGACGTATCCGATTCAGCTTGCACGATCAGCTCAGCTCCCGGCGCCCAGATCCTGCGGGGAGAGAAGTTTTCCAAAAGAAGGAAGGTCGGCTGGGCCTGTGATGGGAGTGGAGCGAGCATCATTTCGTCAGGGCATTCGTTTATCACCAGACCCGGTCACCTGGGACTGGCTCTTTTTCTCATGACTGTCAAAAAGGCGTCCCTACATGTCTTCGGGTGCATAGCATTTTCTACGTACATCATACACGACGTATAAATTAATGTAACGGTATCACTGGCCTCTACTGTAATTCCGTGTGCAATAAACAAGTCAGATCGTTATCGCGCTTTCGTTCCTCACCTGCCATCAATTCCCTGGAATTGTGCCTGGCAAACACACACTAAAGGTTGTAGTCACCTGGCCGTGAGGCCTAAGCCCACCGGCCCAGCATTGCCATAATCCCGGCACCGAGTATCATGCAGGCGAGGGCATACAAAAGCTTCCCGAGGGGAGCCTCACGCATCTCGGAGCTGAATAAAAACTCGTGGGCGAGAAGCTCGACGAATCCCGTGTACAGCAGAATACCCGCGCTCAGCGAGTCGAGAACACCCGAGACTAAGGTCGCCCGGGTCGAATTGGGGTTGTATGTCGTGCGCACGCCGAGACCCACCGCGATTCCTATCGGCGTCGTAATCCCATAGAGGAAGGAACCAATGTAGGGCACATGGCGATATTTGGGGGGTAGAATGAGGTACGCGAGTCGGGAACCAATACCGAGGCCTTCGAACATTTCTGCGGCCATGAAACGGTTGAGCGGTCGAGTCAGGACGACGGAGGTGCTTTAAAACACATACGATGGAAAACAATAACGACAAAAAGCACTTTGAATCTGCCGTCTACGGCCAACGTGAGTCCAATCAAGACACTGAGAAACAGGTCCAAGTCAGCGGTATGCGGAATAAAATGCGGACCTGCGAAATCAAAGAAATACTGCTACATGCCTGTGCAGGACAACACCAAACTCGAGGATGGCGACGCCAATCAGCTGGGCCATGGCATTTTCGTCTGATAAAAGCAATAGTTGTTTACTGTCGCCCAGGTGGTTGTGCACGTGGTTAGCCTCGGAATCCTTTCCTATTTTCTCGGGGTCCGGATGTCCATCATCGTTATGACCACGGGACGCGGGGGCCAATGCAGAATCCGCTTCTGGACCATGTGCCGTATAAGCACCTACGGAGTGTCCGTGCGGATCTACTCGAGAAGAACGAGAGTATTAGTATTGTATACATATGTGCTTTGTAAGGAACCACACATACCATGGCGGATGCCAAGCTTCTTGAGCTTGGCTGTGCCAATGCGGAAGGCAATGACCTCGATAAGAAATATGCCAAAAGACGATAGGAGTGCGAGTGCCAGGGGGTAAGGCTGCATTGCATGCGTCGGTTAGAATCAGTAACGTTTATATCGGAGTGTGCGAACATAGAGTTGCCATTCGGGTCCAAGACAGGGTGAAGTAAGCTCGCTGATGCCGGGGCCGAGGAGATGGATGAATCCAGTGGCGATGATGACCCCAGAACCAAAATATTTGGCCGTCCTGTGAGGAGTTGGTGAGAAAAAAAAAGTTAGTAGAGGGGAGAGGAGACGTACTCGAGTATGACGGGGGGGAGATGGATCACGCGTGAACGATGGGCGACAACGGGGAAGGTGGCGGCAAAGGAACTGGTAGTCCAGATAATGAAAAGGGAGGCGACGCGAAGGCCTTCGAAGGAGGTGTCACCGCCACCTGAGCCGCAGTCGGGAGAGGACATGTTGGGGGGAGAAGCTAGGGGAGCAAGGGGAGATGTGGCTAACCAGGACCACAGAAGTTATAATCTAGGCTTAGCGTAACCGCGAGGGTCCTCATGGGTGAACCGTCCGGTACCTTTTGAACGCGACTTACCGTCCCTAATTACTCCATCAATTACAGCATCTCCTATAATCCCGCGAGACCAACAATCCCACCGAAAGAGGGGTCTTCAGTTTTGAACAAGCGCCCATCTGCTTGGACCTGGTTACATAGAAACCAAGCAGAGAAAACGTCAGGCTCGTGAACTTACCCTGGGCTACCGTATTGTATACCCTGAGTACCCTCGCGGTCTCAGTCACCGGTGCAGTTGTGAGTGGGCCCAGTGGGGCCTGAGAAGAGCGGGTTAGCATCGTGTGCAGGTTGCACTCGCCTCTTAACCCTCCTCTGCCTTGCCGCACATTCCGAGTCGCCGCTATCTGTTGTCCAATTTCTGCCTTTCACTTCCCTATTTCAACTAGGCCCCATCGCGATAGAGTACTTACTAACTTGCATTTGCCCGTCACGCGGCGTTTCGGCGGAACCTTCTATTTGACGTGACCACGTGGAAACAGATATACGCTATCATTCCTCCTGTCATTGGCTCACTAATTTTGTAGCCACTTGGAGCTCTGATGGCGATGCGGTCATAAGATGGCCACCGCAGGACCTGGGTAAAGGGTCTATGGATAGGTTACTGTAAATTGACATTTGTAAGTTGATGAGTTGTGAGTTTCCAAAACACCATTGATACGTGAGTCGCAAAGCCTTCGTCCTCGTGAAAGGCGGCGGGATAGTGGCCAAGGGCGAAAGGCGTATGGCCGTTGTGACCAGCTCGGATTCCGGGCAGTGGGCGGGACTTTCGGCCCGGTGCAGCAGGTACGGGGTCTTGGCCCGCGACCCCAAGGTGCCGTACAATCTAACGAGCCATACCTCGTTTACGGCTGTCGCGGTGCAACGATGGGCACCAACACCAGCAGGCCAGACGCCTCCACTGCGCAATCTTCATCCTCTTCCTCCACAACTGCACGCCCGCTACCCCCCGGTATGGTTCTCGGACCTGACGGCAAGCCCTGCAAAATCTGCACTTCCTTCCGCAACTGGAAGCCTCCCGTTGGCACGACAGGCAATACGACGACGACGACGACGCGTGGGAGCAAGAGCAATAAGGGCTCAAGCGCCTCTGCAGCGCATGCCATCGCCTCATCCACCGCCGCCGCAGCCGCGCTGGCAGCGTCCGCGTCCACAACCCCAAGCCAAGATGACTCGTGGCGTGCGGCCCATTGCCCACCGGACGTCGAGTCGCTAGGCCGCGCAACATGGACGTTCCTCCACACCACCGCAGCATACTACCCAGACGCCCCTACACCGACCCAACGCGCCCACATGCTACAGCTCCTCCACTCCCTACCCCAACTCTACCCATGCTCCCATTGTGCGGAGGACCTCGGCACGCGCATACAACGTCGACCGCCTGACGTGCGTTCGCGAGCTTCGCTCGCGGCGTGGCTTTGTGCGACGCATAATGAGGTGAATGCCGAGCTGGGCAAGCCTACTTTTGATTGTGCGCGCGTCGACGAGCGATGGAGGGATGGGCCGAAGGATGGGAGCTGTGACTGATTACTGGGATAGGTTAGATAGCATTCGTGGCATATGTTAGAAGTCTCTTGTCCCACCCACCACTCTTTGTATTATAACATAATGCAACACTACTGTAGAAACGATGACCACTGCTCTATGTTACATTCGTATGCAACGCTTTGAAGATCCACACTTCATTTAAGAGTCAAAGAGAGAGATTTATTTAACACCCGGCAAAGTCGCGCTTTTAATACGAAGTTCTTATAATGCAAGAAAAAAACACATTCGGAGGTCCTTCTTACTGCTATATATGCTAGATATGTGAATCGTTGGGAGCATCGACACGCACTGCAACAAGGTCTGCAATGCGTTCGACAATCACCCAGTGTAGTTACCCTAACCTACATGATAAACGGTGTAATACAGCCCCGCAGATCCCTGTCCGTGCGCTCAGTCAGATTCGTCTCTTTAAAATAAATGTAGCCCAGAACAAAAAGACGTACCTTGACCGAAATCCCAATGATCCACTCCCTATCTGCCAAAACTCCTACATAGTACAGATCCTTCGCCACGATGTCGCGATAAGGCAAGCGCGTCACGAGTTTACCCTCCACCCAGTGCTCGCCACGCACTTCCGTAGATTTGAACACCGGAGACTCGAAGAGCGACGATGCCTCAACTTCCTCTTCTTCCTCCTCTTCCTCCGCCGTCGCTGTCGCCGCCCGCGTGGACCGCATCCGCAGTAGGTCATAGTCGCGTATTACCAGCGGCGAGAAGCTCGTGATCCAGAAAGGGCCTGCGGGTTTCGGTAGCCTGCCCCCGTGGGAACTGAAGAGGACGCGTGTAGCAGCCGGGCCCCAATCCGGCCAAAACAAGGTGCGGACGGCGGAGTTTCCAGTATGGTCGTCATCTTCATCAGAAGAGTCGGAAGAAGAGCAGCCGTAGTAGATGGCAGAGAGCAGCGCTGCGATGCTAACGGTCATCCAGCAGCTGGGAAGCACGCGGACGCTCGCAGTTCGCATTTCGTGTTCCAAGAGGATGCCTATCGTACCCACTTTGGAGGAGCGGAAGGGGACGACGCGTTTCCGCGGGAGCTGTTGTTGGTGGGATCGGGCGCCATGCGATGAGGAGCTCGGAACCCATTCTTTGTCGACCCTGGACACGACAACGAATGCGTATGGTTCTAGTGCTGGTAACTCGAGGAAGCACACGGTGTACAAGCGTGGCGGCTCTTGAGGGGCCAACTCGAGCTTGCAAATCTCTAGACTGTTCTTCGTGCAATTTGCCAGCATTATCAAGCCGTCATCGATGTCCACGAGTCTCGGCACCCACAACGGTCTCCAGCTATTTGATAGTTCCAAGTCGCGGAGCTGCGGGGGAAAGGGGGCTATGTAAGACACTGAGGTACCACAGAGGAGACGACTACTCACAAGCGTCACAGCACCCGATTTCCACGAGACGAGATAGAAGCAACAGACATCGCGTCCAGACATCACCGTAGTCAGGACATAATCTCCCAAGATCTCCGCCTCCGCGTAGGCTACGTCGACGACAGTATTCGAGGGGAGCCGCACGGTGGGCTTCGATGAAAGGGGATGGGGCGCGCCGGTTGAGAAGTCGAGGAACGAAAGCTTGACAAGCGAACCGGGTCTGACTTGCTGGGTCCTGCGTGATCAATTAGATATTGCACTCGGTAGGAAGGGGTATTAGAAAGGGATGCGATACCTGAGAACTACAGCCAAATTATTATCCACAGCGAACACAACGCACAAAGGATGACGGATATCCTCTCTCGAAATATGTACCCAACGCAGTTCCTCGTCCGGAACGGCAGAGAGAAGATCGACATATCCATATTGCAACGTCCCCGATATCTTGTTGTAGATCAAATATCCATCTTGAAGAAAATGGCGGTCGAGAAGTGGGGAAGCGAATTCATGAGAAAGTTTGAGTTGCAAGTTGCTCCACGCGTTTTCGTGACGCCTCAAGAGCTCGAGGCGTTCGGTAAATGGGCAATCGGGGGGTAGGAGGTCGTCGACGCCGTTAATCTGCGTGCGGAGGATGTACTGAAGGTGCGCGCTTTCGGCGACGATGTTGTGGATCCTGCGGCATGTCCTCTGGACAGCACACAGTTCTACGACGGGAAGGTAAGAAAGAATGAGGACGAGTAGTTCAGTCGGAAGGGTGGGGAAGGCCGGCGTACAGGGCTCGAGTGCCATAACTGCCAGCCTGAGTGGGGTGAGCCTCGAGTCTCCACCGTGACTGCCGCGACGGCCCATGGCAGTGAGACGAGGCGATTGGGGACACGGCGGTGGTGTACCTTGCGTCCAAATAAGGGGCGCCTGTTTCGCTCAACGCACTGCCCCGAGTAACGGCGCCGGAGGACAAAAAAACCCATGTTTGTCTGCCTTCCATCCGCTCACTTACAATAGGAAACCTACCTAACGCAGTTATAGTAAGGTGTACTCTTTGGTAACTCTTGGTATTAACAAATTAAGTCCCTCGGATGATATCCGCGGTTTGGATTGGCGTATACATCCCTCTCCCCTATGGTTGTCCCTGATGGTCTCACCACCAAACTTTTTTGAGCAGATCTATAGTCTTGTACATGGAAACACTGCACCGGGAGAATTCTTTATTTTTAATCAGACTTCGGAGTTGCTGACTACTGTAGTGTTGACTGGCTAACCGTTTTTGGCCTAGATTTGTATTATAGATAGAGAACGTACCACGAGTAAATTGGACGCTCATTTGGTGGCGCGTTGTTAACGAATTTATAAATAGCTCAAGCTACGTTTCGAATGATGTTGCCAATGCCGGCCGAGGGACGCAACAAGTGGAACATGCCTTGAAAGCTCTTACTGAAAGGTGATGTTGTAGAATCTGAGTTGTGACTGAGATCCATTAATTGTCGGGTGTTAACACAACCGCCCGCAGAGACGACAACTAACGCAACTGTAATCGGCGATCCTGCAGCGATGTCAATACTGCTATATTATAATCGAACTGAGACACGCATTGTAAATCTAGGCCGGAGCACAGTTTCAGTTTATGGCGGGTATCTAACCTATACGATACACGGTGACCGAAGTCCCTCCATCCTGTCGTCATCGCTGCGCACGCATGTGATTAGACAAGGAAAGCTTCGAGAATGGAACTGAACGTACCAAAGCCATGGCAGGTGCGTCTCGACACCACCCGCGTCCTAATGATCGCCAAACACCTCGGTCGAGGTATACACTAGTGGTTGATTGTGCGATGATCGCATGTCCTCCGTCGTCGAATGCGTACGCAGTAGGTCATAGTCGCGTATCAAGCGGTGGGAAGTCTTTCCAAGGCATTTTGCGCACGCCGCTAATAGGGCGAATGGCAGAGAGCATCGCCGCGACGCTAATGACCACCGTGCATCTGAACGGATTGCCAGCGCCTTTGGAGTATGTGCGATAGTCGAGACGAAGAGCGATCGTGCTGACTGTCACGGTGGAGGAGTAGAAAGGGGCGCGATGCTTCTAGGCTGGGATCCACTTGACGGCCACCACTCCTCGGATCAATGGTACCCTCGTATATTTAGTGGCCGAATACTTCTCATACTACGCCTCCCTTCAAGACATTTTGTCACCTCGTTTTCTCAGATCATAGCCCTAAACCATAGCTTACGATGACTATGCGAAGATACAATATAAAAATAGTATTCACCTTCTCCAAAAACTACACCACCGAATCAACGTTCTCGGCTTTTCTTGCTTCTGCCTTTCCCGCGGTCTGTTTCAAAGTGGTGACGAGCTTTTGAGAGAGGTGACGTGAACTACCGTTTGATAATTGTGACCGGGGTTTATTTACGTTTATTGGACAGCGGGTAATACTGTATCTGGACGACGCCATCGCCGAAGCGGTAGAACTCAGGCCTCTCTTTGGTTGACTGACTTGAAGCGCATTGAGGGTTCAAACGTTCAAATCGCAATTGGCATCAAAAGATCGCTGAATAGGCGCTGACCTCCGCCGACATCCACCTCCTATTCCCATTTCCCTGACAACTGGATCGACGCTTTCTGTGTCTGGATGGCCTCGAAAAAGAAGGAAATCGGATTCAGATATTCCGTACTCGGCGTCGAATTCGGAACGGGGGAATCTTGAACGAGGGTAGGTCGTCATAATGTCGGGGCTCGCCGTCCTCTTCGCTGAAATGATCAGACTGCTGTCTCCGAGGCCTGTGGGGGAGGACATAATCTTGATCGGGTGGAATAAGTTGAGATCTGAAGATCTGAAGATTAGCTGCGGATTGATACGCTACGCTCTAGCCTGAGAACCGCCAGTGACTCGCAATCAGTCACGGTTCAGCGCTTCTCACTGTTCCCACGAGGATTACATGAGGCTGGCCACCCCGCTATCTCAACCATATACAACGCTTTCTCCCTGACATGGGTCTCTGCTCATCAACCGCCTCTCCCCTTAAATCCACCGGACAAATCTGCCAAGGTGCAATACATAGCAAGTCTCAACTGCAGAGGTACGCTTCTTTCACTAGTTATGCTTTCAGCTTGTGAATAATCGTGGTTCTATCACGAGCAACAGTCCGCCTGCTGCGTCGATCCACATCCTCGACGATGATTCGCTTCTTAACGTCTTTCTTCTCTATCGACCGGACATCTTTGACGACGATGACGACGATCGTGTACGTGTCATGGGAGGGAAGGAATGGGACCGCGAGCAGTGGTGGTACAAACTCACGCACGTCTGCCGAAGATGGCGGAGCCTCATATTTGGATCTGCATCCTACCTGGCTCTTTGCCTCGTCTGTACAATTGGCACACCCGTTGCAGACATGTTGGCACATTCTCCTCCCCTTCCCATCATTATTGATTATGATGGTGGAGATAAAGGCATCTCTACTAGAGATGAAGAGGGAATAACTCTCGCTCTCGAGCGGCGTGATCGAGTCCGCCGCATCCGCCTCTGGATGCCTGGTCTACGGCTGGAGAAGCTCCTCATGGCCATCGATGGTGAATATCCAATCCTGGAATACCTGATTGTGGGGACTCCGACGGATGCTGCGGTCTTGATACTTCCTAAAACGCTTCAAGCACCACACATACATCACCTCACGCTGTTCGGCTTTGCCTTTCCGATAGGACTTACGACTATTGTGGGCCTCGTCAGACTCTGTCTTTACATTCAGTACCCGTTCATCCACTTCCAACCAACTGTTCTGCTCCAATGGCTTTCATTCACGCCCCTTCTGGAGACACTTGCGATCGGCTTTTCACACCCTGTTCCCAGTCCTGATGTGGAGAGGCAACTAATGCATATGCCAATCACGACACACGTAATGCTTCCTAACCTCCGCTGGTTTGTGTTCCGAGGTGTTAGCGCTGATTTGGAAGCGCTTGTTGATCGGATCACCGCCCCCAGCCTCGAGAAGCTCGAAATTTACTTTTTCGAGCAACAAACGTTTTCCGTTCCATGTCTTCTGCAGTTTACGAACACAACAGAGAACCTCAGGTTCGTCGATGCCAAGTTTCAGTTCTCTAACGATGAAGTTGTAGTGGAGGTGTATCCCCGTGAGGCCAGGTCTTGTGTCCTTTCTATAAATATCTTCTGCTGGCACCTTGACTGGCAGGTATCTTCCGTGGCTCAACTTTCCGATACGCTCAGCGGAAAATTCTTTACGGTGGAGCATCTCACCCTCGGACACGAGGTACATAGTCACTCATCTGAAGAACACAATGAGGTCGACCGCTCCGAGTGGCGCAGGCTACTTAGGCCGTTTAGGAACGTGAAAACCCTTCGCGTCGACCATGGGCTCGTCAAGGATCTCTCTCGTAGTCTACGACAGGACGATGGAGAACTCCCTCTGGAGCTGTTACCGGAGCTGCAGGAGCTCACGTTTTCAGGGAGTGGCGATGTCGGTGGCGCATTCACCTCATTCATCGATGCCCGCCAGAACGCAGGCCGCCCTGTAACCCTAGCTCGTAGCCCAGGTCGTCATCGTCATCGTCTTCTGCCCTTGCGGCGTCTTCTATCCCTGTGATCACGTCAGGGGGCAGCAAGGCAGGGAATGGCCCCGATACTTGATCCCGACTCACACACACAAGCCACGCAGCGGTTCATCCAACCCCCGCACCACTACCCGCACCCCCTACCCCTACCAGCTTTCATCCCCACTAAGTCGTAACCGTCAGGATTTCGTACGCTGACCACCCCTTGGACCTATGGCATTTCATGGACATATTTTTTTTAGTTTCCCGTGGTCGTATACTTCTTATACCTAGCATCCCTGTAGCTCGTTGTCACCTCGGTTTCTCGGATCATCGTTCTAAGCTATACCTTACGATAACTATGTCACGATCACATAATATTTACAGCCCGGAATCAAGGGTTTTATATATCTAGTGGTCACCCGGGTACGAGTAATAGCAGAGTGTGAGCGACGTGGCAAGGAAAGTGTAGGAGTAAAGTTGAATTGAACCAGTGCGGCACAGATGGATAGACTACTGTAGTCAGTATTCTCCGGTCCCACAAGTCAGATACAAAGATAATGTATTCGCTCTTCCAAAGATCAAATCGATTACAGCGCCGGTTCAATGGTCTCGGCTTACTTTGCTCTCGCCAAGGATCTACAACAAATCATCCACTTACTCCTCAACGGTCTCTATCCACCCGCGCGAGCGTTCGACCGCACGCAACCAACCCCTCCAAGCCTCACTACGTTCCTCCTCCCCCAAGCGAGGTAAAAAGTGCGTGCTACGCGCCGTATTAACACGCGCAAGCGTCTCCGGCCTAGCCAAATCCCATCCAAACAAGCCAATCGCCGCGCCGGCAAGCAACGCCGACCCCAGAGCGGTACTCTCGCGCATCTCAGGCCGCACGACCTCGAACCCGCCCACATCGGCGAGCACCTCCATCGCAACGTCCCCGTTCGTCATGCCGCCGTCCACTTTGAGATGCGCGAGCTCCGATTTGGAGTCCAGCTTCATGCTCTCTATCACTGCGCGTGTCTGGAAGGCATTTGCTTCGAGCGTCGCGCGGGCGATGTGCGCTGGCGTCGTATATGATGTCAGGCCAACAAGAAGGCCGGTTGCGCCGGGATCCCAATAGGGCGCTAGCAGACCAGAGAAGGCAGTCACGAAATAGACACCTGAGGTGGAGGTCACCGAGCGCGCGAGCGCGTTGATCTCATCAGCGGTTTTTATCATCTTCATAGAGTCGCGCAGCCATTTGATGGCACTTCCAGCAACCGCTACTAAGAGAAGGTCAGCACTACCTGCAGAAAAGCGAACACGCAGTGCCGTCTCGCTTACTGGCTCCTTCCAACGCGTAGATGGGCTTTCCTTGGGAACCCACTCGATACGCGACCTGCGAGGCGTTACCAACACTTACGTCACTGAAACCCCATGGTTTACGCACCGTACTAAGTAGTCCATGGTTACTGTACACAATATCGGTGCCCGTGCAGAACAACAAGAACGCGCCAGTACCATAGGTACATTTGGCTTCGCCCTGAGTGAGACACTTATTACCAATAAGCGCGCCTTGCTGGTCGCCAACGAGACCACCAAGCGGCACGCCCTTGAGAGGTCCGTACGCCAGGTTCCCATACACCTCGCTCGTCGAGACGAGACGCGGTAGAACCGATTCCCGGATTCCGAAAAATTCCAGAAGAACAGAGTCCCACTCGAGTGTGCGAATGTTGAGCAAAAGCGTCCGCGATGCATTGCTCACTTCGCTGATGTGTTGACCAGCGCTCACGCCACCAAGCAGATTCTGTTTAGCCTCTCAATCACGGGTGTGCGAGGGGTAAAAGGGGGCGAGCGAGGCGGCTCGGGACTGACGTATGCAATCCAGGACTCGACCGTGCCAAATGCGAGGTCGTCAGCATCGTGCGCTTTGCGGACATCCTCCCAACTATCGATCATCCATCGGAGCTTGATCGCGGAGAAGTACGTAGAGAGCGGGAGGCCCGTCCTATGCCAGACAAGCCAAATCGATCAGTGATGCGCCGCAAGCGATGAAATGTCCAGGGAGGTGCCTAACAGCTCTTTGAGGCCCTCAGCCCCATCCGCTCCGCTGCGCAGTTGGCCATTGACCTTTATTCCCTGTGTCTTGAGTAGATGTTCGTAATGTGCGACCACTCCACGGGTGCGAGAGTCGTCCCATACGATCGCGCGGGACAACGGCTTGCCTGTCTTGCGGCTCCACACCACGGTCGTCTCGCGCTGATTGGTGACGCCTATACTTCCCTGATTATGGCGCTCAGAAATGATAAAAAAGGGGGCAGCGCACCAATGACCTTTACGCTGCTA
>WNFQ01002794.1_pt1 | contig 16156 bp, 16 predicted proteins | sample 5400171 | NCBI WGS metagenome assembly WNFQ01 (sample SAMN13153356, study PRJNA577476) | soil metagenome | isolation source: 20 cm soil under Madrone tree | place: USA:California | collected 2016-06-14 | reverse complement strand
GGCTTCACGGCTCTACTCCTCACCCAGCGATTTCTGAAAATCAGCGCGCGCGCTCCAATAGCCAAGAACCGCCTGATGGTATTGGCTCTCCGCATCGGCCAGGGAAGACTGCTGCTTTAGCAAGTCGCTGAGCAGGATCGATTGCTGAGAATATGCTTCCTTTTGGTTCCGCATCTTCTCGATCTCGGCATCACGGATTGCCTCTGTGACTGCAAGGCGCGAGCGTGCTTCACGGAGATGCCTAAACTTCGAATTCACCTCGAGAAGAATCTGTTCACGTGTGTCCTCAAGAGAGAGTTCCGCCTGCTGCTCTACAAGGGCGGCTTGTCGAACCTTGTGGCGCTTCTCTCCCCAATCCCACGGCTGCCAGGTAAGCAAGGCGCCAACGGAGCCTATGTTTTGCGGAAGAAAATTGATGTTTGCGGGACTGAAGTAGCTCGCCTGAATTGCGATATCCGGAATGTAATGTGTCTTTTCGCTCCTGGTCGAAAGCGCAGCCTGACGGATACGATTTGCCGCCAGTTTGACCTCTGGACGATGTTCGAGGGCAGTCGCTCGGGCCGCAGAAAGATCCTCTTGCTCGGGGAACGTCGCCGGAACAGGTTCGACCGAAAACTCCGTCTGCACGCTGCGACCCAAGAGATGATTAAGGTCCTCTTTGTTGTCTGCCAGCGCGTCTTCGATCAAGGTCAGCTGATAACTCGCCTTGGCTAGTTCTGCCTTGACACTCAATCTGTCCGCTTTGAGAGCAGCTTGTTGGTTGAAGCGACGGTCCGTGAGTTGCAGCAACTCCTCCAAATACTTCACCATCGATTGCTGGGATTCATACTGGATCTGCGACTGGAGAACCTGATAGTACGATTGGCGAACATCGTCTGCTAGCTTCTGTTCACGTTGGTCGAAGGACAACTGCGCCGCGTCAACCTTCAGCCGTTGATCCGCGATGGATAGATGAATGCGAATCAATTGTGTGAGCGGCTGGGTCGCAGTGACCGAGGCAATCGCGATTGGACGGGCAGGCGTGTGAAGATCGGTGTTCGACCCCGGGATCGGCCCTGTTCCCGGGAACGTACCGAACTGCCCTTTGTTGATTGTGAAATCGAGCGGCGCAAGCAACTGGGCCGCAAGCACGGAGGTGTCAAACCGAGGATACAAATGCAACTTGGCCTCGCCCAATGCTTCGCGTTGCTTGCCTACGTCAAATCCGAACTGCTTGAGGTCTCGATTGTTTGAACGCGCCAGCAGGAGCGCTTCCTCGAGCGTGAGTACCGTTGCCCCGTTCGTTTGCGCCACTGCAAACTGGAATTGGCAGAGTGCTGCAACCAATACGCAGGCCATCGTTGATAGGCGCGCATGCATCACCGCTATATTCCTTTCCGTTGCTTCACGATTGCCCTACATTGGCCCTTCTATTGGAAGACCGAAGCGTTCTCATCTTTTTTTAGCCAGATGTTCTGCTAACTCCCGCCTCGTCCTCTCGTGATCCACTCCCGGATGTATGCTGGGCAATTCTTTAGCTGGATGTTGCCGGCTTCGCAGCGCTCTAGAAAACTGATAGCGTCTTGATCCACCAGGGTTAGATCTTTTAGGTCCAAGGTTATGCGGCACCCGTTCGCTTCTGAGCCAAACAGCATCTCCAGCTCGGCCAGATTTTCTGCGTCCATTCGACCGCTCACAGTAAAGATCACCTCCCCGTTCGCTGACCTTGTGATCTTGAGCATCTTGCCTCTATTCGATATTTCGCCCTTCGGGAGGGCGGGTCGGACTACTCGGTCATGGCAATCACAATTCCAACCGCAAGGTCATCAATCTAGGCGCTTTAGCTGCTGACAAATGTCGAAACTTCGTCAATTGCTGAAATTCTCTACAGCAGGTTCAGGAGCGATTGTTTTTATGCGGATGGGTAGAGATGCGGCTAGCTGGCTTTCGAGGAGTTGGCAGTTTTGAAGCGATACTTGTTGATCTTTAGTGACAGGATCTTCGATTCTAAGGTTGATCGATGAAGCCCCAGCTTTGCGGCCGCCCCAGAGGGTCCGGACACTCGCCCCCCACTTTCGCGCAGGGCAGCCTCAATCATCTTTTTCTCCTGGGCAGCAAGCTTTTGGGACAGTTCTAACTGGCTTTTCGGCTCGTCTGTAAGAGGCTTCCGCGACAGCCACCTCTCATCCACGGAGAAATTCTCGGTTTCGCCCACAATCACGGAACGCTCGACGACGTTCTGCAACTCGCGGATATTACCGGGCCAGGGATACGATACAAGAAGGTCCAGCGTCTTCTTGTTTATCCCGCGGATGCTCTTTCCTGCTTTTCTCGCGAAACGATCGATGAAGTACTCGACCAGCAGGGGAATGTCTTCTTTTCTTTCCCGCAGAGGAGGAATTTCAATCGGGAAAACGTTGAGACGGTAAAACAGATCGCTGCGAAATGTCCCCTCGGCGATGGCAGCCTCTAAGTCGCGATTCGTGGCGGCGATCACCCGCGCATTAGATCGGATAGACTGATTGCCGCCCACACGCTGAAACTCCCGCTCCTGCAGAACATGCAACAGCGTAATTTGAGTTTCCGCGGGCAGCTCACCGACCTCGTCGAGGAAAATGGTGCCTTCTTCCGCAAGCTCGAACCGACCCAGCCGCCGCTGCGTTGCCCCCGTGAAAGCGCCTCTCTCATGACCGAACAACTCCGATGCAATCAAGGAAGCAGGAATTGCAGCACAATTGACGCTGACAAAAGCACGGGAGGACCGCCGCGATCTCTTGTGAATTGCGCGCGCGATCAACTCTTTGCCCGTTCCTGTTTCACCTGTGAGTAGAACGGTGGAATCCGTGGGAGCGACCTTGGATACGAGAGAAAGCACTGCTCGCAGGGCGGGAGAGATCCCTACAATCTCCTCAAACATGAGGGCCTGATCGATTTGCTCCCGGAGCGCCACGTTCTCGTCTTGAAGGCGGTCCTTAAGGCGCTTAATTTCTTCGAACGCTTTCTCCAGTTCGGCTCTAGCATCTTCGATTTGGCGATACGCAGAGGCGTTCTCTACCGCGATGGCCACCTGGCTCGCCACCTGCGTAAGAAAGCCGGTATCGACTTGACTGAAGGGGTTATCCTCGCGCCGGCCTAGCGTCAATACACCGAGGACGCCGTTCCGGCTAACAAGTGGCAGAACACAGCCGGTCTTGAGACCCTCGGCCATGGCCGGGTCATTCCTTATTCCTAAGCGAAGCAGGTCTGAGGCATTGCCCGCCCACGGTTTGCCGGTGCGGAAAACAAAACCGCCAAGCGACCCCTCTATCGGAATAAGATCCTCTCGAATGAATCCTTTGCTGTCTGGAAAATCGATCACAAACGTTTGCAATCCTTGCATCTCTGAGTCGGGGAAGCAGACACTCACCACATCGCATTGCATGACGCGCCGGACGCTAGACGAGATTGCACGCAGGAGATCGCGGAGCTGCAAATTTGAGACAACCTGATTGGTGACATCGAGGAGCAACTGCAATCGGTCTTCCGCTCGTTTGCGGTCATCAATATCGGTTGCCGATGCATACCAGCGAAGAACGTTTCCCTGTGCACCGCGCAGCGGGTTGTAACGGACGAGAAACCAACGATACTGCCCGTCATTCCGGCGTGACCGTAGTTCTAGTTCAAACGGAACACCGTGGGCAAGACCCTTTTGGCGCTCATCCCGCAATCTTTCGAAATCATCCGGATGGAAAATCATCGCAGGAAAATCGTTTGCTTTCAGTTCTTCTAAATTCCAACCGATGTATTCGAGCAGCAGCTGGTTCGCATAGAGAACTCTTCCTTCCGGATCAATGACGGTGATGAACTGAGGTATGGCATCGACGATCAGGCTTAAATTGAGTTCGCTCGCACGCAGGGCTTCCTCGACACGCTTCCTATCGTCAATATCCGTTCGCAGGGTATACCAGCGGATGATATGCCCCTCCGTGTCCCTCCAGGGGAGAGAGCGTACATGGAACCAGCGGTATACGCCATCGGCGCGACGGATGCGGTACTCAGACTCGTAGGGATGCCCGGTTTCGACCGAGCGCCCCCAGGTGTCCAGCATGCGAGGAAAGTCATCGGGATGAACAATGTTGGAGGTGGTCCAACCTTTCAATTCGTGACCCTTCAATTCTTCAAGAGTGGTGCCAAAATAATCGAGGCATTGCTGACTGACAAATTCGAACTCGCCTTCCGCCGTCGTAGTATTAACGAGCCCGGGGATGCTGTCGACGATCAGGCGAAAACCCTGTTCGCTCGCGCGCAGCGCCTCCTCGGCATGTTGTAACGCGTCGAAGTTCAATGCGTCATCCACCGCCAGCGCCACTTGGTTGGCAACGAACGAGAGAAAGTTGACTTCCTCCCTGCTATAGGCATCGGCCTCTATGCTGCCCACAGCGAGGCCCCCGAGGCGCCGATGTACCGTCGTCAAAGGAAGCACGCATACGGAACGGACCCCGCGGTTCTTCAGCATCTCGGCTACCGCTGGGAATCGAGTCTCCGCGTCTAAGGAGGGAATTATTAAGGGCTGTTGATGCTGGTAAACCCACCACGTGAAGGTTTCTTCTGGCGCGAATTGTGGAACCTGGAGGGGAACACCGGGCTCGCCGTACGACGTGAGACGTATCTGGTGCGCATTCTCGTCATAGATGCCGACGCCCATGACATAGAAGTTCACCACCGCGCGCAACTCGTGTGCGAGAAGCCTAAAGAGTTCCTCCGAAGAGCGGATTGAGATCAGGGTTTGCGAAACGCGGAAGAGAGCTTCATATCGCTCAGCTGCCGCCGTCCCGGCCGCGCTTTGGTCCGTGTCGCTCATCACTATCCGGCGGCTTCGATTTGACAACATTTCACACCTATCTCAGCCCCTGGGAGTGCAAAACAACGCTCGTCAGAATTCGGGCTGTCAACAAAATACACCCGGGCGGACGCCGACGTCACTCAGCAGCAAGAAGCAGTCCACCCCCCGAACCCTTCCGTAATCCGATTCAAGTCTGGGGGACCGTCTAATCAATGATGCATCGTGGCCAGATCATCCACGATTGTCAGGGCGCCGAGAAACGGCGCCTGCGGCCCGATGACTTGCTGGCGCGCTTCGAAGAGGTGCGGCGCGCCGAACAACTGGACGAAAGCGCAGCTGAGATGCTGATGGAACAGTACATCTAGGCGTTATCGCTCCAACTACAGGGGCGACTGCATCGCGCAGCTTTTCGCAGACGCTACCTGCCCAACCAGTTGGTTAGCGTTTGATGAGTTTTAGTCGAATGCAATCCTCTTCCGTCACCCTTCCAGTACGGGGGTCAGAGTTCGGTCTCACTCGAATCGAGGAACCCGAGATTCGCATCGTGGCCACGTCTTTGTCAGCCTTTTTCACCATCACAATGACCGCGCCGAACATGAGCGAAATGACAACAACAGCGTACATAACTCTCTCCTAGCCTGCCGAACTATTTGGTGACGCAACTGTGATGACTAGCGCAGGTACCGGAATCTCTGGCCGGCACGCTGGATAGCCCGGATTCGTTACGCCCTTTGTGCCTGTACACACTTGCCATCGGTCACTCATGTCTCGTCAGAATCGAAACACAATACCTGTTGAGTAGCGGAAGCTGTTCTGCCAATTACCGAGGCTGCTGGAAAGTCCGGTGGTTAACGCATCGGTCGCACTGAACTGCGTGCGGAGGTAGTCCACCTGGACGGCCCGGATTGCGAGATGTCGAGTAAGGCCTATATCAATGCCGCCGCCGAACGCCATGGCGAACGCGTTAGCGCTGGTGAGTCCGGCGGAGATACCGCCGATAATCGGGATGTCCACACCTGCACCTAAGCTTGACCGTGCTTCGCCAAATAGTGCGTGGGCGAAGACGGCGCTCCTGCCAAGGTTAGTGGTTACGGTCGGGCCGAACAGATAACTGTTCAAGTGCTGATACGTACCGGCCGAAAAGCCCAAACCCGAAAAAGAGAATGGGGTAAGGCTGGCACCACTTACGTCTGCGGTGACACCAAGGTAGCGGTTGAAATTGAATGTACCCTGTCCTTCCCATCCGTTAAAACCGTTGCTGTCGTTACGAAGATACGAATATCCTCCAAAGATTGTCGCTCGGGTTCCGTTCTCACTGCCGGCCGGCCTGGCTCCGCCGCTTTGGGCTAGGAGCATTGATGGCAAAAACAGAATGGTGAACGTCAAGATCCCACATTTGCGCATTCGATCTCTCCTCGACGAAGGGCGATAACAGGTGTGATGCGCGCTCGGAACAAGGAGCGAATCCAAATGCGCCGATTTTCCAAGGCGGACACGACGCTACATTAAGCGAACCTTAAAAAAGGAAGAATTTAAAAAGTAGAATGCGCCCGATCGTTGCGGAATCAGCGTTCCTCTACAATTGTTGTGTCATGCGCAGCTCGTAGGCCTGAAGGCACGCAAGAAGATCAACACGGTGTTGGTCGCAGAGCGATACACGAGGTAACCCTCAGGCGCGTGCCCCCCGCACCCAAGTGGCAAAAGCAGGAACTTGCCACTCTTGCCGCCCATCAGGCCCGAAAAACCCAACGTCGCCAAAGAAAGATCTCCCGCCGGTCTTCGGTCCGGAGATTGGGCGCTGCCAGAAATCGAGCAGGATGCCCTGCAAGCCCGACCATGCGTCGAGCACCAATAGGCCATCCTGCCCAGATCGACCTAGCTCATGGCGTAGATGACGTCGGAGTTGGGAGTCGTTACCAGAGCCCTGGCGTCGAGACGTTTCTTCCAGATGGGCAGCACGTTGTACCCGGCACCGAATACCTTTTCCGAACCGCTCTTCATGCCCAGCGTGTTGATCAATGGCAACGCCCAGAGATAGGTCTGCGCCGCACGCTGGAAGAGCAGCTCCTCACGCAGCGTCCGCGCGGTTTCCTTGGCGGGACGGTTTTCTGGAACGGTTGATAGGCCAGCTCGTCGTAAACTTGAAGACTCTCCAACAACAGCAGAACTCACGGGCAGAACACTCGCAGGCATAAGAAAAACCTCTTCCATCAGGGTTTGTGTGTTCTCTATACTTGCCGTCTGCCGACGAAGGCAGCCGGTGTCAGGTCGTTTTCGGAGCAGGTTTCAGAAGTCCCCGTCCCGTGACGGCACACCAGTGCGCCGTTACTCGTTGCATTTCACTTGTTGGCTGAGGCATTCCGGTGAGAGTGCTCGTCGAGCGTCGAGAGCAGCAGCGAGGCCGAGTCGGGCATTGGGACGGCGCCTTTCACCACGATGTGCTCGGCATCGACTTTCTTCCCGTACAGGTTCTCGTTGCCGCCGCCATCAGGCTGGAGAGTTGCGCCTTCCGGCGAGACTCCGCCGAAGACCCCACGCGAGCGAGAATAGGAAAGCATTTCTGCCTGCATGGAAGCGGCGGATGCGTCTCGACCTTTGGGTCCAGCGGCCACGCTCGCGTCGGCACCCAATTTCACCTTGCTCTTCATCAGCGAGCGTGCTCCTCGATCGTTCATCACCAGGATGACGAAGTCGGTCGCTTGTCCGCCGAGCTGAAGACCGAAGCTCCCGCCGGTAGATTCCATCATGGTCGGAGCGCTCCACGGGCCATCGAGTCTCGCCGCTGCGGCAGGTCATCACGCCTCGACCGTAGCTGCCGCCGATTCCAATCGCAACTTTTTTCACAGAAGGAAGAACGATGACGCATTCCTCCGCCTTTTTTAACATATCCCGGGGGATGTCCTCGGGCGTGTTCAGGATCTCCTGCATGACTTGGCCCGACTCTTTCATCCGGTCGCGCTCGTGATCTCCGGTCTCAGCAACTACGGGTGGACAAAGAGATAGAACCAAGAACGTCACCGGCAGAGCTGCACCGAGGAATGTGAACAGCCTTGCTTTTGGCGTTAGCGTGTTACGTATGACGTGCCGCCTTACTAGATCGATTTGCGAATTGCAGTGGCATGGTGTGAATATGTCTCCGCTGTCGGGAGGGCAGGGATCGTTGCATCGAGCCAGCAAATGCCACCGCGCGGAAACGTAACAGCTCCCCTTCGAGCCTTCGGGCAGAGGTTTTCTTTGACACAAACTTTATTCAGTGCGGTAGGTCTCGCCAACTGTCTGAAGTACCAGACATTTGCCTGTCACTTTTGACCTTCATGGAGTGAAGAGAGTCATGCTGGTTTCTCGACAATAAGAGGCAAACCGCAGTCCGTTGACCTCACCCGTCGAGATAGGCAGGCTTAAGCGCCGTGACTCGGTTGAGAGGCGATCTATGAGCGGTCGCAAGAACCAAGGCCGGAAACCCGACATGGCCTTCCTCGCCGACCGGCTGTTTCCAACGTCACAATGCGTCGAGCCCGGGTCCTCTAAAAGGGAAAGCGTCGACCTCAGAAAACCGGAAGACGCATGACTCACACAGCGCAGTGCAAAAAACTCCAGCCCTCCCGCGTGCGGACCTGTGCCAGCAGATTGTCATGGGTGAAGACGATAACGGTAGTGCCTTAACACCGTGTTGCTGAGTTGGGGCTTTGGCCATTTCAGTTTCCGTGATCTGCGTGATACGACCGCCGCGCCGAATTAGGGTTTGGAAGCCCCCCTTGACCTGCCGTAAATGTGAACATCGCCGCGTGCATCGACGGCTGCAGCACGACGTGATTGGTCATATCTACATGAGCACAGTCTATCCACAGCGCAATGCATCCAATGCAATGTACTTCTTCACAAATTAGAGCTTGGAGTGCATTGCGATGAAACAGAGACGACTCGGGCACGACGGACCGCAGGTATCAGCCATTGGGCTGGGCTGCATGAGCATCGGTATCGCCGATGTGTACACGAGCAGTGTGCAAGACGATATCAACGCGATTGAATTGATTCATCGCGCGCTCGACCTGGGACTCAACTTTCTCGATACTGCAAATATCTACGGCGACTCCGAAATCAAGGTAGGCAAGGCGCTACTCGGCCGGCGTGACGGTGTTGTTCTCGCCACGAAGTTCGGTATCGTTACGGACTCGCCGGTGCAGGACCGCGGGGTCGATGGCAGCTCGGAGAACGCGCGCCGCGCCTGCGACAAATCGCTGCAAAGGCTTGGCGTGGAGCAGATCGATCTTTACTACCTGCATCGCGTCGATCCAAAGGTGCCGATCGAAGAGACAGTCGGCGCGATGGCGGACTTGGTGCGCGCCGGAAAGGTGCGCCACCTCGGACTCTCCGAGGCATCTACGAAGACGGTGCGCCGGGCCCACAAGGTTCATCCCATCGCCGCGGTCCAAACGGAATACTCGTTGTTCAGTCGTGAGCCCGAAGACGACCTATTGCCGGTGTTGCGTGAACTCGGTATCGCATTGGTGGCCTACAGTCCGCTGGGTCGCGGATTTCTCGGCGGCCGGTTTCGCAGCGTCTCTGAACTTGCGCCCAACGACTGGCGCCGCGGCAATCCGCGTTTCCAAGGAGAACAGTTCACGAAAAACCTTTCCATCGCCGATCGCTTGATGGAGGTTGCAGAAGAAAAGCACTGTACGCCAGCTCAGCTTGCCCTGGCATGGCTCCTCCGCCGCCATCAGGACGTGATCCCCATCCCCGGCACAAGCAACATTGCTCGCCTCGAAGAGAACATCCGCGCTGCCGACGTCTCCTTGAGCGAGCAAGATCTCAATCGGATCGAACACGCGTTGCCCAAAGGCTCGGTAGCAGGCGAGCGCTACGCACCAGCGATGATGAAGACTATCAATGGATAGAGGATGGTGCCGCACTGGCATGCTCCGGACGGGAGATGACGCTTGCAAGTTTCAGAACAATGTCGGGGCAGTACTGACGATTGGATTTTGGCTTATCCTCAAAACTTGGGCTGATTGCGCAGGATTGGCTCCGGACGAGGGGCATTATCCTTGCAAAAGTTTTGCTCCCTGAGCACTTCGTCCTGCCACGAACGCGAAAGCTCGGTCAATCGAATCAGTGCCCGCAGCATTGTATGTCGCAGCCTTTCGGAGCGAGGGTTATAGTGGGGCGGCTTCTGGTTTCCACGGACGTATTCATATCCCACTTCGTCTTGAGGGACCGGCTGCGTCCAAGCATCTGTGAGGATATTTAGATATCTTTGGAGGGCACACATTGTGATTCTGTATCTCGCAAAGACGTGTGAAGCAAAATCGAAATGCTTGACTATGACCTGACCCGCAATTCTGCCTCTGTCACTCAAGTCAGTAATCGTCTTGCTGGGCATGTTGAGATTCAAACCGCCTTCAGCCGGGCACACCTTGACGTGAACAATGCGATCTCGATGCCGGCTGCGGTAGCCTGTATTGTGTCTCTCCAGTTTTGCATGGTGTTCACGATGGCGATCACGAATCCGACCAGGCGTTCCCAACTTGAGCCCTGATCAAAATTGTCGAGAGGCAACTGTGAACCCGATCCGGGCAAGGGGGGAACCATACCATATCCTCATTCGATTTAGGTTTCTCGCACCGGTCGGGCTCCAGATCGATACCGAATGTAGGCCACCTCGGCAGAGGGGAATCGAAGAAATGCATCGGGAAGTTGCTGCAAATGCCACCATCGGAGAACCAACAGCGATCCGCCCCCACAGAGATCGCGGTCTCAGCCTCTACTGTTTCCGTCAACTCCGGCTCCTCAGAAAAGGCCCTGTGAGCGTAATCAGGCAGATAAAGAGGTATCGCGCTCAGCAGAACTGGAAAACTCAGGCTCATTCGGGCGGCGACGACAATCGGAAGGTCCGCACCTTCGGGTAATCGGTGAAGAGGGATTCCGTCGCGAGATGTAATCGTCTCATTCCGCTTCCTCTTCGGCGAATGGTCGATCATGTATTGGACCACCGTTAGCGGAAATAGCTTTCTAAATTCGCTCTCATTGAAATAGAAGGAATACGATTCGAATGGAAGAGTGAACGGCCTTCCGACAGTGAGATTCGTTGTTACGACTTTCAGCTTGATCGCTGGACCAGGTGGCTCGCCTGGCATCGCGGGCGCTTTCCAAAGATCACCAAATGTCAGAGGAATGGCTGGATCTTTGCGGGCCGCAGTTTGAATCTGCTCATGCAGCCAGTTTGTGAGCGGCGTCCCCGTCTTGCTATCCGGATCAAAGCCGGAGCAAAACCCAAAGCCATTCTCTGTTGTCGCTTTGATTGCATCAGTACCGGCTGCGATCATTACAACGACCGCGCTGGTCACGAGTATCCAGAAGTGTCCAAGCACGACGTAGACCGACACTGGGCCTCCATATACAAGAAACAGCAAAAGGGGCACAAAGCCGCCCAACAATGCGCCGACCACAGTCGAGCCCCAAAACTGATAGACGAGGGCACCGATTGCCCTGATAGTTCGCAAGAGGATCGATTGAGACTTCAACGCAGCCAGTGCCACTCGAAAAATCCTTGCCGCAGCAGTTGACGGTTGAAATAGCCTAATCAGAAGGTTGTTCGTCCCTAGTTTCCTTGGCAGGCCGGCGAGCAGATCATAGGCTAAGGGGTCGCCGTTACGTCTGGCGAACTCAGCCGCAGCCGCGATAACTGCCGCTACAGCTCCGGCAGAGCTACCCCCGATATTCTTGAAAAAATACTTACGTGACAGTTCAGCAATAGCGAGCGGATAGACCACCCCGCTCGTGATGCCACCCTTCATGACCAAATCGCAGTATTCGACGGGACCATCTGGTGCGACAGCTTGCGAGGCCATATATGTCCTCCAAGAAACAACGAACCTAACAGCCACGAAAAACGTGTCAAGCACAATGTTAGATGTGACCCAGCTGTTCACGCTCGCAGTGCGCCTAGGCGCGAACAACTGCGGCAAGCGGGTCTACAGAAGCGAACCCTTGAGTCCATTTGGGCAGGAAAGGCACACAGTAGCCCGAGTTGTTGGCCTACGAAACGATTGGTAGGAGGATGCCGTTTGTTTGTCTATTAATATTAGGCGTTATGTATAAGGGGGACAACCAAAGTGACATGGGGAATTGGCGACCGGAAGCCACAAACACCGCAGAAGGTAACCACGGGCAGGTTCGAGATTGAGCGCGACGGACAAGTAGCCTACCTGGAATACAGTATGACCAAAAATGTGCTCGGGCTGATCCATACGGAGGTTCCACCCACACTGCGTGGTCTAGATCTGGCGTCTTCTTTGGCGGAGATCGCGCTCCAATACGCGCGCAAAAACAACCTCAAGGTAGACGTGATTTGCCCTACGGTCCTGGATTACATCACGAAACATCGGGAACACTCGGACCTTGTTCTGCGCTGACGAGGGACATATCGATCCAGAACCTCAGCGCTTTCTTCGTTGACGACATCGAAAAAGGGAATGCGGACACCGAAAACTGGACCACGTGCTGTCCAAGGTCAGAGGCGCGCCTACTTGGCGTGGAGCGCACTAAGGCTGGCTGGTCTTGAATGAGTTTGGGATTGCAGCATTTCTAGGCATTCTGGGCATTCTGCGATCTACGCAAATTCAATAACTTGCCTGTTTTCAGAGCGTGGGACGCTGCAATGCCGACTAGCTCTACCAATTAATCAGGCAAAGGGAGCAGTAATGCTGAATACGGTTGAGATCTTTGTCCCCGCACAGTCCTGGCGGAAATTTCGTTCCCACATGAAATAATCTGACTGTGCCCAGCCTTTCGAACATACTGTTGGTGATCTGGACGTCCAGGCCCACGCAGCACTTTTTATTCTGGATTGCGTTCGCGTGGATTTTGACAACCACTTTTGTCCACCGCCCGGATGCGAAGACGTTAGGCTTGCGGACTTCCGGCCTACGAAGCGCGCTTTGGATTGTGGCCGGGGGCCTCCTTTTCGCCGGTGTACAGGTTGGGATCGCATTCGAGTTGCATACCTTGCATCCGCTACACGGCGCAGGGCCTCCTGGATTGCACATGGCCGGCTATTTACTCTGGGCTTTCGAGCAACAGTTCATCCTGCAGGATTATTTGTTGCTCCGGCTGCTGCGCATCTTGCCCAACGAATCCACCGCAGTTCTTACCGCCGCAGTGCTGTTTTCGACCGCACATCTTCCCAGCCCTCTGCTCACGGTAGCAACTCTGGGTTGGGGAATCGTCGCGTGTACTCTCTTCTTACGCTATCGCAACCTGTACGCGCTCGGATTCGTCCATGGCACTTTGGGCCTCTGCCTGGCGATTTCCGTGCCGGATGCGATCAGTCACCACATGAGGGTGGGTCTGGGTTACCTGCGCTACCATCATTGACCGACGGTCACTCGGGCAGTTTATCGCTGGATTAATCACTGCGGCCCCATTGCGATGAACGACTGTGGACGGCGAGTGCGTGCCACTATGGGCGAGGGCTAACCCTACTTACCGGAACCACAAGGACCAGATTACATCCACCAGCGTGTGGGTAGTTGCTGAAGACAAGAGGCGACGGCGATCGTGCCACGCGCGACCGTAGAAGACCCCTGCGATAGTTCCCAGCAACACATAGCGCCAATTGAACGGCATCGGTTTGTTGAAATGGGAGAGCCCAAAGATCACGGCAGTTACGAACAGCGAGCCAGGGTAACCAATACGTGGCTCGAGCAGATTCTGGAGCAGACCGCGAAAGAACAATTCTTCTGGAATGGCAACGAAGAAGAACGTGACCAGCAGCGCCGCCGACGCCGATGCCGCGGAAGGCATACCGCCGTGGGGCGCGATAAACCCAACCCCTATGCCTAGTACGATAGCGATAGGAGCGAAGAAACCACACTCGCGCAGTCCAATAACCACGTCGCGGGCACGAGCGCGAAAATCGTAACCAACTCCTTCTAGCCGGCGCACTACCAGGAACGCATAGAGGGCTGAATCCATTAGCAGGATCTTCGGTAGCGCGCCAAGTCCGGGATGCGGGAAGCTTCCTCGGATCCAGCCGAACTCTACTGGCAGGCCAAGCACGGCGAGAGCAATGACGTCTTGCCAGCACAATTTCCTTATTGTCGGCTGCGCTCCGCCCGGAGGCAGAAATTCGAACAGTGCTGCGATCGCAATGGGAATACTAGACAACACCAGCGCATCAATCCATCGGAACTCGCCACGGGGTACGGAAAAGATGAGATAGGGTACTAGGAGAAGCCCGGCCACCAGCACCCGGATGGAGCGGTTGGTGAGAAATCGTTGGAGCATTTCCGCTGCGCCGAACCCGAAAAACCAGTATGGGCCGAGCAATAACGCGAAGGCCGTGAAACTGCTAGCCATGTGGCCGTGAATGCGGAGCCCCAGGGCGAAGTGTCGAGCTACAAACCAGAACACGACCAGCAACAGGGCATACCCGGCACAGGCCGCAAACTTTGTACGATCGATTGATTTCGCAGGGAATTGGACCGGTGCGGCAAGATTTCCCATAACTTGGCCAACTATATTGTCCCTCGTTCCAGCCGATGGAGAACCAAAAAGCCGCAAGTTCGTGCTTCACGGCCCGCCGGTGCCTCCGGGGTTATTGGTTTTTAGCTTGGTATCGTTCACGGCAAAAGAGGGAATGGATGAGCTTTCCAACCAAAAACCGTATGCAATGAGGTACATTTCCAAAACCGAACCCATCTCCATACCGGGTCATCATGCGGCGAATTGGCGTGCAGCATTGTCCGTACCGCGGCGGCTCCGAGGTTTAGGTCTCCACTCCGAAGGCATTCTGGGAAAAAGCTACGGTGGCACTCGTGCTTCGGCTTTTGAGCTCGGACGAGTGTCGACGTTGGCATTCCGGCCACTATGCCTGGCAGCCGCCCCCAGGCGGCCTGCAAGAAAATGGAATCAGTCTCCAACGGGGGGCGGAAGCAACATTCGCCTTGCACGGGAGGCGAACCGATAGCGGGTTGTGCCCTGGTCCTCCCCGGTAACTGACCGGGACGTTGCAGGCAAGAGGTTGCAAGCAACGTCTTCACGGCTGGAGGTTCCAGGGCAATCGCTAATTTCTCAATCGTATCGTCATGGGAGCAGGATGCCTACGATTGAAGCTGACATCAGGTTGGCCATGGTGCCAGCGATCATGGCGCGGAAACCGAGCTTGGCCAGTTCGCCGCGCTTGTTCGGAGCCAGCGCGCTGATGCCGCCAATCTGGATGCCAATGGAGCTGAAGTTGGCGAAGCCGCACAGAGCGAAGGTGGCGATGGCGAAGGAACGGGGATCGAGCGCGGCTTTCTGTGCGCCCAGCATGGAGTAGGCGACCAGTTCGTTGATCACCATGCGCGTTCCCAGAAGATTTCCCACCAGTCCGCAGTCTCTCCACGGAATACCGATCACCCATGCGATGGGGGCGAAGATCACGCCGAACACTTGCTCCAGGCTGGACGGAAACTGACTGAACACATGGTTGTGGATACCGCCGAAAATACCATTCACCAGGGCGATCAGCGCGAGGAAGGAAATCAGCATGGCTGCGATGTTGAGCGCCAGGTGCAGGCCGTCGATGGTACCGCGGGTAATGGCTCCGAGTACGTTTTCGTCTTTCGGCATGGCCTCGATGTCCATCTCCGCGGTTGACTTGGCGGTTTGGGTGGCATCTGTCTTTGTATCTGTCTTGCGGTGCGGACTAGTAAGCGGCTCTTCCGTTTCGGGCACGAACATTTTTGCCATCAGTACGGTGCCGGGGGCGGTCATGATGACGGCGCTGAGCAAGTGCTCAGCCTTGACGCCGTAGAGAATGTAGGCGCCCATAATGCCGCCGGAGACGTGAGCCATGCCCGCGGTCATAACGGTCATCAGCTCGGAACGCGTCAACGACGGCAGGTAGGGCCGAATGGTGAGCGGGGCTTCGGTCTGGCCCATGAAGATGCTGGCGGCCACGTCGAGCGATTCCGCTCCGCTGGCACCCATGCGGATCATGACCTTGGCGGCCTGGCGGATGATGAACTGCATCACGCCGTAGTGATAGAGCACGGCGAAGAATGCGGAAATGAAAATTACCGTGGGCAGAACCTGGAAGGCGAAGATCATGCCAAACTGGCCTCCCTTCCTGCCCAATTCGCCGAACACAAGTTGCGAGCCGGCGAACGAATACTCCAGGAACTTGTCGACGCCTCGGCCGGCCCAGGCCAGCAGATTGCGGCCGAAGCTGAAGCGCAGCACGAAGATGGCGAATACGAACTGCAGGACGAGTCCCATGACTACGGTCTTGACCCGGATCGCTCGGCGATTGCTGGAAAACACGTAGGCGAAGGCGAGCATGGTGATCAAGCCTAGAAGCCCTGTCAGACG
>WNFQ01002709.1_pt1 | contig 16158 bp, 22 predicted proteins | sample 5400171 | NCBI WGS metagenome assembly WNFQ01 (sample SAMN13153356, study PRJNA577476) | soil metagenome | isolation source: 20 cm soil under Madrone tree | place: USA:California | collected 2016-06-14 | reverse complement strand
CTCGGATGCCTTTAACATGGGCACGTGGGCACTTGCATCGTCAATGCTCGCGATAGGCTTATCTTGGTTTGTAGTCTTCAGTTATCTACATTTCGTAATAGATTACGGCTAATGCATGCACACCTCGTAGGCGGCATGCACTCCCGGCAATCGCTTTAGGGAATACCATTATAGGGACTGTCATGGTATTGAACGGCACTATTGGTGCCCGACTTCACATACCGTTCCCTGTCCTTAATCGCTCCTCGTTTGGGTTCTGGCTGAGCTATTTCAGCGTCATCAGCCGAGTGGTTTTGTCCTTGTTTTGGTTTGGGGTTCAGACTTTCATTGGTTCAGAATGCGTTTACCAGGTGCATCTCCTTCGCTTTTCCCTCCATTTCGTAGGCATTTCATGGTCGCTACCATAGATGATAAAAGCCATTTGGCCGTCCATCGCTCACCTTCCGAATCACCTCCCTCCCAGTGCGAATATAACTACATCTGGTGCGCGTCAACCTGTCCTCATCAATAGTTAAGCAAATGCTCACGTATCCCGAAGGGATGATGTGCTTCTTTCTTTATTGGCTCGTCCAGTTCCCATTTATGTTCGTCTCTCCACAGAAGATACGCTGGCTATTCTTGGCCAAATCGATTATAGTTCCTCCCACATGGATAGCGCTGCTTATCTGGGCGTTGGTCAAAGTGCCCCCAAACAGTGGTCTTCTCTCCCAGAAGGCAGAGTTGAGTGGTAGTAAGCTCTCTTGGGCATGGATTGGTGCTCTCAATAGCGCTCTGGGGAGTTTCTCTACTCTCGGCGTCAACATCCCAGATTTTACTGTGGGTCACACACACATAACCACGTCGCGTCTACTCATGTATGACAATCCCATTTCAGAGATATGCTAAGACCGAAAGCGCGTACGCAAACATTCGTTTCGTCGACCTTTTCAACGCCACTAACCAGTGCTCTCATAGACAATATGTCCAACTCATCATAATCCCTGTTGTATTCACACTAGCCAGCTTTGTGGGCATTGCAGTGACCAGCGCGGGCATCGCCCTTTACGGTCAAGTTCTCTGGGACCCACTCAAGCTTATCGACCACTGGGACAACCGCGCGGCTGCTTTCTTCACATCTTTTGCGTTTACTCTCGGTACACTGGGCACGAACATCTCAGCGAACTCTCTCAGTGCTGGGAACGACATGACCGCACTTTGGCCGCGCTATATCAACATTCGGCGTGGGCAGGTCATCTGCGCATTCATCGGCGGGTGGGTGCTCTGTCCATGGGAAATACTCGCGAGGTGCGTTCGCCTCAGAAGAAACTCTTGGATTCTCATACCCTGCTGTGCAGTGCGACGGGCTTCTTAGCCTTCATGGGCGGTTACACCGTCTTCCTCGGCCCCATCACCGGAATCATGGTCACCGACGTAAGCCCTCGTAGTCCTTTTAGCAAAGGATGTAGGGACTGATCGTGGCTTTGTCGCTTAGTATTGGCTCGTACACCGCACGCATGTTGACGTTCCTGCGATGTATCAGCCCCATGGAAGGTACAGGTATACATATGGTATTGTAGGCCTTGCTTTCCGAATGTAGATCGTGTGTTCCGTCCCTTATGACGTTCGCAGAACTGGCGCGCTGCCGCTGCAATGATAGTCTCGGTGCCACCCACGATGCCGGGGCTCATAAACAGCATAAACACGAACGTACACGTGGGAGGAGGAACTCGGCTATTCGATCTCGCATATCTTTTCGGGGTGAGCACGCTATTCCCTTTATATGAATTCTCACCAAAGATTGAGTTGGCACTCATTAAAAAAAATTTCAATTTGGCCCTGATTGTCGTATGTTCTGTATAGTTCACCCTAGCATCGACCGTCTACTTTACGCTTTCGAGGCTTTTCCCCGCTCACGGAACAATGCTCGACCACGCAATCCTGGAGCAAGACACGCTCCCAAACGGCGGGAGCATTTCTGGCAGCGATGAAAAGAAGGTTGATGATTATCGGGTTCGAGTTGATGGAGTCGCATAGACATATAGTAGGTGATTCGGGCGTGGCGCTCTATCAGTTTTCCACTGACAGGCTTGGCACACTGCAAGCGACATGCCAGCATGCCCCTATGCATGAATTTCAAGACATCATGGGTCATTATGCAGCCGGCCCAGTTCGGTAGTTGCTTTCAGAAGTGTTTTCAGAAGTGTTTACGATGTGAAGTGATGCGGTAGTGACTCAGTAGTAAACAGGCTGAGGGGCAAGACAACTAACCACAGTGTATATTTAAATGTGTGTCAGACCAAAAGGCGAAGCTAAACTAAGGAACGACTAACGCCTAGCGTCATGCTTAGTGTCACTGTCACCGGTGTAAGTTATGTATCTAACTGTATCCAGGTTTATCGATTTATCGCTTATCTTATCACGGATGTTAGATCCGCGCGTTCGCGGCCCGGCCCAGCGTGCGCTCCCATTTCAACGCAAAGTTCAACATCGTAGTCTCCAGAAATGCCCCAAATACCAAACCAACGACGCTCGGCTTTGCACTTGAGACCCAGAACGCCTCAGCTACTAGGCACAGGTCAAGCGGTACTCTCAAAAATGTTTGATTCGGAGTGGGGGTGCACCTGGTACCTGGCCATCTTCTTCCGAGCCGTTGACCTCTCTGACCTGCCTTCTGAGGCTGCCGCAAGTTTGAGAGGTTTCTGTCACTTACAGTAGAGCCTCTTGTCAAGACTTACCGTTGTCGTGCCATCCTGGAATTCCTGAAAACCAGTAGAGAGTACTGCCTTCTCCGGCGCCCGGGCCTCCCGGAGTCCCGGACAATCGGTCTACTAATTGTTCATAAAAGATAAATGGCGGCGTTAGTGATATAGCTGCGTTTTATGCACTGGCCGCTCTCTGTGTCATATGTGATTGTTTCCGTATTGTCCGCGGGAAGGGCTGGCCGCCTGGCTCTGATCCGGTGAGCGCCTTGTACAGTTCTGTCCATGTTGTTGAGAGTATTCTAGGGCTCACCCTTCCTCGCATCGCTCCCTGATGCATTCAGGCCCAATTTTTGCACCCAGGAAATGGCCACCTCGACCAGCAGCCTGACTCGGAAAGATAAACAGGCGTATCACGTGCTAGCCAGTCACGGTACCATGGATACGAGACTGCGAGCCGACAGCACTTGCGAGCCTGCCGCACTTGAACTTATGGTATTCGTTGTTCACCAGATATATGTAAGCACAAGTTTCTTGTGAAGTTAATCAGATATTTCTCCTCCGTTGATTCTGAAACTCGAACTATTATTGCCCCATTAATCACCTATCCGACGTCCCTATTGTAGAGTGAACGACCGGCCGTCATTCACCCATTCCAATGGATTTCTTCGCTCAGCTCTTCACCATCACCTTCGCCACCAACTCCGAGGACGGGCCGTCGGTCCCCGTTGATCATGGAAATGGAGATCGTGGAAGCTGCGTTGTCGCGTAGACGGTCTCGTTTTGAGCCACGGTCACCTAACGCAAATTCGATGCCCTTCGGTACGCACTCTCGTCTAAACGTCTTGGGTTTTCTCTTCTTTCTAATACATTGTGCATAGCCCATACATCTCTCACCCCCTCCCCCCCATCTAACCTCTAATATAAACTTTCGTTTTCTTCGTGTTCCCCTCTGCCCTGGTTGTGGAGATTAATGGTCAACACGCCTTTTGTATAGCTATTTGACATCGCTAGTACCCACTGCCCGTCATTCTTTTCTGAATCCTTAGCGTATTCGATAGGAGGTGACTATTACAGCCAAGCAGCATGTAGATGTAGTCACTCTGTAATAATATGGTTTACTCGTCAGTTCGCACGAGGCGGATGAGTCAAGAGGGCTCTTGACTGGCAATAGCACCGACAAAGTCCGTGGCGCGACTTTCATAGTAAGAATCGCCACCAGGAACATCAGAATTTAGACGCGACAGCGGTCTCCCTGAGGTAAATGTTCCCATGGAGATGCAGGTAGTCGTGAGCGTACGAGAGACAGGGCTATATGGAGCCCTGTCCGAACTTTCACTGCGCAGCCACGGAATTCTTTCTTTCCGGAGGTCTCCCTTCTTAGCTATCGTACTGGTCCACATCCCATTCTTGACACCATGACGCAGTCCAGAAAGGAACACATATCCGTTCATGGTCGGTATCAGATCATGGGCCAAGCGAAAGGGATAGCCCCCGGCCCGGCGAACACTAGAGAACGACGAGGACCTATACAATATAACTCAAGTTTTGCCAGTGGGCGTTCTCGTGTTCATGACAATTGACAAGTATCATCACCTTCGGATGGCTCGGCATCGGGAAAGAATTTCATATGCCACCTGATGCGAGCTGGCGATAGCCCACTAGAGACCAGTGAAACTGCAGCTGAAATGTGACGAGTTGGGAGGAGGGCACAGATTGACATGGTGGGGGAGAGCAATTCTTCCACAGAAAAGAATACGGCATGGCTGCTTTTAGAATATTTAATTTAGTTTTAGAATAATTTAGTTAGTGCTGCGCAACTCGTTCCGGGCTTCGCTCCGCTCATCCAAATTAGGACGAACGGAACTGAGCCAGACCGTGGCTTGCTGCTCGTCGTTATTCTCAGTTAATGAGAACGGAAGACATCATGGAGTTGCGTGTCGAGAAAACTGGGTTGAGAGTGAGTAAGTGGCAACCTGTAATCCACCACTGGTAACTGAGTCATCGCAATCTGACACGCTGACATGTTTCGAGGACAAAAGGATGATTCATTACGGTAGATATCGCAGGCATTTTATGTACATGTGCACCGTCATTAATCGTCTAATGGTATGGTTAAAACAGTGGTAAGTTTCGCAGTCGATAAAAAGGGAACATCGCCAGGAGTTAAAGGGACGAGTCGCAGCTTAAAACAAGTTCAAATTAAGGGAATAGAAGCGTGTGAGAATAAGTCGGGATTCCATTAACTGCTTCCCCTGTTCTGGGCTTTAAGCTTAGACATCAATTTCTCTCGCTCGACGATCATACGAGCGAGCTCATCCGCCTTCAACGCCAGACGGAATGGAGTCTGCCCGTCCTTGTCCTGGGCCGACACATCCGCACCACGCTCGATAAGCGTGCGAGCGACGCCCAGTTGCCCAGCTTTCGACGCCAGATGTAATGGAGTCTGGTCATCCTCGTTTTGGGCCGATACATCCGCGCCATGCTCGATAAGCATGCGAGCGACGTCCAGTTGCCCCGCTTCCAACGCCAGATGTAATGGAGTCCGGCCGTCCTCGTCCTAGACTGATACATCGGCATCGTGTTCGAGAAGAAAGTGAACAACGTCCCCATGTCCGTTTTCTGATGCCAGATGTAGTGGTGTTGCATTGCCGGTGAAGTTTCGAGGATGCACTGGCTGGGTGTGGTCGAAAACGAGGAATTCTACGATAGAACGTAAGCCCCAAGCAGCGGCATAATCCAAAGGTGTTCCGCAGAGTGGCAACGGCCTTTCGCCTCGTTCGACTCGATACCGCCAATGATTGTATGGCCGGTGTATCCAGACACAGACCGCAAGGTGTGGTTTGCTTGGGTTGAATAGTTGTTTCGTCCCATCCACATTTCGCGACGCATCCTCCAAACGAGCATGGTCAACCCAATACTTCGCAGCATATTTAGCGAGAGGATTTTTTTCCCTAGACTCTTTCTGGTGACATCCTCGTCCAGGTGTAGCAGAATGCCCAAACAGGCTTGTGCCGCGAGGGTATGTGCCGATGTCTCGTCAATATGGCAACGACGGGAATTATCGCTTGCTTCAGCAACACGAGCGGAAGTCAAGAACTCCTTGACCGAGAAGTGAGAGAATTGTATAACGTGGGAGCCATTGACGTCAACGACGGCAAGCAAGCTAGGGCATGTCGATAACACCGTGTCGATTGCCCGTGGATCTTCCAGGCGCCGATCCTCGTAAAATTTCGGCATTGATCCAAATTTGAAATCGAATGCAACCAACTCGGCGAGTTCTTCGACACGAAGGGGGCGGCGAGCGACTGCGACAAACTGAGAGACGATGGGCGAATTTCCTGTGTACTTCACTAATTTCTTCTAAGATCCGCTGGTATGTCTCATCGAGCGTCTTAGGTAGCGTGGCAAGTGCATCTTCAAGGTCTCCCGGAAGACAGCCACAAATGTGGACTATTTGGCAATCGACATATCGGAACCTACACCACAGAAATGAGCGGGAGTCGTCAAGAAGTTAGTATTGATCCCTTACATCCCGTCAGCTTTTTCTGTGAGGACGTCGACGACTAATTTCTTGTCCTGCGGTCTCCACATTTTGTTTATCTGACGCATGGCAAGTGCATCTTCAAGGTCTCCCGGAAGACAGCCACAAATGTGGACTATTTGGCAATCGGCATATCGGAACCTACACCACAGAAATGAACGGGAGTCGTCAAGAAGTTAGTATTGATCCCTTACATCTCGTCAGCTTTTTCTGTGAGGACGTCGACGACCAATTTCTTGTCCTGCGGTCTCCACATTTTGTTTATCCGACGCATGTTGATGATCGACTTGATATACTTCTCGACGTCTCTCTTTTGTCCGATCTCGACATGCAGGAAACAGCGTGGGACACTAAAGGATCAAGGGTATCTTTGATGTCCATTTCTGGTCGGCTAGTAAAGCATAGGCACAAATTCGGGATTCGTGATTTGATAAGCTCCTCAATGAGATTTAGGACATCATCGCGGGGCGATGTGACCGCAGATGCGCTCGGACATTCACCCAAAGCATTCGCAATTAGGTAGACGGGGGCGTGTCCAGGGAGTTTAAGGAGGTCGGTTAAACATCCCGTAAGTGCATCATCGCTGGGATAACGCGAACCATTGGCGTGGTCTGAGTAGAATTCGGAAAGGATATCACAATAGGAGTCGGATTGATGACAAAGTTGGACCAGGAGGGACGAGAGTAGTCCACGCAGGTCCTTCTTTTGATCTTCCCTAAAATCACAGTAGAACGCCAGTGACGCAAGTCCCGCTTTCCGCATGGCATCGATGTCCTCGATAATTGAGGAGCTGGCCAAGGTGATAAGCTCGAGTCGGCGATATCAAAAATTTGACGTACCAAAGTACGCTCTTTCCGGCACCCGCTACGATAAAAATTGAATTTCAGTCTCTAGAAGAGCGTACAATCTGGCGTTAACGTACGTTTCCCATGGACCCATAGTAGGGAACCCGGGACCTTTGACACTTTCCAATCTGAGAACCTATTGCCTTGAACGAACCATGCCGCAGACGCGCGGTGACGTGATTTACAGGCAATGTTGTGGTTCTTCCAGGGGTCGGGCGGTGACAGCCACTTTCAGATATCCTGCTCCAACTTGTCACCTGCAAGGACAGTCTCAGCGATTCCGGTCAACAATCGCTGCATCAAAAATGACTAACGTTTGGACTTATTCGTGTCGCTTGCGAGTTGCTGCATGAGATCTAATCCTCATTCAGTCACACAGTTGCTTCATTGTGACCCACAGAACGTACTAAGCGCATCCCAGACACGGTCGGCCGATACTTTGCCATCTAATGGGGAAAATATTCAATAATGAATGACAAAGCGCAGTGGATTGTCTCACCTTCCATTACCACTCTCATATTCTAGAAAAGACCACAGACGACTTGGAGAGTTTGTGCTCCAATTATCCGAGCCTCATCCTCCGTGGGTCGACCCAGTCTCTCGAGTACCGCCTCGATGTCCTTCTCTCCGAGGATCTTGTTCTTGACAAGTGTTTCTGCGTCGCATAGTTAGATTAATATAATGTCTCACCTAATACGGACTCACTGAATCTCCCTTCTTGTATCTGTTTGGTGACCAACGCGAGGGTGGAGAGTAGCTCCACGAATATCTTCACAACCATGTTAGTAATACCGATTGCAAGAGGGATCCTCGTATAGATGTCGAGGCGATTTAAAAAGTGTTCAATCGACTCGAGTAATATGACCAATGCGTCGTAACCGTCAAGGACGCTGTTGATCGCCTAATACGCTTGGATGTCAGGAAGATGCACACTTAGGGACAAATGAAAGGCGCATACAGAAAGTAGGATACCGAGGCCTATGTGTATTTAGGTAGAAGAGGCTACAGAATGAGGGTCAGGGACAATGAAACCCAATCAGCGACTATGGACGTACCAGGCCGAGATCCTGACCGAAATTGACAGTGAAGGAAAGTTTATGTAGAACTGATAGGACTTTTTTGAGGGGTTTCAGGACTTTATCCTTTCCCCGAATTCCGCTGAAGGATTCCGTTTGTTCACGAAGAATGGCGGTAACGGACTCGACAGTGTCACAATTCTCGAGCTCTAGGCGAGTGGATGATGCGCCAACTCCTTGCCTGTCTGCTTTCATAGTCACGAAAGGCAGCCTCAAAGAGCGCCGCTTGAAAGCGAGACGGACTGGCTGGTCACTCATGTGGAAGGGAGAGATGTAGGAGAGTTGGTTTGATGGGGGAAAATGAAGCGGGGTCACGATGTGGACAAAGCTGCCTTTTCAGATCATTGCCGCTCAGGTCATGAGCACGACACTCTCCCCAGACTCTTTATCTCTGCTGTCACCTACTTTGATCACAAATACGAAAATGGAACTACTATACTGTATGACTTTGTTCCGTTCATCAAACGTTCGAGGTGAATAGGCATAATAAACATACTGTACAAGTGTACCTCCAGCTTCGTTGCTAGCTTCACTCTCTGCCCAGTACTTATTCACAGTTCTTGACCACAGTCTCCAAAGAGTTCTACGAACCGAGGATTGGAGAGAAGGCTGGCCTTCTGTTTGACAGCTGGAGCCTTGTTAATGTCGACAACTTGTCCTTCTGCTCGCTGTCGCCCTTGTCGACAAATGGGCCCTGCAATCTATTTTTGAATTCGATGACGAAATCTACGTGAGAGAAGTCGAGATTTTTTCTCTATGGTCTCTCGTATACACCGAGCAGTCCAAACCGAATAGGAATATGTTATTTGGTGGTTCCGAAGTTGCGTGGGATGTATTGACTACGACTAAATTATTGAGATGCGGAGTGACGACTTCGATCTGGAAAGGTAGGAGAGCCAGGCGAGGGGGGCATGAAAGAATCTAAAAATGCTGGCGCGGGTATCGGTCCAGCGAAGAAAGGGCCCATTTCATGTGCGAGACGGGGTACCTCCCTCAGATCATCATTCCCAAGAAGCTGCCACACATCTCATGCTGCCAAAAGCCAGTCAACATGTACCTCGTCCCTTTTCATTCAAGCCCGGCACCGTACAACAGGTTACACAAAAAGAGTCCCACTAAAACTCGATGAAGAGGATGACAGCACCACTGCGGCGAAAAAATTATTATTGAGACCCAGGTTGGGAACTGCATACCATCGCCACATTGTGGGCATGCCTTTGCCCGCGTTCATTCTTGTTCTGAAGGGAGTTGAATGTCTGACCCAATGATGTCTTATCGCAAATCTGTAGATCCACGCTTCTCTGTGCGCTCACGTTCAAGATATTCCAGCCCCTTAGTCTCCCATGTTATAGTCACTGAGCCTTTATCATACATGAATACATGATACCTTGACAGGTCGGCGTCGGTTGGCATTGGTCAAACGTTCAGGTGGCCAAGAAAAGCCAAGAAAGGAAGTACCACGTGATGACTTGAAAACAGTGTCACTTGACACAGCCAATTGTTCCGTTTCCGTAAACCCTCCAAATTATAGAGTCGCCGTTATTATTCTCCTCTCAAAGGCCGCGCGTGCAAGTGGGTCTCAGCTCACCGAGGGATGTTGAAGGGGTCGTGAATGCCATCAAACTGGGGGAGGACACTAACATTGAGGTGATTATCAACGTTGTGCTCCGAGTCGTTAATGTGTTCTATCGGTGAAACAGGGGACCTTGTAACCTTGAACCTCGTCTGGGGATGCTCCCTCCGCCCGGGTCCTGCACACAGGGATATGCCCGAAGTGATAGAACGCCGATACGAAAGAATGCCGATAAGTCAAAGTCATCGTGCAGTAGTCTCCCAGAAATGCCCAAAATACCCGACCAACGACGCTCGGCTCTACAGTTGAGACCCGAACGCATCAGCTACCAGGCACGGAACAGGAGTGGTGCACACATAACTGTTGATTCAGAACGGATAATGGTAGGCACACCTGGCTGTCTTCGTCGACCTCTCTGACCTGCCTTCTGAGGCTGCGCAAGGTTGAGAGGTTTGGGTCACTGCAGTAGAGTTTCTTGCCAAGACTTACGGTTGTATTCCACCCTGGGACCCTGAAAACTAGAGTACTGCCCTCTCCGCCCTCCGGAGGGAAAATTTCTCTACTGATTGTTCAAGAAGATAAATGCGCCAGTGGGAATTTAGCCACGTTTTATTCGCATCTACAAAGTTTATGCGATGGCCGCTCTGTATTTCCTATTGTCCGCGGAAGCGCAAGCCGCCTGGTCCTGATCAGGTGAGCACCTTCAGCTGTACAGTTCTATCCATGTTGTTTAAAGTATTTTAGGGCTCATCCTTCCTCGCACCGCTTCCTGATGCTTTCAAGTCCCAACGTTCGCGCCCAGGGAATGACCACCTCGAGCAGCAACCTGAAAGATAAACCACTCACTTCAGGCATACGGTTTGTAACTGGCCTGGGAGTAGAAGGCGTATCACATGCTGGCTGGTACCATGGATACGAGACCGTGACAGCGAGTGTGCCTAGAGTGTGCCTGATGCCGACAGTACTTGAGCTTATAGTACAGTATTCATGTTCACCAGATACATGTGAGCACAAGTTTTATCAATATTGCTCCTCTGTTAGTTCCGAAACTCGAGCTATTATTGTCCCATTAGGCACCTACCCCGGCGTCCCTTTTGTATAGTGAACGACCAGCGGCCATTCACCATTGTCCCAATTGTCTTGGCAATCATCTTGACATGAGAATCATACGTGATCCTCATTAACGCCTACGACTTCCTACACGTCCTCACCTGGGACTTGCGAGGTATAAAAGGAGTCGGTCGAAGAGTCTCTCAGCATCAGAACAGTTTCATAGCATCTGTCAAACCACCCTCCAAACAAACATTTCAATGGATTTCTTCGCTCAACTCTTCACCATCACCTTTGCCACCAACTCCGAGGACGGGCCCTCGGTCCCCATTGATGCAGATAATGGGAACTGCGTTGTCGCGTAGACGGTCTCGTTTTGAGCCACCGTCACCTAACGCAAATCCTATGCCCTTCGGTAAGCACTCTCGTCTAAACGTCTTGGGTTTTCTCTTCTTTCTAATGCTTTGTGTATAGCCCATACATCTCTCACACACACTCAATCTCACCTCTAATTTAAACTTTCGTTTTCTTCGTGTTTCCCCTCTGCCCTGGTTGTAGAGATTAATGGTCAACACGCCTCTTTTTGTATAGCTATCTGACATCGTTTGTACCACTGCCTGTAATCCTTTTTGCGAATCTTTAGTGTTTTCGATAGGAAGTAGACTATTACAGCCTAGTAGCGTGTAGATGTAGTCATTCGGTAATAGCATGGTTTACTCGTAAGTTCATGCGTGCATGCATCAGGAAACCTAGCTGGCGTCTTACGACTATCGTACGACTTATGCTGTCCGAGTCTTACGTGACCTTTTTGCCCTTTTTGCCGCTCGCTTACAGATATACCTGACCCACTATAAACGACAATAGGCAATTAAGTCACGTAAGAAACACGAGACGCTTCTTGTCAGTCCATGGTGATGTGGGTAAGACAAGAAGATTTCTTAGTAACACGGACAGAATTCACCTCGACGTAACTTTATAAGTGAACCCTCTCAGCGACATCAGGATTGGATACAATACTGTGGATTTTGACTGCGGAGACACATGACCTTTCAGGACGTCTACCTTCTTCCATACGTAAGGGTCCACGCGGCCACGCCCCATTCCGTGACACAAGGAGGCGAAGCTCACCAAAGAATACAGCCACCCAAGGTCCTGGGACCAATATATGCTGCCGTATACGGTACATTAGCATCATACGAACGAAAGGAACAGCCCGGTCCGGAAGCAGGGATGAAACAAGGTGGAATTGACAAGTCGGAACAAATAGGCTTGCTGTTCAGCTTTCCAACTCCCCTAATGAACCGGAGAAGCGAGCGGGTATCAATTTGAGTGAGGTTTTCTCTTCTGAGAAGCCGAGGAACCTTTAGTTGATCCTGTCTCGGGAATGAACCAATGAGGCTAGGTCAAACCCTCATTCCGGTGTATCTTGCTTGACTTTATACTATACCAGCCAGTATGTTTTGGACAGTGCATCGGCACAGAATCAGGTGAATAGAATTTTGCAAGACAAAGCCGGAAAGAAAAACCCTACCAGGCCGACAAAATGGGCACAAGTAGCCTGAGTAGTCGAACGTTCAATTTGGCGGCGAGTCGTTTCTGAAGTCCCCTAATAAGAGCTTACTGTCATGGCAAGCGATGGTTATCATATAATTGAGAAAGCTGTGGTGTGAAAGGGGAGACAAAAACATAAGTAGGCGACTGACGAGAATGACAAGAGACTGCCGGCCCACTACAATTCAGGATGGATGGTCGGCGCAACGGAAGAAGAGCCATGCCATGGGAAACGTAAGACTACGAGCTTCCCAAAAATTAGGGAAGTACTTGGAAAGCGTCTCTTTCCTTCGTAATGCTTGCTATGCAGTAGTCGCTGGAGGTCTGACTTCATCTCCCTTTATCTTCTTGGTCTTGGTCTTGGTCTCAACTTGACGTTGGTGTTTGGTGTGGATCCCATGTCACCGCGTTGACCATGTCGTGACGGATCACGCGATCACGAGTCACTGACTCACCTTAAAGGGAATATGTAACCCAAATCCGGACAACACAAGCGGCAACGCCGGCAAGCCATAGCCATGTCTGGCTCGGTTCCGCTCGTCCTAATTTGGATGAGCGGTGCTGAGCGGTGCGAGTCGCGGCACCAAAATCTTGACGTTCTACAACTAAGCAGCCATTGGGCCCTGGCATGCCGTGTTCTTTCTCATGGCATTTTCATTTTATTTATGTTTCAGTTCATTGCACTGTGGACGAATCGCTCTCGACCATGTCAATCTGTGCCCTCCTGCCAACTCGTCACATTTCAGCTGCAGCTTCATTGGCCACTAGTGGGCTATCGCCAGCTCGCATCATCAGGTCACGGGTGATATCGTGTTACAATAAAAAAATTCTTTCCCGATGCCGAACACTCGAAGGTGATACTTTTCAATTGTCATGAACACTCGAACGCCCAAGGCGTGAATTGTATTGCATGTATAGGTCCTTGTCGTTCTCTAGTGTTCGCCGGGGTTATTCCTTTCTCTTGGCCCATGAAACACGACGGGATAGTAGTATAGTGACACCGGTTCGAGAGATCTAGTACCGACCATGGATGGGTACGTGTTCCTTTCTGGGCTGCCCCCCGTGGTATTAAGAATGGGGGACGTGGACCACTACGATAGCTAAGAATGGAGAAGTCCGGAAAGAAAAAAATTCTGTGGCTGCGCAGTGAACGTTTGGACAGGATTTCATATACTGTAGCCTTGTCTCATGCGCCCACGACTACCTGCATCTGCATGGGGACATTTGCTGCATTTACCTCAGGGAGTCCGCTGTCGCATCTAAATTCTAATGTTCCTGGTGGCGATTCTTACTATGAAAGTAACACCGCGGTCTTTGTTGGTGCCATTGCTAGTCAAGAGCGCTCACTCATCCATCTCATGCGAACAGACGAATAAACCATGTTATACAGAATGACTACATCTACACGCTACTAGGCTGTAATAGTCTACTTCCTATCGAAAACGCTAAAGATTTGGAAAAAAGGATTACAGGTAGTGGTACAAACGATGTCAGATAGCGATACAAAAAGAGGCGTGTTGACCATTAATCTCCACAACCAGGGCAGAGGGGAACACGAACAAAACGAAAGTTTAAATTAGAGGTGAGGGGGGGGTGAGAGATGTATGGGCTATGCACAAAGCATTAGAAAAAAGAGAAAACCCAAGCCGTTTGAACGAGAGTGCTTACCGAAGGGCATCGGATTTGCGTTAGGTGACGATGGCTCAAAACGAGACCGTCTACGCGACAACACAGTTTCCATTATCTGTATCAACAACGGGGGCCGAGGGCCCGTCCTCGGAGTTGGTGGCGAAGGTGATGGTGATGAACTGAGCGAAGGAATCCATTGGAATGTTTGTTTGGAGGGTGGTTTGACAGATGCTATGAAACTGTTCTGATGCTGAGAGACTCTTTGACCCACTCCTTTTATACCTCGCAAGTCTCAGGTGAGGACATGTAGGGTGTCGTAGGTGTTACTGAGGATCTCGTACGATTCTCATGTCAAGATGACTGCCAAGACAATTGGGACAATGGTAAATGACGGCCAGTCGTTCATTCTACAATACGGACGCCGGGATAGGTGCCTAATGGGACAATAATAGTTCGAGTTTCGGAACCAACGGAGGAGTAATACTTGTGCTCACACGTATCTCGTGAACATGAACACCATAGGTTCAAGTGTTGTCGGCGTCAGGCACGCTCCAGGCACACTCGCTGTCACGGTCTCGTATCCATGGTACCAGCCAGCATGTGATACGCCTTCTACTCCCCGGCCAGTTACACACCTTATGCCTGGAGTGAGTGGTTTATCTTTCAGGCTGCTTCTGGTCGAGGTGGCTATTCCCTGAATGCGAACATTGGACCTGAATGCATCAGGAAGCGGTACAAGGGAGGATGAGCCCTAGAATACTCTAAACAACATGGGATAGAATACCGCCCAAGGTGCTCACCGGACCAGAACCAGGCTTCCACGGACAATAGGGAAAGATACATATCACAGAGCGACCAGTGCATAAACTTTGTAGATGTGAATAAAACACAGCTATAATCCCCAATGACGCATTTATCTTTCTGAACAACCAGTTGGACCAATTGTCCCTCGGGGCTCGGGAGGGCGGAGAGGGCAGTACTCTAGTTTTCAGGGTCTCCAGGGTGGCATACCACCGTAAGTCTTTACAAGAGACTCTACTGCGGTGATCGAAACCTCTCAAACTTGCGCAGCGTCGGAAGGCAGGCAGGTTAGAGAGGGTCGACGAAGACGGCCAGGTGTGCCTACCATTTTCAATTATCCCGCTCCGAATCAATATATTTGAGTGCCCAGTGGCTGAGGCGGTCAGGTCTCAACTGCGGAGCCGAGCGTCGTTTGGGCATTTACTGTACGATGCTGAACTTTGGCTTATCGGCATTCGATCGTGTTGGAATTCTATCGCTTCAGGGCATATATCCCCGTGTGCAGAACCCAACAATCTCAGTGAGGCGAGGGCCGGAGGGTATCCCGGGCGACGTTCAAGGTTACAACTTGAAGGTCCCCCCTTTCCATCAACATCAACGACTCGGAGCACAACGTTGATAATCACCAATGTTAATGTCCTCCCCCCAGTTATGATGGCGTTCACTACCCCCTTCGACGTCCCTCGGTGAGCTGAGGCCCACTTGCGCGCGCAGCCTCTGGGAGGAGAATAATAACGGCGACTCTATTATTTGGGGTTTGAAACAGAACAATTGGCTCTGTCAAGTCATCACGTGGTACTTCCTTTCTTGGCCAACTAACTTTAACCAAACCAATTCCGACTACAGTAGGACTTGAACCTGGCATGCTTTTATGTATGACAAAGTATGGTTCTGTGACTGTAACCAAGGAGAATAAAGATTAAGGGGGCTGGTATATTTTGAACCGTGAGTGCACAGAGAAGTGCGGATCTACGGATTTGCAATAAGACATCATTGTGTCAGGCACAAGAATGGACTGTGAGCGAAGGACTTGCCCAAGTCGATGGTATCCAGTTCCCCAGTTCCCAACCTGGGTCTCAATAATAGCTTTTTCATCGCACTGGTGCTGTCATCCTCCTCTTCGGGTTTTTGTGGGACTCTTTCATGTAACCTCATTGGTAACCCTGCAACAAACTTTTTTTGGCTTGTACGAGCTCATACAAGCCAAAAAAGTGACAAAAAGTAAGAAAAAGTGTGAAAAGTGCAAAAGTTGACAAGTAACCTACATTTCATGGAAAGCTACTTTCAGCTGTTTCGAAAAAAGTTAAAAAGTTGAAAAAAGTTACAAAAGTATGAAAAACATGTATTTATTATCATTATTTTAGTATGACTGAAACATAACTTTTTCACTTTTCCACTTTTGTACTTTTCA
>WNFQ01002468.1_pt1 | contig 16160 bp, 8 predicted proteins | sample 5400171 | NCBI WGS metagenome assembly WNFQ01 (sample SAMN13153356, study PRJNA577476) | soil metagenome | isolation source: 20 cm soil under Madrone tree | place: USA:California | collected 2016-06-14 | reverse complement strand
TTTCGTATCGATCATCCCTTGCATCTTTGGGTGGCTAGTGAACTCGTGCGGCGTTTTAACCATCGTTGCTGCGCTTCCATTGCGGAGCTGGAGGCCACCGACCGGGGACTCACGCGCGAAGGTCTCGTGCGGGATGGTACTCGACATATCAAAGACGATGCAAGACCGGTGGATGATCCCAGCGCCCGTATATTGGGGTGGACCACGGACCGGAAGATCGCCGCACTCCGCAAGCAGATCGTCGAGGCCGAAAGGCGAGCAGCGAGTGAGGCACAAGCCGCCGCCGAAGCGGCACGAACAGCCGCCGTGGCACGCGAGCGTGCAAATGCGGCACACGAGTTGCTCGGCATAGCTGATTTCGCCGAAATTGACCCGCACCGTTGGAGCGAGCAGTTGATCCAACTCAAGTCTGAGCAGACTTTGCTGGAGCGAACTTCAGAAGAGCTCCGAACTCTTCGGGATCAATTGCGTGCAATTGAAACGGCAATCGAGACCGGTGAAGAGGAGTTGCGTCAGATTGATGGAGATCTTGGAAAACTGCTTGATCGCATTGATACAAGCAGACGCCTTGCAGAGGAACGAGAGAACCAGCTCAAGGAGTTCCCAACGTACCAACACGATGTTGCAGAAGCTGGTTTTGCCGAGGTCATTGGTAGCCTGCCTGCATTTACTCTCGATAACGTCGACCACCTAGCGCACGCGACCAGTCAAACTTTGCAAGGCAAAATCAGTTACGAACAACGCAGAGTCAACGATGCGAGTGACAAGATGATCGCAGGCATGAGCGAATTCCTCGGGCAGTTCACCGATTTCCGCCAGACGCTTGCTGTTGGTCGTTCCTATGCTGAAAGCTTCGCTGCTGCGTTACACCGAATTGAGGAGGAAGATCTTCCACGTCACCGCGAACGTTTCGAACACTATCTAAATGAGAATCTGGTTGGCGATCTGCTGATGCTTAACCGACGCCTTGAAGAGCACCAAGAAGCGATCGATGAACGAATTGACGAGACTAATACAGCGCTTCGCGGTATCGATTACTCAGAAGACACGTACGTTCAGTTGCGTCTCGTAAACCGCCCGGCACATGAAGTAGCGGAGTTCCGACGATCGCTACGCGGCTGCTTTGAGCACGGAATTTCCCCCGCTCCAGAGGAGCGCCTCCAAATATTCGAGCGTGTACGGCTATTGCTTGAGTACTTTCAGCGGGACCCCGAAGAGACTCAGCGCGTGACTGACGTTCGTACTTGGTTCGCTGCTGGCGTGCGGGAACTGAGACGCACAGATGACTCTGAAGCAAACTACTATGCTGCGACCACGGGAAAGTCTGGAGGACAAAAAGCCAAACTAGCGTTCACGATTTTAGCTTCTGCTCTGTCAGCACAATATGGTCTTTCTACTGCACAGGACGATGCACCCAACTTCCGTTTCGTAGTGATTGATGAAGCGTTTTCACGAACTGACGAACCTAATTCCGTGCGTGCTATGCAATTGTTCCTGCGCCTGGGTTTTCAGTTGCTGATTGTTGGTCCGTTTGATGCAAAGGCGAAGCTGGCAGTTCCTTTCGTTCAAACCATCCATTTAGCGTCGAATCCGGTCGGTGATCGCTCTCTTTTGGTTGCGTTGACGCGTGAGCAAATGGAGGCCACAAAGTTCGAGGAGGAGGGATCACGCGAGAAAGAAGAGCTCTTGGGTGCCGTGGCGCCCCCTACTCCACTGGGAACCTAGCAATTTAGTCACATGTTGACGCCGGAAGAAATTTTAGAAACAGCGCGCCGCAAGTGGCCCACCGTGTTGCGAGCCGAGGCGGCAGGAGAGAGCCTCTTTCCACTTCGGATTCCATTCGGTCGGCCCCGAACGACTGGCGACTTCTCCATCCTTCGTCGTGAAATCGAATTGCTCGCTTGCTCCTCACACGGCTGGCATATCGACTGGAAAGAGATCCAGACCCGGAAATGGGGTCGTCAACGCTGGCCTGTGCGAATCGTGTTCAAGTCAATCGAAGAAATGGCGCGGACTTTGGATCGATCGGCCGAGCTTGGCGCCTTCCGGGTCGCGCTTCAGACAGCACGAAAACAATGTCCCGCTCTCGGTCCGTGGTTATGCGCTAAAGCTGATCGAGTGCCTGAATACCTTAGCGATTGGTCCGGGCTCATTGCTGTCTGTGCTTATTTTGACGCTAATCCGCGCCCACAGTGTTTCGCGCGTCAGATACCGCTGCCCGTAGGCACGAAGTTCATTGAGCAGCATGCCGGGATATTAGGAGAGCTGCTAGAGGCTGTCCTTGGAGATCGCATTAATCCAGGAGGTTCAACATTTGAGGAGCGATTTCATCTTCTTACCGAACCGCCTCAGGTGCGTTTCAGATTCTTGGATCTAGACTTACCCAAGGAAGAAGGTTGGCCAGTGGCAGAATGCTCTGTCCCTGCACCAGTTTTCGCGAGCCTTTCTTGGAAAATTCCACGTGTTGTTGTGGTAGAGAACCGAGATGTGTTTCTTTGCCTACCACGCATACCACGTACTTTGGCTGTGTTCGGTTGCGGGAAGGCGGCATCACTATTGCCGGCGTGCTCCTGGATGAACTCTGCCGATCTTGTCTACTGGGGAGACTGCGACGAAGCTGGCTACGGAATACTGTCAACATTACGTTCTCACTTCCCACACCTTCGAAGCCTGTTAATGGACGAAACGGCGTGGAGACAATGGAAACACCTGGCCGTCTCGGGCAAGCGCGATCCGACAGCTCGACATGATCATCTCTCGAATGCAGAGCGAGGCGCCCAACGCCGGAGCGGCACGTCGGTAGCAAGAGTGACGACCACTGCTACCAGTGTGTGCCCCCATTTGACTTTCCAAGAATATTGGTAAAATGCAGGTGCGCTCGGTCGGAGGTGACTGGTAGCGTTGGTAGTAACAGCAGAAATTTGCCAGTATTGTTGGCAAGATTTACGCGGTGGATGTTAATCCCTCCCTCTCCGCCACTCCAAAGGCTTCGGCGCTCGCGAGAAGTTGCCCACCTCTACTTGTCAGAAGTGACCCACCTTTTCTTTAGCGGAGAATCGGCCGAGCTGAGAGTGCGGTGATGATAAGTCACCCATGTCTTCGCCCCGGAAGAGATCCTGCTGCGTCTGCCGCCACTGGTTCGGTCCCGATCCGCGAGTAGGAGCCCGCCAACGGGTCTGCAGCAAAGCCGATTGCCGGGCGTCGTGGCGGCAGAGGACCCAAGCCAACTGGCGCCGCCGGAACCCGGGCTATGCCATCGCCGACCGAATCGATCAGCGGGCGGCCCAAACCGAACCGTCGCCTGAGGGGATGCGAGTACCCGCCCCGTTGAACCAACTACCCTGGGAGTTCGCGAAAGACCAGTTCGGCCCCCAACGGGCTGATTTCATTGGGGTTATGGGGGCACTAATGGTACGGACCGCGAAAGACGAGTTCCGGGCGTATCTGATTGATCCCACGAGACTTTCCGGCACAGTTCCCCCGTCGCCGCAAAAGACCAGTCCCGGCTTGGGCCATAGTGAACCCGCAGGCGACGATGCAACTGGAGTTTCACCAACTCGAACGGCGCTGGGAACATCTGCGCGTCCGCCAACCTGTAACCAGAATGCGTACGCCTTGCGTGCTTCCTCGGCATTGTATTGTCTTTCCCTTATCCTTTTTCATCAGCATCCTCGCCAGCATAAGCGCCATCTCAGAGTCGTCGGTTGGCTGCCCCAGCAAGCGTCCCCCATGTGCCGCCATCGGCAAGTTCGCGAACGCGATTTGGATACTTGCGCCGAATTTCCTCTGGGGATTGGAACTCCACTAGACCGCCCAAGGCATCTCCCGCAAGTTGCCCCAGCAAACACCCCTGAGCGCGAGACAAGATGGCAGGGTTAACGCCCATATTCCCTCCTTTGCTTGAGCGCGGCACTTCTTCGTCCCGTCACTGCGCATACCAATCCGAATGCGGCGACCAGCGGACACACGAGAGGCACTGGGTTGAAGTCCACTGGTGCAGTCAGGCGGGACACACTCCTCCAGTATCGAACGTGTTCCATTCGTGGCCGCAGGTGCCCGGCCAGAGGTCTTCCTTGCGGGGTGAAAAGCCGCACAGCGGGCAACGGATGCGCGGGCCGGAGGGGGCGTCGGGTGGCGTCGCGGTAAGGACTGGCTGGCAACACTCTAGCCAATGGAACAGGTGATCTGCTAGAGCGGCAAAGCAGGTTCATCAGACCTTCATATCGCGAAGGTAGGGAACACTGGCCCTCATCATTTCCAGTTTCATTTCGACAAAATAGTTCTGTATGCCGCCCGTCTTCGCCGCAGCGAAGATTTTTTTCCAATCCAATGAGTCCTGCCCCACCGGCATCACTTTCTTGGTTTTCGCCGACCAGCCCTGTACGTGCATTGAAATGAAGCGACCAGGGTACTTTGTGAGATACTCCGCAGCGTCGTAGCCGCGGCTGATTGTGGAAACCTGGAACTGAAACTTGACCAGCTTGGGATCGAGTAATTCCAGCAGCACGTCGTAGGTGCGCTTACCATCAACGCTCGTGCACTCAAAGTCCTCGTTGTGGAGGCCCTGCTGGATACCAGCCTTGGCCGACCGTTCTCCCATTTTGTTGTATTCGTCGGCTGCTCGCTTCACATCGTCCATCGTCGGATTCTTCGGGCCGTCGAGGCTTGGCACGATCATCTGCGTCAGGCCAACATCTTTCGCCCATGCAATTCGGCCCTCCTGATTTTCCCTGAGCTCCTGGATGCCGAAGTGAGAACTCATGCATGAGACGTCCGCGTCGCCCAGAATTCTTCGGAGCTCGGTACCTTTGTATTTCGCGAGGCCAGCGAAACCTGAATCCGCATAACCCGCCGGAGAGCACAGCTCAATGGTCTGAAATCCGGCCTTGGCAAGCTGCTTGATCGTGCCGGGAAAGTCTTTGGCGATCATCTCCCTGACAGGCCAAGTCTGACATCCAATTGGCATGCCCAGTGGATTGGCGCCGAGCTCCAGCGCACCTGAGGAAAGAAAGCCAGCCGCGGCGGCGCACTTTGCGGCAGCCTGAAGGAACTCTCTTCTCGATTTTGAAATCGCGGACATTGACCCTCCTCACGCGTTAAACCAACAAAGCAATCGTCACCAACCTGACGAAGGCATTGTAGACTCGTCCGATCTTCGGGTGCCTACAGTTCCCACCCCTTACGACGCTCAGGCCTGACCCACTTTTGCGCGACATCGGAGTTAACGATCAAGCTGGGACGATCCCAGGTGAGCTTTTGTCCCATACGAGTCGCGACGTTTCCCAGGAGCAAGGTCTCGGTGACAAGGCCCTCGAATTCGAAGTTTCCCCCGGGCTTAACCTTGCTTCCTTTGCATGCGTCGAGCCACTCCCGTTCGTTGCCGGGCGACCTGGGCAGTGTCTTCGGCGGCTGTTGAAAACTGTCCATCTTTGCCTGGGGAATGATCTTGGGATTGCCGCCGTTGAATGCGCAGAGAATTTTGCCACGGTCTCCGACGAAGAGAAGTCCTTCGTCCTCTTCTTCGCCGTCTCCTTTCAGAGGACGATTTTCTTCAAGTTCATCCGGTCGCGGCGGCTTTAGACCGCCGTCATACCAGGTGAATTTTACGGGCGGCATGTCGCCTCGGGACGGGAAGTTGAAGTGAATGACCGAGGCCAGTGGATACGTCTCTTCGTAGCGATCGCTGGAACTCGCTTCAATACTCGCTGGTGCCTCCAGCTTCAGGACGCGGAAGATTGTGTCGAAACTGTAGGAGCCCATATCTCCCAGAGCGCCACAACCAAAATCCGCCCATCCGCGCCAAACAAAGGGAAGGTACGCATGGTTGAAAGGTCGCTCCGGAGCCGGACCGAGCCAAAGGTCCCAATCCAAACCGTCGGGTACGGGTTCCGCTTCTTTTGGGCGTTCGAGCCCCTGTGGCCAGAAAGGCCGGCTGGACCAGTTTATGACTTCCCGCACCGGGCCAATGGCGCCACTCCAAATCCATTCGCACAGCAAGCGTGTATCCTCCGATGCCTGGTTCGCAACAGCGATCTGTGTAGCCACACTCGTGTCCCGGGCAATTTCAGCGATGCGCCGCGCCTCGTAGATCGTATGTGTCAACGGCTTCTGACAGAAGACGTGTTTGTGCGCCTTCATCGCCGCGGCGCTTACCACGGCGTGCAGGTTATCTGTCGTGCATACCACAACGGCGTCGAGACTCTTTTCCTTTTCAAGAAGTTCGCGAAAGTCCCTGTAAGCGGAGCAGCCACGGTATTCTCCGGACCGGCGCTGAGCGCCATAGTATGCCTCTACGATTTTCTGACACGGCTCACGGCCCGCCACCCCGCCGGTCACGCGCAGCGAATGACTCAACTGAATCGGTTCATCCGGACTGAGCCAATCCCAGCCGGACTGCACGCCTAGCAATTCGCGCACGGAGTGGCAGAACTCGTGTGTGTCCCATTGAGGATAGTTCGCGTCGGTTTTACTGGGATCGCAAACGGCAATGCCTTGTACGTCCGGCTGCCGCAAAAACCGAAGCATGACACGCAAACCTTGCGAGCCGACGCCGATGAAAGCAATGTTGACCTTGTCGCTGGGTGGAACATATCCTGCGCCGCCTAGAACGTTGCGCGGGACAATCGAGAAGCCAAGCGCAGCGGTGGCAGTCTGGGCCAGAAAATCGCGTCGTGACAGCGGGCTTTCCAGAGAATTGCGAGACCGAAACCGATTTTTCACCATCCCTCCCTACGCACGACCCAGGACCAGGCGGTCCATGGGCCGGCTCAGATCACGCAGATATGCCTCATCGCCTCCCTTGAGCTCGGCAATGGCGCTACCGCTATACCCTGTTTCCATCAGCGCCTTGCGCACCTCCGCCCAGTCCGCATCGCCGTCAGGTTGACCATGTTCTTGCCGAGGGTGCGAATCCAGTCCTGCGGATAGCCATAGAGCAACACGTTGCCGGGTATCGAACCACGCTTTGCTCCACGGGCTGTGGAACTCCTGGATGTATTGCTTCATTTCGAGGTACTGAGCAGGAACTTGTTCCAGACCTCCGCGATTGCAATTACGATTTTGCTTTCTTCCGCCACAGGAATCAGCTTCCGAATCTGCTCTTGTGAGCGCGTCCAGGCTTCGTGAAGGATGTCTGAGCATTCACCACCCCCGGGACCAGCAACACTGCGTCCGAAAGAATTTCCGCCGATTGACCCCGTGCGACAATTTTGGATTCTGTCCGTTTTCACTTGCCACGTCGCCTCCTTGCCGGTGCGCTCTCCCTTCCATGTTTCAATTAGTCTTTCCAGGTATGCTTTCGCAGCTCGCACATCTTCCATCTGTTCTGGCCCGGAGATCTCCCTCTCAATGGTTACCGCGCCTCGATAATCCAGCTTTTTCAACCCCGCGATCATACGCGGGAAATCGACCTTGCCCTTACCAATCGGAACTTCTTGGCCGAGATCTCTCGGGTTGGTCGGCCACAGCCCATCCTTGGCGTGAATTCCTTGTACGTATGGGTCGATTACCTCGATCGCATCCGCCGGATTTGCCTTACCGTACAAAATTAGGTTGGCGAGATCGAAGTTGACGCCCTGGTTATCTGTCCCAACATCATGGATGGTGCGTACCAGGGTGATTTGGAGTTTCCTGTCCGGTCTCGTAACGGAAATTCTGGCCGTTGCCCCGCCAGTATGCCGCCACTTCGCGAATCGCGTCTACCGTTGACAACTGACCTACCCGACGTTGACAACTGACCTACCCGAAATCCGAGAGTCGTCTACGCTTTCTTTTGTCTTTACGCACGATGGGGTACATCCTGCCTCAGCCATCCCCGAGAATTGGGGCACGACAGCTCTTCCGGTCGTAACAGCGGCCTGATTCGGTCCACGAAATCGACCTACGCTGTTGGATACCCGGCGTGCATTGCATGCAGCTGCCCAGAAGGCGATGGCAACCAGCATCGGCAGTAAATTCTAGCAAGGTTAAGGGGCCTATTGTGGTGCCGCGTCTGCTTCTGAACTAGGGCTGATGAAACCGAAGAACGGGCGGTATAATTTTTCCGCGAAAAGTGGGGGGCAAATACACCCGAACGAGGCGGGATCACCCCATTTGAAGGCACTTGCTCCCATCTGTAAGTTGTTGGGACGATTGAAGCGGGTCAACCGTGGGCAGGCTTGCATAACCGCCCGATCTCGACCCAATCGGAGAATGAAGGCACTCCCTTTGTGAAGAAACCGCACCTGTGTTCCTCTCCTCCCGGCCTTTAGCGCGCTTCCACGAACTCACGCAGCCATTGCAGAAACAAGCCGGCCTCTCTCGAGAAAAAAGATCCTGCTGCCTTGAAACGAAACGCACGCTATTTTCACCACTGGACCATAGAGCTGTGCTGAAACATGCGAGCAAGCACTAGCGGTACCTCGTCAAGTTCTGTGCAACATGGCTTAGACGTGAAGTGAAAGGTCCACGCTCATCAGGCTGCTGCCGAGTCTATTCCGTTGTCGCAGACAAGGGTGTCATGAGAATCTTGAACTCCAACCTCGTGCAGAACAACCTCTTAGAGGAACAACATGAGCAATATTCAAGTTACTCACGATTCTGACGTCAACAACGCGCGCAGTGAGAGCGCGATTGTTGTTAATCCGAACAACCCACTGCAAATCGTGTCCGCTTCAAAGAAGTTTAAAAACATTCAAACGTACGATTTCACGCTGGCAACTTCTTATAGCAATGACGGGGGGCACACTTGGCACGACTCCGCGGATTTCGTACTGCCACCCGGCGCAACGGTAATGACGGATCCCACTCTGGCTTGGGACGAGATTGGCAATGTCTACTCCGTTGGGCTCGTAGGCAACAACCCGCCAGCCTGGAACACGATTGGAATCGTGATCTACAAGTCCGCCGATGGCGGACAAACATGGAGTAGCCCCAACCTGATCCACAGCAGTTCCGGCGACGACAAGCAATGGGTCGCGGGTGATACGAATCCCGCCAGCCCTTTTCACGGCCGTGTCTACGCAGTATGGGACGACGGATTTAACATGCGATTCGCCCGGACGCTGGATCACGGCGCAACATGGGTGGGCACCTCGGGACAATCCGCCGGCAGCGTTCTCGTGAATGATTCTTTCTCACCGGAAGTCAACGTCGCTGCTGATGGTACGGTTTACATCGTCTGGATCAACGGAATCAACACTGGGAAAACCGTGAAGATGCTTGTCTCTACAGATGGAGGAGACAACTTCGCTCACACTACGACCCCACCGGCAGACGGCATCACCCCGGCGGCCTCAGTTCTGCCCAGCACCGGAGGTTGGCCTCACCTCCCCGGAGCCACCTTCCGCGTTGTGACCGTGCCCACCGCCTGTGTCTTCGGTAAAAGAGTTACTGTCGCCTGGGAGGACTTCCGGGACGGAGTGGGAAGAATCTATTGTGCGCAATCGCCTGACGGAGGAAGCACATGGAGTACCGGCACGTCAGGACAGCCGCTGATCGGCGACCCGATCCCCTCCAATTTTCATCACTTTATGCCACAGATGATCACCGATCCTTCGGGGGTCATCGGCTGTTCCTTCTATGAGTTTGGGCCAAAGCCGACAGCCCTCCTGATCGATGTAATGATGGCCGAGTCTTACGACGGCGGCGCCAGCTTCCACTACTTTACCGTGACGGACCAGCCGTGGGACCCGACCGTTGACGCGCCGTGGGCGCACGGGACATCAAGCGTCACGTTCATAGGTGACTACTTCGGCATTGATGCGAGTGGAACTGGTTTTTATCCACTCTGGACAGATACCCGCACTGGTATTCAGGAGCTTTGGACTGCGATCGTTCCTGAGAGACACTGTGCTTTCCTTATCGAACGGAGCACACTCGGCCAGGACGAAATTGATGCGCGCCGCGGACAACCCGGCGGTCCGGTAGTGCCGGATGCCTTGCGCGTCGTGGTGGATGGTTTCAGCGGTCCCCAACTGGGTGTCACCGGGCCGACCTCAACGCTGAATGTGTCTTCTCCAATCGTGGGGATGAATATTATTTGCACTGGAAACACACCCGATACGGGCGGCTACGGCCCAGAAGTGCAGCGCTTCACCTTCCACTACAACATTGATTTTGGTCCGAATGACACCGCCTTCAGCTTCTCTGGGCCGACAAAGACCGTAACGCTGAACGTTGTGGTTTCCACCGTCTCAGCGTCTGCCGAGATCGAACTCATCAAGCAACCCAACCCGTTCATCCTGCACGGCGATCCTGCGTGGCTCAGCGTTGACCTGCGCGTGTTTACTGTCCGCTCCGGAGAAACCAAGTTCGGCGTAACGATGGGCCCGGATGCAAGTTCCGCTCCGACATTCATCCAACAAGTCATCGCGAACCTGACCAGTGGGAAAGGCAGTGCCGGAGGACAGACCTTCGATCACGACTTGAGTACCGACGAACTGGGTTCATCACTCTTCGTATTTCCCCAGGACAACAACGGGGTGAACGTCTTCAACTTTGCCATTGCTAAAGTTCATTACATCGGTCTGATCGGTGCCAGCCATGTCAGGGCGTTCTTCCGGATGTTTCAGGCGCAATCCACCAATACGGCGTTCGATCCGTCGACAACGTACCGCCGGTCACCCTCCAATCCAAGCGGCCAGCCGATTCCCCTAGCTGGGATCAAAGGGAATGAATACGTGACCATTCCGTTCTTTGCGACGCCAAGGGTCAACACCTCCCTGGCCAGCATGGCGCAACAAACGGACGATCCCAATGTTCAGAACATTACTGCGATCGGTGGTCCGGAAGTGGATACCTTTTTCGGCTGCTGGCTTGATATCAATCAGCCGTTCAAACCGAATGGGAGCGCCAACAACGTTCTTCCGCTCACCGTCGATCCGTTCTTCAAGGATGGTCCGTTCGGGTTCTTTGGATTCTCAACACCCGTGCCGATCCAGCAGGCAATTCTGCGCAATCCGCACCAGTGCCTGGTGGCCGAGATCGCCTTTGACCCCGTGCCCATTCCGTTCGGCAAGGATCCCGGAAACTGGGACAAACTTGCGCAGCGCAACATCGCGTGGAGCGATCTTGGGTCAGGGCGTGCGCTCAGCACGTTTGAGGTTCGACCCACTCCGGTCCCTCCTTCGCCCAGTGAACCTCCTGATGAGCTGATGATCGACTGGGGCAATACGCCTCAAGGCTCGCTGGCTTCAATCTACATTCCCAGCGCCAGCGCCGATCAAATTCTGGACATGGCGTCACGCATGTACACGACGCGCCGGCTCGTGCGTGGTGACGATCACACCATCCGCTGTAAGACCGGGGGAATCACCTTTGTGCCCATTCCATACGGCACAACCATGGACTACGCCGGACTGTTATCAATCGACCTGCCCAGCCATCTGCGGCCGGGGGAGAGATTCAACGTGGTTGTGCGCCAGGTTACCAACGCTTTCAGCGCCGTGAGGCAGCCGTTACGGGGGATGGAAACAAACCCGGAAAAGCAATCCTCAAAGGGGAAGAAGAGAGAAGCGGTGGCTGTGTCTCATCCCCATCAGTGGCGCCGAGTGCATGGCGCCTTTCAGCTAACGATGCCGGTGCATGCGGACAAAAAGCGGCTGCTGCTGAATGAGGAGCGCTTGCTGTCGGTGATGAAGTGGATTGGTAACGCCATTCCCGCACAAAGCCGCTGGAGTCCAGTTTTCGAGCGCTACCTCCAGGACCTTGGCGGACGGGTGCAGACGTTCGGCGGCGATCCTGGTCAGATTCTGCCATCTCCGACAGGGCCTGGCTCGAAGCCGGTCCCCGGCGGCGAGGACCGAACGACAGAGGAGATCACCGGCAAGATCTCCAAATTAATGTTCGACCATTTTGGAGACTTTGACGGTTTTGTTCTCGAAACCACTCACGGGGAACACAAGTTTTTTAGTCGTGAAGTTGAATTAAAACAATTGGCTGAGCGGGCGTGGCGAGAAAGACTGCGGATTACCGTGTACGTGGGAATAGACCACCCGCACCGACCAATATCAATCGTCGTACATCCGTTACCGGCGTCGTTCTGAACCAACTTCTTCGTTTTCGCGACAGAGGAGATTTGGACCAAGGCTAAGAGGGAGGGTATGCGTGTGGGATTATTTGAAAACCATCCGTGGACGCTGATCCTGTTGGTTATCGTCACAGTCGAGGGTTGGTCAGCCTTAAAAACATTGATTTGGCACCACCTTCACGACTTCTGGAGGTCATCGCGGCGACATGCCCAGAGTATGATCACCCCGGACAAATAACGTCGTACGACGAGCCCATGACGGAATGAAGTCTAGACCTAATGCCGCTTGGCAAACTATCTTGCACTGAATCTGCAAAGCAGCTTCGTCGGTGCACAAAATCGTACCAAAATTATGGGGAGCAAAGGGGGGCAAATACACCCGAATGAGGCACAGTCACCCCAGTTGAGGGTACTTGCTCCCATCTGTAAGTTATTGGGAAGATTGAAGCGGATCAGCCATGGCAGGCTTAGCAAACCGCCCCCGGTCTCTCGGCTTGGTTCTCCGAGATCGCCAATCACTCCGAAAATGGCTCTGCCTTGGCGGGCTTTCTTTGTGATCACCAGCGAGTGCTGAACGACTTCGCCTGACCCACAGTCGGTTAACCTCGGGTTTGAAAGGCTGCTCCCCTTGGTCTCAAAGTCAGCCCACTAAGTATCCGGAACTGAGCCTCGACGGGAGCCTACACCCGAGCCGCAGAAGTGGGGAGAGGACGCGCGCGCGACGCAGCCTTGGTAAAGGTGAAGAGTGGAGATGTTTCAGGACTAAGAAGCCGACTCAGTTCGGCGCGCGCAGTCGGCGCGCGCGCAGCAGGAGTGTTCGCACTGTTTTTGAGTTTTGTTGTGGGTTGGAGGATGGTGATTGTCAGCGGCATGGTGGTGGTCATGATGTGATCGCTGTGGTGCTCACGGTGGTCGTCGTCATCCTGTTAGTGATTATCTCGACCGTCGTCTGTGAAGTGGTGGGTGGAAACGGCCTCTCAGCATTAGGTAGGGCCGGGACGACGACGGCGGATAAGTGGCGGTGGGTGGTTGCGGTGGCGGGGCAGTCGTCGCGTCTGTGTGGAAGCATTGTGAGCGGTGTGGGGGGAAGATCGCGGTGGCTCCGTAGGAATTGCACCACGGAAATCGTAGGCTATAAGGTGTTGATATAACGTAAAATATACTCGAACCTCTATATTTACTGTTGCTGTAAATATAGAGGTTGGAGTAAATCTACACCTGTGATGTGAGTCACGCTGGCAATACGGGCACAAAATCCCGTTCTATCTACCTCGGATTTCTCTTGCAACGCCAGCCCGGTTCGTATCACCATCCTTGCAACGATCTGATCGACCTTCCGTGATCGCTCCATGTTAGTGGGAGAACGCGTGCTTCACCACGCGCAGGGCTACCTCCCTTCTGTTTCCTTCCGCCGCGAGGTCCTGGTAGCGGCTTGACGCGGGAGTCACTCACATGCCGAAGAACTTCTTGCCCGTTCCAGATTGGTTTTCCGTCGAAAATCAGGGCGGAAACATCGCCGTCGCTGACCTCTCACATTCCGGCAAACAGGATTTGCTCGTTCTCACCGTCGACAATCCCGGCGGCGTGAATCGCGGCGTCTATCGCATTGGCCGCCAACTCGACGACCAGGGCAACGTCACCGGAGGCTGGACACCCTGGATCGATATTCCCGACTGGTTCTCGTTTGAAAACCAGGGCGCTGGTGCTGCCATTTTTGACATCGACAAAGACGGAAACCCGGACCTCGTCGTCTTTATGATCGACAACCCGCCGGAACAGAACCAGGGCTACTACCGTGTGGGCAAGAAACTCGACGCCAACGGCAACGTGCAGGGAGGCTGGGGTCCGTGGATCCCGATCCCAAACTGGTTCTCCTGGGAAAATCAACATGGAACGATCGCCATCGCCGATCTCGACAAAGATGGCAACCCCGAGCTCATCGTCGTCACCACGGACAATCCTCCGGGACAGAATCGCGGCATTTACCAGATCGGACGCAAGCTCGATGGCAACGGCAACGTCACCGGAGGCTGGACAGGCTGGCGTGACGTGGACGGCTGGTTCTCTTGGGAGAACCAGGGCGTCGGCGCCGCCGTTCTCGACCTTCCGAACACGGGCCGCAACGATCTGCTGGTTTTCCAGATCGATAACGCCGTCGAACAGAACCAGGCCTTCTACAAGATTGGTACCGGTCTTGACGTCAACGGCAACGTGACGGGTTGGGGTCCATGGCTTGGTGTGCCCGGGTGGTTCGCCTGGGAGAATCAAGGCGGCGGGATCGCGGCTACGGCGAATAACGGAAGTAAGTCCATGGCCGTCATGATGGTCGACAATCCACCCGGCCAAAACGCCGCGTACTACCGGGTTTTGCCCCTGGATTCGGATCCGAAGCGGGATGGGCAGTGGAAGTTACTGCCATTTCACTCGGGTGTATTGCCGGTGCACGCCGCCTTGTTACCGAAGGGCAAAGTGTTGTTCTACGCGGGTTCCGGCAGCAGTGCCACTCGCTTTGCCGCCGCGAACTTTGGCAGAGGCGACGTCTTCACGAGCGTGGTTTGGGACCCAACCGCCGCTCCGCCCGCTAACTTTTTTCATCCCGCCACTTTGTTTGCGCCCAATCACCGTCCCTTTGACTTCTTCTGTGGCGGAGACACATACCTGGCCGACGGCCGCCTGCTTTCCGCCGGGGGCACGGGGCACTACAACCCGTTTACCGGACGAAAGGACGGCTGCGTCTTCGACCCTGTGACCGAAAAATGGTCCTTTGTGAACTCGATGACGCAGGGCCGCTGGTATCCAACTTTGATCACGCTCGGCGATGGACGGGCCCTCGCTGCGACCGGACTCACAGAAGCTCTCGACAATCCTCACAACAACACCATCGAGATTTATGACCCAGCCCACGACGCGTGGCAGGTGAAGCACTTCCCTGGGGGCTTCCCCGGCTTGCCGCTCTATGCCCATCTGTTTCTAATGGCAGACGGACGCATCTTGTTCGACGGGGGCCGTATGGATGACGATCTCCAAGTCAATCCGGCGATCCTCGACCTCACGCACGACCCAATCCACATCACCAACGTGGATGGTCTGGAAGGCGGAGGCATGCGCAACCAGTCGGCCAGTGTTCTGTTGCCGCCCGCGCAGGACCAGAAGGTGATGATCATCGGAGGTGGTCCAGCGGGCAAACCGAACAAAACCGACGCTATCGACAGCGTGGATATCGTCGACTTGAAGGCGCCCGTCCCGCATTTCGTTCCGGCTGCGCCCCTGAACTTCCCAAGGCTCCATCTCAACGCCGTCCTGCTTCCCGACCATACGGTCTTCGTAACCGGTGGATCACTTAAGCAGGAAGACATGCCCTTGGCGCGCCTGCAACCCGAGATTTACGATCCTGTTACAGATACCTGGACTCCCATGGCGGTCTCAACCGTGCCGCGCCTTTACCACTCCACCGCGCTTTTGCTTCCCGACGCCACCGTGCTCTCCTCAGGGGGAAATCCCGACGGTGGTCACCATGTCGAGTGGGATGACGATCCCAACGAGGAAATGCGTCTCGAAGTTTTCAGCCCACCGTACTTGTTCCGGGGTCCGCGTCCGGTGATTACGGCCGCGCCCGGCGTGTGCACCTACGAGCAGACAATTTCGATCAAGTCACCTCAAGCAGGAAACATCCGTTGGGCCAGCTTGATTCGAAACGGCGTGACCACTCACTCGTTCGATGGAAGCCAGCGCCTGGTCGACCTCGATATCAGGAGTCGTGTGGGAGGCGTAGTCAGCGCGACGATCCCGGCGAGTCCCAATCTCACGCCGCCGGGATGGTACATGCTGTTTCTGGTCGACAACGACGGTGTCCCGTCGGTGGCAAGCTGGATCCGCGTAGGCTAACGATTGTTGCAAGATAGCGACAGCACGTTTGGCCGCATCGTTCAATGAATTCAGGAGGATTCAGCATGATGAAGGAATGAGGGGTGCTGACGACCCTCGTCTTAGACCGGCAGTATCGTCTCTTCTACCGAATCCTGAGGATGTGAGCTTCGCTGCTTGCGCAGTTCCTTGAGGAAGAGCTCCGTCGGCAGAGATGCTTTTTGCTGGAACAGGTCGAGCAATGGATCGTCGACTTCCGGGGGCGCCGCACTCTCCAGAGCCGGCAAGT
>WNFQ01001579.1_pt1 | contig 16161 bp, 14 predicted proteins | sample 5400171 | NCBI WGS metagenome assembly WNFQ01 (sample SAMN13153356, study PRJNA577476) | soil metagenome | isolation source: 20 cm soil under Madrone tree | place: USA:California | collected 2016-06-14 | reverse complement strand
CGTCGCGACGGTGCGCGAAGCGCGCCGCACCGACGAGCCCGACCCGGTGCGCGCCGCGGCGGCGGCCGAGCAGGGCGGCGCCGACGGCATCACCGTGCACCTGCGCGAGGACCGCCGCCACATCCAGGACGCCGACGTCCGCGCGCTCCGCGCCGCGGTGCGCACCGTGCTGAACCTGGAGCTCGGCGCGGCGCCCGAGATCGTGCGGATCGCCTGCCGCCTGAAGCCGTTTCAGGCGACCCTCGTCCCCGAGCGGCGCCAGGAGATCACCACCGAAGGCGGCCTCGCGCTCCGGGGCGTGCGCCGCAAGATCCGCACGGCCATCGAGCGCCTCACCGCCGCCGGCATCCGCGTCAGTCTCTTCATCGACCCCGACCCGGAGACCATCGATCGCGCCGCCGCGCTCGGCGTGCCCGCGGTGGAGCTGCACACCGGCCGCTACGCCGGCTCCTGGCGGAACAGCGACGCCGCGCTCCGCGCGCTCGCCCGCGCCGCCGCCTACGCCCGCGCGCGCGGCCTCGCCGTGCACGCGGGGCACGGCCTGACTTACGACAACGTCAAGCCCGTCGCCGCCATTCCCGAGATCGAAGAGCTGAACATCGGACACAGCATCATCTCGAATGCCATCTTCTGGGGGCTCGAGGAAGCCGTGCGGCGCATGCGGCAGTTGGTCGATGAGGCCGGGAAGCCTTAGCTTGGTAGCCCTATGACCGATGCCCGGAAGCCGCTCGGTATGTCGGACTTCTTCGCCCTCGAGGCGGGGGAGTATCTCGAGCGACTCGACGGCCTGTTGGCGACGGGCGACAACCCCAGCGCCGACGAGATCGTGCGGCTCGCCCGCGCGCTGCGCGGCAGCGCTCTCATGGCGAACCGCCACGCGATCGCGCGCACCGCCGCCGGGCTCGAAGCCCTGGCGCGCGCGGTGCGGGAGGGACGGCGCGCCTGGGATCCCCAAACCCAGCAGCTCGCCCTCCGCGGCGTGGATGACTTGAAGGTCTTTGTGCGCCAGGCGGGCAGCTGGACCGATGCCGACACCGCGAAGGCCGAGGCGCTGGCACTCGAGCTCGAGCAGGTCGCGGGCCGGCCGTCGGCGCAGATCCGCGCGGTGGAAGCCCTGGGGCTCGATGCGGGCGCGCGGGCATTCGTCGCGCGCGAGGGCGCGGCGATCGCGGGCGCGCTGGAGCGCGCGGCGCAGGCGCTGCGGGCCAACCCGTTGGCGCACGACCCGCTGCAGCACGTCATGCGCGCGCTCCAGCCGCTGCGCGGCCTCGCCGCCCTCAGCGACCTGCCGCCGCTCCCCGATCTGCTCGAGGGAATCGAGCGCTCCATCGGCGAGCTGTCGCGCTCGGGACTGAAGCCCCCGGCCAACGTGGGCGATCTGTTCCAGGTCGCCGGGAGCGCGATCGCGCGCGCCGCACGCGAAGTGGCCGAGCGCGGCCGGCCCGACCCGGAAGGGGCGGACTTCCGGCAGTTTGCCGGGTTGCTGGTGAAGTTCATGGAAAGCGAGCCGGATGCAGTGTCGATCGGCTCCCTCTATTACAGCGACTCGGGCCCCCACATCGTGTCGCGCGGCGTCCCGGCGGCGCGCCAGGCGGCGCTCGGCAAGCTGGAGCTCGTGAGCCACGGCGAGCACCTGCGACAGGCGGCGGACTCGCTCGAGCGCGCCCCCTCCGCTACGCAGCGGGAGCTGCGCGCCCACACGCTCGGCACCACCTTCCGCGCGCTCGCGAACGCGGGCGGCGGCGTGCTAGCCGATCGCGTGGCCCAGTTCGCGATCGCCGCGCGGGAAGCGGTGGCGTCGGGGATTGCCGTGAGCAGCGCGGCCGCCTTCGCCGCCGAGCTGCGGCGTGCGGGCGATCTGCTCGCCCGCTCGGGCGCGGGCGACGAGGAAGCGCTCGCGACCGAGCTCGACTCCCTCACCGCCGCGCTCCGGACCCTCCAGCCGGGCGCCGCCCCCGCTCCCGCTGCGCCCGCTCCTCGTCCCGCGCCCGCGCCGCGGCCAGCACCGCCGCGCGCTGCGACGCCCGCGGTTCCATCAGTGCGAGCCGCTCCCGCGCCCGCTCCTGCGCCTGTTTCTCCGCAGCGGGCCGACCAGGCGGCGGCCGAAACGCCCGACCTCGTCGGGTCGTGGGCCGCCTACCAGCGGCTCGCGGAGGGAGGGTTCGGCGCGGCGTCGCTCACGGAGCTCGTCGCCGGCACTCCTTTAGGGCGCTCGGCTCCCACGTCGCCCTCGCCGGAGGCTCCCGCCGTGGACGTGCGCACCCTGTTGTACCGCGGCGACCGCGCGCTCCGGCGGGCCCAAGAGCTGCGCGCAGCGGCGAAGCGGGTGTCGGGCGACGATCTCCGCGAGCTCGTCGAAGAAGTCTGCGACCTCGTTGCCCTCGCCCTCGAGCCCAGCCCCTAGTCGGGCGTTGGCCTCCCCGTCCCGCTGGGCCTGGGTTCTCGGCCTCGCGGTCACGGCCGCCTTCTTGGCGTGGGCCGTGCGGGGGACTCACTGGAGCGAGGTCCTCGCCGGTCTCCGCGCCGTCGATCCCGTTCTTCTGGTGCTGACGGTCGGGCTCGCCACGCTGACGTTTCCGATCCGCCTGATTCGCTGGCGTGTGATACTGCGCGACGACCGCGAAGCGCCGCTTCCGTGGCGACCGCTGTGGCACGCCGTCGCCATCGGCTTCATGGCGAACAACCTCCTCCCCGCGCGGGCCGGCGAATTCGCGCGCGCGTACGTCGCCAGCCGGCAATTGCCGGTGCGGTTCACGACGTCGCTGGCGTCGATCGGCGTGGAACGCGTGTTCGATGCCCTCGTGATGCTCGGGCTGATGGCGTTGGCGATCGCGTCTCCTTCGTTTCCCGCCCATTCCACTCTGCTCGACATGCCCTTGTCACGCCTGGCCGAGCGTGCCGCGATGTTGTTTGGCTCGATGTTCGTCGTGGCGTTGGTCGTCGTGCTGCGACCGGCGCCATGGCTGGCACTGTTCGAGCGCGTGGCTCGGGCCGCGCTGCCGGCCCGATTCGCGGAGCGCCTCGCCGGCATGGCGGAGGGTCTCGTGGCGGGCCTCACCGTGCTGAAGCGCCCCGGGCGGTTTGCAGCGATGCTGTTCTGGTCTTTCGTCCTGTGGCTCACGAACGCCGCGTCGTTCGCCGTGTGCTTCCGGGCGTTCGGGCTAAACGTGCCGCTCGAGGGTTCCCTGCTGCTCCAGGGGATCCTCGGGTTTGCGGTAGCGGTCCCCGCATCAGCCGGCTTCTTCGGTGTGTTCGAAAAGGCGACGCAGTTAACGCTGCAGATCTACGGCATCAGTCCGAGCCTGGCGTTGGCATACGCAGTCGCCTACCACGTCTCGACCTTCCTGCCAATCACGCTGCTCGGCTTGCGCTCCCTCGCGAGCGTCCACCTGCACTTGCGTGACCTGCACCGAGCACGGACGTCCGAAGTGGGCGCGGGCGGGGGCGGGGGCGGGGGGCCGTGACCGACACCGTCCGCATCGCCGCGCACGCCAAGCTCAACCTCTTGCTGCGTATTCTGGCGCGCGAAGCGCCGGCCGGCTACCACCAGATCGAGACGGCGTTCGCCCTGCTCGACCTGACGGACGAACTGGTGGCGACGCGCACGGCCGGCAAGGTCGCACTCACCGTGCACGGACCCGACCTGGGGCCGACGGAGCAGAACCTCGCGGTCCGGGCCGCGCGCGCCGTCCTGGAGGCGACCGGGCACAAGTTCGGCGTCGCGCTCGAGCTCACGAAGCGGATCCCCGTGCGGTCGGGCCTCGGCGGCGGCTCGAGCGACGCGGCGGCCGCGCTGCATGCGGTGAATGCGCTCGCCGGCAACGCGGTCCCCCGCCACGAGCTGCTCCATTTCGCCACGCGGCTCGGCGCCGATGTGGCGTTTTTCGCGAGCGGCGCCCCGGCCGCGCTCGCGTGGGGCCGGGGCGAGCGGCTGTTCCGGCTCCCCGCCCCGCCGGCCGCGCCCGCGCTCGTGGCCCTGGCGCTCCCGCCGCTGGCCGTCGCGACGCCCGACGCCTACGGCTGGTGGGACGAAATGCATCCGGAACCCGCGCCGCGCGGGCCGCTGCTGCTCGACATCGACGCGTTCGCGGGGTGGGGCAGCATCGGACGCCTCGGCGGCAACGACTTCGAGATCCCCGTCTTCGGGAAGCATCCGCCGCTGCGCGCGCTGTACGAGCGCATAGCCGGAACGCATCCGAATTGGGTACGACTGTGCGGCTCGGGGAGTGCCGTGACCGCCGTGTACGCGAACGAAGGGCTGCGGGACGATGCGGCCCTGCTGCTGGGCGAGAAACACCAGCGGCTGATCAAGACGACCACCCGGGCGGCGGCCGCGCCGGGTCCCGAGCCGGCCTAGGAGCGATCCCGTCAGCCGAAGCGGGGGCCGGACCGACCGGTCAGCCGGTGTCGCAGGCGCCGCTGGATGCGATGCAGCCTGCTCAGCACGCGCATCGCGAGGACCAGCGCGCGGGGCGGTGCGTCCACCGGAGCATCCGGCACGCCGGAGATGTTGAGGCCCTTCGCGTGCACGCGGCACGCCTCCCAATCGAAATCCCAGATGTCGTCCAACCAGAATTTCAGCGCCCCGTGCTCGCTGAAGAGCCGGAGCACCTCGAAATCGTACCAGTAGTACTTCTCCTGAGCGACCGTGCGCATGTCGATCCCCGCATCCTCCCAGCCGCGGAACCACTCGACGGGGGAGCGCTCTACCCGACCCGCTCCGGTGAAGTCGACGTGCATGGCATAGCGGAGGCGGCGCTTGAACACCCAGGGACAGGTGCCGCGGACGTGCTCAATCACGCTGTACCAGCGCAGTTTCGCCGCGAGGGCCGTGGGCCGCAGAGCGGAGTAGTGGAGCACCGCGATATCGTCCAGCAGCAGACGGCGCGCGTAATCCGGAATAGGCACGCGCACGCTGTGCATGTCGCGCGGCGCATGCTCCACCCCGTCGTCCACATATCCCAGGGGCGTCAGCCGGTCATGCCGCATGCACTGGTCGGGTGTCTCGTACAGATCGACGCGCTCGAAGCACACGATGGTCCCAGGCCGGGCGTCGAGCATCGCTCGCCAGCTCGGCGTGTCGAGCGCGTTGGCCGCGAGAATCTCGTCGGCGTCGAGCGCCAGGATGACGCGCGGCGCGGGAGCGAGGGCGCGCGCGTGGCGGAGCAGCAACAGCTGGCGCTCCCGCTCGTTGAATTCTTCGCTCGGATTGTCGATCACTCGGACCTTGGGATGGCGGCCGCAGATGGCGCGACTGTCGTCCGTCGAGCGCTGGTCGGCGATGATGATGTGATCCGCGAATCGGCTGGTTACCGAGAGGAACCGCTCGAGGATCCACGCCTCGTTGCGGACCGGCGTGACCACGACGACGCGAACGGGGTCGGACACGGTTTTACGATACGACGGCGCGAGCGAAAGGGAAACGGTGCGAGGGGAGGCGTTTGCGGCCCCGGACCTGGCGCTTGATATTGTGGTAGGCGAGGCACGCGAGGAGGACCGATGCCGGAACAGCTGGTCGGGACCGTCGTCCACTACTTCAAGGGACCAAGTGTCGCCGTCGTGCGCGTGACCGAGGGCGCGCTGGCGGTCGGCGACCACATTCGCTTTCACGGCCATACGACCGACTTCACCGAGCAGATCGCCTCGATGGAAGTGAACCATCTGAAGGTCCCGCTGGCGAAAGCCGGCGACGAGGTCGCCATCCAGGTGGCCGACCGCACGCGCCAGCACGATCAGGTCTTCAAGGTGACCCCATGAACGAGGAAGCATTCAATCTGTCCGTCCGCAAGTTTCTCAAGCACTTCGGCGTCACCGCACAGCGCGAGATCGAGAAGAGTGTCGATGCGGCGTTGAGCGCCGGCAAGCTCAAAGGCACCGAGACTCTCAAGGCGCGGGCCCGGCTCGAGATCCAGGGATTGCCGACGGACCTGGTGATCGAGCAGGACATCACGCTGGCGTAGCGGCGCTATGCGGCCACTCCTCCCTGCGGTGGTGATGCTCGCCTGCGCGTGCGGGTCCTCTAATCCGGAGCCGGTTTCGACCCCCACGCCCGCTCCGGATTCCGCGGCGCGCGCCGCGCTGCGCGCGTCGATCAGCGCCCGCGAGCAGTACTACGATATCGATGGGTCGAGCGCCGGCGCGCTGCGGAACCAGATCCGGCGGCTCGGCCCCAAGGACGAGAGCGGCAAGTCGCAGGACGCGCTGACCGTGTGGAACCTCGAGTGGAGCTACGGCACGTTGCAACGCGGGGACAGCTGCGTGCTGCGCGACGTGAAAGTCACGCTCGACGTCTCCGTGACCCTGCCCCGCTGGAAGCCGCCGGCGACCGCTTTGCCCGAGCTGCTGAAGACGTGGCGGGCCTACTTGAAGGCCGTCCGGCTGCATGAAGCCGGACACCGCTCGATCGCGGAGCGCAACGCGCGCGAGGTGATGGCCGCGCTCACGCCTTTGCGCGGCACGAATTGCGACAAGCTGTCCGGTGAGGCGACGCGGCTGGCGGAGCAGATCGTGGCGGATGGCCGGGCGCGCAACCGCGCCTACGACGTACAGACGCAGCACGGGCAGACGCAGGGGGTGGAGCTGGGGCCGTGAACGGCCCGGCAAGATAAGCGAAGCCCCCGAGAGGCCCTAGCAAGACCCTCGGGGGCTTGGCCCTCACTCACCGAGGCGAGAGAGAGCATCGCTTCGCTTGTGGCCGTCGTGTTGACTCACGGCCCCACCTCCTCGGGTGGTGTTCGGCCCTACCGTACAACGCCGACTCAGTCCACGCAACTGTGGTGCGTCCGCAACGTCGGCCTTTGGGGAGTTAGGCTCGGCAAGAACGCCTGACCCGAGACATCGTGTAGGGGCGCAGCATGCTGCGCCCCTACGTCTTACGGGGTCATCATATAGATTCTTGCCGTCGCGCTGGCCCCTCGTCCAACGGCAGGACACCAGACTTTGGATCTGGGTATGGTGGTTCGAATCCACCGGGGCCAATTCCCATCCCCGCACTGAGTTCTATGATCCATCCGGAGGTGGACCGATGGATTTGCGAGTAATCCGGACGACGGCCCTCCTGGCGCTCTTTACGCGAGCGCTCGAAGCCCAGACTCCCCAGACGGGCTTCTTAGACCGCCGCGTCTCTGTGGCAGGTCAGTCTCACCACTACCAGGTGTTCGTCCCCTTCTCCTACACAGCATCGCAACGCTGGCCCGTCATTCTGTTCTTGCACGGCGCCGGCGAGCGCGGCGACGACGGTCTCCTTCAGACCCAGGTGGGCTTGGGCGCCGCCGTTCGCCAGAATGCCGCTCGCTTCCCCGCGATCATCGTCCTCCCACAGCTGCCGGCCGAGTCGGCCTGGACGGGGACGCCGGCGCAAGTCGCCATCGCTGCGCTCGACCAAGTGAGCCGAGAGTTCCAAATCGACTCCGACCGCGTGTACCTCACAGGCCTGTCCATGGGCGGCAATGGGGTGTGGTACCTCGCGTATCGCTATCCATCCCGTTTTGCGGCCCTCGTCCCGATCTGCGGTTTCGTTACGGCCTTCTTTCCCACGGTTCGCCCGTTCACCCCGGTCGTTCCCGCGGACAGCGGCCCACCCTTCGAGGCGCTTGCTCGTCAGCTGCGGCGCGTGCCGACGTGGATCGTCCACGGTGAGGTTGACGGAGCGGTGCCAGTAGAACAGTCGCGTCAGGCAGCGGCGGCCCTCAAGGCCGTCGGTGCGCCCGTGCAGTATTTCGAGGTGCTGGGGACGAATCACAACGTGTGGGACGCAGCCTACGGGTCGCCGACACTCGTGAGTTGGCTCTTCGCACAGCGCAGGTCGCGCTGATGAGGGCTGCGCGCCCGTGGCAGGTTGCCACCCGCCCGCGGCGCACGTAGCGTGAAGTCCGCTAGGTCCTGGCGCAAACGTTAGAACTGGAATTGGTGGTTCGAATCCACCGGGGCCAATCCCAACTCACGTGTAAGGGCGATGACCACTCACCGCGCGCCGCTCAGAACCCTCTTCACACTCGTGTCGTGCTGCCTCCTGACGGAACCCGCCTTCGCACAGGCGCTCCCGCGCGCCCGTCCCGAGGATGTCGGCCTCTCGACCGCCGCGCTGGACCGCATCACGACCACGCTGCAATCCTACGTGGACTCCGGGAAATACCCCGGCTTCATCGCGCTCATCGCCCGGCACGGTAAACTCGCCTACATCGCGTCCGTGGGCTGGATGGATGTGCAACACCGGCGTGCCATGAGCCCGGACGCGGTATTTCGGATCTACTCCCTGACCAAGCCGATCGCCAGCACGGCCGTCATGCAGTTGTACGAGCGTGGCAAGCTGCGCCTCGATGACCCGGTCTCGAAATACATTCCCGCCTTCGCGGGAGTGAAGGTCTACGCCGGCGGCAGCGCGGCGGCGCCCGTCCTGCGCGATCCCGACCGGCCCGTCACGATCGCCGACCTGCTCACCCACTCGTCCGGGTTGACCTACGGCTTTTTCGGCAACACGCCCGCGGATTCGATCTATAGCCGCGCCGGGCTCAACGACCCGCACTGGACCTTGGCCCAGCTATCGGACAGTCTGGCGCACCTTCCGCTGGCATTCTCACCCGGGTCACGGTGGAACTACGGCTATTCCATCGATGTCCTCGCCCGCGTCGTCGAAGTCGTGTCCGGCATGACGTTCGATCGCTACCTCGACAGTGCCCTGTTCCGGCCGCTCGGTATGTCGATGACCGCGTTCCACGTCACGCCCGCTATGGAGGGCCACCTGACGACGCTGTACACCTCCGGCACCGATGGAAAACTCCAGGCGAGCACGCCGTTGATCGCTACGGCGTATACGCCGCAAGGTAAGATGCTCTCCGGCGGAGGCGGGCTGCTCTCGACCGTCAGCGACTACCTCCGGTTTGCCCAGATGCTCTTGAACGGCGGTCAGCTCGACGGACGTCGGGTCCTCAAGCGCGAAACAGTGGCCCTGATGATGAAGGACCAGTTGCCTCACGGGCTCACGCCGATCCCCGGGCCCGCCGCCGACTGGCCTCCCGGAAAGAATGGCTTTGGGTACGGAGGTGCCGTGCGGGTGGATTCGGACAAGACCGTCCCCGGGTCACCAGGTACCTTTCGCTGGGCGGGGGCCGCGTCGACTTTTTTCTGGGTCGATCCCCAGGCGGATCTCACCGCGATGATCTGGACCCAGTACCTCCCGCCCTCATGGTCGCTGGACGCGCAGTTCCAACCGTTGGTGTACGCCAGTGTGACAGGCAAATGAGAACGACCCACGACGTGACGCGTCGGGAGTTCGTCACGGCCACCGCCGGCGCACTGGCCGGTTCGGCCCTCTTGCCCTCCACCCCCGCAGTCGCGCGCCCCACTCCCCCCGCCGACGGCACTGTGGTCCTATTCCAGGGCGACTCGATCACCGACGCCGGCCGCGACCGCGCCGTGGCCGACCCGAACGCGGCGCGCGCGCTCGGCTCGGGCTACCCGCTACTCGCCGCCTCGGCGGCGCTCGCGGCGCACCCCGATCGGGGCCTGCGGTTCTACAATCGCGGCATCAGCGGCAACAAGGTGCCGGACCTCGCGGCCCGCTGGGCCGCCGACACCGTAGCGCTGGCGCCGGACGTGCTGAGCATTCTGATCGGTGTCAACGATTTCTGGCACAAGCTGAGCGGCGGCTACACCGGCACCGTCGAGGACTACGAACATCAGTACGTCGCCCTGCTCGATGAGACGCGGCGTTCCCTGCCGCACGTCCGGATCATCGTGCTGGAGCCGTTCGTACTGCGCTGCGGCGCGGTGGACAATCGCTGGTTTCCGGAATTCGACCAGCGTCGGGCCGCAGCCGAGCGCGTCGCGAAGCACGCCGCGGCGACGTTCGTTCCGCTGCAGGCTGCCTTCGACGATCTGTCGCACCGACGCGCGTCGGAGTACTGGGCCGTCGATGGCGTCCACCCCACGCCGGCCGGACACGCCGTGATCGCGGAGCGCTGGCGCCGGGCGGCACACCTGTAGTCATCGTCTCAAGTCCTTACCCAAGGCTCATCGCATGCTGCTGCTCCTCCCCGCCCTGCTGGCGGTCCAGACGACACCGCTCGACGCGTTCCGCGGCAACATCGCGGCGATCCACGCCCGCAACCGCGCCGCGTACCTCTCGCATTACCTGCACACCCCGGCGCTCGCGCGCGTCGGCCCGGATGGGCTGCGCCAGGGCTACGACTCCTTCGCGGCCGGGGTCGGCGCGGCGTGGCCCGACACGCTCGTCGCGACGCACTTCCGCATCGTGCCCGTGACGCCGGACGTCGCATACGGCGTGTATCGCTACCGCGTGGTGGACTCGAGCGGCAGCGTCCGCGGTGTGAGCGAGCGGGTCTTCGTCCGCACGCCCCAAGGTTGGAAGGTCGCAGTCACCACCGCGTTCCCCACCCCGGACGCGGCGCCGCCTCCGGTGGCGCTCGTCGGTGCGACCCTGGTCGACGGCACGGGCGCCGCTCCCGTGCGGAACGCCGTGGTCGTGATCCGCGACGGGCGGATCGCCTGCGCGGGACCACGCCCGCGCTGTCCCGTTCCCGACGACGCCGATACGGTGCGCGCCGACGGTAAGTGGATCACTCCAGGGCTGATCGACACGCACGTCCACTTCTCGCAGACCGGCTGGGTGGACGGGCGACCCGACGCGCTCGACCTGCGGGACAGCCATCCCTACGAGCAGGTCGAGGCGGAGCTCCAGGCTCGACCCGAGCGATTCTTCCGCTCCTACCTGTGCAGCGGCGTCACGTCGGTGTTCGACGTAGGAGGCTACCCGTGGACGCTGGACCTGCAGGCGCGGACCGCGCGGTCCACCACGGCGCCGCGCGTGATGGCGGCCGGGTCGCTCCTCTCGACCATCGACCATTGGTTGAACCTGCCCGATCAGCGCCAGTTCATTTACATGGCGGACGAGGCCACGGTGCGGAAGGCAGTGCGCGCCCACAAAGTCTGGGGCGCCGCGGCCATCAAGGTGTGGTACATCATGCCGCCCCAACCGCCGGACACGGCGCGCGTTTCAGCCCTGGTTCGCGCCGCGGGCGACGAGGCTCGGCAGGTCGGCCTACCGCTGATCGTGCACGCCACGGGCCTGTGGGAGGCGAAGGACGCGCTGCGGGCGGGCGCGCGCGTGCTCGTGCATTCCGTCTGGTCCGCTCCCGTGGATGACGAGTTTCTCACCCTCGCGCGCCAAGCCGGGACGATCTATGTACCGACGTTGACCGTCCTGGACGGCTACTCCCAGGTTGCGGCGCGGCGGTTCGAGCGCGACCGCCAACCCCTCGCGTGCGTCGATCCCGCAACCCGGGCGAAGGCACTCGCCACCGACACCGTCGCTCTGGCGCAACGCCCAACGGAGGCGGCGCTGCGAGAGCGGTCCACACGCATGGCCACGTCGCTGGTCCAGGGTTCGGCGAACCTGAAGCGGGTGTTCGACGCCGGCATCCCGGTGGCGCTCGGCACCGACGCCGGCAACCCGCTTACGTTGCACGGCGCGTCGGTGTTCATGGAGCTCGAGGCGATGCAGGCAGCCGGCCTCGCGCCGCGCGACGTGCTGGTCGCCGCGACGCGCAACGCCGCCCGCGCGCTCGGGGGGGGCCTCGACAGCACGGGCACGGTTACTGCTGGCTCCGTGGCCGACCTGCTGGTGCTCGACGCCGATCCGCTCGCCGACGTCCGTCATTTCCGTGAGATCGCGCTCGTCGTGCGCGGCGGCGAAGTTTATACTCGTCATGAGGTCGCCTACTAGGCAGTCCTACTCTTGCCACGAACTGGGTTTCACATGCGCCTGACCGCCCCTCCGACGATCGCCGCAGCCCTCGGCGTCGCCCTCCTCGCCCTCGCGCCCGCCCCCACCGGCGAGCTCCGCGGCTTCACCGCCGAGTCCGCGAAGGCCCAGCGCGAGTGGGAGGGCAAGTTCCGCGCGATCCCTTCCCCCGACTCGCTGCGAGAGTACATGCGCCGCCTGTCAGCGCGCCCGCATCACGTCGGCTCGCCGTACGACAAGGACAACGCCGAATGGCTCCTCGCGAAGTTCAAGAGCTTCGGGCTCGACGCGCGCATCGAGACCTTCGACGTGCTCTTCCCGACGCCCAAGGAGCGCGTGGTGGAGCTCGTGGCCCCCACGACGTTCCGCGCCAAGCTGCAGGAGCCGCCGGTGCCGGGAGACCCGACCTCGAGCCAGCAGGCGGAGCAGCTCCCCACGTACAACGCCTACTCGATCGACGGCGACGTCACCGCCCCGCTCGTATACGTGAACTACGGCGTGCCGGCGGACTATGAGCGGCTGGCGCGGCTGGGCGTGTCGGTGAAGGGCGCGATCGTCATCGCGCGCTACTTCGGGTCGTGGCGCGGCATCAAGCCCAAAGTGGCGGCGGAGCACGGCGCCATCGGCTGCATCATCTACTCCGACCCCCGAGAAGACGGCTACACGAAGGGCGACGTGTATCCGCAGGGGCCGTGGCGCCCCAAGGACGGGGTGCAGCGCGGCAGCGTGATGGACATGCCGCTCTTTCCCGGCGATCCCCTGACGCCCGGCGTGGGGGCCACCAAGGACGCGAAGCGGCTCCCGGTGAGCGAGGCGCCGACCATCACCAAGATTCCCGTGCTGCCCATCTCGTATGGTGACGCGCAGCCGCTGCTCGCGGCCCTGCGCGGGCCCGTGGCGCCAGCGGAGTGGCGCGGTGGGCTCGGCATCACGTATCACGTGGGCCCCGGACCCGCGAAAGTGCACCTGCGCGTGAAGTCGGACTGGAGCCTGAAGACGCTGTACGACGTGATCGCGCGCATTCCCGGCGCGACCGCGCCGGACGAGTGGGTGATCCGCGGCAACCATCACGACGCCTGGGTGAACGGCGCCGAGGACCCGATCTCGGGTCTGGTGCCGCTGCTCGAGGAGGCGCGCGCGTACGGCCAGCTGCTCAAGCAGGGCTGGAAGCCACGCCGCACCATCATCTACGCGGCGTGGGACGGTGAGGAGCCCGCGCTGCTGGGCTCGACCGAGTGGGTCGAGGCGCACGCCGACGAGCTGGCCGCGAAGGCGGTGGCCTACCTGAACAGCGACACCAACAACCGGGGCTATTTGGACGTCGGGGGCTCGCACTCGCTCGAAGCGTTCATCAACGACGTGGCGCGGGACATCGAAGATCCCGAGACCAAGCTCAGCGCCTGGAAGCGGGCCCAGCTCCGCGCCATCGCCGACGCGAGCTCGGCCGATCTCCGTCAAGAAGCGCGGCAACGGGCCGACCTGCGCATCGATGCGCTCGGATCCGGCTCGGACTTCACGCCGTTCCTGCAGCACGTGGGGATCGCGACCTTGAACCTCGGCTACGGCGGCGAGGGCGGCGGCGGCATCTACCATTCGATCTACGACGACTTCAAGTGGTACACGACCTTCGACGACACGTCGTTCGTGTACGGCCGCGCCCTGGCGCAGACGGTAGGTACCGCGGTGATGCGGCTCGCCGACGCCGAAGTCGTGCCCTACCAGTTCACCGCCTTCGGCGAGACCGTGGGCCGTTACGTGAAAGAAGTGGAGAAGCTCCTGCAGGAGAAACAGGACACGGTGCGCGAGCGCAATCGCCAGCTCGACGAGGGCGTGTTCGCCGCGACCGCGGACCCCCGCGAGCCGTCGGTCCCGCCCGCGCGGGAAGACCTGCCGCCGTATCTGAGCTTCGCGCCGCTCGACAACGCGGTAGACGCGCTCAATCGGGCGGCGGAGCGCTACGAACGGGCTTTCGCGAAAGCCCAGGCGAATGGCGGGGCCGCCCTGGCAAAGCCGGAGGTGCAGGCGCTGAACGCCACGCTGCGCCAGAGCGAACGGGCGCTCATGAGCGCCACAGGTCTGCCACGGCGCCCCTGGTACCGCCACCAGATCTATGCACCCGGGTTCTACACCGGCTACGGCGTCAAGACGCTCCCCGGCGTGCGCGAGGCGATCGAGCAGAAAAACTGGTCGGAAGCCGAGCAGCAGATCGCGGTCACCGCGCAAGCGCTGGCTGCGCACGCGGGCGTGGTCGGCCGCGCGGCGGAGCAAGTGGAAAAGCTCGCGCCCTAGCCCCCGGTTGACTCGGTCGCGTCCGACCGCCTAGAATGCGAGAAGACGCGACCCGGGAGGCCGCATGCAACGTCACATCCGCACGGCTGCGCTGACCGTCGTTCTGTTGCTGCCCTTCGTCACCGCCGCTCCGGCGGATTGGCGCGCGCTCAACCTGGCGCAGGCCGCGACGTCCTACACCTACCAGGGCACGGTTCGCACCGTCAGCACCCGGACCGGAACGCTCGAGCTCATCACCGGCGTCGGGATGTCCCTGCGGGTCGTGCGAATGACCATGGCACCGACCACGCGCTTGATCGCCGCCGGCGCGACGCCCCGCTTGGCCGACCTGAAGCCCGGCGACGTCGTGCGCGCCGAAGGTCGGCGCACCGCCGCGGGACTGGTGGCTGATCGGGTCGAAAAGCTCGCGGTGGGCACACCGTGAGGCCCCGCGGTGCGGCCGTCCTCCTGCTGCTGTTGGCCGGGGGCGGGGGCTGTCAGAAGCCCGTGAAACCCGGCGATCCGCTCCCCGGGCTCTCCCGGGCGGAGCGCGACCGGTTCGACCACGGGAAGGTCGTGTTCGACAGCGTGTTCACACCCGAGACGGGGCTCGGTCCGCTGTTCAACGCGACCGGCTGCGGCGAATGTCACGAGAATCCGGCGGGCGGGCGCGGCGACGAAGTCGAAGTCCACGCCACCGCGTTCCATGCCCCGGTCTGCGACCCGCTCGCGCAGGAGGGCGGGCCGGTGATTCAGCAGCACACCACTCCCGCCTTGAAGCAGGCCCTCGGCATCGACCAGGAGCCTTTCCCACCATCGGCGACGGCGCGAGCGATGCGCACGTCGCCTGTCATCTTTGGGCGCGGGCTGCTCGATCTCGTGCCCGACTCCGTTCTCCTCGCCTACGCCGACCCCGATGACCGGAACCACGATGGCGTGAAAGGGCGACCCAACCGCTTCGTAGACGGGCGCATCGGCCGGTTCGGCCGCAAAGCCTTCGTTCCCACGCTGCGGGAGTTCAACGCTGGGGCGTTCGCGGCGGAGATGAGCGTCACGAACCCCGCGCAGCCCACCGAGGAGGACGTCGGCGGCAAGCCGCTCCCCGCGGGCGTCGACCCCGCGGCCGACCCCGAGATCACCCAGGAGCAGCTCGACCTCACGGACGACTTCGTGCGGTTCCTCGCGCCGCCCACGCCCTTGAAGCTCGGCAAGGATGGGCGGCGCGGTCGCGACCTCTTCTCCCAGATCGGGTGCGCGTCCTGCCACATCCCGACCCTGCGCACCGGGTACAGCCCGCTCCCGGCCCTGAACAACCGGGAGTTCGCCGCCTACACCGACCTCCTGCTGCACGATATGGGGGCCGACCTGGCCGACATCTGCCTCGGCCGCGCCACCCCGGCTGACTTCCGCACGGAGCCGCTGCTCGACCTGCGCGGCGCCGAGCATTTCCTCCACGACGGCCGGGCGACCACGCCCGAGCAGGCGATCGAGCTGCATGGGGGCGAGGGCTCCGGGGCGCGCGACCGGTTCAAGGCGCTGTCAGCCGCCGACCGCGCGGCGCTGGTCGCGTTCCTCAAGTCTCTGTAAGATGCGGCCACAGTAACCCCTTGGCTTCGCGCAGTTTGCCGTCTATTTTGCAGGGCTCACATGGCGGACCTTTCGCTCTCGCGGAGCCAGCTGTTGCTCCTCGCGGGGACGGCCAACCGGCCGCTCGCCGAGGAGATGGCCGAGCACTTGGGGCAGCCGCTGTGTGCGGTGACGATCCGCCGCTTCGCTGACGGGGAGATTTTCGTCAAGATCGACGAGAACGTGCGCGGCCGGGATGTATTCATCATCCAGCCGACCAACCCGCCGGCGGAGAACCATCTGGAGCTGTTGTTCCTGATCGACGCCGCGCGACGGGCGAGCGCGGCGCGCATCACGGCGGTGCTGCCGTACTTCGGCTACGCGCGCCAGGATCGCAAAGATCAGCCGCGTGTCGCGATCAGCGCCAAGCTCATGGCGAACCTGATCACGGCGGCGGGCGCGGACCGCGTGCTGGGGATGGACTTCCATTCCCACCAGCTGCAGGGGTTCTTCGACATCCCGGTGGACCATCTGTACGCGGCGCCGGTGTTCGTGAGCCACTTCCG
>WNFQ01001578.1_pt1 | contig 16163 bp, 16 predicted proteins | sample 5400171 | NCBI WGS metagenome assembly WNFQ01 (sample SAMN13153356, study PRJNA577476) | soil metagenome | isolation source: 20 cm soil under Madrone tree | place: USA:California | collected 2016-06-14 | reverse complement strand
GCCGTGATCGACGATCCCTCTTCGCCGACGCCATATGGATAAGGCACAGCTAGCAGGTTAGGCTAAGGAGGGGTCGAATTCTCTACGGGGGATACCCTACCCGGGTGCTTCGTAGTGTCCCCCACGCCCCCCCGCTGCGGCGCTGCTATACGCAGTGGGAGGGGGGCGCTATGTTGCAGCACTCGTGCCACATCATGGTCTCGGCACGAGCGGGGAGCAGTATGTGGTGGAAGGTATTGTTGGCTTACCTGGTGGCGCTTGCCGGCCTCCTGTGGTTTGTCTATCGGTTCGGCAACTCACTGGGTAGTCCCAGGGCTCCGAGCTCGGGGTCGTCTTCCTGATTGCTTGAAGGCGCCCGGCCCTCGCATGGGCTGACGCCTGTCTGCATTTCGGCGACAGTTGCAGGCGCGCGGCGCCGGATGTGAAGCTAGATAAGAAGGTACGGGTCGGCTGGCACAGGTCGGAGTTCACATGAGCGGGGAACGCGCGGAGGAGGCCGGCGAGGACGGCCCGGTGGCGTCGGCGCACACCCCGGGTGTGCGCGCGGCCATTGCGCGCGCCAAGCTCGAGTGGGAATGCACGGTCGATGCGCTCCCGGACCTCATCTGCCTGCTCGATGGCAGGGGGCGCGTGCTGCGCATCAACCGCGTGTGCGAGCGCTGGAATCTGGGCTCGATCGCCGAGGTACTCGGGCGCGAGCTGCACGATGTATTGCATGCCAATTGCAGCGCGGGCGCCTGCCAGCTGCACGAGTCCCTGCGGTCGGGGTGGCTGAGCCTTCAGGGAGAGGGTCCGGTGGAGTTCGAGCTCCGCGATGCCATCCTCGAGCGCGCCCTGCACGTGACCCTGCGGCGCATGACGCCCGGCGCGGCCAGCACCGCCAGCGAGCCGCTGGCCGTGGCGGTGCTCGCGGACGTGACGGCCCTGCATCTGGCGCGCGAAGCGCTGAGCACCATCAATCTGGAGCTCGAATCCCGCGTCCGTCTGCGTACCGATGCGCTGGCGGATGCCAATCGTGATTTGCAGAATGAGATCGTGCGCCGCGAGGCTGCCGAGCAGGCGTTGCGCCGCTCACGCAACGAGCTGGCGACGCTGTCGCGGCAGCTGATCACCGCGCAGGAGATGGAACGCAAGCGCATCGCGCGCGAGTTGCACGACTCGGTGGGACAGCAGCTGAGCGCCATCAAGTATGGACTGGAACGCGGCGCCGAGCTGGTGCAGCAAGCGCGTCCGCAGGACTCACAACCGATCCTGCAGCGCGCCATCGCATCGCTCCAGGAAGCGATGGAAGAGATCCGCGGCATCGCCATGAACCTGCGGCCCGCGGTACTGGACGATCTGGGTGCGGCGTCGGCGGTTTCCTGGTTCTGCCGCGAGTTCGCACAGAGCTATCCGACCCTCACGCTGCGCGAGGCCGTGGCGGTGGTCGATGCGGACATTCCCGAACGCCTCAGCACCTCGGTGTTCCGCAGCCTGCAGGAGCTGCTCAACAACGTGGCGAAACACGCGCAGGCTCGCCAGGTGGTGGTGTCGCTGGCGCGCTCCGCCGACCAGCTGGTGTTGGAAGTCACCGACGATGGTGTGGGGCTGGCAGCGTCGGTGTCCAGCGCCTCGATGCGCTCGGGGCGCGGGATGCGCAATCTGCGCGAGCGCGCCGAGATGACCGGGGGACAGATGCGGCTGCAGCCCGGCGCGGCGGGCGTCGGTACTCAGGCACGCATCGAATGGCAACTGGGTCCGGGCGAGGTCCGCAAGACTGACGCCGCGTGACTCGAGGGACCGCGGGCTGCGCCGGCGCGGCCGCCGCTTCAGGGGACGATCGTGCGCCCCTCGAAGCTCTGCTCGGTGTCCCGGCTCGGCAACAGGCCGTTACGCACCGCGAACAGCGTGACCGCCGCGGTGTTGTGCAGTTCGAGTTTGCGCATCAGATTGGCGCGGTGCTTTTCCACCGTCTTGACGCTCAGACGCAGCGCCACCGCGACGCGCTTGTTGGACTCCCCGAGCGCGATACGCGTGAGGACCTCGCGTTCGCGTTCCGTGATCCTGGGGCAGGGGTCGCTGGCCGGGTCGTTGCGGCGCAGATAGCCGGACACGAGCCGCGCGGACACCGGCTCGGAGAAGTACTTCTGGCCGGCGATGACGGAGCGGATCGCCTGCAGCAGTTCTGCGCGGCTGGCGTCCTTGAGCACGTAGCCATCGGCACCGGCGCTCAGAGCGGCCCCGATGTACTCGTCCGTGCAGTAGGCAGTGAGCACCAGCACCCGCAGGTTCGGGCACACCGCGCGCAGCTCATCGATGGTTCGCAGACCCGAGCCGCCCGGCATGGCGAGGTCGGTAATCACCAGCGTCGGATTCGAGCCCTGCACCACCCGCACGCCCTCGGCTCCGGTGCTGGCTTCGCCGACCACCTTCAGGTCCGGTTCCAGCTCGATCAGGGCGCGCAGACCCTCGCGCAGGATCGCGTGATCCTCGACTAGAACGATGCGCGCGGATGTTTGCGTCATGTACCCCACCTGGTAAACGCCTTGTGGCGTTCCTCCCTGTATTCTTGTAGGCATTGTTTTAGGGAGTATTCGTTATTTGCCTGCGGGTAATCATGCCGCGAAAGCCAACCGTGGTCTACCGCGGGTGCCGGTGCATGGTTCACAGTTACAACAAGATACACGGTTACCCTACCTGTTATGTCCTGCGGGCGGAGAGTAAAAGAGGCTCAATGTATCGCCCGCGGGCCCTTCGGTTGGCTATGACACTGCTCGCGGCGGCGGCCGGGGGCGTCGCGCACGCGGACATTTACAGCTTCGTGGACGCCGCCGGGGTCACCCACTTCAGCAATGTGCCGGTAGACAAGCGCTATCACCTGCTGCTCGCCACCCCGGTGGAGGCGCGCGCGCAGCCGCGGCCCGGCAAATGGCTGGCGAAATCCACGCTGTACGATCCGATGATCGAGCGGGCGGCCCGCTCGGCCGCGGTGCGCCCGGAACTGGTGCGGGCGGTGATCGTGGTGGAGTCGGCATTCAACCCGCGGGCGTTATCAAAGCGCGGCGCGCAGGGGTTGATGCAGTTGCGGCCCTCGACGGCGCGCCGCTACGGGGTATCCGACGCGTTCGATCCCGAACAGAACATAACCGCGGGGGCGCACTACCTGCGCGACCTGATGGCACGTTTCGGCAATGACCTCGAGTTGACGCTGGCGGCGTATAACGCGGGTGAGGATGCGGTCGAGCGCTACGGCCGTAGCATTCCACCGTTCTCCGAGACGCGCCACTACGTCCCGAACGTGATGCGCGTCTACCACGCGCTGCTTGCCCAGCCGCGCAGCAGCTGAGCTACCGTAATCACCTACCTGCAGGATACGTGCTTCCCCCCCATTAGCTAGAGCGCCCGCCCACTGTCTAGCGCGGTCATCTTTGACCACCATGGGGGAAACAAGACCACACAGCTAAAGCGCCCTCCGGCGCGGACGGTGGCCCCTACGATGTACAAGATGTACGACCCTGCTCATTTTCGGAAAGCTCGCGCCCGCGGCTTCACGCTGCTGGAGCTGTTGGTCGTGATGGTCATCATCGGCCTGCTGGCCGGTTTCGTGGCGCCGCGCTACTTCGCCCAGGTGGGTAAGTCGCGCGTCAAGGCGGCCCGGGCGCAGATCGATGCGCTCGACAAGGCGCTCGAGCAGTATCGGCTCGACGTCGGCCGCTTGCCGAGCACCGAAGAGGGACTAACAGCGCTGCAGGTCGCCCCGCAAGGCGTGACCAACTGGGAGGGACCGTACCTGAAGAAGGACGTACCGCTCGATCCCTGGGGTCATCCGTACGTGTACGCGCAGCCCGGTACTCACCAGAACGATTTCGATCTTCTCTCCTACGGCCGCGACGGTCAGCCGGGCGGCAGCGGAGAAGACACCGACCTGACGAACTGGTGAGCCGCCGTGGAGTTTCGCATCAAGGCACTCGACACGTCCTCCAGCGTCATCTCCTGTGTAGTGGATGCGGTGGACGAGGCGGACGCGCGCCGCCAGCTCGTCCTCAAGGACCTCAGAGTCATTTCGCTGGAACCGATGCGCCGCTTGCGGCGTCTGTTCCAGCCGCCACAACTGCAGCTCGCGGTATTCAGCCAACAGCTGGTGTCGCTGCTCGATGCGGGTCTGTCGCTGGTCGAGGCGCTCGAAGCGCTGGCGCAGAAAGAATCCAGCGTCACGACCAAGCGCACGCTGGACCGCATCCTCGCGCGCCTCTACGAGGGTCAGACTCTCGCCGCGGCGGTGGCGGAACATCCCGCTACCTTTCCGGATCTGTACGTCGCATCGGTGCGTGCCAGCGAGAGAACCGGCGCCCTGCGCGAGGCGCTCACGCGCTACATCGCTTACCAGCAGCAGGCCGATGGGCTGCGCAAGACTCTGGTCAATGCCTGCATTTATCCGGCGGTACTGTTGGTAGCGGGGTTGCTGGTGACGCTGTTCCTGATGGGCTATGTCGTGCCGCGCTTCAGCTCGATATACGAGGATGTCGGCACCGACCTGCCGTTCGCCTCGCGAGTGCTGCTGCAATGGGGCCAGCTCATCGATGCGCATGCCGGGCTGGTTGTCGGCGCCGCGATTGCGGCGCTGGTCGGCGCCGGTTACGGCGCGGGACGACCCGCGGTGCGGGTCGCGGCCGGCAGATGGCTGGCGCGTATTCCGGCCATCGGCCGCCAACTGCACGTCTATCAGCTGGCGCGCCTGTACCGTACGGTCGGCATGCTGGTGCGCGGCGGAATGTCGGCGGTGCCGGCGCTGCGCATGTCGGGCGGAGTCGTGTTTTCCGGTTCGCGCGCCGCCTATGCGGCCGCGACCCGGGCGGTGATCGAGGGACAATCGCTCGCCGAGGCCATGGAGCGCAACGGACTCACTACCCCGGTGGCGGCGCGCATGCTGCGCGTCGGTGAGCGCAGCGGCAACATGGGCGAGATGATGGAGCGCATCGCGGATTTTTTCGATGAAGAGCTGGCGCGCTGGGTGGCGGTGATGACACGCCTGATCGAGCCGGTGCTCATGATCGTGATCGGCCTGATCATCGGGGTGATCGTGGTGCTCATGTACTTTCCGATCTTCCAGCTTGCCGGGAGCATCAAATGAACGCCGCGGTCGACGAGCTGCTCGAGACGTCCGCCGCGCCGCCGACCCTGGTCCCGGCAGCCGTAATGATCGATGAGCCTTCGATCGCGCGCGCGATGCACGACGCCCAGCAGGCGGACCGCCCGGTGCTCGAGGTGCTGGCCGAGACCTGCGGCCTGGCCGGCGATCGCTATGCCCAGGCACTTGCCAGCGCGTTCGACTACCGCTTCATCTCCAGCGGCGAGCTCGCGCACCTAGAGCCGGATTTCTCCGTGCTGCCTCCCGGCGATGCCACCCGCCGCCACTGCGTCGTGGTGCACGAGGGCGAGCGCCTGGTGGCGATCTTTACCGATCCGTTCGATCAGACGCTGCGCGGCTGGCTGGAGCTGCGACTCAGCGCGCCCATCGAATGGGCGCTGGCGGGCCGTGAGGAACTCGCCAACCTGATCGCGCGCCGTGCCGAGGCGCTGCGGGCCATCGATGCGGTGTTACCCGAGACCGAGCCGGGCAGCAAGGGCGAGGAGGGGGTCGACAATCTCTCCTACGTCAGAATCAGCGAGGACACGAGCCCGGTGGTGCGCCTGGTGCACTCCACCGTGTACGACGCGCTGCGTGCCGGGGCGAGCGACATTCACCTCGAGTCGACCGCGAGCGGGCTGGTGGTGCGCTACCGCCTGGATGGTGTGCTGGCGAGCATTGCGACGGTGCGGGGGGTCGAGACCGCCGAGCAGATCATCTCGCGTATCAAGGTCATGTCGGAGCTGGACATCGCCGAGCGCCGTGTTCCCCAGGACGGCCGCTTCAAGATCGCCATCAACGGCCGGCCGATCGACTTCCGCGTGTCGATCATTCCGAGCATCTTCGGCGAAGACGCGGTGCTGCGTATCCTCGACAAGCAGGCGCTCACCAAGATGAGCGGTCTGCGCCTCGATGTGCTGGGTTTCGAGTCGAACATCATCGAGCAGTTGCGCCGCCTCGCCGCGCTGCCCTACGGCATGCTGCTGGTCACCGGTCCCACCGGCAGCGGCAAGACCACCACCCTGTATGCGGCGATCTCCGAGACGCAGACCGGACGCGACAAGATCATCACCATCGAGGACCCGGTCGAGTACCAGTTGCCCGGTGTGCTGCAGATACCGGTGAACGAGAAGAAGGGCCTGACCTTCGCACGCGGGCTGCGCTCGATTCTCAGGCACGACCCCGACAAGATCATGGTGGGCGAGATCCGCGATCCGGAGACGGCGCAGATCGCCATCCAGTCAGCCCTCACCGGGCACCTGGTGTTCACCACGGTGCACGCCAACAACGTCTTCGACGTCGTCAGCCGCTTCGTGCACATGGGGGTGGATTCGCATGGTTTCGTGTCGGCGCTGTCGGCGGTGATGGCGCAGCGCCTGGTGCGCATCGTGTGCGAGCAATGCTCCGAGGCCTACATGCCCTCACGCGAGCTGCTCGAGGAATCGCATGTTCCGATCGTGACCAGCGCCTCGTACAAGTTCCGCAAGGGACGCGGTTGCGGGCACTGTCGCGGCACCGGCTATCACGGCCGCAGGGCCGTGGGGGAGTTGATGGTACTGAACGATGAGATACGCGAGGCGATCGTCAGCCGCGTGCCGGTCCGGCAACTGAAGGAGCTGGCGCGGCAGGCTGGCGTGCGGCTGATCCGCACTGCGGCGCTTGATCTGGTGCGCCGTGGTCACACCACCGTCGAGGAGGTGAATCGTGTCACCATTATGGCGTGACGAGGTCGGAGCGTACCTCTCCCCGCACCGCCTGTGCCTGGTGCGCATGAAGCGCGGCGCCAAGCCGACCCACGTCGCCGAGCACGAGGTGCGCTTCGAGGACGCCAGGACCGAGTCCTGGGCTGCGGCGCTCGAGGCATTCGCGAGCATGCTGGCCCAGCCGCCCTGGGCTGGCGCGCGCACACGGGTCGTGATCGCCGACCACTGGGCGCGCTACGCGATCGTACCCTGGGTCGCGGCGCTCAACTCCGCGGAGGAGCGCCTGGCGCACGGACGTCAGCTGCTCACGAGTCTCTACGGGGAAGCCGTAGCCGGCTGGGAACTGTGCATCTCGGAGGCGCCGCCGCAGGCGGCGCGGGTGGTATGTGCGGTTCCCGGGGAGCTGCTGGCCGGCGTGCGCGCCGCATGTACCGCGCAGGGCTGCGCGCTCCTTTCGCTTCAGCCGCAGCTGGTGGCCGCTTACGAAGCGTGGCGGCACTGCCTGCCGCACTCGAACGCCTGGTTCGTGAGCGTCGAACAGGGCTCACTCGCCGCTGCACGCCTCGGCCGGCATGGATGGGACCGTGTTCACAGCGTGCGCATCGGTTCGGACTGGATGCGCGAGCTCAAGCGCCTGCAGACCTTTGGCCGGCTCGCCAGCAACAGCCCGCAAGAGGGGCAGGTGTACGTCGATGCTCCCCACGCCTGGCGTGAGGTCGCAGCGGGGACGGCACACGTGGCGGATGCCAGCGGATTGCAATGGCTCGAGGAGCCGAGCGGGCCGATGACGACTCTGCAGCGTCTGGGCAGGACCCGGCGGTTGGCCGCATGAGCGCACCCATGGTCAATATCGATTTCGGTGCCCGGCGTTCACGCCTGACCCTCGCGGGCGCGCTATTGCTGCTGCTCGGCGCGAGTGCGGCGGCGGGCACCTACGCCGAATACCGGCTCATGCAGGCGCGCCGCGCCGGCCTGGAACTGAAGCTGGAGGCGGCCGCGCGCCGCAATCATCACGAGCCGGGGCTCGACGCGCGCACTGCCGGCTTCGCCGAAGCCGCCGGGCGCATGGCCGAGCAGCTCGGGGCGCCGTGGACCCAGCTGCTGGCGGAGCTCGAGAGCGCGAGCCGTGATTCCTCGGGGCAGATCGCCGTTCTGTCGATCGAACCCGATCCCGTCAAGCACAACGTGCACATCACGGGCGAATCGAAAGACTTGCCCCTGGCACTCGCCTACGTGCAGCGCCTGCAGGCGAGCAGCCTGCTGCGTTACCCGATGCTCGACGGTCATGAGGTGAAGACCGACGACGCGCAACGGCCGGTGCGTTTCGCGATGAGCGCCGAATGGAGGGAAGCGCCGTGAGCCTCGAAGAGCGCCAGCCCGAGGCACCAGCCTCTGCCACGGCAAGAGCCGTGGTGGAGGCGCCGGCCGCGCCGGTGCTGGCCGGCGCGAGCGCGCCGCGCAGCCCCGTGGCGGCTCTCCCGCAGCGCATTTCGCCCCTGACCCGGGCGCAGGCGGCCGCGACGCAGCTCGGGCCGCAGCTGCAGTACCGGATCGCGCGCCTCGGTCCCGCCGGCCAGGTCGGGCTCGCCGGACTGGTCGCGGCGCTGGTGTTCGCCGCCAGCACGCTGCTGCCGGCACGTCTTGCGCTCGATGCGCTCAGTGCGAGCATCGTGCGGGCGCAGCACCCATCGACCGTGTTGAGCGCCGATCAGGCCGCGCCGCGGCTGGTCGAATCGCTCCCGACCCGCAACCAGATACCGGCGGTGATCGGGCTGATCTATGCCCAGGCGAAGGAGGCCGGCGTGCCGCTGGACACCGGACACTACGTCTTCAGTCCCCCGAAGGCGAGCACGCTCGCCCGCTATGACGTGGACTTTCCGGTCAAGGCCAGTTATCCGGACATCCGCAAGTTCATCAATCACACCCTGACCGCGGTGCCGGCGGCCGCGCTCGCCAAACTGCACGTCGAGCGCAAGACCGTGGGCGACCAGACCGTGAACGCCGATATCGGTTTTGTGATTTTCGTACGCAGCGAGTAACGACCTTGAACCTGAGCACGCGCGGCAAATGGCTGACCGGCATCGCGGCGTTGATCGCCGCGTACGTGGTATTCGGCACGAAGGAGTCGGACTCCGTGGAGCCCGCCAAGGCCGCTGCCCGGCCCGCAGCGAACACCACGCACGCCGTCACGAGCACGGTATCCGTGCCGGTGGCGCGCTCGCTGCTGGCGCTCGCGCACCGCGTGGTCGACCCGACGGCGGCCGGTGCGCTGTTCGCGACGCACTCCTGGTACGTGGCACCGCCGCCCCCGCCGCCGGTTGCGATGGTCTCGGAGCCGGTGGTGCCGCCGAAGCCGGTGGCGCCGCCGCTGCCCTTCACCTACATGGGCAGCTACGCCCCGAGCGGCGCCAAGCCCGTGTTTTTCCTGACCCAGGGCGACCGGGTCTATGACGTGCACATCGGCGATACGCTCGACAATACCTATACTGTGGACGCGTTCACCAACGGCGCTCTGGTCTTCACGTATAAGCCTCTTAACCAACAACAACAACTCACTACAGGAGGCGCTCCGTGAGGAATTCATGGCGCCGCATTGCGGGGCTGATTCTGATTCTGGCTCTGATGGGCGGGTGCGCGGCGGATCGCCTGCATCGTGACGGCCTGGTGGCCATCGAACGGGGCGAGTACGAGAGCGGCGTGGCACTGCTGAATCAGGCGGTGCAGAACGATCCGCACAACATGACCTTTCGGCTGGACCTGCAGGCCCGGCGTGATGCGGCGATCCTGCGGCTGATCGCGATGGCCGATACCGCGCGCGGCGCCCATCAGCTGGACGTCGCGGCGCAGGACTACAAGCGGGTCCTGGCTCTTGATCCCAATAACGACCGCGCCAAGCGCGGCCTCGCCGGCCTGGAAGGGGATGCGCGGCACGAGGAGATCGTCGCCCAGGCGCGCAAGGACTTCGAGCGCAAGGACTACGACGCGGCCGAAGCGAAATTGCGCGGCGTGTTGAGCGAGGACCAGGGCTATGGCCCGGCGCATGATCTGGCGACCGCGATCAACACCGCGCGCGGGCCGATCACGGTGGCGCCGCGCCTGAAGACCCGCGACAACCACAAGGTAACGCTGCAGCTGCGCGATGCGCCGACCAAGATGGTGTTCGAGGTGCTGTCCCGCGAGACCGGCATCAATTTCATCCTCGATAAGGACGTCAAGAGCGACACCAAGACCACCATCTTCGTGCAGGACGTACCGGTCGAGCAGGCGATCGACCTGGTGCTCGATCAGAACGCGCTGGCGCGCCAGATCCTCGCCGACAACATGGTGCTGATCTACCCGAACATCGCCGCCAAGCAGAAGGACTACGAGCAGCAGATCGTACGGACGTTCTATCTCACCAATGCCGTACCCAAGGACGCGGAAAGCATGCTGAAGACCGTGCTGGCCGCCAAGACCATGTTCGTGGACGAGCGCACCAACGTGCTGGTGATACGCGATACCCCGGACGTCGTGCGCATGGCGGAGAAGCTGGTCGCGTCGCTCGATGTGGCCGAGCCGGAAGTGATGCTGGAAGTGGAGGTGCTGGAGATCTCGCGCAGCCGCCTGCAGGATCTCGGTATCCAGTACCCCACGAGTGCGACCTTTACCCCGTCGCACATTGCCGCCGCCGCCACGAGCGGCGCCTCCGGACTGGTGCTCTCGGACCTGTCGCACCAGAACTCAAACACCATCGGCATCAGCTCCCTCGCCCTCACGGTGAACGCGATGAAGCAGGCGGGGCTGGTCAACACCCTGGCGAGCCCGCGGATCAGGGCGCGCAACAAGGAAAAAGCCAAGGTGCTGATCGGCAGCAAGGAGCCGGTCATTACCAACAGCGTGACGCCCACCGCCGCCGGCGCCCCGGTGGTGACGGGCAGCGTACAGTACCTCGACGTCGGTCTGACGCTCGAAGTACAGCCCACCATCTACCTGGACAGCGACGTCGCCATCAAGATCAGCCTGGAGGTGAGCTCGATCCTGAAGCAGGTCGCGACCGCCTCGGGAACCATCGCCTACGAGATCGGCACGCGCAATGCCAACACGCTCCTGCGCCTGAAGGACGGCGAAACCCAGATCCTGGCGGGCCTGATCCAGGAGTCGGATACCCGCACCGCGAACACCATTCCGGGTTTGGGCGACATCCCGATCCTCTCGCATCTCTTTGGCTCGCATCACACCGACCATGAGAAAGACGAGATCGTGCTGTCGATCACCCCGCGCATCATCCGCATGCAAGCGCGCCCCTCGAGCGATGCGACCGAGTTCTGGTACGGCACCGAGACCCGCACCCGCAGCGTCCCCTACGGCGCCGGCTCCGCCGCCGAGGGCTCGACGAGCCCACCCGCCGGCAGCGCCCCCGCGCCCTCCGGCAGCGCGCTGCCGCCGGAGGTGCCGCCACCGCCCGCGAGCGCCGCCCCGGCCGCACCCGCGGGGAGCAGCCCGGGCGAGACGGCGAGCGGCGCGGTCTCCAATTCGACCGCGCTCGCAGCCGCGGCCGCTCTCAAGGCCGCCGTCGCTTCGCCAGGACTACCGAGTACCTCGGTGCCGGCGACCGTGGCGTCCAACAACCCGCCCGCGGCCGCAGCGGCTTCCGGCGCTGCCTCATCCGCCGCGAGCTCGGCGCTGACGCTGGAGGGCCCGAGCGAGGCGACAGTGGGCGAGGAGTTCAAGGTGACGGTGCGTCTCGCCACCGATCAGTCGATCACGCATCTGCGCTCGCAGCTGCGCTTCGACTCGAGCGCGCTGCAGCTCGTCAGTGCCAGCCCCGGCGACATGGTGCCGGCGGCAGCGGGCAGCCCCAAGGTGGACACCCGCGGCAGCGGCGCGCAGCTGGACGTTACGACGACCTCCGACGAGCCGGTGCAGGGCAGCGGGAGCCTGATGGTGCTGCAGTTCAAGGCGCTCACCGCGCGACCGGCGACCAACATCATGGCCATGATGAATGTGCTGGGCGGCGCGGGTGCCGCGGTCGGCAACAGCTCCGCGCCGCCGCTGAAGATCGCGATCCAGGCCGCCTCGCAACACTGAAGCCCATGCGCGCGCGCGGCTTCACTCTCATTGAGCTCGTCATCACGCTGGCGATCGTGGGACTCATGGCCACCGCCGCGATGCCGCTCGCGCAACTGGTGGCCAAGCGCGAGAAGGAGTCCGAGCTGCGCGCGGCGCTGCGTGACATCCGCACCGCGCTCGATGCCTACAAGCTGGCGAGCGACACCGGCCACATCAACAAGGAGCTGGGCGCCTCCGGCTACCCGCCGGACCTGAAATCGCTGTACATGGGCGTCGAGGATGCGGCGAGCGAGAAGAAAGTGATGATGTACTTCCTGCGCCGCGTGCCGCGCGATCCGTTCTTTCCGGATGGCGCCGTGCCTGGGGAAGATACCTGGGGACTGCGCAGCTTTGCGAGTCCGCCTGATGATCCGCAGCCGGGCGAGGACGTCTACGACGTGTACTCCCTCAGCAAGGGCGAGGGACTGAACGGAGTGCATTACCATGACTGGTAGTGGGCGCACTGCGTTGCAACGCGGCTTCACGCTGATCGAGCTGCTGGTGGTGATGATGATCATCGGCACGTTGCTGTCGATCGCCGTGCCGCGCTACTTCCGAACCCTCGCGCACGCCCGGGAGACGGTGCTGCGCCAGGATCTGGCGATCCTGCGCGAGGCCATCGACAAGTACTACGCCGATCTCGGCCAGTATCCCGACACGCTCGCGGCGCTGGCGGACAAGCGCTACGTACGCTCCTTGCCCGTCGATCCCTATACCAAGGTCGCCGACAGCTGGACGCTGGTGCAATCGGATGATCCGGATCATCCCGGCATCAAGGACGTACACAGCGGCGCGTCCGAAACGGCGGCCAACGGCACCCCGTTCGCCTCCTGGTAGGCCGATGCGCGCGCGCGCCTCCCAGGCGGGATTCACGTACCTCGGCATCCTCGCCGCGGTGATCCTCATGGGCCTGCTGCTCACGGCGGCGGCGCGCGTCTGGACACTCAGCGAGCAGCGCGAGCGCGAGACTCAGTTGTTGTTCGTGGGCGATACCTTTCGCCTGGCCATCGCCGCGTACTACGCCCACGGCCACCGTTACCCCCAGACTCTCCAGGACCTGTTGCAGGACGATCGATCGCCCGTCCCGCTGCGCTACCTGCGGCGTCTCTACCTCGATCCCATGACCAACAGCGCAGACTGGAAGCTGGTGCCGGCCCCGGAAGGGGGCATCAAGGGGGTGTACAGCGGCTCAACGCTCATTCCGATCAAGCGCGCGAACTTCGCGCCTATCGATGCCTTCTTCGCCGACAGCGATTGTTATTGCGCCTGGCAGTTCGTGTACGAGCCGCGCTTCCGCCGCGGGGTCGCTCCCGCGACTGTGAAGCCACAATAGCCCGCCCGGGCATTGTCAAATCACCTGCTCTTACCGGCGGCTGGTCCAGGCCGCCAACCCTCTGACACGCCCGTTTTCGCCCAGCCGTTGTTGATTATGTCGGCCCTGGTACGGCTCTCGGGGCCGAATAGGGTTTATCGGTAGGGAGACTGGGTATTCAAATATACGAATTTTAGGAATGAGGGGTATTACGTACGGGCGCGCCAACCGGCATGTTAGGCGCCGTAAACAACAACCACGCGCTACAGGTCTAGCGTAGCGACGCCAACGGGCGAGGCATTGGGAGCCGTTCGAAGCGGAGTGCTGAGAAACGGCGCTGGATAAGAGTCGAACTTGTACCTGCATACAAACGAAAAGCGGGCGACACACGCCCTTCACAGTCACTCATGGGTGTTCACCGCGCTCCGTCTGATGGCGGAGTTGGTTGGAGGCGTTATGTTTAATACACGCGGTTGGATTGCGTTGGGGCTGCTGAGCGCGTTCGCACTGCCGGCGATGGCTCAGTCGTTTCGCGTTCAGTGTCCAACCAACACCGTCACCCACCCGAACCCGGCCAACAACAATTTGGAGCCGGCGTACAGCGGGCCCACATACCCCACACCAGCAACGGCATCCACTAACCCCACCGACTACACGACGGGTAAGACCGGTCCCGTGAACGGCGCCATCAAGTGCCAGCAGATCTCCGGCGGCGACGGTTACGCGACCATGGGCGATGGCACGCAGACCTACCTGTTTTCGTTCGGGCCGCTGTCCGGCATCACGGATATCGCGCTGGGCAAGCCCGGTACCGAACCTCCGAACGTCTTCAACGTCCCGTTCCCGGTCTCGACCAGCAACTACCTGGTGCCCGGTGACCCGGCCACGAGCGTCAACGCGGCGACGGTGCCGCTTAGCGGGGCCCAAGTAGCGACGCTCGCGGGTATCAACTACAACGGCGCGGTGGGACTGGCTCCCGACGTTGCCAACTCGGTCAACGTTCTCAACATCAGCGAGGCGGGGACCACCGTGACAGTGGTCGGCTACACGCCGCTGGATCTGAACCTGAAGCTGGGCGACCAAGTCGTCATTTCGGGAGGTACTGACCTGCCGGCCGGGTACACCAATGGAGGCCACCCCGTCACGGTGACGGCCATCAACGTCACCAACCCCTTCTTCCCGCCGAATTATGCCTTCAGTTACAGCGTCGCCCCGACCACCGGGCTCGCCGCTGTGAACGAATCGTCGAGCGTAACCGCATCCTTTCCGAAGTCGATTGACGGTCACGTGGATCCGCGCCAGATCATGGATGTGGGCGTGATGAACGGCAACATCCCGGCGCCGCTGATGGCGATCGACGAGGATGACGAGTTCTTCCTGACCTTGACTAACGTCGGCATGATCATGCGGCCGGACCTGTTCGAGCAGCACACGGTCCACTTCCACGGTTACCCGAACGCCTCGGCGTTCTATGACGGCGTGCCGGACGCTTCGGTCGCCATCAACATCGGCGCGAGCTTCACCTACTACTACCTGGCGCCCGATGCGGGCACCTACTTCTGGCACTGCCACATCACCCCGCCCGAGCACTTGCAGATGGGCATGGTCGGGCAACTGTACGTGCGGCCGCGCCAGAACCGGGTCACGGGCCCCTTGTATGCCGGCCTCCAGCAACAGCAGGGTGATCTGCGCACGGCCTGCAATTCGGCGACCGACATTCTCTGCAGCAATCCGCTGCCGGCGGTGAATACCGGTGCCAGTGGCACCGGCAGCAGCCAGTACGCCTACAACGACGGCGACGGCTCGACCTTCTACAACGTCGACTACCCGCTGCAGATCCACGGCTTCGACCCGAACTTCCACTTCGTCGGCATGACCTTCAACCCGGAGGGCTTTGCCGACATGAAGGACAAGTACTTCCTGCTCAACGGTCGCAGCTATCCCGACACGGTCACGCCCGGTCCTCTGCAGACGCAGTCGGCCGACGGCGTGAACCACTTCTCGCAGCCCCTGCCGGCGATCATCAACATCCCGGCAGGCCAGAGGGCGCTGTTGCGCATCTCTGACCTGGACGTGTCCGAATACCAGACGCTGGCTTCGCTCGGGATCCCGATGCAGGTGATCGGCTACAACGCCAAGCTGCTGCGCGACCAGGCGGGCAACAACCTGTACTACACGACCAACTCGATCACCCTCGGCGGCGGCGAATCGCTGGATGTGATCTTGGATACCTGTGCGGTGAGGCCGCCGACGGTGGTCGGCGGGACGACACTCGACTACACCACCTGCACGACGGCGATGCCGGCGGGCACCTACTACCTCTACACGCCCAATCTGGACCACCTATCGAACGACGCGGAGAACTTCGGCGGCCTGATGACTGAAGTCCACGTCAACTAGGGGAATGGCAATGAGCGCACTGATCATAAGAAAGGCGACCTCGATGAAGCGAGTGCTTCCCCTGGTGATGATGGCGGCAGCCCTGTTGCTGACGGCTGCGGCACACGCCGCCGCTCCCGGCATCACCGGCCCCACGTTCAACCTGACCGCACAGGCGGCGTCCATCAGCCAGCCCGACGGCCAGGCTGTGTATTCTTGGGGCTACGGTTGCAACGGCGCGCCAGGCGGCTTTTCACCGACGAGCATCACGACGACACCCACTTGCTCGACCATGCAGATTCCCGGCCCGACGCTGATCGTCACGGAAGGTCAGACAGTCACGGTGAACCTGATCAACCAACTGCCCACTTCCGCTGGCAACACCTCGATTCTGTTTCCGGGGTTTACCTTGACTTCGACGAGCGGCGGCGTGCAGGGCTTGCTGACCCAGGAGGCACCTCCGGGACAGACTGTAAGCTACACGTTCACGGCCTCCTCGCCCGGAACGCGCGCCTACTACAGCGGCACGCAGGGTGATCTGCAGGTGGAAATGGGCCTGTATGGGGCGATCATC
>WNFQ01002533.1_pt2 | contig 16171 bp, 19 predicted proteins | sample 5400171 | NCBI WGS metagenome assembly WNFQ01 (sample SAMN13153356, study PRJNA577476) | soil metagenome | isolation source: 20 cm soil under Madrone tree | place: USA:California | collected 2016-06-14 | reverse complement strand
CGCCCCTTGACTCTGACCACCCAATAGATCCTAACCGCGACAATTCAGACGCATTCAACGTCATGGAAAGACCGGCCACACCACCAGACCCATCCCAAGCACCACCCCTCCCTGAAGCAAGACGTAATTATCCTGCTGCCGGCACGCTTGTCGTCGTGCAGGGTGTCGTACATACCTCTGACGTTTCTCAGTCCACAAGTCCAGAGATCAGTGAGCCAACCCCGCGCCGAGCCTCCTCTGTTCCACCACCGGGAGACCGACCGTCGCCACGGAGGCTTTCAGGTCTCCTTCCCCGTCCCATGCGCTCGCGACGCTCTTCTTACGCCGCCCCCGATTCGCAATCGTCTGAAACGAGTGCAAGCACAGAGACCGAGAACCAGGAAGAGTCGAGCCCTACGAGGGAAACTCCACAGGACTCACCCACACAAGAGTCCCTCGTCCCTGCATCTCGTCCGTTATCACTCTCACCCACAAGTATTGATGTACTAGGCACCCTTCTCAGGTATAATAAACATCGCTCATTCTGTTTTGTTTTTTAGCTGACAGGGATCATCGAATTTTTCCTCAGTGTTGCCACCGCCGCTACCGCTGCCTCCCTCGTTTCCGGCTCTTCTGAACCTCTCTTGAACTCTGGTCTTGGTCTGCCAATCTCTCCAAGTACTCAAAGCCCCCAGCAGCCCTTGCCTCCCACCCCACCCCCACCACCGCCCCCACTCCCACCCCTTCCCCCATCCGACCAAGGCCAGAGCACCAATACAAGTCAAGGTCAAAACCAGGGTCAAAACCGTCCACTCTCCCCTACGCCCACTGCAGGCCTTGCTTCGCGCGATCGCATGCGCAACGTGTGGGCAGGACTACGTGATCGCTTCGGTTTCCGTCCTTCCCCTCCCGTAACTTCACCGTTGTCCCCATCCGCCGTATCTTCACTCCCTGAGCCTGAGCCTGCTCCAATTCCAAGTCCAGTGACCCCAGTTGACCCGCGCACTCAACTCCTCGCGGATATGGCGCGGGCCTTTCAGATGGGCTTGGAGCCTGAAGACGGATCCGGACCTGGATCTAGATCAGGGGCGCCATCTTCTCCTGCGATAGAAGTTAACCTTGGTGATGGCCAGCAACAGCAGCAGCAGACCCAACAGCAAGAGCGATCACCACCGCCCGAGGATAGCTTTGAGCGATTTTTGATGGACCTACAGGTTGACCTGAGACGGACGTTGGAAGACGGGCGGCCTGAAAATGAGTTGGAGCCAGAACAGGAGCAGGAGGAGCAGGAGGACCCCCCACCTAGTGTAGACGTCCAACCTCTAGTATATCCCCAGGAGGCACCCTTATCAACACAGTCCCTTGATTTCAGCGAAGATCTTCCGGCCCTCCCACCAGACGATGATGACCTTCTTCCCAATCATGACGACGCCCACAACACACCTGTCGTCGGAGACGACCGTCAGCCTGATGTTGAAGAGGAGCCTGTGACGACAGTTTCTCCGCCTGTTCCTCTCTCATCACTACCGCCATCTCAACTGAGTATGCCGCCACCGCCAACGCGGCGCACTGTTGCAGGTTCGGAGCGGAGGCCAGGTGGCGGTATCAACTGGTGGCCGGCACCACCAACTGTCCCCACCTCTACCTCTACATCTGACGCCCCTGCAGAATCGGCTGGTCCTCCGAGTGAGCCTGCATCACCACCTACTGTTGCGGATGCGCAGACGCAGGATGGGAACACGGTGGTGCCTGTCATTGTCGTCGGACTTCAGTCCGTGCATGGTTATGGACATGCACATAATCACAGACATACGGAGGGGCGCGATGAGCATCTGCTACAGCAACAGCAACAGCAGGCACAGGCACAGCAGCAGCCTCAGCAAGAGCAGGAGCAAGATGCGGGGCAGGACCACGACCATCTGGTACAGGACGATGCGCCTGGACAAGCGGCAGATACCCCGCGCGATCGGGAGCGTGAGCACCGATGGTCCACGCGTGCGGCGGAAGCTTTCCGTGGGCTACGGCCAGTGCATGGCCCAGGGCCGACGAGTCGCGAGGGCGCTGGTTCGAGCGGTAGTGACGGTGGAGACGCGCGCGGGGGCGATGACGGGCATGGTTCAACGACCTTCTTCATCTACGTTATCGGCGGTAAGTCATAAACCATTTTTCGTTGCTTTGTAATTATTGACCATGGGATTTTATAGGATACTACCCGCCAAATCACCAGCTCGTTATCGGCACGGACCCACTCGATTCATTCGAGGAGCTCGCGGAACTACTTGGGCAGGCTACTAAGCCACAAACAGCGTCAAAGGAGGATATTGATAATTCGGGTCTTGAGGTGATACGGACGAGCATGCTCCCTGAGTACGAGAAGATAGGGCGGGTTGCGCCGATGTGCGTAGATCGGGTACGTTCCTCTTTTGTCATTTTGGGGTTTGGGCGACTGATCGTCCTACCTACTAGTGCCTCATCTGTCTGGAAGATTATAACCAAGAGGAAGATCTGAGGCTGCTTTCTTGTCGGCATTTGTTCCACAAAGAATGCGTGGATCGGTGGCTCGAGACGGGTCGTAATAATTGTCCGGCATGTCGCACTCAGGTGCAATTTTTCTTTCTCTTTTTCACGAATCATTCTTTACTGAATTTTCTTTTTTCCTTCTGAAGGGTGTATCAACCACGCCACCATCGGGGCCGATCCCTGTCTCATCCTCGGCGTAGGGCGATAGCTTATACAGTGGTCATTGGCGGCTAATGGAGAGGAAGGAGCGCCTCATGTCTGGACATGGATACCCAACTTTTGTTTTGTGAAACGTCTATTGGGTGTCTTGTTCTCCCTTTTCTTTCTTCCGTTCTGTTTACGAGCGAAAGCGAACTCTTTCGGGTGTCCCTTTTGGTCTTTCCGAGTTCTCGTTCTTGACTTGTCGTGGACGACCTTTCCTTTCTGTGCGGCCCCGTCTCGCGCTTTGGTTTTTTCCAACCAACACAAAACCCAACTGCTTCCTTCGTCCCTGCTCTTGTTTCTCGCCGCAGATTTTCCCCATCTCTCTCTTGGTCTGCGGTGAACCCCCGATCCTTGTCCCGTCATCCAGTCCCGTCCTTTGTCCTGATTTGGCCCACTAGTACTTGCTGTTTACTGTTTGTTTCCCACACGACCGACTCGATTCGATATCGCAACTTGAACCCCTCGTTCCCTCTAACCCGTTCCCTACTACAACCCCCAAAAATAATGTTACTCTCTTCTCTTCCTTTTTTGTACTCAAGTGATGTGATCGACCAAAAAAACAGAAAATTGTTCTTTCTCTTTACATCACGACATCTTTGCGGCTCTTTTGTGTTATTGTTTTTTTTACTTCTAGTTTTTGGAGAATGCAAGCGAGTATATTTACAAGATCACGGTACGGTACATGGCGTCTAGAAAACGAAAAGTAAATAAAGAGAAGGTACACGCTTCAGTAGACGGGTTTTCGTTTAATTTGCCCTCGTGTGTGAAAACAGCAAGCCAGAAATTGAAAAATGATTCAACTGGCTCCTGAAACCGGTCGAGACCGGCCGGCCAGGGCCGGAGCCGCACCATCATTGGGATCTCGCCGCCTACGAATCTCTCTGTCAATGTAGACTCGAAGGGTCAACGTCCCCTCACAACTCACCACTTAGCACGTACGTACGTACACACCGGCGAAATCACCGTCGTTTTTTCTGGGGTCAATTTCATTCAGTGTTGTCCTTGTAATATCGCAGAGATATATCTTTATGAACATCATTTGCGTCAATAAATCTCCTTCGTCTTCTCTCTTTTTATTTTTTTTCGCTTCGTCTTTCTATTTTCTTTTGTGATGGTGATTTTTTTTTCCGACATCGTTGAGGGCCGCCGCAAGTCACCACCGTGACCGTGACGGCGGTCTTTCTCTGTCCGTCACCGAGTTCACCGAGTCTTTGTTCTTCTCTATCGTGACTTTTATCTGTCATATATAGTAGGCCACCCACTGGCCCCGGCCCCCACTGGGCACTGACATACAGCACCGACAGCCGACCAAACGACTCGGAAAATCTCCCATCCCATCCCATCCAACCCATACTATACGACTTTCCAGTTCCTAGTTCATTTGTCCGAGTCGCGGGTGTCCGTCCTCAGGGCCTTCTCAACTTGAAATATACGGACAAAGACGACAGTATGATGTATAGCGTCGGTGCAGTGGAATGATGATTGTGATCAATCACGATCATGATCAATGTTGGTTGGTGTAGCGATGTTTTGATCGTGACCTCTTCAATTACAAGGGTCCGTCCCAAGAATTGACTAAGTAGGGTCTCAATAATAGCCTCTGGTGGGCTCGACCAACTACGACCCTCGTGCACGCCTCAGAGTCTTAAATGAGGGATCGAGTATATCCCAGGACCATGATCTTCAACGAAAGCCTCGACAACTGTGCACGAATGGGAATCCTACAGCCAGGACTAAGGAAAAGGACATGGTATACAAACTTCGTCACACAACTGGCTGAAACATCGCAGCTAGTCAGATCAGCAAGACAGACACCAATACACCCTCGTCTTCTGATCTCTACAACAGATCCCACACACTGGCACGTCCAGTCATCCCAGTCATATCCCTTCATCAATTGGTGGTCGCATTGGTGAATGGAGTCCTGGCGAAACCGACACGCCTGTTGCCAGTGTCGAAAACAGAGTAATACCGCTCTAGGAATGCCATGCCGCAGATAAAGTCTACCCCGGGGTACATTTGTCCAATATCCTGCACGATCAAGTAAACCGCGTTCGGATCACCATTTATGGCGCTGTTGAGTTTGCGGGGCCATATCTGAGCGTTCGGGGTCAACTCGAATGTGCTGTTGCCGATTTCAAAGTAGAGCGGTCGGAGGTTCTCGTATTGTGCGTTGTTAATGCGGAGGAGGCGAGTACTATTGTCCAATAGCCCGCCTGTGGCAATGGCGTATTGCTTATATGCCGCTAACGTAGTAGGGTGTTAGGAGTCGACGTACACACATTCCGTAGGGGTCCAGAGCTACGAAGCAACTCACCTGTGGAGAGGTAGATTAGGGTTGTTCCCGTATCGACGTAGCCAGCCGTGGACTCGGCCAGGCTGAGAGAGGTACGTCTATCGGTACCACCGTACCGAATGGACGCATCAATACCCCAGTATACACCAGCAGCAGTATTATTCGTGATGGGACTGCACGAGCCAGGATAAACACGAACCAACCAAAAGGCTACGCCACTGCGCCCACTTACGAATAATCGATTTCTCCAATATATTTGGTAGGGTCGGTGGCGCCAAATGTCAGCTCGCCGTTTACGACAAATTCAGAGATCGTGGGCTCAAATGAGATCGCGACGAGATTCTGTTTGATCGTTCCTTGAGCAAAGAGGTTGTCTGTGACGGTCGGGACGATACTTGTATTATGAGGATAGAGGGTGCCAAATGTCAGGTCACTGGGGCCAATGCTACAGGGTATGTTGTTGTTGACGCAAATACAGAGACAGATAGAGGTCTGTGCTCACCCCAAGATACCGTCACTGGGGGATATACCGGAGAAGTTGGAGGCAGCTCCTATGGGCTGCTGTTGCACAGCAAGACCTGGTGCAAGCGTTACGGTGTCGTTTACCAGACGACCTGGGATAGGGATTAGATACAGCAAATAAATAGGACTCTTTTTAAATATAAAACTTACCTACGAAAGAAGCGGTGCCATATTTTACGCCCTGATCCACGAGTTTTGGTTTGAGCTGATCCAGCGATCCGGGTAGTATGACACAACACTTACCACGGCATCGGATGTATTCGCACTGGCGTTGGTCCTCACGTAGGGAGCGTTCGCTCCCACCCAGGTATTAGAGCTTCCAGTATCAACGATAAGAGAGTCTGAAAATGGGCATCACGTACATGCCAGGTTAAAAATCGACACAAGACCTACAGTAGGTAGGTGGAACACCGATGCCGACACTGGCAACGTAGTTTATACCGGTAGTGTTTATAGGAACTTCGTCGGCGGTATCACTTGAGGTCGAGGTACCAAGCCGGATGTTAGTACCTTTATTCTTATTCATGAGGTGCTTGAAGCGCCTCTTGTCTCTTTCGACGGGGTGGTATGTGCCGGCGGCATCGACGTGCCTAGAGATGGATAACGAAGGGAGAGGAGAGTCTCGAGTAAGGAATGGGTCTGCCACCACACGCGTGGCCAACACAACGAAAGGAGCGAGTGTGGTGACCAGGAGCATGATCACCATCAAAGGAAGGGAATGGGAAAGAAAGGTAGTAGTTTTGAACAGTTATTGAAGTAGAACATTAATATTGCTGCTCTTATAACCGTGCAACATTTGCGCAGAGAACTCGATCGAGTTGAGTCGTTCGATCGACACTATTTGTGGCGCCGGGCACCGCACCGAGTTACCCCATAATAATCGCCTCGAAAACGCGCTCCCATATCCGCAATTTTCGACGTGGTTACCTGCCACGATGGTTGACACGACCAATGAGACGCGAACGAAAGAGTTCGTAAATTTCCTGGGAAATGTCAAACTTGAATGACCTGGGGAAAATAAGGATGGCGGTAACAATCACCAAGCCGCAGGATCAAGCATTCAGCTGTTTGCTTGCTGGCTATAACTATTATACCTGTTACCATAGCGTCGCGTAAAATTCCCGATGATGACTATGATGACTTACGAAACATTTTTGTTGCAGTTTTTGGGCGACGCTGTCATTGTGGGTGCTAAAATTGAAGATGTAATGGTAACATCTCTGAGCTCAAATTCGAGAATCCTTTTGCAAAGCTGTGTGTCATTAGCTAGGGGAAGAAAACGCGATCGAGATGCAAGAGAAAAAGAGGCCAATCGTTACCTGGAGACCCGTATACGGTGGCTAGGTGACAGTTGTTACAAAGCAGTACTTGAAACTAATTTTGATTTGTCCTCACACCGATTAGATTAGATAAGATATATCAACTGTGAAAAGTTTGTCCGTGGATCATGGCGCCAGGCCTCTAGATGTTGGAAGTTGAGACCAGAGCGAGGGCAGTGGCGAAAGGGGTGATCCGTGGGGGGAAAAGACTGAATTTCTCTCGAGAGCAAAGACTACTATATTTTATGCCCTACATTGTGCACGTAAGGCCTGCAGCTCGGGCCGTGCGTGTGGCTGCAAAACTTCAAGCATTAAGTTAGAGTGTGACAGAAGGCACTGAGTACCTGGGAAAGGAAGTCAACGAATGTCCTTTGCTTGCAGAACATCTCAAGTACGACTCTGAATTACATGCGGCATGTGGATTCTCGCTTTAGGCAGCCATGACCCTACGTATCGAGAAATGGGACTTAGACTGAAAGCCTTGGAACATGTACACCTCAATGTGGTGATTCAGCTGCCCTACTATGTTCGTGTATCAATCTCCCCCACAACCAATTGAAGATACTAGCACTGCAATACGCATACGTATGCTCTTTGAGATCCGTTCACGGTTGCCCACCCATGCAGAGCGTTGCGTGAGACAATCGTCTCTACACACCGCATGGTCACCAAGCTAGTCGTGCCTGGGCTCCGGGGGTGATACACGTCCAGGCCATCTCGTCCTCACGACTAAGCATAAATCCATTCTCACTCGCGGCTAAAAACGTTTCTTCGAGAACCGTGACAGTGTCTTCCCCTTGTCCCGCGAGTGTCGATTCAGATTGCAATGCGGATAGGAAGGTGAGAGTGTTCTTCGCAGTAGCATGAGGTGGGGCTGTGGGAGCAGCGGCGTCCTTTGGACAATGAAATAGCTGATCAAAGAGGATGTGAATTTGTCTGGAAAGTACTAGCGGGCGTTGGCAGGACTGACCTGAACGGATGTACCCTCTCCGGGAGCTGTCTCAGTTTCGAGTGCCATCGTTCCGCGCGAGGGTCCTCCGGACATGATGCGATAGACTTGCCACAAGTCACCGTCCCGTAGCACGCCAAGATAGAACGCATCGTCCTTTTCCGCTTTTCCGACAAGCCCGTTCTCCGCAATAGCAGAGACGAGGAGTGCAGTGGGATTCCTGTTATCCAGCTCATTGACGAGATTGCCCTCTGACCTAGAGGCAAAAAATGATCGTATACAGAAGCCAAAGGTGGTTACCAAAGGCAGGGCCTGGACGTACCTTGTGACTTTAAGCGGTGTGGTGATCGCACGTAGGCCGGGGAACGCTGTTTTCAAGGCTGGACGTCGACCGGCGGAAAGTGCGATTCCGACAGCTCCGGAAGAGGTTACAGAGCCATTAAATATTAGCGTATAAGGTCTCCCCGTCACGAAAGGGGTGGAAGAGCCAAAAAGGCCTAGCTTATAAGACAGATCATTATTCCGGGAGGGTGAAAGGCGCGTAAATAGAGGGACCGACCTTGGTCGCCAGCGGAAAGGAGGAGAGCGAGTCATTGAGACCCTGCGGGGCGTTGTCTGTCAGAGTGATGACTGTATGCACGTCCTTTTTACTGGGATCGGTCAAACGATGAGGCACGACAGACGAGACGCAAACAACAAGAGGGAGCGAAGCTACCTGAGTCCCTCTAATGCTGGGGGCATAACGTTGCCCTGAGTGCGACGCGCCCATATCTTCTCCCATTCGACGTCCTCCGTCAGCTCGACTTGTCCACCCTGGATCCTCTCCTCCCTCTCGCCCGTTCTGCGCATCGCATGCCATCTCCCTACTTGCGCTTCCGGTCGGCCGGGTATATCGCTGAGGAAAGGTACAGAATGCTCTTTGCGGAAGAATGCCAGCGAGCACGAGATGGGGGCCGCCGGTGCACCGGGAGCGCCGAGATGGGTCGGCGCAGAGAGGCATCCGACGCTGCCGGAGGAGGAGAATGAGGAGAGGGCGGAGAGGAGAGGAGGGAGTGAGGGAGTTGGGGCATTCGTGGAGAGCGTGAAGAGGAGCGGGTGAGCGGCAAGTTCGGCGGGGAGACGGGATATATGCGCGAGGATCGAGGACGCGTTGCGCGCGAGAATGGTGGTTGAATACAGCATGTGATCGAGGGGTCTCGCAACAACTTAATGTCGTACGATCCCTGATCCTCTTTATAATTCACTTGCGGCGAAAGAGCGGGCAGTAGTTGGTGCCCCAATGTCCGGAAACGGCCCGACATGTTGTATTTCTAACATACTGTACATACACAGAGTATCACTTCCAGCATTCCATCCAAAAAATACGAAACGACATTCCCGTGCCAGTGCTATCGTAACCACCAAATCAAATCGGCCAGCCAATAGCTCATGATATACTGTACCCGAGTATATGATAGTTCATCGCTACTATGTGCGATGTCAATGAACAAACCACCAGAAAAAAGCAAATTATTTCGTGACGTGGATTTCAAGCATGCAGGTTAGAGTCATCACCACTACTCACACTGTAGTAGGTTCTAGGTAGAGACATGATCGCTTTGAGGTCAATTTCTCCGGCGCCTTCTAGATCTCCATCGTAGCCCGATCCGCGCATTTGACCGCGCTTCTGGCTGCCCGGCGAGTTAGCGAACGAGAAACATGGAGTTGGCTGTGGTATCAGATAGTTGTCCGTGTCGCGTGACACGTTCACGCTCACTTCCACCCGGTTGGGCGGAGGCACGAAGGGGGAAAGCCCGGCACCTGTGGCTCTGCGATTACTTATTGGGAGGCTGTTGCGATTGCTTCTCGGGAAGCCGCCCGAGGTGTGTGCGCTGCGAGGACTCGGAGATCAGGTACTGGGAGCGCGAACAAAAAAGTCGTACATATCAGTAGAAGACATAAAGTCTGACAGAGAGCGATACATCCGTGTTGCGGCAATTGACATCGTGAGTAGCGCGGGCATTAGAAACATCTGTTCCGCATAAAGGGTGTAAGAACTAGTATCTCCCCGCAATAGTGGAAATTAAAAGCATACAATATTCACGGCATCTGACATGAAACAAGTTCGATCAGTGCAAGCGCCCTTCATTGATAGATTGGGGGGAAAGACCTACCGCTCAGGTACAAACTAATAAACAACTACAACGTGAAGAAGCGATGAGTGCGAAGGAAACGCGGCACGAAGCCTGCCTGACCTACCACTGGCGTAAGCTCGGCGGCGGTGCCAATCAAGAGCCAAATGACGCCCTTAAGAACGGAACGTAGATTTGCGAATTAGAAACTCTATAGTCAGCAAGAGCAGCCACTGGCACCTCACCTGTTTTAAAAGCAAGCGTCCTAGTTCAAACTTGCCGCCACTGGCACGGCGCAGGCGGATCAAACCAACGAGCATGGTCGTAAGTAAGATGATGTCAGTAACGAGGATGCCGATCATGGTAAGTTTGTTGCTCTCGACATTCGAAACTATGCAGACGCTTTGCTCAGAATCCCATCTGGACCTAATCTGTGGTATATAAGCCAAGAGCGTCGAAGATATTAAAGATTAGTTATTCACCCGCACGATACCTGACAACAAGTTATGTTGATATGAGATTCCACGGGTGTGGGCAGATAGATAGTAGGGAATGAGACCTGCCTTGTAAGAGAAATGAAATGTTTACTACCCATACGCTGACGGCGAGTGCAACAACAATCCTATTCCGGCCCCAAATGGCGATGCTGGCAGGTTTCATGAGTAGTTGGAGGGCAGAAGCAAAAAAAACTCACAGACGAAATACAACTAATAGTGAAGAAAGGGCGAGGGCAAAATAGGCAAAGACCTAGAGAAAGACGACAAAATGCGGGGCTCTAATCGGCGACTGGGGTACGCAGGGGATGCTTACGAAATTTGAAGTAACCCAATCCTTTGAACCAATGAGAAATACGTAGACTGGAATACGGAGGTCGCACCCACCTGACAATTAATCGGAGTAGCGGCATCGAGACCGATCAAGTTGAGAATTGCGGCCAAAAGGGTGGCGACGCGCGTGAGAGAGTAAACCTATCGACGGGATAAACCAGTCCGAAGCTCCAGAGATAAAGAACTAAGGCCAAGAAAAGGCCCTCACATACCCATATTGTCCACCGGTATGGGCGATGTCCCCGGATAACACTCCACTCGTAGTCGAGGGTGGCGACGAATTCCCATCTAGGGTTCGAGTCACGTGAGCTGCCATGTGGGGGTTGGGCCACCGATATACGAGTACCCACATGTAGACACCGTCGACGGCGTGCCATAACTTTGAGAGCACCCCTTTAAAAAAACGGTGTGCCTCAGTAGAAGCCAAGAGATTGTCTGAAAGTGGTGTACTCACAGTAATCTTGGTGGAGCACAAGATCATGACCCATACTACAAGGACTGGCAGGGTACTGAAAAGAGGGAATGGCTCTTCGTGTGATGGTGCTCACTTAATATAACTTACCCGACGATGGTACACGCGCCTGAGTTTCTTAAATTCCGCAGGCCATATATCACATCTTCTCCGCAGGAGGCGAGGCTATGGCAGATTGACAGATCAGATTGTGATTACACCGCGCTAGCTCCACGTCCGGGTACCATAACAGTACAACACGAGGGTAGCCAGTTATGTCTGTCCCACACGGCAGATGCGGGGCCAGCAAAGCCCATGTGGCTGCGGTAAGGTTGTGGCACTGTAGCATGCAAGTTTTCCAACACTGACAGCCTCGTCATGCGGTTCAAAAGTTTCATAGTAGCGGGTTGAAGACACATGAAATTTCACTTGGCGTAGCTGTAGTGGGACCACCTTCAAGATGTTTGCGCACTGGCGCAGCGCTTCGGACACAATATATCAATCGTTCCCACGTTCATTGAATGGAAGTCCGCGTGCAGAATTTCCTTGTCAGTGCTGTTGACCATCCGTAGAGGCCTTCTCCAATGTCGAAAACGCCCCCATCAAAAGGTGGCTGCAGTAACCTTTCCGGACTACGGGCAAAGCCGAAAAGGAATACGCACTTTTATCGAGTGCAAGTATAGCAGAATCTTGGGAATTGACCATCCTGCTCTTGGCAGGTAACAAAAGGAGAGTGAGTGGGTTCGGAATTGGACATAGCGGTGTTTAGAAACCGTGATGTGAGTGCGTACATGTGGACAATCCAGGCATGGACAGAAGATCATATTCATATCATCATCGAATCAACGCTCATCAGGTGATTATCAACTCACAATATCACCGTGACGTCGAAGCATGCCAATTGTTGAGGGCATCACGCACACTAGATTGTACTCCAGGGCCCTCTAAGAGAGGACTGAATGTTCGGATTAGCGATACTTTGACAGATGAAATGAAGATAATGATGGCAACGACCAACGCCCACTGAAAGTCGAGTTCCAGAGGAGTAGGGCCGGAATTAACGATCAATCAATCATTCATGAATCGTGGGTCATCACCATGTCATCTAGGGCCCAGCTGAGCGCACGGTATTGTCGTTTATTAGGGCCTGGGTCTTTGGCGTAATTCCTTATGATATCCCCTCCTGAGCGTAAAAAAATTACACTAGTCCAATCAGACAAAATTCAGAGGCCCGAGTGTTACCAAATCTCTACCTGTCCAAGGGTGGAACACGTCAATAAGTGAGAGTGGCCTGGTGCCCACCTAGAACCGCCCTGCATGCTGTCGTCCAGACCAATTTATGTGCTCGAAAAGGTATCTTGCCAGTTCCCATTTCCTTTGGACGGCTCAAAAACTATGATGATGTTCTAAAGTCTGTCGTTCCGACCCAATAGCTTTGAAGGCTCGTCACTGTTGCTCTTCAAACTGAACAGCATCCAAGAGCAAAGCTAATAACTTGGCCTTGACCTGCGACCGTGAAATTTGTAGAACTCAGCTACGGGCTAGCCAATCAGATATTGTCAGTGTCATATAACTATATAACTCCGCAACCGGTACTTGTGCTCGTTGATGATGGATTCTGATTGAGAGCAATCTTGAGAACTTCAACCAAGGGGAAGAGTACTCAGTGCGAGTCCACTTTAGAGACGCTGAGACTAAAAGATACAGCATATTACTGTAATGCCGCTTTTTGTACAGCTGAGAGGAAAAGGAAAACGGGCCAGGCCACCGGCCCGGGGATGTGGTATTCTCAACTGAGTCAGTTGAGCGCTTGACTGTACATCCAAATAGTATCCAAATGCCTTCCACACCTCTTGCCTCTCTGCCCATCGGCCAACCACCCTCTTACCACGCCACTGATGGCTTTTACACTGCGCCTGCAGCAGGTGCGTAATTCTGCCGTGTTAAACACTATCTTCTCATCTAGCACCAATTAGTGGGCATCCAACTTGGACTCTACAAGACGCAACTGAGAGCGCAGCCAGTACGTCCCACATCCCCTTGTTACAGCCACAGAAAGGAACGAGCATGGATTTCGGTCGCAGCTACAACACCCTCAAAAGAGACCATGGACCTCATCAAATCTACTTTTGACGTACATGTGATACTGGCGAACTTGAAGGGACGGGCTTGGAGATCAGGCATTACGGGTTAAAAAGTGCGTATGGGCCCTCTCTAATGCCACCACAATCTAATTCTTGTACAGCATGCTCCCTGGGAATGAACAAATTCTGATCATTCTTCCCTGACCATGTACACAACTTCGCCTCTCAGTTCACACTGAATGTGAACAAGAACGAATTACAACGGAAAGAGCTGTCGGTCGACTCGATCAGGCATGTTCTGGATTGCAAAGCAAGGAGCCTCACCTGCTGACCTTTGGGCAGAGCATCGTCTTCTGCCAGCAACGACGTACAGTGGATCGTATCGCACAGCGTAGGGCCCGACTCGCCGAGAGCCACAAGGTCGCTCGCTACATGGCATGAAGGAAGGCAGCGAACATTATCGAAGGTTTCAGGGAGGACCGCGAGAACGTTTTGATTTCGAGATCGAGAACAGCGTAGTTTGAAGACTATTCAGACTGATGATATCTCCAATATCTCCACTGGCGTGATGTTGCGCTCACATTTAGTTTTCGTCACATAGAGCGCTATCTCAAATTGTACAAACCTGTGTCGGATTATGACGAACAACGCGCTGGTGAAGATCAAGGAGCCCCCATATTCAATTGAGTTCGAGACCCCAGTACTTGACTCTTTGGCGCGTGCTTTGCATGACAAGAAGACGGGTAATTACACCTTCAAGGAGAACCAACAAACCGAGACGAAGCCGAATCTCGCAAACGTCAAGGCGATCAAAGAAAGAAGCAATCAAGGTCTCTAGATCGACGACCGGAACTTCCCTTGATCATGGTGTATTTTTCTGTACTCCCTTGGGAGCTATCCACACCGGTCGGCCTTAGGAATGCATACCCTTCCATACGATAGTTTCTATCGCCGGCCGGTAGCTTTTCCTCCCACCGGGAGGTTTTTGATGCACCCGGACCGTGCACCTTTGCCTCCCCCGCGCGTCTCGTGTTCCCTTCTTTTTTCTTTCGCTTCATTATTGCTTCTTTAGATAGCGGGGAGGGGTGTAAGTAGACTACTTGCCGCATCCTTTCCCGCCCCCTTCTTCTAGTCTCGATCACACACTTTCTGCCTCATCACATGCATTCCTAGAGCATTAATTATACAGCATATAAGGTCGCTCTATTTCATGGAGCGACGGTAGATATCTCTTCCCCCCCCTTTTCCTCTCTACTTTGCGCCTACCAATTAGCTTACAGCAGCGAAGAATTACTGTAATATCTTCTGTGCCACCGTGAACCATACTTTCATCTCACGTGACTTCATCGATGCTGAGATTGTGCACTGCCCTGCCCAGCTATCTTTCCGGACGTTGTTTCAGCGAATCTGTGTTCAAGCCTTTGGTGTCTTGTCAAAAGGCACTGGTGCGGCAATGTAGGATATTAAAGCATTCCCAAATAAGGCTGGTGTTCCCGAGGTGATGTTACACGGAGGACAAAGGCTACAGAAGCGGTGAAGAGAATTTCTACGATCCGTCTGTCTTTGAGCCATTCTGATGTATGGTTTACATCTTGCTTATTGGAGGGCTTGCTCTGAATGCTGGTTTCCAAACTATCGCCATCGCTCAAGGTCAAGCTCCCACAACATCAGATACTACAGCACGGATTTAACATACTTGACTGACTGCTACTACTACTACTGCCTGATCTGACTCGCGGGATGCCGTGGATTGATGGTACCCCACGCTGTGTGGAATTTCTGCCGAGGTCAGTAATGCGACATAAATTAGATCCCTTTTGCATCCCTCTTCACTCCCTCGCACTGTCTGCAAATTCGTCCTTTCTGTCGAAAGACCACATTGTTTAGGATTACCACACACACATGAAACTGGAACCCTTTCAATTTATACACCTAAAACAGTCACATGCAAGACGCTTCCCTCTACACTGTGCGATTACCAAAGGCTAAATCGAAGTGCCAGTCAGATATTGCATACAAGCCATAAAAGGATATCATCAAACCTTTCTCTGCCCGCGCCATGCCTCCGGAGATAATCAGCCATGTCTCGATGTCCTCTTTGCAACAATATTTGATATGGTGTTTCACCGTCACCATTCACTGCATGTACGTCGGCGCCATGGTCAAGTAACAGTTTCGTGATATCGAGGTGATCACTGCTTGCTGAGAGGTGTATCGGAGCCTTATGGTTCACCGTCCTTGCGTTCACATTTGCGCCGTGATTGATAAGCATCTGCACGACTTGTAGATGACCGAATCGTGATGCAAAGTGCAGTGGCGTAAACCCCTTTGGACTAGGTAGATCCACCTCTGCGCCCCGCTCAATAAGTGAGCGTACATCTTCAACGCTTCCCTTGTACGCTGCCATGCGTAGCGCTGCTCTGTCAACCGGGGTCTGTTGATATGCATCACGGTTGTTAATATCTGCTCCTCATTCGAGCAACGACTTCACCTCGTCAATGTTCCCGTCTTCCGCTGCAGTGTGCAATGGAGCCATTTCCTTGTCCGTTTCATTTTCATCGGCCCCGTCCTTGGCTATGTCCAGTGTAGTCCACCGCATATTCCTTCGAATATTTGCGTCTGCTTTGTACTTTGAAATGAACTTTGCAACCTCGGCCTTGCCATTCTCCGAGGCCAATTCTGCCGCAGTTTTATTATCCTTGTTAACCATGTCGACAGCGGCACACCGCCCAAGCAGCAGCTTAACAACTTCAAAGTGTCCGCTATGCGATGCCGTGTGCAGCAGAGTCCAGCCCTTGCCGTCCACAGTATGCCGATTCGCTCCGTTGTCGATAAGAAAGCGGACGATAGCGACTTGCCCATTCTTGACTGTTTGATAAAGTGGTGTTTCTTTCTTGTTATTGAATACG
>WNFQ01002488.1_pt1 | contig 16172 bp, 15 predicted proteins | sample 5400171 | NCBI WGS metagenome assembly WNFQ01 (sample SAMN13153356, study PRJNA577476) | soil metagenome | isolation source: 20 cm soil under Madrone tree | place: USA:California | collected 2016-06-14 | reverse complement strand
CCACAAACATGATGACAGCCAACACCATCATTAGTAATCAGCAGCACCTTATCTCACGGGCGGCTCTCTTGAGGCAGCAGAGCTGGCTTTCGCCCGCGTTTCCTACGGGCGCGTATAGCTACTCTCACGGTATCGAATGGGCCGTTGAAGCCGGATACATTCATCATCGCAACAGCCTTGTTGATTGGCTCGAAGCAGATCTCTGTTACGGGTCAGGACGAAACGAAGCGATTTTCTTCATTGAGGCCTGGCGCTCGGCGACCGATGACGACTGCGAAAAGTTGCTTGAAATTGCGAAACTCGCAGCCGCCTTTCGAAGCACATCTGAATTTGCACTTGAAACATCGCAGCAGGCGATCGCCTGCCTCGCTACATTGCGCCGCGTGTGGCCCGATCCCCTCATAGAGAGTCTTTCAGAATTGCTTTCGGACGTCAGAATTGCACCAGTCTATTCGATCGTTCTCGGAGTTCGCGCAGCCAGACAAGACATTCCGGCGACTTTGGCCCTGCCCGCCTTTCTGCAAAGCTATCTCGCCAACTTGGTAACAGCCGGCGTTCGCTTGATCCCACTGGGGCAAACTGATGGGCAGCTTGGTATTGCCGAGCTTGAGCCAGCAGTGCTGGCCGTAGCTTCCCAAGCTGAACAGGCAACAATTCACGATCTGGGTTCGGCCGCGTTCATGGTCGATCTTGCTTCCGCATCTCATGAAACCCAATACACGAGGTTGTTTCGGTCAAGCCCATCCTTTGCGTGTCGGTATCGGCGGCCCCGTCGGGTCCGGCAAAACGGCGCTCGTTGAAGCGCTCTGCAAGCGCCTCCGCGACACTTACGACATTTACGTGATTACCAATGACATTTATACGAAAGAAGATCAGCTCATTCTCACGCGAGCGGAAGCACTGCCTGCGGAGCGCATTATGGGAGTCGAAACCGGAGGCTGTCCTCACACCGCAATTCGTGAAGATGCTTCAATGAACCTCTCCGCCATCGAAGAGATGAACAAGAAATTCCCGCATGCGGACTTGTGCTTTGTGGAGTCGGGCGGTGATAATCTCGCGGCCACGTTCAGCCCCGAACTGGCGGACCTGACGATCTACGTGATCGACGTTGCAGAAGGTGAAAAAATTCCTCGTAAGGGCGGTCCTGGGATTACGCGCTCCGATCTTCTCGTTATTAACAAGATCGACCTGGCTCCTTTTGTCGGGGCAAACCTTGGAGTAATGGAAGCGGACACGCTCAGAATGCGCGGGAAGCGGCCGTTTATTTTTTCGAATTTGAAGACTGGCGAAGGTGTCGAACCGATCGCAAACTTCATCATCGAAAAAGGTGGTTTAGCGAAGACCGCTGCATAGGCGAGTGACGACCCGAAGGATCAACAGTAGATAGGCCTAGCTGCTCGCCTCCTGTTGCGGTGTTGTGTCGAGAGTCAGGTACGTCATACCGCGGAGATCGAGGAACACGCGCTGCTGAGTATTAACGAGTCGGAGCAGTACATGCCCGCAAAGGGCACACCGCGCGACGAGTCCGGGACACTGCATATATAGATGCACCTCAGCAAAGCGGCTCTTTGAACCACAATTCGCACACTGTCCTTCAGCGCTTGTAATGTCCATCGCGAATATTCTGCTCAATTCACCTGCGGCTGCATTTCCGTCGAGGTAGTTCATGGGTGCACTTATTTCCGTTCTCCTATAGAGCCGAAGCGCTCTGTCCTGATGCTTTCACGACTGTGGCCAGCGGCGATCAGGAGGTCGGTCGCATTTTCGACGAATGATGTCGGGCCGCAAACGTAGCTGGTGGGGCCAAGGTTCGAGGGCCATCCACCGGTCGCGATTAGCGTTGCGTCAATGCGACCAGGCGGGCGCGACGAATCTTTCGGAGTAACTCGCGTGTACGCGTAGGTGACAATCACAGAATGGTCCTGATGTGATAACGCCCGTAGTTCATCCCGGTAGAAAACTGCTCCCGGCTCCCTGACGGAGTACAACAATCGAAATAGAGCGGAGCTGCCAGCCGAAGCACGCGAGCGAATCATGGCCATGAGGGGAACGATACCCGAGCCGCCTGCCATGAGCTGGATCGGCTCGGTTTGGTCTCGGCGCCACACGAACCAGCCACCAATCGGGCCTCGCAATTCCAGATCATCGCCGACCATGAGTTCCTTCGTCAGGTAGGGTGAAACTTCGCCGTTCGCCAGTCGCTCAACGGTGATTTCGATACGCCCGTCCGAACTCGGAGCCGAGGCAATTGAGTAGGATCGAACCGCCGAGTATCCGTCTGGTGCTGTCAGTCGCACGTCAACGTGCTGACCGGCGACATGGCCTGGCCAATCATGCACTGCAAGCGCAAGCGTCCGCGCGGTCGCTGTTTCGTCGTGCAGTCCTACAACCGTTGCGCCACGCCACGTCACTCTTCCGAGTACCGCTGTTCCTGCCATGGGTCACCATAGATGTGATAGCCGAGGTTCTCCCAAAAGCCCGGTTTGTCGTGCGGCGTCAGCGTCATGCCCTTCACCCATTTAGCGCTCTTCCACAAATAAAGATGCGGAACCAGAAGCCGCGCGGGGCCGCCGTGTTCGGACTCAAGATCGGCACCGTCGTATTTGAACGCGATCCAGGCCTGCTTGTTCATAACATCTTTCAGGGGGAGGTTCGTCGTATAGTCGCCATACGAACGGAACATCGCGTAGGGCAAATCTGTCTTTACGTCTGATAGCAGAGCATCGAGCGACACACCCTCCCAGGATGTACCGAGTTTCGACCATCGCGTTACACAGTGCAGATCAACCGTGATACTTTCGGTGGGCAACTCGCGGAAAGACTTCCAATCCCATCGCTTCAGTGAGGTATTGACCAGGCGGGAGTTTGGCGTCGGCTGTGCTGCGTCGGCCGGCAAAACCTCGCGAGATGATAGCCATAGAATCTCCTACTCAGCGACTGACGTAGTTTGATGCTGTGTTCCGAACCGTCGAACAAAACAGCAATCGAACTTCCAATCAATCTCGTCACTGAATGTAAGAACTGTCCACTTCCGGCATGCTCTCGAGACGAGTGCAGTCGAAATAGCGTCACGGCGTCTCTATCTCAACGAGCACACCAGGGGCTCACTGAGAGCGTCATTGTAATTCCTGAACGGCCCGTTTCCACGATGTTGAATCCACTGGCACAACAACGCAGGGTTGAAAACGCCTGCCGAGGCTTCAAGCGTTGGAACTGCAGTTGCAGATCAATGCTGACGTGATCCAAGTCGACAAGCTCAGAAAACTGAAGAGCGACGATGGCGTAAGCGGCCAAGCAAAGGAGTGCATGTGTGACCTTCCTCGTAGGAGCTTTGATTAAGATCGGCATTCTCAAGAGTGATCTCGATTACCACTTGCTTCGTGCATCGATGGTCATCATTTTTCTCTTCTTTGGCTATCAGAAATGGTTCGAATATGAGGCGCAGGCTCTGCTCCCCTACATCGGTCACGGTCCTCTCATCTTCTGGATGTACGCGGTCTTTGGCGTTCGGGGTGCAACCTATTTCCTTGGAGTTGCAGAGTGGCTGTTTGGGGCGCTTTTGCTCGCCGGATATTGGAACAAGAGATTGGGGATTCTCGGAGCTCTTGGCTCATGTTTCTCATTTATCGCGACCACGACGATTATTCCGTTCATGCCGGACGGTTGGGCCGCTTCCGCCGGCGGATTCCCGGCCATGACCGAGAAGGTTGCTTTCCTGATGAAGGATATAGTCCTTTTCGCTGTGTCTATCTATCTACTGCGGCAGGACGTGATAAGGGCTTCGCTGTTCAAGACGGCGGCATCCGACTCAAGCACTACAGTTCAGCAGAATACAAGTCCGACGGGAGTAGTCGCAGGCTGCTAGTGCTCCCATTCATCCGGTGGAATGAACGTCTGCGGGAGACTAGGTGGTTCTGTCTTGAATTCTCACGGCGCAGATGATGACGCCCGGTTCCAGACAGCCCGTTGTTAAGATGACCCCAATCGTGATCGAGCAATTCATTACACCGGTTATTCAGACGGACTCCGGCATGGCACAGGCGACACACGAGCGGAAGTCGCTGCAACTCTGGTTGATGCGCCACGGCGAAACCGAATGGGCCTTTCCGGACAGCATACTGGGAGAACGGATCTGCCATTAACCCCTGTCGGAGAACAACGGGCGAGAGACATTGTGAAGCTCTTGAGTGGCCAGTGCTTTGGCGTCGTGCTGACAAGCCCACTTCTTCGCGCCCGAGAGACTTGCCGCTTCGCAGGCTAAGGCGAGGACGCCGTCGTCGATCCCACCTGCAGGAGTGGGACTACGGAGAATATGAAGGAAGGACTACCGCTGAGATTCAAGAGCAACGAGCGAGCTGGTCCTTATGGAGCAACGCAGTGCCTGGCGGAGAGAGTATTCAACAGGTTGGCCAGATTACGCTTTGGACGCTGATTTGGATTTGTCAAAGTACCGGACAGTCTCGATCTGCTGCAAAAGATTCGCTATCAATTTCGACGCGGCACCACTGAGAGCTGACTGCGTGATGTCGCAAAATTAGCAGGCTATCGAGGCACCTAAATGATCGAACTCATTTTAGATTCGATGCAAGCCGAAGCAGCCGTGCCTGAGCAGTGTTCGGTGAAGATCTAAGAAAGCCCTGAGGTATATCCTTAAGTGTTGACTATACCACGAGAGAAAACTGGAGTTGAGGGAGCTCTGCAACACGAGTCCTCGACGGCTGCGGGCTACAACCAGCTCACAATCGATGAATATCTTCGTAAACGGTTAATGCCCGTTGAAGGGGCTATTCCGCATCTGCCTGGCATCGAGATGTACGGGAATTCCATTCCTGCGGGAACCGTCGGCGGAGACCTTTTCGAGTATATAAATTTTCAGCAGCGCTATGACATCGATGCTCGCATCCAGCGGGCTGTAAAACTGTCGAAGGAGTTTCTTGAACCATTACCAGCAGATGGGCCTGTGCGTAATTCGGTTGACGATCATGTCGAATGGCTAAAGTCCAGACCGAGATTTAGATCCGAACTGGAAACCGAATACAGAACGGCGCGGAGTTCGGAACAGGTGCGGGTGGCAGAGGACTTGGAAGAGCTTTACACGACCACGGGCGTGCTACTCGTGGATGCCCAGGGGCACGGCATCATTTCAGCCAAGATTGCGTCAACGGTTCACGACACGTTTCATGCATTGATGCTCGCCGAACTTGACCGGCGTGGAAAATCCACCCCGGAGCTATTCGAGAAGCTGAATCTGCGGTTGGCGCAATCGGTGACCGCACGCAATGCGCTTGGCAGAAGTGAAGACGAAAATGGTCGTGAGATCGCGACAATGCTTTATGGTGAAGTACGCCCTAACGGTCATTTTCGTTTTGTGAATTTTGGGCATCCGCCACCTCTGGTGTTCTCGGCCGAGTATCACAAGTTTATGGAAATTGATAAGAGCCGAATGGTGCAATTCTCGGCATTGGGCCTGCAGATTCCCGACGATCACCCGGACCATACTCGATACTTTTCGCTGCAATCTCGGCAGCGGGCAACATCCTCTGATGTGGCCGAGATTACACTGATGAGCCCCGGAGACATTCTTCTCCTTTACACTGATGGGGTATACGATGGCAGCGATGCCCAAGACCGTGGAAAACTTGAAGATGTAATGCGCGAACACTGCCTGTTGTCAGCAAAAGACATCTGCAATGCTTTGCTTGAATTCGCCGTGCGTAAGGACGACTATCTGCTCAGAGCTGGAGAAGAAGACCAGATTGATGACAAGACTGTATTTATCATTAAGAAAGACTAGAGCTCTCCAACCCCTTTATCCATTGGCCCTGATCTCGTCGCCATTGATCGTGCAGCTCATCACGGTTCTCTTACTCGAAGCCAAAGTAGAACCCAAACACCGCCAACGATAAGCAAAAGAGCCAATGTTGCGATTATCGTGGCTGTGTTGACTTCCTTGTCCCTCGCCTGCTCGTCAGGGTCGAGGTAGCGAATAGCCGACCAGATTTCTTCTCTATCAATCTTTTCATCTTCCATGGGACTCTTCTGAGAATGCTCGATCAATGTTCCACTTCCGATTTCAGCATGTTGGGGTTGTTACGGCGGCGGGTGCCGTTCAGATGGAAACCCAATATAAAAGACCTCACTTGATTCCGCTCCTCCGGTGTCAGCAACTGGTATTCTTTCCGAAGACCCTGTAGCAAATGGCTCGCTTGCTTCGGTTTGCAGACCATACCAAGATGGCTACCTGCGACAGTGATTCGTGATCTCGTCTTCCGGTTTGTCATTCAAGCTCCTTGACGCCTCTCTGACCTCGCGCTTGCCGCTAAACTTCCCGATCTGAACCAAGCATCGGTGATCGACAACACTAAAAAGAAGCTCCTAGCGCCATGCGGATCATTACGGACACGATGTTCTTCGAGTAGAAGAGTGCAATGACCGTCGCAAGAGCGGATTGCAGAATGCTTTGCGGGGTCCTGCGTTGCTTCACCGGGCTGTGCCCACCCGCCAATTCACTTTTCGCATGAGTCGCGTGAAACATTGTTGTAATTCGAGGCTTTTGCCTCGGAGGAGCGGCGTCCGATGCGAAGCTTTCCAGGTTCGCTATCGCTTCCTCGCGCGACGCGAAGCCGACCCCGAAGATGCTTGGCGCAGCGATGAGATCGCGCAGGCGATCCTCATCTTGATAGGCAATGATCAATCGTTCAGGCCTGTCCTTGATGCTGGATGCCTGTATGACCGCGTAGCGCACACCTGAGTAATGAACGTGGATTCCCATAACATCACCATCGGGTTTGGCTTCAACAAGCCCAGACACGCTAGCTGAAGCAAGTCGAATTCCAAATGTGATTTAGGTGAACACTCGGAGTTGGACCAAATGCCGGGGAGAAAGGATCTCATCACGTGCTTGATCGGTTCTCTCAATTGCCGCAGCGGCGTTGGGAACAGGCTTCGGGGCGTCACTTGTCTAAACTGCGACACTGTGCCGCGCGGCGATCTCAGCCAACAGCGCCACTCTCGACGCAGTGCAGTCGCTAACCTCAGTCCTGTAGTGCCATTTCGCGAGTCGAGGCCTTCGGTTTGTTTTGGTAACGCAAGTGCATAAGTCAAGGCGCTATGGGAGAACGAATTAGATTTCACGACTTCGGCGTTCGAGCGACTGATAGATCTCGCGACGATGCGATGTTCTCTGTTCACCGTCGGCTGAGTGTGTGCCTGGCTTGGCTCAAGCTCCTATCGGGGTTTGGTTTGCTCGTGATATTCGCCGCTCCGTTAGTCGCTCAAACAAATGCTGCCACGCCTGATGTGGGCAACGCGTTGTTTGAAATCCCATCACGCCAGTATTTGTTGGGAGACTGGGGAGGCCAGAGATCGAAACTTGCCGAAAAGGGCGTCAGCTTTGATTTCTTCTACATCGCCGACTTGGAAGCTAATCCGAGCGGCGGAATGCAACAGACCCAGGCTGGATGGCCACGAGTTCGTGGAACGATAGACATAAATTTTGACCGGCTCATCGAATGGCAAGGACTCAGCTTTCACGCCACCGGGCTCTGGCAATCAGGAGCCAACCTGGGAGCAAAGATCGGGACGCTGGCGAATCCCAGTGACTTAGTGAGCGCACACAGTACACGTCTGGATTCGTTCTGGCTGCAGCAACTTTTCTTCAACAACAGGTTGAGGATAAGAGCGGGGCAGTTGGCCGGCTTGGACTTTTACGGAAACCAGGAATACGGTGGCTCGTGGCTCATCGAACCAATGGGCTACGCATTCGGCAATCTCTTCAGCTCAATCTATGAGTCGTTCAATCCCGCCGGCACTCCTGGCGCAGAGATTCGCATCGCGCCCATACGAAATTTCTACGTTAAGAGCGCAGTCATAGCTGGAAACCGGAATCCGTATAAGCAGGACCCTACTGGCTTCCACTTCCAGATTCGCAATACTCCGGATTTTCTGTTCGAAGCTGGTTATCTAGTGAATCAAAGGGACGCTAACGCTTCGCGATCAGCGCAGTTAGGCAAGTCCTATCCCGGCGAGTATAAGTTCGGGGGCGTCTATAACGGCGGTAGATTTAGCGATCCTTCGGGCCGAAATAGTAGTGGAAACTACTTGTTCTACGGGATGGCGAGCCAAGCGTTATTCCGCTCGGAGGCTGGATCGAACCGCGGACTCGATGCAACCCTTGGGTTTGACTGGAGTCCCGACGATGTAAATCGCGAGAATTCCCAGTTCACGGCGGGTGCTCGCTTCAATGCTCCCTTCAGTCATCGCCCAAAGGACCGGATCGCGTGCGCTTTCGTCTACAGCAAGATCAGTGATCCGTTCCGCGATTTCGGAGTACTGCTGGGTGGGCCGAAGCTCGGCTCTGAAAAAGCATTCGAACTGAACTACTCCTTGCAGGTGACGCCTTACATCCTGCTGCAGCCGGTCTTTCAGTATTACGTCGATGTGGGCGCCAATTCCAATTTGCCGAACGCCCCGGTTTTGGGTTTCAGAACGAAAGTCACGTTTTGATCGGCTGGAGATCTATGAAGAGCAGGACCGAAGAAGTCGACAATATCGCCGGTCAGGAGTTTCAGTTGTGCGTCATTGGCGGCGGCGCAACAGGATCGGCCTGCGCCCTGGATGCGCAATTACGCGGAATCCCGACGGTTTTGCTGGAAGCAGCCGATTTTGCCGGGGGAACCTCCAGCGCAGCGACCAAGATCATTCACGGCGGAGTGCGTTATCTCGAACAAGCCATCAAGGAAGCCGATTTTCAGGAATACCACGTCCTTGTGCGAGCCTTGCACGAACGTGTCCGCATGATGGAAAATGCGCCGCACCTCACTCGCAGTCAGGAGTTTCTGGTACCAAGCTATCACTGGATCGATGTGGCTTACCTCGATATTGGGTTGAAGATATATGACTGGCTCGCGGGGCCGGGTCGCATTTCTCCTAGCAAGTTCCTATCACGAGAAGAAACCTTGGAGCGGATGCCACTGTTGAATGAAGAAGGCCTCGTTGGTTCGGTGGCATACGCCGATGGTCAATTCGATGACGCGCGATACAACATTGCGCTCGTAGACACTCTTACCAGGGTTGGCGGCTATGCTCTGAATTACGCAAGGGTCTCGGGTTTCTTGCGTGATTCGATAGGTAGGATTTCTGGTGTCACAGTTCAGGACCAACTAAACGGGAATGCATTCACTATAAAAACTCAGGCCACCGTGAATGCCACAGGACCGCTCTCGGACTCCGTTCGGCAACTGGCAACGCCTGGGTTGAAGAAACGAATGAGGCCTAGCAAGGGATCTCATATCCTCCTGCCTCTCGATTTGTTCCCAACCGACGATGCCTTGCTGATCCCGAAAACCGAAGATGGACGTGTTCTGTTTGCGGTTCCATGGGGAGGAAGATTGCTCGTCGGGACCACGGACGAAGAAGTCTCGCAGGATGCCGAACTGGTAGTCACATCCAATGATATTGATTATTTGCTCCGGCATCTCAACCAATATGTGGCCAGACCAATAACTCCAGACGACATCGTCAGTGGCTTTGCCGGCGCAAGGCCACTTGTCGGGTCAGACGGTTCCAACGACACCAAGAAACTGGCTCGCGACGATGTAATCGAGATTGATCCTGCCAGTGGACTGATCAGCATTATGGGCGGCAAGTGGACTACGCACCGCGCCATGGCAGAGGACACGATTCACGCTGTGCAGCAAGCTCTAGGACTGTCGCAGACGAAATCGAAGACGCGCAACCATATTCTCTACGGTGGGGACGGCTTCACCGATGACTACTGGAAGAGGCTCTGCCGCGACCATCCGATTTCTGAGGGAACCGCGCGTCATCTCGCAGCCAAGTTCGGAACTGCATCCCAAAAGGTTTTTGAACTGACAATCGATAACCCGGATCTACTGCAGACTATTCTTCCAGGAGGTCGAGCTATCAGGGCTGAAGTGGTGTACGCCGTTCGAAACGAAATGGCGGTCACGATTGAAGACGTGCTCGCGCGACGGCTTGGGATGCAGTTCTATTCATGGAGCGACTGTCTCGACGCGGCTCCAATTGTGGGATCGCTGATGCAGAAAGAACTGCAATGGGGGGACGCGTCAACGCGTGAGGCGATCACGACCTATATAGAGAAGATCTATCACTTGATAGAGACGGCAGGTTTGTCGCGCGAGCGACATGTAGCATCGCGAAGCGGACAGTCTGCCGCGGACTGAAAAGCAAAAAGGCGTATGGGCAAGTCCGTCGCACGTGACGAGAAGCTTTGGAGGAGGGAAGTTGGCAGACTACATTGGCGCAATTGATCAAGGTACGACGAGCACCCGGTTCATCGTTTTTGAGCGTTCCGGACTTACCCTGGCGGTCTCGCAGAAAGAACACGAACAAATCTATCCGAAGCCAGGATGGGTGGAACACAATGTCGAGGAGATCTGGCGGAACACACGCGCAGTTATCGCGGAGGCAATGGCGAAAGCGGGCCTGCGGCCACGGGACCTGGCCGCGATTGGAATCACTAACCAACGCGAGACCACCGTTGTATGGAACCGAAAGACCGGCAGGCCGGTGGCAAATGCGCTCGTGTGGCAGGACACGCGGGTCGCGGAGTATGTTCGAGAACTGGCAGAACCAAGCGGACAAGATCGATTCCGCAGCAAAACGGGGCTGCCGCTCACAACGTATTTCAGCGGTCTGAAAATTCGCTGGATTCTCGAGCATGTGGAAGGCGCGCGGGAAGCCGCCGAAGCAGGCGACCTCCTCTTTGGTAACATCGACACGTTTCTGGTCTGGCAACTCACCGGAGGCATGGATGGTGGTGCACACATCACGGACGTCACCAATGCCAGCCGAACCCAACTGATGGATCTCAGCACCCTATCGTGGGACACGGAAATTCTGGAGACGTTCGGAATTCCGCAGGCGATGTTGCCGACAATTCGCTCCAGCAGCGAAATGTATGGGACGGCGAAGGAACAAGCGATAGAAGACGTCGCAATCGCTGGAATACTCGGAGACCAACAGGCTGCACTGATGGGGCAGACCTGTTTTGAGCCCGGTGAAGCAAAAAACACCTACGGTACGGGATGCTTTCTGCTTATGAACACCGGCGCGAGAAAAATTGATTCCAAATCTGGGTTGCTGACCACTGTGGCCTACAAGCTAGGCGATCAGCCGACTCATTACGCGCTTGAAGGAAGCATTGCCATCACAGGTGCTCTGGTCCAATGGGTTCGGGACAACCTCGGCCTAATTGAGAAGAGTTCAGACATCGAATCGCTCGCCCGCACGGTAGAGGACAACGGCGGCCTATATTTCGTTCCAGCATTTTCCGGCCTCTACGCCCCTTACTGGAAAGACAATGCCCGCGGCGTAATTGCCGGGCTCACACGTTATGCGAACAAAGGGCACGTTGCCCGCGCCGTCCTGGAAGCAACTGCGTTTCAAACGCGGGACGTGCTTGAAGCAATGGAAAAGGATTCCGGTATCAAACTGGACGTGCTCCGAGCAGACGGTGGGATGGTTGCCGACGATCTGCTAATGCAATTTCAAGCGGACATTCTCGACAAGCCGGTCATTCGCCCAATAACCAAGGATTCGACGACGGCGCTAGGTGCGGCCTATGCCGCTGGTTTGGCGGTCGGCTACTTCAAGGATCTAGGAGATCTCCGGGCAAACTGGTCCGTCGACCACACCTGGAAGCCGAATCTGACAAATGGAAAACGCGAGCAGATGTACAAACTTTGGAAGCGAGCGGTGGGCAAATCTTTCGACTGGATTGACTAAAGAGAGCAAAGTTTCACCTGGAAGGAGGCTGGAAATGTTGGGGAAGTGTTTCGGAGAGTTCATGGGTACGCTCATTCTGGTATTGCTTGGCGATGGCGTAGTCGCAAATGTCTTACTCAAACGTTCGAAAGCAGAAGGCGCGGGCTGGATGGTCATCGCAAGCGGTTGGGCGTTCGCCGTTATGGCGGGGGTGTTCACGGCAATAGCCTGCGGCAGCGGCGATGCACATCTGAATCCAGCCGTGACCATGGGCTTCGCCGTATCGAGCGGTCACTTTGACAAGTTCGCGCCATATCTCATTGCGCAGATAGCAGGCGCCTTCACGGGAGCTATTCTCGTCTGGCTTCACTTCCTGCCGCATTGGGAGCAGACTCCCGATCAAGGCCTGAAACTCGCCTGCTTCTGCACCGCGCCTGCGATCCGCAGATTTGGGGCGAACCTGATCAGCGAGATCCTCGGAACGCTGGTCTTGGTTTTGGTGGTCGGTGCGATTTTCTCGAAAGCAGTCGCCGATTCGGGACCGGCTTCGGGTTTGGGGCCATACCTTGTCGCAGCACTCGTCTGGGGTATCGGACTATCGCTTGGGGGCACCACCGGCTATGCGATCAATCCCGCTCGGGACTTCGGACCTCGACTGGCGCACGCTGTGTTGCCCGTGGCGGGCAAGGGGCCTTCCGACTGGGGCTACGCCATTGTGCCGATCCTGGGCCCGCTCATCGGAGGAGGACTGGGTGGGCTCCTTCTACGAGCCGTCGCCAGATAGCCGGGTCGATACAAGAAGGAGTATGTGCTCGATCCACAGAATTGTCGACAATGCCCGAAGAGGTCAGTCTGGGAATCCAGCTTTAATGTGCGGTCGACAGCCATCGCGTGCCGCCTCAATCTGTATCACTGCGAGGGAGCGAACTAACCCTGCAGGGCCTGCGCTGCGGTCGGCAAAGTGAAACGACCGCAAGTGTGAAGAACTAAAAGGAGAATCGCATGGCATACATCACTGTCGGCAAGGAAAACTCAAGCAACATCGACCTCTACTATGAAGACCATGGCATAGGAAACCCAGTAATCCTAATCCACGGATACCCACTCAACGGAGCTTCCTGGGAGAAGCAAGTTCCAGTACTCCTGGATGCCGGCCAGCGTGTCATCACTTATGACCGCAGAGGTTTCGGTAAGTCCAGCCAGCCGACGGCGGGCTATAACTACGACACGTTCGCCGAGGATCTGCGCAAGCTGATCACGCATCTGAAATTGAACAAATTTGCGTTGGTCGGCTTCTCGATGGGTGGTGGCGAAGTCGCGCGGTATATCGGGAAGTACGGATCCAAAGGTGTAACCCGGACCGTCATCATTGGTGGGGTTCCGCCTTTCCTCCTCAAGACCACGGACAACCCCGAAGGTGTAGATGGGAGCGTCTTTGAAGGCATTAAGAGGGCTGTTGCTACGGATCGTTACACGTTTTTCAGCGAGTTTTTCAAGAATTTCTACAATACCGATGTCCTCCTTGGGAAACGCATTAGCGAGCAGGCGGTCCAAGCGAGCTGGAACGTCGCAGCAAGCGCCTCAGCGACTGCCACTCTCGCTTGCGTTCCGACCTGGCATGAAGACTTCCGCAAGGATGTCGCGTGTATAGACGTCCCAACGTTGGTAATTCATGGGGACGCAGATCGGATTGTGCCGATTGCGGCATCGGGACAGCGAACAGCGAAGCTGGTCAAGGGAGCTCGTTTGATAAAAATAAAGGATGGGCCGCACGCCGTAGGCTGGACGCACGCAGAAGAAGTAAATTCTGAGCTAGTTAGCTTCTTGGCCAAGGAGTAGCCCCTGCATCGACATCGGTTTCGCAGAAGGAAGGAGTCGCGTAAGGAACAGGTCCGCAGATTGGTTGGGCTCCTTCTACGAGCGGTAGCCCGATAGCCACGTCATTAATGAGGATGTTATGGCCAGCTCGTTCAGGCGTCCACCTTGAGCATTCCTCTTAGCCGCACCGTACAGTTGGAGAAGTTGCCGAAGCCGTGTTTTTCTTGGCATCAGACGACAGCAGTTATGTTAACGGCATCGACCGGTTTCGCGGACGGCGGTATCGCACAGATTTGATAACGGACACTGACCGAGCTGTTAAATTTCCAAGCCGGGCCTGAGCAGGGTACAACCAGTGCGCCCGAAAATCTCCTGTTATCGGGAGAGGTCATGCGGCCACTGCAACTGCACCGGGAAGCGTAAAGTTAAACGTTGCCCCCCGTCCGGAGTTCGGGGTGGCCCAGATGCGGCCACCGTGCGACGTGATAATGGAACGGGTAATTGCCAACCCTAGACCTGTACCTTGAGCCTTTGTGGTGAAGAATGGATCAAAAATCTTGTCGATATTGTCAGCGCACAGTCCCAGGCCAGTGTCGGCGACCGAGATCAGCAGTTGACTATCCCCGGCCAACTGCGCCTTAATGCTGAGTTCGCCGCTAATGTCCCGCATCGCCTCAATACCATTGAGCATGAGATTCATCAATGCCTGCTGCAACTGCAACCGATCTGCCTTAACTTTGGGGAGCCCTTTGGTGAGATCGGTACGGATGGCAACGGAATGGCGATTCGCTTCATTGTGCAGCAGAATTACCATCTCTTCAATGACTTCGTTTATGTCAACTATGTCCAGTTGTGAAGAACCCTTTTGGTAGAGCAAGCGGACGCGGTCGATGATATCGGCTGCACGTCTGGCGTCTCTCACCACTTCCCGTGCCGCTTCTCGTGCCTCGGGCAGATCCGGTTGATCGCGGTCGAGTAATCGCAGACACGCGTCCGCGTTGGTTACCGCCGCCCCAATTGGCTGCTTGATTTCGTGCGCCAGGGACGCGGTCAGTTCCCCCAAGGTGCTGACTCGGTTTAGGTGTGCGAGGTGCGCTAGTTCTTCCCGTAATCTCTCTCGCTCTTTCTCTGCTCGCCTGCTCTCCGTCACGTCCATCGAAACGCCTACAAATTGCAGTAATTCTCCCGAGGGACTCAAAACAGGTCGGCCCACGGAATGAATGAATCTCAATGACCCGTCAGGAGGAAGAATTCGAAACTCTACGTCATAATCCGACTTTTCGGCGATTGCTCGGTCGATCGTCGCTTGCCACCGGGCAGAGTCGTCGGGATGGACATTTTCCAACTGTTGTTCCCAAGTAGGCATACCATCCTTCGGATCGAAACCAAATATCCGATACCACTCCTGTGATATGTATAGCGCATTCCTAGCAGGTGCCTCCCAAGCCCAGCTCCCCACATGTGCCAGTCTCTGCGCTTGTGTCAAGTAGCTCTCGCTGCGGCACAATGCCTCGTAAAGATGTGTGTTTTCCAGCGAGATTGCAGCCTGCGAGGCAAGCAGTCTCAGCACTGCAGTCCGAGTCGGAGTGAAGACGTGCGGAGTCAGGTTATTTTCCAGGTACAGCATACCGATGAGCTTGGCCTGATTAATTAACGGCAGGCAGAAAATGGAACGCGCGTGACGTTGGCGAATGTACGTATCTGCAGAAAATGGATTGTTCAGTGCGGCATCGTCCAGGATCACACTTTCCCGAGTGCGTAACACATAGCGGATAATCGATTCCGGCAGCGCGCCCGGGGGCGCTTCTTTCCGGTGCACAGTCACATTGTGGCCGCTGATTTTGGCTTCTGCGACTGTCTGCAGCTCATTATCTCGGCTAAGAATCAACAAACCTCGCTCAGCCCCCGCATGCTCAATCGCCGTACGCATGAGCGTGTCGATCAGCCGCTCCAGAACCATCTCCGCCGACACGGCCTGCGAGACTTTGATTACGGTCGCTAGATCCAGGTGTTCGCCCGGCGCCACGATCGTGCTCGACGTGCCGCGAGTTGGTTCCTCTTTCCTGAGTTGGGGATAGAGCTCGTCGAGTTGTCTTACTTTGCCGTCAGCCCCCCAACGGAGATAGCAATACCGGGCTTCCCGCAAATACGCGTCCGCAATCTTGCCGAAGTCTCGTGCCGCGTAGAAGCGGGCAGCAACCTCGTAGGCAATCGCCTCATTGTGGATGAATCCGTTGGCGCGCGCCGAGCGGATGGCCTTTTCGTAAAGGCCTTCGGCGTCGACCACGCGGCCTTCTATTCGTGCGATTTCGGCAGCCGACAGAGCGACACGGTTTTCAAAATTTTCCGGGCAATGCTCCGCCCATATTTCGAGCTGTTTGTGGTGAGCTGTTAAACCCTCGAGATGCTCCTGCCTGTCACCGGTAGTAGCGGAATCCCATGCAGCCGCATGCGAAAGCGCACCATAGAATCGGAATGTTGCTTGTGTAAGCAGTGTTGGTTCAGCCCAAAGCAGTTGTTGCGCTTTCAATGAGGCGTCGACGGCGGATTCATAATCATCTGCGAAGAACCGTGCTTGCGCCTTAAGACTCCAGTATGCAAATCCA
>WNFQ01008370.1_pt1 | contig 16176 bp, 11 predicted proteins | sample 5400171 | NCBI WGS metagenome assembly WNFQ01 (sample SAMN13153356, study PRJNA577476) | soil metagenome | isolation source: 20 cm soil under Madrone tree | place: USA:California | collected 2016-06-14 | reverse complement strand
GAGGAGGACCCCATCGACTCCCATGACACGTTCGTGAGACGAGGCTTGTTGCTGCGGCCCAAGCCCTGCCCGGTACGGAAACTTCCCACCTGCTGGCGGTCTGCGTGCTGCGCAGGGCAGAAGGCGCCGTCTCACCGGTTGCAGTGCGCTGTCTTTCATCGGCTCAGGCCTTCGCCGCCGTCTTGACGCACGCGTACTGCTTCACACTCCAGGACAGAGAACGCAAGCGCCGGATCCGTCACTATCTGGACCTCGTAGCGGGAGTCCAGGTCTTCGACGTGTGCTTCCAATCCGGTTTGGGAAATGTGCCCGCGGTTCTGGATGCAGTCGAGCAGTTGCTGATCGCGAGGCCTTCCGAAAAGTCCTCGTGGTTACACGCCATGACCGGAGCTCGAGAGGGAACGCTACCACGATAAATCGGCTCGAGCGCTCACCGCATCGTACGCGCGATAGCTTAGCGCGTGCGGCCTATGTGCTTCGCGCCCACCTCCTCGAGCGGATTGGGCGCCAGCTCGAAGCGGAAGGCCTAGAGGCGCTCCTCGTCAAGGGCGCGGCCTTGGCGGTAACGGTCTACCCCCGACCATGGGACAGGCAGATGCGGGACATCGACCTTCTGGTCAGCCTCGAGCGCCGCGACCGGATCATCCGGGTGCTGGAGGCGATGGGATTCCGCGTCCTTCAACCTGCGGAGCGCCCGCTGACCCGGAAGGCGCTGGGTGAAGTTGTTCTCCAGACATCCTGCGGCGGAGTTCCCATGTTGCTGGAGGTCCACACCCAGCTCGACAAGGTCGTGTCGCGACCGATCGACTACGGCGGAATCTTTGCGCGGGCCCATCCGGCGCCGGGGTGTCCGGGCTTCCTGGTACCCAGCCCGGAAGATCACACACTGCTCGTGGTGCTGCACGCTGCTAATACCGAGTTCGGCCACGCGCCGGCGCCACGCGACCTCGCGCTGCTGCTGTGCTCTGGGCTCGACCATGCTGCGTTGATCGAGCGGGTGAGCCGCTGGCGCCTCAGGACAGCCATGTTCGTCGCCCTCAGCGCATTAAGATCCGCGGCGGTCGTGAATGTTCCCGCCGACTTGCTGAAGGCATGTGATCCAGGCCGCCTCCGCCTATCCGTCGTTGGGCGGTTCTACCGGCTGGGACGGTTCCCCGTCGCGAACGGTACCATGCGCCTCGGCTGGCCGTGGATCGTCAGGCAGACTCCGCTCCGGGACGATCTGGCCCGATGGTGTCTAGGCCTCGCTCGCTATGCGGCGCTGCGGATAGCCGAGCGACTGTTTCTGCTCGGTCGCGGTTGAGGGGGTGCACGGGAGACGCCAATGAGACTGAATCTCGGGACCCACGTACCGGTGACGCGCGCAACGCCCAACGAGCGCCGACACAACCAGGCCCGACGGCCGCGCCCCGGGCGGGTGGCCATCGCCGCGATTCTCGTCTTCGGTGCGCTCGTGGGCCTGTTGCTCTGGGGCGTATCTGGCCTTGGCCGATGGCTCGTCGTGGCCGATCCGCTCGAGCGGGCAAATGCTGCCGTCGTGCTGAACGGCGGCCTGCCGTTCCGAGCCATCGAGGCGGCGGCAATCTACCGCAGTGGGTGGGTGCGGGAGGTGTGGGTCACGCGAGCCTCGAATCCTGCAGAGGAGGCGGTCCTCGCCCGGCTGAGGCTCGACGTGGATTTCCGAGATGAAGGATCGAGCCGCCTAATCCTGGAGCGCCTGGGCGTATTGCCGGGCGACATTCGCACGCTGGCGCCGGGCGCTCGTAATACGGCCGAAGAGCTCCAAATCGTGGCTCGAGAGCTGACCCGAACGGCGGCAGACCGCATCATCCTCGTTACGTCGAAGCCCCATAGCCGACGAGTGCGGGCCACCTGGCACGCCGTGGTGGGCGGCATTCCCCGAGCCGTCGTGAGGTATGCCGAGTCCGATCCATTCGACGGCAACCGGTGGTGGGAGCAAACGAGCGATGCTCTCGCCGTCTCCAGGGAAGTCTTCGGCCTGATGAACGTCTGGGCGGGCTTTCCGGTTCGCCCGAACCACAAGAACGTCCCCACTGCCGATGCTCGATAGTCGGCCCATGCCTCGTCCGAGCGGGTTGAGCGCTGCTGTCCGGCTCTTACGGCTTATTCCGCCAGGCACCCACGGCAAGAGCCGCCTGGCCCGCTTGCTGCTGAGAGGTCAGCGCGCTTCTGCCGACGTCGACATCGTGGACCGCTTCGGACTGCGCTTTTCGGTGCCATCCCTGGCGGAATCGATCGCGTTCCACCTTTGGATCGACGGCGTCTACGAGCCGGAGGTCCTTCGGTTCATCCTCCATTATCTCCAGCCGGGCGGGGTATTAGTGGACGTCGGGGCCAGCATCGGCTCATTAACCATTCCGGTAGCGCACACCCTAGCTCCGGCCGGTCGTGTCGTTGCCATCGAAGCGTCCGGCCGCATCTTCGGCTATCTCCGGCGTAACGTGGCGACCAACGCATTGGGGAATGTTCACTGCATCAATTGCGCGGCAACCGATGGCGAAGGTGGCGTGGAATTCTACGAGGCGCCGGTGGACCACTTCGGCATGGGATCGATGGGTGCCCAATTCCACGCGACCCCATCGATGGTGCGGGGCGAAACGCTGGACCACATGCTCGCCGAGGCGGGCGTCGCCCGCGTAGATCTGCTCAAGATCGACGTGGAAGGATTCGAGGTCGGGGTGCTGAGTGGCGCCAAGCAACTGCTCCTCGGGGAGCATCCCCCGCTCGTGCTGTTCGAATTCATCGACTGGGCGGAGGCACGGCTGCCGTGCGGGAAGCCTGGTGACGCCCAACGGTTGTTACTGGACTGGGGATTCAAGATCTGGCGCTTGGCCGACTTCAGCCGCGGACGGAGGGAACTGTCGGATGTGGTCACCGCCGGCGGCGAAATGCTCGTGGCGACGCGTTGTCAGACCCCCGCACTTTCTGGCCTTCGGCGCTCGAGTGTCGATCGGTAAGTGTGGAGGTCATCGAGTTGCTAAGTTGGGCATTATGACGCCTGATGGTACCCAAACGGTATCAGCGAGCATTGCACGGCCACCCGGTCAAATCGAAACGGACGCAGTCGAGGCACACGCTGCTTCTCTTATCAGGGTCGATACGAGAATCCCACCCCTAGATGGCCTCCGGGGTATGGCGAGTTTGATGGTAGTCGGCTATCACTTCGGGCCCCATATTGTGCGCGACGCGGGGTCGGACTTCGTCTTCTTGCGTAGCCTGCCACCACTTTGGTTTCACGGGGTCGATCTCTTTTTCGTGCTTTCAGGTTTTCTGATCTCCGGCATTCTGGTCAGTGTTCGCGGCTCTTCTCAATACTTCAGCACGTTTTATATTCGGCGTGCATTTCGAATCTTTCCGGCCTACTATGCGGTGTTCTTCTCTTATGCTCTCGTCGTAATTCTCCTGGGCGCGCGGACTGGCTCCCTCGGGCGGCTGTTCGAGAATCCGCTTCCGCTATGGAGTTACGGCTTCTACGTCCAGAATGTCGCCATGGCGACGGCAAGTACATTCGGCCCTATCTGGATGGCCGGATCGTGGTCGCTGGCTGTCGAAGAACAGTTCTATGTGACACTTCCGGCGCTTATCCGACGAGTCGGCGATCGGGGACTTTTCTGCCTCGCCGGATTTTCTCTGATCGGTGCACCCGTGCTTCGCGCGCTGATTCAGAAGTTCAGATTCGTCCCTGAGTTGTCAAATGTTGTCCTGCTTCCCACCAGGGTCGATTCGCTTGCAGTGGGAGTGCTCGTGATGATCCTCTTGCGTCACCGAACGCAGTGGCTGGAAGAGAACAAACAGGGTGTGATCTTGAGCGTGCTCGCATTGTTTCTTGGATGGACTGTGTATCCATACGTGCCAAATCCTCAACACGTTCGTCTGGCTTTCATCGAACCGACTGTCACCGCGGTAACGTTCGGCTCGATATTAGTGGGTGTGCTGATTTCACCTCGAGGCTTTTGCGGAAAATTCCTCTCGACATCAGGGATGCGGCTTTTCGGGAATATGGCGTACAGTACGTACCTTCTTCACCCCATCGCGCTCTGCGCCGTCTTTCAAATATGGGCGGGCCGTGACCCATCTTTGAACGATCCACTCGACCTCGCACTGGTCGGGGTCGCCGGCATAGTGACAGCGGCGCTCTCGTGGCTGTCGTGGTCGCACTTTGAAAGGCCATTGGTCAGGGTGGGACATACGTTCCGATACTGAACCATCATGGATGAGGGATTCACCGTGTGCATCTTCGACGTACCTTGACCTCGCGCGCAGCGGCCTGCGGATAGTTGTTCGCGAAACGTGAGACGACTCGGACTTCTCGCCGTCTCGATAGTGCTGCTTTTACGCGCTGGGATTCGCCCGTCCACAGAGCCAGAGTCTCGAGGCGAGACCTTCTCGGTCAAGGAACGCTTCGGCGTCTCGCATCCCAACCAGATTATCGATTTCGATCTGACACAGACGATCGACCCAACGTCGACGTCACTCGCAGACGCCCGCGGCGTCGAGGTGCCGTACCAGGTACTCGACGGGGGTCGAAAGCTCGCGGTCCAGACGGACCTGCCGGCGGGAGCAGAAAAAACGTGGACGGTTGTGCACGGGCGTACGCCCGAGGGCCAGTCGGTCGACGCGGTTCACCTACAACGGGCGGAGCGCTATTACGAGATCACCAATGCCCTCATCGGCGTGCGAATCGTGCGGCCAGGACGCAACTGGAAAGCCACGCCCGCTCCGATCCAGGGTGTCCGCATGCGCGACGGGACGTGGACGGCTCGCGGGCCCAACACGCTGGAGGTCAAGGCCAACCGCACACACGGAGTGAATGTTCGGTTCCTCGAGGAAGGGCCGCTGAAAGTTGTCGTCCAAGTGTCCTATTCGTTCGATCGACCCGAATACATCTACGGCCAGCAGAAAGTTGCTCCCGCCGGTCCTGGGTTTTACAGATCGACGATCACCGTCGAGGCAGGCCAGCCGTCGATCCTTTTCGAGGAAGACACGGACATGGACCTGTCGTATTCGATTGACGTGTACGACGCCGTGCATCCCACCCACGCCCGCTATCGCGGCCATCACGCGCGCGCCAGGGAATACGGTTACGAACCCGACGGCCGAACATATCGCGCGTCGCATACGCGTCCGGGCTTGGACGCCCAGGTCGATCTTCGCTACGGGCGCCCCATGTCTGCGCAGTACGTGTCCAGTGACAGCGGCTGGTGCTGGATGGCGGTGTGGGACCCGTGGGTGTTCGATAGCGGCTGGTACTGGCAGATGTTCGATGGCCGGGCCCCCGCGAGCGCGAATCTACTCGGGATCTTCGCCGGTCGTGCTTCACGCGCGCTAGGCGCCGCCTTCAGCGGGGTCGGGATCTACACGAGGCCAGGAAACGACGGGAGAGACCGCCAGGCTGGTGTAATGATCCAAAGCTATCGGCGCAGCGCCGACGCGCGAGTCTTTCCCCGCACACGTTTTCAGTGGGGGATATTTCTCGGCACGAAGGCTGACCTCGGTTCTCCGGACCAGGTGCAAAACGTGAATCGCCAGATGAACCTGCATGCAGGCATCAGCCTCGCCAAGGTGCATCGCTATCAGCTCCAGTTCCCCGATCCTCTGCGCGGGTACGGTGGCCTGTACATGGACCGGCAGGCGGTAGAGCGCATGAGCGCTCGTCTGCGCGCGGATCATAGCTACTATCGTCAGCTTTACGATGGCGAGCCAACGAGCCGTCCGCTCCTCGACATGTGGGCTGATGTCTCTGGCGAGAAGACGCACCACGCCGCGCAGACGATCACCGGCCTCGCGCACGATCTGCTCGCTGCCCACGTAAACGGTGAGGGCATCTTGGAGATGATGCGGAAAGGCCTGTGGATCGACCAGGTCCTCGGCTCGGGGGCCCTCACACCCGACGAGCAGACACGGGTCAAAGCGGCGGCGGTGCTCTTCGCCAACGTGCTGTGGGATGACGACGTCGTGCCGCTCTTCGAGGGCCACGGGCTGAACCTCGGCACGGCCAACATGCCGGTGCAGCAACAGGCCTATCGAGATTTCTATGCGCTGTTGCTGGCCGAGCATCCGACCATGCGCGACCGGGCCGCGCAGGTCGCGACGCGCGTGCGGAACACCGTGGGGACGATCGTCAACGAGCACGGCGCCGAGATGGGCGGGACACATTACATCGCTGCGTCGTTCGTGCCGACGTTGAACACGCTGCTCCAGGTCAAGCAGAGGGGCGGAGCCGATCCGTTCGCGATGGAGCCGCGGCTGGCGAAGTTCGCCGAGTTCTACCTCAACCTCTTGACGCCGCCGGAACCGCGCGTCGGCGGCAAGCGAGCGTTGATCTCGCTCGGCGATAGCTCGACGGAGCCGTCGGAGATGTTCGGGACGCTGGGCACGGGCTTTCGTGACGCGGACCCGCACCTGAGCGCGCGGTTGATGGGCGCCTGGCAGGCAGCCGGGAAACCGCAGTCGGGCTTCTTCGGCACCACGCTGCTGACCATCGATGACACTCTGCCCGTTGGAGATCCGCAGCTCGGCGACGCCACTTTCCCCGGCTACTACTCGGTGTTGCGTCACGGCTGGGGCACGCCGGACGAGACGGCAGTGTGGATCGTCAACGGCGATTTCTACACGGATCATCGTCACGAGGACCACGGCTCGGTGGTCATCTACGCGCTCGGCGCGCCGCTGTCGATCGATTGGGGCAGCCTCTATACCCCGCATGTGCCGGGCGGGTACATGCACAGCGGGGTGGTCATGGACGACACCCTCGACCAGCCATGGGACCGGGATGCGCCGGCGCTGGGGGCCGGCCACGGCTGGGGCCGGTCGACCCAGGAGGCGTTCGTGAGCTTTCCCGACGGCGCCTACGTGCGGTCGCGGTTCGCTCGGGGCACCACCGTGTGGACGCGCGCAATCACTTCGATCCGGACCGATGCGAGCTATCCGATCCTCGTCGTCCGCGATACGTTCAGGGGCGCGGGCGCGGCGGCGCCGAAGGTGATGACGCTCAACCTCATGGCGACGGGCGAGGTCCTTACGCCGGCGGGCAAAGTCAATCCGCCGTTGCGCACGCACGCGGCGGCGGAGCACACGGCGAGCGATCCGGCCCATCAACGCTACGGCGTCGACTGGGACGTATACATCGTGAGCGCCCAGTCCCAGCAGGCGCTGATCGGCAACTGGGCGGTGACACCGTGGGGCGCACACATCACCGACAAGGAAGAGCGGCAGCACATCCTGCGCGTGCACGGCGCCGGCCCGTTCACTACCGTAGTGCTTCCCTGGCGCAGAGGCGAGGAGCCCGCCGGGTTGACGGTGACGCGGGACGGCGCCGCAATCCTCGTGAAGACCTCGACCATGGCAACGCGGATCGAACCGGACGGATATTCCTCCACCACCACGCGAGGGACCGTGACGAGGAGATTTTATGTTCCTGTGCGCGGCATTCCGGGCGTTCCTACAGCGAATTAAGTAGCCGGGGTGTTAACGTCAGTGTCACGATTGCTCGACCGAAGGGTTACGGTCTGCGGTTTTCTACGGCTCGTATGTGGAGGGAGAGGCGATGAAGTTAATGGCATGACTATCGAGGAAGCGCTCCCGGCCGTGGAACTGCGGTGGGCTCTCCACCTGCCATGGAAGGGATGCGATCCGGTAACGCTCGAGCGAGAAGAGCTCGAACAGTTCGTGTCGTCCATTGCCTCGCCAACTCTCGAAGATCACGTGCGGGCGTATTTCTCGCAGCGTGCGCCTTGAGCCGGCAAGTACCTGGTATTCGCTTCCTTCCGTATCGATTTTCAGGAGGACGCGCCGGGATCGCATGTCCGAGAGATAGTCGTCAAGCCGCTTCTGCGTCACGCGCTGTGAGCTGAGCTGGTAGCTCGCCTCAAGGCTCTTCCTCGCTGCAGTATCGGTTGACCCCAGCCACGTCCTTCCTTCAGGAAACCAAAGCTCCGTGTCGCGGCTGATGTCTCCGAGAGCGACCTCTTCTAGACGAGCGGTCACACCGTTGAGCCGGCACGCCGACAGAAAGTACTCGCGACAGCGGTGATTCGGCTCGAACGAGATGACGTCGACGCCGTGAACCAGGAAGAGGAGAGAGTGAAGGCCATAATTGGCACCGACGTCGATGAAGAGGTCTGGTGGAACCGTTGAAGCGAGCAGCGAGGCGTAGGTTTCCTTGATCTCAACTTCATGGCCCAGGATCGATAGCGCCGCATCCCAGTCGAGCCACATCTGATCCGGCCTCAGAGAGAGGCGAATCGGCCGACCTCGGAACGTCACAGTCCAGAGACCTCGCTGGACGCTTCTCGGCTCGCCCCGAAAGATCTCACGAAAAATCTCGTGACAAAAGCGCTTCTGCGGAAAGGCCAATCGGTCGTACACGACGTTCAAGAATCGCCTGGAGGTGGAGCGCGCAGCCGCGACTCGAGTCAGACGCTGAAAGACTCTTTTGGCTGGCGGCCGCAAGAGAAGCCGGGGAGCACGCCGGACTAGCTGGACGACGCGGAGAACGGCACTACCCCATGGCGCCGGAGGCTTAGAGGGATGTTGGGCGGACCCATCGCGCTGTGAGGCGCCGGGGGCCCGCATCTGCCGCTGCCACAATTGGGTACGCGGCTCATCGCATCGAAAACGCTGTGGCCAAACGGCGGGAGAGTGGTGTCGCCGCTTTTACCGTCGCGGCGCGGGTTCACCTGGTTCAGGACCACGCCGAGCACGCGTCCCTTCACCGACTCGATCTGCTCGACCGCCCGCCGCACCACCTCGGACGGCACGGTGCCGACCTTGACCACGAGGATCACTCCCTCCGAGTGTGACGAGAGGGCGATGCCGTCGGAGACAGGGATGACGGGCGGGCTGTCGAGGATGACGAGGTCGAATGAGGACGAGCCCGTTTCGATGAGGTTGCGCATCCGGGCGGAACCGGCGAGCTCGGCCGGGTTGGGGGGCAGAGGCCCGCTCGTCACCACCTGCAGGGTCGGGATGAGCGTTGGTTGCGCTACCTCGGCGAGGGTGAAGTCCTCCAAGAGAGCGGTGGTGAGCCCGCGGGTGTTCTCGAGACCGAAGGCGCGGTGGACGCCCGGGCGCCGCAGGTCGGCGTCGACCAGGCAAATCCGCGAGCCCGCCTGGGCGGCGACCACCGCGAAGTTGGCCGCCGTCGTCGTCTTGCCCTCGCCGGCGCTGGCCGAGGTGACCAGGATGCTGCGGCACGGGTGATCGAGGTGGGCAAACTGGATCGACGTCCTGAGCGCGCGATAGGCTTCCGCCGCGGGCGACTTGGGATCATTCTGCGCGATCAGCGACGGTCGGAGGGGCCTGTGCCCACGGGACCACAGCCAGAAGCGCTTGCCGTTGTTGAAGCGGGTGCGGTGATCGACGCCGTTGCCCTGCACGTTGCCGTCATCGGTGGATTCGTCGGCCATCAGCGCTTGCTTTCGAACGCCGGCACGATGGCGATGACCGGCAGTCCGAGCCGTCGCTCCACGTCCATCGCGGTTCGCACGGTGTTCTTGTCGAAGTACTCCAGGGTGAATGCCGCTGCCATGGCGGCGACGAGGCCCATGACGATGCTGACCGTCAGGCTCCGGGCCTTGTTGGGCTTCACGGGGGCCGTGGGAACCGCGGCCTGCTCGACAACCTGCAGGTTGTTGGCCTGGATGGCGCTCGTGATGCCCGTCTCCTTGAGGCGCTTGAGCACCTCGGCGTAGAGCACCTGGTTCGTCTCGTTCTCGCGCTGGAGGCTGAGATACTCGGCCTCCTGCGCGTTCATGTCCAGACCCTCTCGCCTGAGCCGCGTCACCTTGTCGAGGAGCGTGTCTTCACGGGCCTTGGCCACCTTGTACTCGGTCTGGACGGCCCCGACCATCGTCTGCAGCTCGGCATCGAGCCGAGCGGTGGTCTGCTGGATTTGCGCGTCGATCTTGATCAGCTCGGGGTGGCGTGGCTTGTAGATCTTCACCAGCTTGGACTTCTGTCCCTCGAGATCCGCCAGCTCTGCCTTGAGCTTCTGGATGAGAGGGCTGTCGGCCACCGTGAAGATGGTCAGGGCGCCGGACTTGTTCGCAGCGAGCTGGTTCAGCTCGCCCAGCTTCGACTCCAGGGCGAGGCGCTGCGCCTGCGCGTCCAGGTACGCCTTGTTGAGGTCCATGACCTTCTGGGCGGCGATCTGACGCTGCTCCTGGACGCCGACCATCCCGGCCTTCACGCGGAAGTTCTGGAGCGCGGCGGCCGACTCGTGGACCTTGACGGCCAGCGTCTTCATCTGGTCGTTGAGCCAGCTCTGTGCCTCACGCGCTCCGATCACCTTCATCTCGAGGTTGTTCCGCACGTAGCTGTCGGCGAGTGCATTCGCTACTTCGGCGGCGAGCGAAGGGTCCGGATTCTCGAACTGGATGGACACGAGATGAGTGTTGCGCTTGGGCTCCACGATGATCGAGCCGAGCAAGGCGCGGTGAGGAGTGGCCGACGTCGCGAGGTCCGGCATCCGCGTCTTGAGGTTCAGCGTCTTGATGGCGCGCTCCACCACCGGCCGCGTCTTGATCATCTCGTACTGGGTGTTGTAATACTCCCAGGTCGGGGCGATCGACATGACGTCCTGGATGTTGTTGAGGACCTTCGGGGCTTCGGGCTCGATCAGGACCAGCGCCGAGGCGCGGTAGATGGGGACCACATTCAGGGTCCAGATCGCGATGGTGACGACGGTCACGATGAAGATTCCGGTCATGAGCCACCAATGCTTCCGGAGGATCTTCAGGTAGTCGCGGAATTGTGCCGGCGGTGCGTCTTCGCGCCTGGCCGCCGCCGGGCCGCCGTTCTGCGCCATCGCCATCGCCGATCAGCCTCCCGAGTCGGGTCTGGGCCGAGGCGCGGGATTGAAGAAGTATTCTTTGACCGCCACCATGACCTGCGGATTGACGAGATAGTCCTTCTCGAGGGCCTCGGTGAGATGGGCGGCGAGCGTTTTCGTCGTGAGACCGCTCGCTTTCACTCGCCCCACGAGCGGAAACGGCACGAAGCCGTCGTCATCGACGGGATACTCCTTGGACAGATCGTCGTGACCCCAGATGGTGATCTTGAGAATGTCGCCGGCGCGAATGGTGTATTGATACTCGCCCTGAGCCTGCACTGCGCACGCCCAGAGGAGGTGCGTCAGACACACAGCGATGAGAAGGCCGCCCACGAAGGTCCGGGTCATGCGCCTACTTCACTCGTCACAATCACATCCTTGCCGGCGCGCGGTTCGGCGGGCGGAATGATAGGGGATCATAGACGCGGATGTCAAGGAACATTCGATGGTGGGGGCGGTCATCAAAATAACAATTTCCCTCTGTGGCAGGGCCGGTTACATCGGAATCTTCCAGCGGCTGGGCCGCCGACCAGCGCGGCAAATACTTGGGGGTGAACAATGGCGATGATCGCGCCGGGCGGCGATGACCTCAGCCCGCGCGGGCATCGCGCGGCGGTTTTCGATCGCATCAGTCTCGGCGCCTTGTATGCCTTGCTCATGTGGGCGCCGCTCGCGTTTGGAGCTCACAAGGGGTGGCCGCTTGCGATCACCGAGCTCCTCGCACTTCTCGCTTTCAGTACATGGGTTCTGGGGATGCTCGTGCGCGAGCGGATCGAGTGGCGGCGCACATCGCTTGACCTCCCGCTGGCGCTCCTGGTCACATTCGTGCTCCTCCAGCTCGTGCTGTCCAACCGTGCTCTGGTCTCTTGGGCGCTGGGCCCGCCGGCGATCAGCGGCGTGGGACGGGTGGATCTGCCCACGCCGCTGTTCACGCTCGGCACCGTTTCGCCCGCGCAGACGACCAGATCGCTGTTCCTGCTGCTCACCTATGCTGCCGTCTACATCCTCATCGTCAATTTGATCCGTCGCCGCCGCCAGCTCGACCGTCTTCTGCGCCTACTCCTGGTCCTCGGCGCCGTCCTCGCGCTTGGTGGGCTGCTCGGGTACATGGCGGGCGACCCGTGGTTCGTCTGGTGGCAGCCGCGTCCGGCGGCCACTCGGGTGGTCGCCACCTTCGTGAACCCGGATCACTTTGGGGCTTGGCTCGCGATGCTCGTCTGCCTCGGGCTCGGTTATATCGCTGCCAGACGCAGGCGCACGCGCGTGCGATTCTCGCCGTTGGACCTTCTGGAGCGCGAAGCGCGAGAAGAGGTCGTGCGCCGCTACCTCCCCGCGGTGGGCGTCGTCCTCACCGTCCTGGCACTGGTGTTCACGTTGAGCCGCGGCGCCGTGCTCAGCCTCCTTCTCGCCCTCGGGATTCTGCTCTTCGTTTTCGGACGGGTCGGACTCGCCCGCTGGAGTCTCGTAGCCATTGGCGCGCTCATGCTGACGACACTCGGATATGCGGCCTGGATCGGACTCGAGCCACTCGTGGCGCGCGTTACGGGCGGGGAGTACATCAACCGACTGGCTCAGTGGACCGCCACCATCCCGATGCTCCCGGCGTTTCCAGCCTTCGGTGTGGGCTTGGGTGCGTACAAGGACATCTTCTTCCGATACCAGCCAGCCGCCCTCGGTCCGGGCAAGATCTATTTCCCGTACGCGCATAATGACCTGCTGCAGCTCGTCGTCGAGCTCGGCCTGGTCGGGAGCGCCATCGTGCTCTTCGCGATGTGGCGGGCCACGCGTGACCTCATGCTCGCGCACTTGGTGGGCGGGGCTGCCTGCCCGGCCAGTGGAGTGCGAGGCGAGCCAGCGCGGCCCCGTCACCCTTACCGGATCGGTATCGCCTCGGGCGCGGTGGCGGCGGCGCTGGCGCTGCTGTTTCAGAGCACCTTCGACTTTTCCGCGCGGATTCCCGCGGTGGGCATCTTGGGCGCCGCATGTGTGGCGATTGCCACCGTGAGTCTCCATACACGGTTCGGCCCGAGCGGCGAGACGCCGCTCGTTCCCGTCCGTGCGTTCGCCGTCAGGTCTCGGTCCGCCGCCGCGTTGATCGTGGTCGTCGGCGTCGGCGCGCTCGCGCTCTTGGTGTCTCTCGTTCGACCGGCGCTCGTCGAGCAGAGGCTGAGCGTGGTGCCGACGAGAGACGAGATCAAGCTCGAGCCCGGCAAGCTCGCGATGGCGTTGGCGCGAGCCGATGCCGCGCTCGCGATCAACCCATCCGATCCGGTCGCGCTCGACATTCGTGGCAACCTTCACTTCGATGCGGCCATGGCGGCGTGGCACCGTGGCCTCGCATCCAGCGGGGCCGCGCTGGCGCCGCCCGATCAGGCCCGCGAAGCCGTGAGGCATCTCGAGCTGGCCATCCGAGACTTGGAGGTGGCGCTCTCGCTGATTCCGACCGAGCCTTCGTTGCACGAGCGGTTGGCCTGGGCGTATGGCTCGCTCGCGGCTATCGACGCCAGCAGAGAGGCTCATGGTTTGTCGCAGGCGGTCGCTCATCTGCAGCGAGCCATCGCTCTCGCCCCCGAGGACCCGTTCATGTATCACTCCCTGGCGGCTCTCACCACCGTGAAGCCGCAGTCCCTGATGGAGGTCGGGCTCGCAGCGGCCCGCGGCGCCACCGGGCGCGATCCCGACCTCGTCCGTGTCATCGTCGATCGCTTCCAGCCGCTTGGTCTCACCGACAGTCAGTGGGCGGCAATCGTTCCCGACAATAGCCTCGAGCGACTTCAGCTTGCGACCGTCCTCGAAGCCAAGGGGCTGCTCGCGCCGGCGCGGTTCGTGTACCGACAGGCGCTCGTCATCGCGCCGGCGAGTGAGCAGCCGTTCTACCGTTGGATGCTCGCCACGCTGCTCCTGCGACAAGGGGACGACCGAGGGGCCGCCGCCGACCTCGCCCCGGCCCTCGAGGCCGATCCCGACAATCCTGAGCTCCATCTCATGCGTGCCCGCATCCTGGCACGCCGCGGAGATCCTGGAGCACTCGCCGCGCACCGTATCGCGATCGCCAAAGCCGAAGCGCGATCGACGCTGGGCGCCGGGGACGAACTGCCGTTCCGACTCGAGGCCCCACGCGCGCGGGCTCTCGCCCTCGAGCGCCTCGAAGAACGTTCCCGTCTGCCGCTCCTGAAGTATCGTCGCGCTTACGCGCGATATCTCAACGACCGGAGGATCTGGGATCAGGCCCTCGAGGAGTGGGAGGCGATCGTGACCCAGTCTCCCGCCGATGCCGAGGCGCAGTTCTCGAAGGGCATTGCCCTGGAGGGGCTCGCTCAACGGGATCGCGCGCTCGAGGCATACCGCAAGGCGGTGTCGCTCGACGGTAACGACACACGCTTCCGTCTGCGGCTCGCGCAGACCCTCTGGGTCCGGGATCAGTACTACCAGGCCATCGAACAGTGGCGCACGGTCGCCGCCATGGACCCGAAGAACGTCGATGCGCGGCTGGCGCTCGGCGCCGCCTATCTGAGGGTCGGGGAGCCGGTCGAGGCGTTCCGAGAGTACAAGCGCGTGCTCACGATTGCGCCCGACCACCCGGAGGCACGGCAAGCCTTAGCCCGCATGGGGACGCGATAGGTCAGGCGGTCGCGTGGCGTCGCTCGCGCGCCGGCGGCCGACCTTGGCGCCGCGATGCTCCCACGTCCCCTGACAGGTGATCCAGAAGGAGAGGAGGATCAGGCGGAGGTCGAGCCAGGAGCTCTGGCGGCGGATGTAGATGAGATCGTAGCGGAACTTCTGCCGTCGCGGGATGTCGCGATCCGCGTAGATCTGGGCCACGCCCGTGAGCCCCGGCGTGACGCGGTGACGGGCCTCGTATCCGGGAATGTGCTCGATGGGAACGGCTTGGCCGGCTCCATTCACTTCGATCTCACTGGGCAGCAGCGCCCGTGGCCCGACGAAGCTCATGCGGCCGCGGAAGATGCTCCACAGCTGCGGTAACTCATCCATCGCCGTGGCCCGCAGCACGCGGCCCACGCGTGTGATCCGCGCGTCCGAGGCCTTGGCTTGGAGCGGACCGAATCGCTGGTCCGAGTCTGCGACCATGGACCGGAACTTCCAGGCCCTGAACCGCGTCCCGCCGCGGCCGACACGCTCCTGCCCATAGAAGATGGGACCGCCATCCTCGAGCTTGATGAGCACGGCGATCGCGACCCACAACGGACTCGACAGCGCGAGCCCCAGGCCGGACAGGGCGACGTCGAAGGCACGTTTCACGGCGCGCCCCAGAAGTCGATCGTCATGGCCCGGTCATCGTCAACGTTCTCGCCCGCCGCCGTAGCGATACCGCAAGGCGACGGGCGACGCAAGTGACAACATCCTGGACATGAGGCCACGGCGTCGGTCAGTCAGTCCGTATTGGATACGCCGCGGTGAGGCCTATGGACAAGACGTTGCGCAGGATCTGCCGGCCCGCGGTGTCTTGGAGCGATCCGCTGTACACGGCGCGTGCGGTGAGCCACGTGTTGATGCGGTAGCTGGCGCCGGCTCCGATCGAGTAATAGTATGTCGTCTCCTCTGCGCGGCTAGATTTCCCTTCGGGTGAGGATCGTTGAACGCTGGGCCCGATCGACACTTGCAGATACTGCAGCGGCCTGAAGCTCGCCTGCCCGGTGAGCGTATCGGTGACCACGGTCCCAGATTCCCCCACTGTGACGGCCTCGGTGCGAGCGTAGGAGAAGGAGAGATCGGCGGACTTCAGCCGATGCTGGATACTGGCCAGGACCTCTGCATCGGCCTTGTCGTCGTGGAAGCGTGGTCCCGCCTGTAGGCTCACCGTCGTGAATGCGGTGAGGCGTCGTGTCCACCCGGCGATCATCGTGTGCGACGTCTGCGTCGTGCCCGTGTCGTCCTCGAACCGCCGAGCGATGTACTTCAGCAATCCGGTATCCATCGCGGTCAACCGCCGGCTGACTGCGAGGTTTGCCTCCTGCAGCGTTATGGAGGTCCCGCCGGCCTCGAGCACCGCGTAGGAGTATCCGCCCGTGGCCGACCACGAGGGCGCGAACCGATAGGTCACGCTCGGGGACACCGTGAAGGCGGTCGATTCTTCCAAGCCACGCTCGGCTCGCGCGATGGGCTGCAGGCCTGGCTGCCGGCTCAGTTCCACAGGATGATTGGTTCTCGCGTAGACCGCGTTCACGGCGAGGGTGAGCCGAGTGTGCGGCAGATATCTCAGCTCGACGCTGCCGAGCTGGCGGTCGCCGACATTGTCGAGATCGTGATGCACCGCGTAGTTCTCCACGTCGAATGCGTAGTTCCCCAGGATCGTAAAAGGCAGG
>WNFQ01001573.1_pt1 | contig 16182 bp, 15 predicted proteins | sample 5400171 | NCBI WGS metagenome assembly WNFQ01 (sample SAMN13153356, study PRJNA577476) | soil metagenome | isolation source: 20 cm soil under Madrone tree | place: USA:California | collected 2016-06-14 | reverse complement strand
TGAAGGTAACGAATTGAATTCCCCATTGAATAAAAACAATGACCCGGCTTTGAAATTCCACAATGTAAATAAGGTGGATGAAAAGCCAGACCAGCCACGCGAACAAGCCCGACAGATGTAAGCCAAAAATATTGGCGACCGCTGCGGCGCGTCCAATCACCGCCATGTCGCCTTTATTGAAATAGTGGAACGGCGGCGGTTCGGGTTTTTTCTCGACGCGCGCTCGAATCACTTTCGCCGCATACGCGCCGCCCTGCATCGCCACCTGCGCCACACCGGGAAGTGGCTTGCTCTCTTTATCATTCGCCAGCGCGAGATCGCCGACCACAAAAATATTGGGAAAGCCAGGGATGGTGAGTTGCGGAGCTACCTCAACGCGACCGATGCGATCAGTTTTCGCTTGGGTACGTCTGGCCAGCGTGCGGCCAAATTCGTTTGTGGTGACACCGCCCGCCCATAGCACGGTTTTCGCGGCAAGCCTTTCGGTAGTGGCGCCGTGTTCGAACGTCACCCCATCGGCGTCCACGTTAGTGACTTTCACGCCCTTCAGAACTTTCACTCCAAGCTTGGAAACCAGCCGCTCCGCTTTCTCCGAAAGATCATCCGGAAATGCCGTCAGCACGCGAGGGCCGCCTTCCACCAGAAGAATTTGCGCTTCCGTTGGATTGATGCGGCGGAAATCGTGTTTTAGAGTCTCGTTGGCGATCTCCGCGAGCGCTCCCGCAAGTTCCAAGCCCGTCGCGCCAGCGCCAACAATCACAAAAGTAAGCCAGGCGCGAGCTTCCTCCTCGGTCGCGGCCCGCTCCGCGCATTCGAACGCCAGCAGAATTTTCTGGCGGATGTTGGTCGCTTCCTCAACCGTTTTCAGGCTTGGTGCATTCTTCCGCCAGGAATCATTGCCATAGTAAGAAGTCTGTGACCCCGTCGAGACAATCAGCGAGTCGTATGTGAACTGCGCGCCGTCGGTCAAAGTCAGCCGGTTGTGGCGTGGATCAATGTCCGCGGCTTCGCCCAGCAAAACTTCAGTGTTTTTCTGCTTGCGCAACACACTGCGCAGAGGCGCCGCTATTTCACCCGGCGAAAGCGAACCGGTAGCCACTTGATACAAAAGCGGCTGAAACAGATGAAAGTTGCGGCGATCCAGTAACGTGACTTGTACTGGAGCGCGCTTCAGCGCTTGCGCCGCCGATAATCCGCCAAATCCCCCGCCCAAAATCACAACTCGATGCACATTTTCCGCCACAAGTCCCTCGCAGAGGCTTCAGCAGCCGGCACCATTCATCATAATATTTTTCGCCATAGCGTGCTCCTCTTGCACAAGCCGGCTCTTCAGGCTTCGTTTTTGCACTTGTAGCGGCTGCCTTTCCGCACCGCGTTTCCGCTCTAGCCTCCCCGCCGCCAATGGCCATCATGATTTATGATCGTTTTTGTGATCACCTCGCTCGCAAATTTTCTGGAAGCACTCGCCTTCCCTACATTCGTCTCGCTCTACATCTGGCGGTGGCAAGAAGCCAGTCCCAAAACCTGGCTGGTATTTCCTGTATGGCTGTTGCTCAGCTTTGCGCTCCACCGGGACACTCCAAAAACAATCGGATGGCGAGCCGACAATCTGAAGCCAGCGACACGACGTGCCGCTTCAATATTCCTTTTGTTCTTCCTGGCACTCGGCCTCGCTGGCTTAGCCCTAGGAGCGTTTCATCGCACTCCGGTTCATTTCATCGCCCCAAAACGTTTCGTCGGCTATTTCGCATTTTGCTTGTTGCAGCAAATCGGCTTGCAATCGTTAACGATGAATCGTCTGCTGAGGGGCTTGCAAAGTCCGGAGGTAGCTGCGTTTGTCGGAGGCGTGCTTTTCGGAGCCCTGCACTGGCCGAATCCGGTGCTGGTTCCACTCACCTTTATCGGAGGCACGGTAATGTGTTGGCTGTTCGCCCGCGATCGAAACATTCTCCCGCTGGTGCTCGGCCAAGCCATTCTCGGAGGCCTAGTCTGGTGGGCATTTCCTCTAGCGTGGCATCATTCCATGCGTGTTGGTCCCGGCTTCTACACCTATGTCCCGAAGTAGCCATTCTCCGCATCTCTGCGTACTCGGAGTCGCTGCGTTGTCTTTTCTCCTTCTTTGTATAGCAGCAGCCTTATGCCACTGTCCTGCGGCTGCCGCTGTCCCGACTTTAGCGAGAGTCTCGAAAATTGACCGCGTTCAGGTTTTTTCCCATACTCCAGCAATCGCTTGCGAACACCGCGGACACTTCCCATCTTTCAACAAATTCTCTTCGACCTTATGCCAAGACCGCCGAATCACCCGCAAATTACAATGCGGACAAAACGTCGAACCCGCGTCGGTATCGATGTTCCCCTCATAAACGTAATCCAATCCCGCCTCAATCGCGATGCTCCTCGCTCGATGCAGCGTCTCCGGCGGCGTCGGCGGCTTATTCTGCAGCTTGAAGTCGGGATGGAACGCCGTGAAGTGGAGCGGAACGTCCGGTCCAAGATTTTCCAGAATCCAGCCGGCTAGCTTGCGGGTCTCTTCCGGATCATCGTTCAACGTCGGGATCATCAAGTTGGTAATCTCAAACCACACCGGCGTCTCTTTTTTCAGCAATAGCAGAGTATCCAGGACAGGCTGCATGTGCGTGAGCGTAATCTTCCCGTAGAAATTCTCCGTGAATGCTTTTAAGTCGATGTTCGCCGCATCAATGTAGTCGTAAATATCGTGGAACGCTTCGCGCGTGATGTATCCGTTGCTGACCATCACCGTCTTCAGCCCGGTCGATTTCGCAGCGCGGCAAATATCAATGATGTATTCGCCCCAGATGGTCGGCTCGTTATAAGTGAATGCGATCGAATCGCACCCGTAGTTCAGCGCAAGTTGCGGCACATCTTCGGGAGGCACATCGCGCGCGTTCACCTGATCTTGATGCGATTTCGAAATGTCCCAGTTTTGGCAAAAGAAACAACCCATGTTGCAACCGGCAGTTCCCATACTGAATACGCGAGTGCCAGGTAGAAAATGATTCAGCGGTTTTTTTTCAATGGGATCGATTTGCAACGCAGCGGGCGCACCATAGCCAAGGCTATAAAGTTTGCCACCGCGGTTCACGCGGATAAAACAGAAGCCACCTTGCCCTTCGCCAATGTGGCAATGCCGAGGACACAAGTAGCAATGGATGCGGCCGTCCGGCTCGCGCTCCCACCATTGCGCTTCATGAAGGCCGGCGGTTTCGGCAACAATCGGGAGAGAAGTCATACGCACTCCCATGGAAGTCCGTCTCACAGAAACTTCCTAATTGATTATAACGCTTCTTCTAGCGCGAGCGTGCTTGCACGCGGCGGCGTTCCGCGGCCCAATCCACAAAATTCTGCATTTGATGGCGATACTTCCACAGTATTTGCAAAAATTGCGAAGCGCTGAGGTTCTCTGCTTCTTTGCCCAGAAAGGTTTCCAGCCGCCAGTGCAGGTACGGGCTATCCCACGGATGGAGCCTGTAACCGCGCGCCACGATCCAGTAGTACGTCAGAAGATTCCACATTTTTGAGATATGTCGTCATTCCGAGCGAAGCGGGGAATCTCTCTTTGCTGATGGCTGGTCACCGCTCGCCCTTCGCTCAGCCCATCGGCACCGACAAATGCTCATGCACCAACAGCCAACCCGCACCGCGCCGTTCCCAAATCCCAGTGTAGCGGACATCGGCCTCACTCGTTTTGCCATCTTTCGTCGTCATCGAAATATGCATCGGCACAGTCATCCAGGCGATGTTTCCACGCCGCGTGACTTTCAAATCCTTGCCGGCAGTAAGCTGGGCCGCGGAGGCGTTGTCAAAAAATTGTTTCTGCACTCCGACGCGATATTCCTTCCAACTGTGATAGGAGAAAGGCGCCAGATCGTAAAAAACCAGTCCATCCTCTTTAGCGTAGAATTTCGCGGCGTTGTCGGGGTTGCCGCTGCTCCAGGCCGCGCAATAGCTGTCCAGCAATTTCCGGAACGTGGCTTCTTCGCTGGCCTTCTGTTGCGCATGCGCGCCGACAAAAGTGAGCGAGCCCCCAACCAGTGCCAGCACAACATACAAAACCCAGCGCAAACGGTGCAAACGAGCGGAAAACGGCTGCGCAGCGGGAAATATCATTTCCAGTTTTCTCCTTCGAAAAGGTCGAGCCCCGTCGAGATGGAAACCGTGCGCCATACCGTAGTGGCAAACTTCTTATTTTGCAAGCGCCATCCTTAGCCAGGACAAGGACACCACGATTTCATTTCATAGGAACCGAGTTTGCCGCCGGTCGTCTGGTTCATTTCTTCTTCATCTCCGCATCCCAGTTCAGCACGACTGTCATCGGCTGGAGCGGGCCATTCTTCACGTAAGTGTTGATCAAGAATCGCTGGCCATCCTGAGTAACGTCATAAACCACCTGTTCCGACGTCGCCACAGGCTGCCTTGCGTTAGCCTGGAAGAGCGCGACCGGTGCTCCGGAATTGAAGTTTGCTCCTTCTTTCACCGGCACCGCCACGATCTTCCCGTCCGCGGCGAGGTAGAAGAGTTCTTTGCCGTCACCTCTCCATCGTGGCTGGTCGCCTCCCCCGTTCGACACTTGCCATTTGCCGTGCGCGTCCGGAAACGACGTGACATAAATCTCCCATTTCCCGCTTTCGTTGGAGGCGTACGCTACCCATTTTCCGTCCGGCGAGAACTGACCATTCTTCATGGCTGAAGGCGCCTTCAGGAATAACTGGCTCCTCATCTCAGGGACGGTTAGAAACCACAGCTCCGTTGCGCGCGTGTACAGAATAAATTTCCCGTCACGCGACCATGCACTCGAATATTTGTCCTGGGCCGGGGTCGCTTCGATCGCTCTTTCTTCCTGCGCTCCGTCCGTGTTTTTAAGATATAAGTCGAACGATTGTTTTCGACTGGAGGAGAACACCACGCGCGTCCCATCCGGACTCCACACCGGCATCGCGTCAATGGCCGGATCAAACGTCATCCGCTTCGTGCTTTGGCTCTGCAGATCGTAGATCCAGACGTCGGAGTTCTGATTTCCCGTATCGGTCTTGTCGACAGCCACGAGTTTTCCGTTGGGCGCGAGATTGACGTTGGCGTACACGTCCGGTTTTCCCACCGCTCCCGCTTCTTTCCCGCTCCGGTCAAACCACTCCAGCTGCGACAGCGAAACCCCGGTCCCATTCTGTGCCAGGAGCACACTGTCATTGAAGACGGAGAATGCCGCGCGGCCAATTCGAGGCTCATACTGAATGTCCGTCAGTATCGGCCACGCCTCCCCCGTCAATTCGAGTCTGCTCAGATCAAAGTGTTGCGCGAACAGAGTCTTTTCGCGATAGAACACCAAATAGCCCGGAGCGGCATACGCTGCATTGGCGGTGGCTTTTGTCAGGAATTTCTTCTCGTTCGAATCCAATGAGCCCACGTAGATCGCGTCAGTGTCGGTCAGCGCGGACACATTGAAGGTCATAAACAGGTAGTGCTTACCGTCGGGCAGAAACCTGGGCCAACGATGGCTGGTTTCGCTGCGACTCGTATCCAGCACACTAAGCGGCTGCGGTATTCCGCCGGAGGCGGGAACTCGGTTCACGACATCTCCGATCCGCCCACTCGGCGTGAACAGGATGACTCCGTCCCTGCTCCAGCTTCCTCCGCGTCCCGACGGGGCGTCGCACAGTGTCTGCACCGGCCCGCCCGCAGTATCCAGCCTCTTCAGTTTCCCCTCTGCAAAGAATCCCAGAGACCGCCCGTCTGGCGACCAGAACGGAAAACTTGCTCCGTCCGTATTGGCAACACTCCTCGCATCCCGCGAACCTACTTCGTACAACCACAACACGCTTTTCCCACCGGATTCGCGATCACCCACAACCGCCACGGTTTGCCCGTTTGGCGCTACCGCCATGTCGCGTACGGGGAAGGAAAACGGCGCGGAAAAATACATCGTGTGTTCTTCCGACCGCGAACTGCGCCACCAGACCGCTCCTGCGACCAATCCGGCCACGAGCACGCCGCACAACGCCCATGGCAGCCAACCCAGCGCGTTCTGCGCTTCTGCTCGCATCGCCGGAATCGCTGCCTGGCCTCCGCTTTCGCCGATCCATTTAAGTTCAACAGCCAGATCGCGGGCGGTCTGCCAGCGGTCTTCGAGATCCTTCGCGAGGCATCGCCGGATCGCGTGATCGAGATTTGTAGGCGTCAGTGGCTTCACAGAACTGATCGGCGCAGGTTCTTTTTCGAGAATGGCAGAAGCCACGCTAAGCTGGCTCTTGCCTTCGAACGCTCGTTCGCCCGTCAGCATTTCGTACAATACCGCGCCAAGTGAAAATATGTCGCTTCGCCCGTCTAGTTCCCTCCCTTCCACCTGTTCCGGCGACATGTATTGAAATGTGCCAACGATTGCGCCTTGTTCGGTCATCGGTGATGCTTGCGCCGCCGTGACTGTTAAAACGCTGGCCAGCGCCGCCACCGGCTTGGCAAGACCGAAATCCAGCAGCTTCGCGCCGGTCGAAGCCAGCATGATGTTGCCGGGCTTCAGGTCGCGATGCACGACTCCGCTGCGGTGCGCTTTGTCCAGCGCGTCGGCGATTTGCATTCCGTACTTGAGAACCTGCTCAAGCGGCAGCGGGCCTTTCTCCAGCCGCTTCGCCAGCGTCTCCCCTTCGACGCACTCCATCACCAAATAATCGATGCCGTCATGGCTACCCACGTCATGCAGCACGCAGATGTGCGGATGGTTCAGGCGCGAGATGGTTTTGGCTTCTCGTTCGAATCGCTGCTTCCCTACCGGATCAGCGGAAAGCTGCTCTGGCAAAATCTTGATCGCCACCGTGCGATCCAGCCGCGTGTCCAGGGCCCGGTACACCTCTCCCATCCCACCCGCGCCAAGAGCTGCGCCGATCTCATAAGGTCCAAGTTTTGTGCCCGGAAGGAGCGCCATGAATTCCCGTGATTATAACCCTGACCCGCCTAAAGTGAAGGACGCCATTCCTCCGGCGCCGCGTGCCGCAGCCAAGCCGCCATTCGCCGGTAGCGGGGCGGCGTCCGCCGAATCGTCCGCGCCACCCCAGGGACTGGCATTTACTGTGGAATTGCCCGCAAGGAATCGCGGGTTGGAGGGCGGCAATGGTAGCGGCAATGGAAGGTCGGCGGACAGCACGAAAGCACAGCGCAGGGCGGATCCTGCTGGCGATTGGCGGCGCAGCTTTGTTTTTGCAATTGTGGGCGTTGTGGCTGGAAGCAGGCGAGGCGTGGAGCCGCGCCGCGGCGCAATCCTTGGGCTGGATTGGCGCGATCGGCATGGCCGCTTTGCAGATGATGAACTTCATCGCATGGAACCCGAACGGGATTTTGCTGAGTCTGACCAGGGTGCTGCTATTATGCTGGCCGGTGGCGGTGATGATTGCTGGCGTGGCGGTCTCGCGCAGATCGTGTTAAGGAAGTTCGCGATGAGCGAATTGAGGAAGTTCGCTTCGAGCGAATCGAGGAAATGATGGACAGCGGAGAAAAATACGGTCGCGACTTAGCCGAGAGAATCAAGTCGCGCGTGAACGACAGGATCAGGAATGGCGGTCACCGCGGCGGCGGTCGCTACGGCGGACTAATTCCCGGCGCGGTGATTCTGGCCATCGGCGCGATTTTCTTGCTCGACAATTTGGGAATCGTGCGAGCCGGGCACTTCCTCCAGTTCTGGCCGCTGATTCTGATCTTTGCGGGAATCGTAAAACTGGCCGATCCGTGCCGGCGGGCCTGGGGCGCGATGCTGCTGGTGTTCGGTGTGCTCCTGCAAATGAATCAACTGGGATTCGGACATTTTTCGTGGGGCGAAATGTGGCCGATCGTGCTGATTGCGGCCGGCGCTTTTGCTATGTGGAGTGCGCTGCAAGCGCGGAAAATGACGGACGCGGTGGGCGCGAACAATGGCGATCCGCTCACCACGTTGAATGAAAGTGCTATCTTTGGCGGTGTACAAAAGCGCGTGAACGCAAAAGAGTTTCGCGGTGGGCAATTGCAATCGCTCTTCGGCGGAATTGAGATTGACCTGCGCGACGCGGACATTGCGGGGAACGAGGCGGTGCTGCACGCGAATGCGCTCTTTGGCGGCATCGAGTTGCGCGTTCCAGAAACCTGGTATGTGGCGGCGCGGGGGCAGGGAGTCTTTGGCGGATATTCGGATTCGACGCGCTATACCGGGCCGACCGACCCGGACAAGCCGAAGAAAACTTTGATCGTGGTGGGCACGGCAATTTTTGGAGGCGTGGAGATCCGCAACTGAGGACGCCATGACGAACTTCGCGGATCGGCCAAAATCAAAAGTAGGAGGCGTGAACAAGTACACCTGGATCCCGGTGGCGGTGGTGCTGGTTCCGGCGCTGGCGACGCTGGGAAAACTTTCCTGGACCAGCAGTATTTTGATGGGCGTGCCGCTGGCGATGATTTCGTTGTTCATCCCGATTGATGCGGCGTATATCTGTCGGTTTGCTCCACTGGGAAAAGCGCAAATGTGGCGAATTATTGTGACCCATTTCGCCGCCGCGCAAGTGCTAAGCCTGCTTTGGATGCTCATCGCGGGACCGTTTTCGCGGGCGTTGGCTTACATTCCGCAATTGCACGGAATTGATCGGGATTTTGCGCCCGACCGCTGGATCGTTTATCTGACCGGTTGTTTTTTTTATGTGATTTCCGTGGCGTACCACTATGTGGCAATGGCCCAAGACGCCGCACGCGCGGTGGAAATGCAGGTGATGCAAACCAGCGTGCTGGCGCGCGATGCGGAGTTGCGCGCGCTCCGTGCGCAAATCAATCCACATTTTCTGTTTAACAGCCTGAATTCAATCAGCGCGCTGACCAGCATTGACGGAGCGCGAGCGAGAGAGATGTGTTTGCTGCTGGCGGATTTCCTGCGCTTGACGCTGGGTATGGGAGAAAAAACCGTAATTCCCTTCTCCGAAGAATTGGATTTGCTGGAAAAGTTTATGGCGATTGAGAAGGTACGTTTTGGCGCGCGCTTGCGCATGGAAGAAAAAATCGATGACGAAGCGAAGCGCTGCATAATTCCGGCGCTGCTGCTGCAACCGTTGCTGGAGAATGCAGTGAGCCATGGAATTGCTTCGATGGAGGATGGCGGAATGATTCGCCTGGAAGCAAGCGTTCGCGATGGGCGCCTGGCGATATTGGTGGAGAATGATCGCGACGAGGAAGCGCCGGTGCGGAAACGCAATGGAGTGGGACTGAAAAATGTGCGCAGCCGCCTGGAAGCTCGGTATGGAAAAGAAGCGACGTTTCGCGCGGAGGCCGATGAGGAGAAGTTTCGCGTGACCATGTCGTTGCCCGCGGAATATGCGCTGGCGGAATCTACGCCAGCCGAACCCGGACCAACAAAGTTAGCGCGTGCAGAGAATGCTGCCGCCGAAATTGGGTCAGCAAGATCCGGAGAGCCGAAGTGAGCAAGGCTGAAACCAAAAAACTGCGGACGATTGTTGTGGATGACGAAGAGCTGGCGCGGCAAGTGCTGCGCGAATTGCTGCGCGGGCATGAAGAAATTGAAGTCATCACGGAATGCAGAAACGGTTTGGAAGCGGTGAAAGCGGTTGCGGAACATAAGCCAGACCTGCTTTTTCTGGATGTGCAGATGCCGAAGCTGACTGGCTTCGACGTGCTGGAATTGATTGGCCCGGATGTGCCGGTAATTTTTGTTACTGCCTACGACGAATATGCGATGAAGGCGTTTGAAGTTCATGCTGTGGATTATCTGTTGAAGCCGGTTGGCAAGGACCGCCTCGCGGCCGCGTTGCGACGGGTGAAAATGCGTGCGACGGAAAACCGTCCGGCAGCGGCGGAGTTGGCAATTGCCGCGCGGCCTGCGGGACAGTTCGCGGAGCGATTGGTGGTGAAAGACGGAACGCGGGTCACGCTGATTCCGGTTGAAAAACTCGACTACGCGGAAGCTCAGGACGATTACGTGGCGCTGGCGACCGAAGGGAAAAAACATTTAAAGCAGCAGACGATTGCCAGCCTGGAGGCGGCGCTCGATCCAAAATTGTTTGTGCGGATTCACAGATCGTATGTGGTGAACCTGGAACGCGTCGCGCGGATTGAGCCATACGGCAAAGAAAGCCGGGTGGCGATTTTGTCGAACGGAGCAAAGCTGCCTGTGAGCCGCGCGGGGTATGCGAGATTGCAGGCGCTGCTGGATGAGCGAGGGTAATTTCGACCGATACCTCGAGCACGCGCATTCGCATTATTGAACGTTGAGATCCTTCGGGTTCCGGTAAGAACGGGAACGGTCAGGATGACCAACTCACTACCATTTTACTCACCACTTCTTTCCTAACGAGCGCGACCGCTGCGGCACAGCCGTTCACTTCGCGGCGCGGATCGAAGAAACTTCGAGAACCATGTACTCGCCGCGCTCCATGCCGGTATGATGCGCGAACGTTCCCTCGACGGTAACGCGCTGGTCCTTCAGCTTTTCCAGGTCTTCGGCAGGGCCGGTGACTTCGACCGAGCGCATCTTCTTCCCTTCGAGCGTGATTCTGTGCTTAAGCTCCAACGACCATCCTGAAGTCTCGCCGCCAATGGCCATGACGCGAATGAGCTTTCCGGTAATGGTGATTTTTTTCAGTGGAGGGGCTTCCTGCGGTTGGGCTTGCGTTGCAGCGAATGCAAATGCAATTACGCAAAAAAGGAATCGAACGGTTCGCATGGCGCGTTCCTTTCAGCTGCGGCACCTTGGATTCTAGCTGTGAGTGACGTAGTGTTCTTCTCTTTCCCGTGCACCCCACCGCCTTTTTTGTAACTGCAGATTCTAAAGATGAGATGAGAAGGCCGGTGTCCACGGGATGCGATACGCTTCCAATCGAATGACGAGCTTTAAGCGCAACGGAAAGGAGACCGGCTAGGAAAAAGATTAGCACTTTGGCGAAGAGTGAGAACGAGATTTTGCGAGAGCCCAAGCTGACCAGCGGTTTGGATCTGGGAGATCGAACCAGTTACTACTGCACCTTGGATGAGGCAGGTAAGGTGATTCTGGAACACAACCTACCGACGACACCGAAGGGAATCCAGCAAGTCTTCGGCAGGATTCCACGCAGTCGCATCGCGCTAGAAACCGGAACCCATTCTCCCTGGGTAAGCCGGCAGTTGACGCAGTTAGGTCAGCAGGCGCACTACGAACTAGCGCAGGTTCGTGCCGATGGCGTCAAGTTGCGCCGGTTGGTAGTGGTTTAAGACTCTTGACGAGTGCGAGCGCCTTGGCTTCTTCGAGAGCGGTGATGGCTTGCTCGTGGCTCACACCCGGGAACTGTTTCAAGAATTCGTCGAGGGTATCGGCGAGTTTCATGCCGAGCGCTTGGCGATAATCAGGGTGATGTCGTCATGCTGTTCTTGGGGGGAGAAGGCGCGGACGTCGGCGACTATGGAGGTGAGGAGGGATTGCGGAGGGTGGTGGCGGTAGCGGCGGAGGGATTCTACCAGGCGGTCTTCGCCGAATTCTTCGTCGCAGTGGTCCATGGATTCGGTGACGCCGTCAGTGTACAGGGCAAGCAAATCACCGCGACGGAGGGAGGATTCGCCGACGCTGCACTCCCAGGTTTTGAAGATGCCGAGGACGGTGGAAGTGGATTCCAGGCGATCGCAGGAGCCATCTCTACGCAGAAGCAAAGCGCAGAGATGACCGCAGTTGACGTAGCGCAGGAATCCCGAGGAATCGTCGTAGTCTCCGAAAAACAGTGTGGCGAAGCCGCCGTCGGGTGTGCTGTCGCAAAAGAGGCGGTTTACCTTTTGCAGCATGCGTTGCGGTTGTTCCAGCGCAAGGGCGAACTGGCTGCGGAGATTAGCCTGAAGATTGGCCATTAAGAGGGCGGCGGCAATTCCCTTTCCGGCTACGTCGGCGATGACGAAACCGAGACGATCCGGGCCGAGACTGAGGAAGTCATAGTAGTCGCCGCCAACCGCGCGCGCGGGGATGCAGGCTCCAGCATATTCCAGAGATTTGAGTTGCGGCATGGACTGCGGAAAGAGTCTGGAATGAACTTGCGTGGCGATGGCCAGTTCCTGCGCTACACGGCGTTCGGCTTCCAGCTTTTCCGCGGCGATGCGGCGCTGCGATTCGACGGCGTGAGTGAGTTCATCGAAGCTGACGAGAGAAAATGTGTTGCCGTCAATATCACGAAAGCGAACCGAAACGCTGCCCCAGATGGGAGTTTCTTCTCCCAATAACTTCGGGGACGGAGTCTTGGAGTCGGGCACTATGGCCGACGGCTTGATGAAAGGGGCGGCAGAAGTGGCGGAAGATGCTGCGGACGGTGGAACGTACTTGAGGCGGCGCAGGCGTGGCGTGCCGATGAAGCGCACGCCGTTTTTGGACCATTGCTGAAATTTTGTGGCGACATCGGACGTGCACAGGACTACTTGCGTCGAGCGGCCGATGAGTTTGTACTCGGCGGTGTTCGTTTTGGGAGCGACGAGCGAGAGGATGGTGGTTCCATCGGGCGGAGAAACCGCAACCCAGCGCTCGCCGGATTGCAGGCGCGTGTCAATGACTAGGTGGAACGCGAGCTGGTCAACGTAAAAGCGCAGGCTGCGATCGAGATCACGGACGAAGACGCGAACGGCGTGAATGCTGAGGAAAGGATCTGCGGGAGTTGGTTGGGCCGTGGCCATGGGCGGAATTATAAGGGTTCACAGGCCAGAAGGTGAGAAGTATGGATACAATCCAAGCCCCGGGGTGGTCGCGATGATTGTCTTGTTGAGTGTTTGGCCGTTCCTGATCCCCGTATGCGTCGCGTTCTATATGTTCTGGCTCTGCGGGAAGAGAGGCGGCGACCCAGGACGAGATTCGACCATCGTTCAGTACGAACCACCAGAGAAATTCAGTCCTGCCGAATGCGGCGCGCTATTGGATAACGCGTTGTCGCCGCGCGGCATCTCGGCGACGATCGTAGACCTCTCCGTACAAGGTTTTTTCACGATCGAGAAGAACGGCGGCGAGCCGCACGGGCCCAAGCACCAGCAAGATTACGTGTTTGAACTGATCAAACCGCAAAACGATTGGAAGAATTTGAAGCCGCACGAGCGTGCCGTGCTCAGCGCAATTTTCGTCCCGACGAATCCTCTGCGAATGTTGAACGAAGCCATGTCACAGCTGCAAAAGGCCGCGGGAAACTCCCCGCTGGCCTCCGCGTTCGCCGGAGAGCAAGCTGTGACGGAGAATCACGCGGCCTTAAAAGCAGTTGAGCAGGCAGGAGGCGATGCTCCTCGGCGGACAGTTGCACTGTCGGAATCGCAGAATCATTTCTATCTTCACAAGACGGCGATCGGCGACTCAGTCTTCGACGCCATGGTTGCAGGCGGCTATTACGCGAGGCGTCCGGATAGAGTGCGACTGTTCTATGCGGGGCTCGGACTGGTTATTGGCGCGCTGCTGGCCATTGTGGGAACGCTGATGCCAGCGAACGGCACTCCGTGGTTCACCTGGATTTTAAGCGGGGCGCTGACCGGCTTGATTGTTTCAGGATTCGGCTGGTTCATGCCTGCGAGGACGGTTTCGGGGGTACGAGCGCTGGCGAAGGTGCGCGGCTTTCAGGATTTCCTAGGGCGGGTCGAAAAAGATCGCATCGAGCGCTTGGACGAGACGCCAGCACTCTTTGAGAAATATCTGCCGTATGCGATGGCGCTGGGCGTCGAGAGCAGGTGGGCGGAGGCGTTTGGCGGCATTGCAGTCCCGGCGCCGCGATGGTACGGCAAGCGAGGCGGTGACTTCTTTCCCGTCAATATCACAAGCGAACTCAGCGCGATGTCGAACCAGACGGGGCAGTCGATGAAGGCCAGCGACGGCATCGTCGATGGATCGGGCTAGCAAAAGGCGGCCGCCGCAAAATGCGAATCAGGCTGAGAGACGGCGGACCCATATGCGGGAGGTGGCGGGTTTGCCGAGGTGCAGGGTGCGGTTGGACGAGCGGAGGGTGAGGGTTTCGTCGTACTCGCGGCGGGCGATGGAGAGTTGCGTGCCGGGATAAAGGTGCAGGCCGTCGAGGAATTCTAGGAACTTGCCGTCTTTTTCGTAGACGCAGATGATTTCGCCGCGCTCGTTGGCTCGCAGATCGGAGAGCAGGACGGCGCCTTGTTTCCGGAGTTGTGCGAAACCGCCACGCAGAGGGACTCCGTGCGGGCAGGATTTTTTATCGGCGAAACGTTTCAGAAGAAGAGCCTCAACTTCGGGAGAGATGGCGTGCTCAAGGCGTTCGGCTTCGTCGTGGGCTTTGGACCACGGGAGGCCGATGACGTCGGTGAGCAGCATTTCGGCGAGTTGATGGCGAAGGGCCATGTGTTCGGCTACGGCACGGCCTTTGCGAGTGAGGCCGATCTGACCGTCGCGGGCCACGGAGACTAGGTCGTCGCGACGCATGCGCTTGACAGCGGCGGTGACGGCGGGCGGAGTGACGTCCAATTCTTCAGCCAGGCGCGCGCTGATAGGCGGCTGGCCTTCTTCGAGGAGTTCCCAGATGGCTTTGAGGTAATCTTCCTGGGAGACGCTGGTTTTTGTGCGCATCTTGGTCGATGAATCCTGTCCCGGCCGAAGAGAAAGAAAAACAGCCGCGCTAAAGTCCGGCGCTACGAATACGAGAACCTGCGAACAAACGTCACGGACGGGTTCGATGATGGCCGTCGCCGAGGCGCGCAGTTAACGATTCTATTCTAGTCCGGATATCCTCGAAAATTCTTTGGTAGACGTATGGGTCGGAGCCGTAGGGGTCTTCGACGTTCCAGTCTTCGACTTTGTGCCATTCGGTACGGGCGAAGACGCGCTGCTTGGGGAAGCCGCTCATATTGATGACGAGATCGGCGGCAGCCCATTCGTCGTTCCTGATTGCGTTCGAAGACAAATTTTCCACTGGATAGCCGTTGCCGGACAGCGTTTCGATGGTTTGCTTCTGCACTACACCAAGTGGCGTCAGCCCAGCACTGGTGGAGTCGAAGATGTGCGACGAATCATGCCGCGCAATGGATTCTGCCATGGGACTGCGGCAGGAATTTCCGATACAGACGAAGAGGACGCGCGGTTTTCGTTTGCTGTGTGGCGCCTCGGGCAGGTTGGTGGCAGACATTATTTTTTGTGAGTTGCGTGCGATTTTTTGTGCGTTCGCGATTTCAGTTCTGAAGAGTGCGACTGCGTTGATGCTGAATTATTGTTGGAATGATTGTTGATCAGGCCCAGGAAATGTTGATGGACGGTGGGATCGTCGGTCAGTTCGGGATGAAATGTTGAGGCGAGTACGTTGTCTTTTTGGACCAGCGCGGGTTTGCCGGCGAATTCGGCGAGGATTTTTACGCCGGGGCCGACGCTGTCGATGATCGGGGCGCGGATGAAGACCATTTCCATCGGCTGGGATCTTAATTTGCTGCTGCCGGAGGAGACTTCGCTGGCTAGCTGCCGGCCGTAGGCATTTCTTAGAACCGTCATGTCGAGAAGGCCGAGCGACTCTTGGTGAGGATTGTTTACCTGAGTAGCGAGGAGAATTGCTCCAGCGCAGGTGCCGAAGATGGGTTGATGGTTGGCGGCGAATTTTTTTATGGCTTCGGCTAGGCCTTCTTCCTGGAGGAATTGCAGTTGCGTGGTGGATTCGCCTCCTGGGAGGATCAGGGCGTCGCATTCTTGCAAATCGGCTACGGTGCGGACTTCTTTGGTTTCGGCGCCGAGCGAGTGAAGCATTGCGGCGTGGGCGGCGAAGTCGCCTTGAATAGCGAGGATTCCGATTTTGGGTGCGCTGCGCATGAGTATTTGCTGTTCTGAATTACGTAAACGAATCGCGACCTAATCTGCTGCCGATACCGGAGGGCACGATATATCGTGCCCCTACAAAAGAGACATCGGCAGTGCCGCGAAAGAACGTCTTGCCGTTGTCCGCACTGGAGATGCGACCGTCAAGCCGTCCCGAAAATGCATTCGGGTAAGCCGTACTCCGAATTACCAGCCTCGGGTGGACAGAAGATCTTTTTGCTCCAGCTGGCGAACGTCGAGGCCAGGCATGGCTTGGCCTAATTCTTCGCTGGCTTCGAGGACGGCTTTGGGATCTTCGAAGTGCGTGGTGGCTTTCACCACGGCTTTGGCGCGGGCTTCGGGATCGCTGGATTTGAAAATGCCCGAGCCTACGAACACGGCTTCTGCGCCAAGGCTGCGAACCAAGG
>WNFQ01008701.1_pt1 | contig 16183 bp, 12 predicted proteins | sample 5400171 | NCBI WGS metagenome assembly WNFQ01 (sample SAMN13153356, study PRJNA577476) | soil metagenome | isolation source: 20 cm soil under Madrone tree | place: USA:California | collected 2016-06-14 | reverse complement strand
AGTTGATCTGGTTAGAGCTGCCCGGATTGGAGGTAGAAGTGACGGTGCCGCCACCGGTGCCTGCGGTGGCGACTGTAAGTGAAAAGCTCTGTACAGTATTGTTTATCAGCACCGAGACGCTGCCGCTAGCCACGGCCAGATCCAGCCTGCTATCGCCATTGAAGTCGCCCACGGCTACGGATTCGGCAAAACCTCCAACGCCGAAGTCTTGTGCTGCCTGGAATGTGCCATCGCCGTTGCCCAGCAGCACCCAGACATTCTTAGAACCCTCGTTGGCCACCGCTAAGTCTGGCTTGCCATCGCCATTGAAGTCGCCCACACCAATGGAAGTAGCATCGTCGCCAGCGGCGACGATCACTGGCGACTGGAAGGTCCCGTCGCCCTTGCCCAGCAGCACGAAGACCTTACCGTAGTCCGTCATGTCATCCTCCACGGCCACTGCCAGATCCAGCACGCCATCGCCATTGAAGTCGCCCACGGCTACAAAGTCAGGTACCCCCCCTCCCCCTACTTGGCGGGCCGCCTGGAAAGTTCCATCGCCGTTGCCCATGAACAGGAAGAGTCTCCAGTAGGAAACGTCGGTTAGCACCAGGTCCAGCCTGCCTTCGCCATTGAAGTCCCCCACGACCACCATACCAGGACCACAGGGGCCACCACATGTGAAGTTCTGGGCTGGCTGGAAAGTGCCGTCACCTTTCCCCAGCGCCACCCAGATGCCGACAGAGGTGACGCCAACAAGGTCCAACTTGCCATCGCCGTTGAAGTCCCCCGCGGCCACGGATCCAGAGGGATATGTGCCAGAAGAGGAGTTCAGCGGTGCCTGAAAGGTCCCATCGCCGTTGCCCAGCAGCACCGAGATAACACCGGAATTACCGGGTCCTGCCAGGTCCAGCTTGCCATCGCCGTTGAAGTCCCCCACGGCCAGAGAACTATATGTGCCAGCAGGGAAGGCCAGCGGCGCCTGAAAGGTGCCATCGCCGTTGCCCAGCAGCACCCCATTGGTCACCAAATCCAACTTGCCATCGCCATTGAAATCGCCCACGGCCAAAGAAGCACCGCCACTACCGAATGTCGGTGCCTCCAGGAACGCCCCGTCGCCGTTACCCATAAGCACCGAGACGGTACCAGGTTCTAGGCCTCCGCCACCGTTGGCCGTCGCCAAGTCCAGCTTGCCGTCGCCATTGAAGTCGCCCATGGCCACGGCCCAAGGGGAGCCGCTGACGACGAAGCTCCTTGCCGCCTGGAAGGTCCCATCACCGTTCCCCAGCAGCACCGAGACGCTACCACTGGCCACCGCCAGGTCCAGCTTGCCGTCGCCATTGAAGTCGCCCACGGCGATAGACGACGCGCCGGCAGCAGCGTAGTTCACGGCCGCTTGGAAGGTCCCATCGCCGTTGCCCAGCAGCACCGAGACATCGCCGGAACGAAGGTTGGCCACCGCAAGGTCCAGCTTGCCATCGCCATTGAAGTCACCCACGGCTACGGATTGAGGAATATCGTCCACAGCGAAGGCTCGTGCCGTCTGGAAGGTCCCATCGCCGTTCCCCAGCAGCACTGTGACATTGCTACCAGCCCCGGAGGAAAAGTCGCCACCGTTGGCCACCGCCAAATCCAGCTTGCCATCGCCATTGAAGTCGCCCACGGCTACCGATTGAGGATTAGTTCCCGTGGCAATGGCTACTGCTGTCTGGAACGTGCCATCGCCGTTGCCCAGCAGCACCGACACGTCACCTGAACCCTCGTTCGCAACCGCCAAGTCCAGCTTGCCATCGCCGTTGAAATCGCCCACGGCAACGGATTGAGGATTGGTGCCCGCAGCAAAGTTCTGTGCCGCCTGGAAGGCCCCTTGGCCGTTGCCCAACAACACGGAGACATTGTTGGAGCCTTCGTTGGCCACCACCAGGTCCAGCTTGCCATCGCCGTTGAAGTCGCCTATGGCCACGGAGATAGGACGCGTCCCCGCACTGAGGGGCTGTGCCGCTTGGAAGGTTCCATCGCCGTTGCCCAGGAGCACGGAGACAGCGCTGGGGTTCCGGTTGGCGACTACCAGGTCGGGCACCCCATCGCCATTGAAGTCGCCTACGGCCACAAAGATAGGATCATATCCGGCTGTAAAATCTCTTCTGGCAACGAACGATACCTTCTGTGCCGACGCTGCGCCCGGAAACGCCACTGAGACTAAAAAAGTCGCCGCAACCAGAATAAACCGCCATGTTGAATGTTTCTTCATGTCGGTATCTCCTTCTTGCTCTTAAACTTGGAATGCGAATCCTTATCCGTTGCGGCTCTTGAAGCGCGCATCTCAATCACGGCGTCTTCCGCTCGTTGCTGAATTCTTGCTGTGTTGCGTGGGCAAAGAATTACTATTGTCAGAGGCCGACCTGCAGCTGTTGAGAAACTTCCTGTGCCCAGACCGAACAACATTGGCAACCCAGGAATCCAAAGCGCGTGGGAAGTCCGGCTGATCAAGCCCCGATCAGCGCTGGATTATCTCGGATCGAGGAAAAGCCGATGCAGAAGTTCTAGCGTGAGGACCTTGTGGATCTCCGCAGTGTAGTTCCGGTCGCCCTTGATGTGCCCCTGCACCATGCGTTCGAGGCCTTTCGGTTGAAGGTACGGCCGCGAAAGCGTTCGCGAGTCGAGCAGCATTTCCCGAACGTAGTCCGAAAGGGCATCCCGGTACCAAACTCGGAAATGGCAAAACTTATGCCTCCCGAGGAAAAGGCGTTCGAGGTGGAACGGCGAGAAGAGATGATCGACGCGGGCCACCCACTGAGGCATCCCGTAGTCGTAGGCGTATTCCGCCTTGAACGTGAACTCGAGGAAACTCCGGGAGGCCACCGCGGAGAGATGCCCCGAGTTTCCATTCAAGCCGCGGTCGGTCCGGATTCGCCGAAGGGTCGCATCTCCGTCTGCAATCAACCGGAGGCAGAGGTCGTTGCGTTCGCGGGCAAACTGCGGCGCCCGAAAGACTGTTCGCACGAGGTCGTTATCGAGATAGGGGGACCGGAGAGTGAGCTGAGTCTGCTCCAGCGCGAGAAGCCCATAATGGTGCCAGGGAGCTTGCCGGAAGACGGTAAAGGAAACGGGGTGCGTCTGAAGCATCGCGGAATACGTTTCATTAGCAGCATGAAGGTGGGTTAGAAACTCCGGACGGAACAGTCCCGACGTGGGCTCCACGGGCTTGAACGCCCGGACCGCACGGAGAACCTCGCTGCCGTAGTTTCCCGTCATCCGGATGGGGGCAATCTCGCGGGCCTTCTCATTGACGTAGAGATCAGGGGAACGACTCACATCAACGCATCCGTCTGCGAGGTACACCGCACGCTCCGCATAGTGAGGAAAGCGCGAAATGAAGTCCTCTCCTACGCGGATCACTTCGTGGGACTGCCCGCACGCACGGGCCACTTGTCGAGCCAGCAATACGTCTTGGCAATCGCGGTACGCCCCACCGAAAGAGTAGCAAGGAAGAGACCCTGGCACCGACTTCTGCCAGGCCATAATCATCCGGCTGTCCAGTCCCCCCGTCAGTGACATTCCGAGACGCTCATGACCGTTGAAATACCGAGGGAGATTCCGTGAGAAGATTTCTCGGAGTTCCTGGTAGTAGGTTTCCCGGTCCAAGGGGGTTTGCTCTTCCCACTCATGGGACTGGAAGTACGTGCGTTTCTCTTCGAGCAAGCGGCCTCGAAAGTTCCACCGCGAACCAGGCGGCAGCACGTTAATGCCCCTAAAGACTGTCCGGTTGTCCAGCACACACCCGCAGGCGACGAGCTCCCCTAAGCTCCGCAAATTCGCCGACCGGAGTTCGTGTCGGACGGCAAGGATCGCTTTGGCTTCCGCTGCGAAATAGAATGCCTCCTTTGACTCGTGAAAGTAGACCCGGTGCATGCCGTACCGGTCATTAAAGAGCGTCGCGATTCCGCGAGCGCGATCAATTAGTAGTCCGTGAAATCGTCCATTCAAGCCCGCCGGAGGATGACGTCCCCTCGTTCGTTACAGATCGGCATCCCGTCGGAAAAGGAGTTCTTCCGAGTAGCCCAACCAACATACACGCCCAAAGACTCATCCACGCAAGTCCCGGTCGCATAGGAGGACTCGTGGCGGAGTGCCTCAACCATCCGGAGCAGCTCGGGCTCCGCCCGTTCGCGCGGCATACTAGTGACGAGACCGACGATTCCCGGCATAGACTTCCTAGCACAGCTCCTTTTGCTTGCTGAAATCGTTGCGGAGCCTGAAATTGCTGAAGCTATCCTGCCGCTTTCTCCGGATCAGAACGTCGAGTACGCGGACGTACACGCTCCCGTCTACGAATTCCTAAGCCAACACGAGCAGACGGGGCGATTCAAAGCCTGAAGTCGTTACGGTCGTGCCCCGTTTTCCAGAGGAAAAGCGGGCGTACCCCGGAAACGCGACGCGACGGTAGGCCTACCCATCCTTGGCCGTGCTAAAGGACGCGTTTGGAGCCGGCGGGAGGATTCGAACTTCCGTCTGCCGATTACAATTCGGCCGCTCTACCCTTGAGCTACACCGGCTCGTGTCAAATGCGATTCGTACCATAGCCCTCAGAACTCAAAAGGGGCGATATGAGCCCTTCCCAACAATCGCCATCAGTCAGCGACGCGGTGAGGTTTGGAGCCGGCGGAAGGATTCGAACCTCCATCTGCCGATTACAATTCGGCCGCTCTACCCTTGAGCGACACCGGCTTGCGTCAAACGTCGCTGGTACCACAGTCTTCGAAGGCTCAGCAAAGGATATATTAGCGGCCCGGGAATGATCCCCGCTAAGTCGCGATACAGCTTGCATGCCACGCAGATCTTGCCCCTTACCGTCAACGGAACAAAGTATCGAGGAATCGGGAATTCCTCGAAACCATTGCGACGTTTGAATTCCGTCAGCGCACTCCGTCGGTTGTTCCCGTATCGATACTTGCCGTAAATTAAGTAAGCGGTTCCCCTGCCTAGGCATTGATCAACTGCTTTCGCAATCAAAGCGTTGGTGGGTCTCTTGTCGTAATGGCTGCTCTTTGAGAGAAACTCCAGCACCGCAGTCACTTGGCCCATGTGAACGAGGCGTATAAGACCTATTAGTTCATCTCCATGATACGCCCCGATGAATTCGCTCCTATCCAGAAAAGTCGAGTAATCCCTCCTCACAACATGGCCGTCTTTCCTATAGTGGTAAAACTGCCTGCCTTGCCGAATCGGGGACTCATTATTTATCCCCTCTATGCCGTAAATCAGTTCGTTATTCAGCTCCGTGACGCGAGTAACCACGCCTCGTTTGGCCGATCGTCTGATATTCTTTCGCGTCTCTTGGGGCAAGTTCTTCTCCCAGCAGTCCCGACCATTGGTCAGCCGAATTGCCGCGACGTTATCCCATTCGATCGGATACTGATACCTGGGAGTGCTGTCGGGCAGTCTCTGCGCAAAAGTGAAGACATCGGCTGGCAAACTCCACGCTTCGTCCCTGAGCCGGTTAATGTATGACTCCGGATCTGCAACCCCAACTTCCAGCCAGTCTTCATCATGAATCGACGCTACCTTGAGCCATCTGCCCGTGACAATCAGGTTCTTGCCGTTTAGCTCGAGTGCCGGCACCTTAGTCCACTTTCCTCGTACGTTGATTTCAGTACTATTGCCTGCCATCGCTTGCGCACCTCCTTGGCAAGAACGAAGGAGTCGAAGTACTCCTGGCTAGGCCAGGTCCTGCCAGGCACGACATGAGCGCATTCCCGAGCAACGCGTCAAGAGCTCGGTCGTGACTGCCCTGGCTGTTCTCTGAATAAGTCACCGCAGTTAAGTCTTAACGCTGTCGAGTAACCGGGATCGCGGCCGACTCGGCTGCGCGGTATGCAACGGAATGTCGTCCTGGGCTCCGAAATGAGCCGGCGGTCGTCTCGCACCGAGTTGAGCAAAGATGGCGTCCATGATTCTCGTCGTTAGAAGAATTTCTCGATACGGGATTGGTAAGGGGGCGTCCTCAGCGATTGAACGATAAAACGACTCGATCAAATACTTCATGCCGGACTTCATGTGGAAGTCCTTTGCCAAAAAAGTTCGGCCGTTCTTAATCGCGCTTCCGAGATACTGTTTGGCAGTAGTTACCGGTGGGATAAGGTATTCGAGGTAGCTCTTAAACCTGGCCCCGCGAAGCTTGATTAGTGACTCGTGATCCTGATCAAGGATAAGACCGTTTGCCGGACCGTAGACCCGAAACTGATGGAGCGAGGGTCGCATCTGCGACGAGAAAGTGAAATAGGCTGTGGCGTACCCTTCTTCACAGATGATGACTCGCAACTCATCGACGATTTCGGTTTCGCCCATGCTTCTGAGGAATGGACTTACGAACCCATGCGCGATTACGTGAGGCGAGTCGCTGGTCAGGTACTCCGCAATCCTGGCGATGCCATGGCTGATAACATTCTGCAACAATTTCCCCGGCAGCCTGCGGATCCAGTGGTGCTTGTCGCCAAGAAGCGCTCCCGCGTACCCGGATTGTCCAAGCTCATAGCAGTAGTAACTCTCCATGTGTACCGGTTGGCCGCCCAGAAAGCCGCTCTGGACAAGACTTCGCATACGTCGCGCCGCATGCCTGAATTGATCGTCATGCCCTACGGTGATTTTCAGCCTCCTCTCGTTCGCGATCGCAATCAGTCTTCGGGCTTCTCCCTCGTCAACTGTGAATGGCTTCTCCACGTAGATGTGGCATCCCCGTTTCAGGCAAAGTTGGGCAATTTCGAAATGGCTTTCCGGCGGGGTGGTGATGTGAATAACATCTGGCCTGGCTTCACTGAGAAGTTCTGTTAAGTCGCTAAAATACCGTTTGATCGGGAACCTCTCGTATAGTTGCCGGGCCATCAGCGGCTCCCTGTCACAGACCCCAACGATCTCGCACCCCTCGATCCTCTGGATCTGCGAGGCATGCGCGTCTGCGATCCGGCCGCATCCCACAATGGCAACCTTAAGCATGTCGTCTGCTCTCCCTGCAGCATTGGAAATAACGCCTAAATCCCTCTGACGTTGGTACTTTCGGTGTCCAACCGAGCCGGGTCTTCAATTTTTCATTGCTGTAACGGGTCTTCTTCCAGTAGGCGTGCCAAGCGCTGCGATTGAAAACGGGCTCCAACTGTCCGTGGGACCAGGCCGAATATCGCTCCCACGCGTAGCAGAGCGCATATCCTAAGAAGTGGGGAACATAGATTGACTTGAAATGTCTCACATTCTGTTTATAGAGCCGCAAGAACTTGCGGCTGGAAGGTAAATCCTCGTCTACGACATTGAAGACATCGCCATCGACGCCCTTCGTCAATCCGGCCAGTGCAATTGCTTCTGCACAGTTATCAACATACGTGAACGGTATCGCATTTGAACCGCCGAGGTGCAGAAATACACCAAACGTCCCGACGCCGACGCGACCAGTAATCCCCTCATTGCCGGGGCCATAGACGTACCCGGGCCTGACGACGACGTACGGGATTCCGAACCTCTTGCCATAGTCTGTGACGATTTCGTCTTGCTTGACTTTCGCGAAACAATAGGCGTCACCCCGAAGCTCCGGGCGCTTTTCGACTGGGCACGATTCGTCCAACAGTCTCCAGCTAGGTTTCTGCGTGTTGCTATAAACCGCGAAGGAACTGACGTTGACGAATCGCCGGACGGAACGATGACGGAGGCAGGCTTCGAGAAGATTACGCGTGGTGACGACGGAGTTGAGGAAGGCATCGGGAAACGACTTCTCGCCTCTGGCTGCAGCCAAGTGAAAGATGATGGCCACGTCTTTAGCCGCAGCAGCGCAATCCTCGTGCGACAGAAGATTGCCTTTGATGACTTCGACGCGCGTGCCGTTGCGATGGCGAGCAGAGAGGGCTTCAACCCTAGATACTTCACTAGAGGCTCTGGTGAAACAGCGCAGGTTGCGGAACCCACGTTCCAACAGATTCTCTACGAGCCTGGATCCGATGAAACCAGTTGCCCCTGTCACCAGGATCAGATCGTCCCGCCCGACAATGAAAGGATCGAGTTCCGTCTGGCTCATGTCTTTACGCTACTCGGTAACATATGACTCTCGTATCGGGTTGATGCCCAGGAGTGAAAGGAGCTTGCCCAGATGATCTGTTAATTTGACCAGGAGAGTCATGAACCTGTGATGTCCCAACACAAGCGCAAACGGCAGGGCGGCCGCGTACACGGGAACGGCGATAACCGACTTTGCGATCTGGCGCGGCCCGAAAGCCGGATGGACTACGGAAACTGCTCCCCGGAGCAACGCTCTTCTTAACAGGAACGTGCGTTTCCAACGGATCGGGGGAACAACTTCATACGCCACGGCCTCATTGCACCAGATGAACGAATGGCCCTTTTCGATCATTCTTCTGAAAAAATCCTGATCCTCGCCGGTCAGAAACGAGGGTCTGAAGGCCTGTCCGCCAGGCGCAAAAATGCGGCGTCTCAGCAGCACGTTGCCGGTCCGTCCCTTCCTCCAGTCGATCACCAACCCAGTTCGGTAAGTCGGCCGCTCATAGAACTTGCCCTTAACGACCCACTTTGGCGGATCTTTGTCAAAGTACGGCCTCACTGGTCCAAGCACACCATCCGCGTCATAGTCGTTGCAAGCCTTAAACAGAGTCAGCAGCCAACGTTTGCCCGGAAATTCATCGTCGTCGATGAAGGCGAGAAAATCTCCGCGTGCGTTCTCGACGGCCTTGTTGCGGGCGAGCGCGATATTCTGCCGAGGTTCCACGCAGTACCGGGTTTCAATGTGCGATTCAGCCGCGAAATCCAATGTCACGGCCTCGGCGGATTGCAACTCATCGTTGTCTGCTATCACGATCGAATAGGTAAATAGTCCCCCCGTATCCTGAACGCGGAGTTCGCTCAACAAGCGCTTGAGAAGGTGCGGTCGCTTATAAGTGCAGATGCACACGCTAATATGCTTCGGTTCGCAGGTCCTGGCGTCGGGAGGCATGCATCGTCTCCTTTCTCCGCGCGCTGGTGAAATGAGAGGCAATCGGTAAATCTCCGGTCAAGCGGAAAATCTCGCCTCCGGCTAAGAACTGATACTCTTCCGCGTGGACAGGATGTGTCTCCACTTCAACGACGAATCGGCGGGCCAGGCAGAAAATTCGCTGCAGACGACTCGGAGGCTCGAGCGGCGGTAGCGAGAAAAAGAAATCAACCACGCGATGTCGGCGGGTCAGCATGACATCAGTAAAGCGTCGAAAAAGGCGGTTGCGCACGGCTTTCTCGCGAGCCTCGTAAGAAAAGTGCCGTCGCACGAGCGTTCCGGGTGGTAGCAGTCCTCCAAGCAGCACGTTGGCGCACAGGTGCATGTGATGATGGCCATCGAGTCGCTTCGGCTCTGCTCCATAGAGATGACGGAACTCGTCGCATTGGGCGGCCACAACGTACTCGAAGGAACGCACCAGCCACGGGTGGAAAACGACTCGGGCAGAGGAGTGACACAGCAAGTACGCGGCGAGTTCCTGCTGACGTTCCCGGAGCCGAGCCGGGCAGTTCGGCGCCGAAAATGGTGTCGTGAAATTGAGGTGGAGGCCAGCGTCGATTCTCGATTCTCGGGCCATCGCCGCAGCCCGCTCCGAATCCTCCATGAAGACCATGGCACTCACGGACGAGAGCGCACCCCGCAGGACGCAATCGAGGATCCTGCCTGTGGTGCGGGGCTCTCGTCCCCAATCGTCGGCGTTCACGATAAGAAGACCGGGGTAAGAATTCATGGTTCCGTTGGTCACGGGATGTGCCTGACTGCAGAACGTTGGGTCCACCGACGTGTTTACTCGCAGCGCGGAGAGTCGCTAGACCCCTTTGCCGCTCAGGAATCGCTTGCCCAGCATCGCGGCGAGAAGCGGGAGTTCAAGGAAGCCTGGTAGAGGATCGTCCCAGGCGAAAACGGCCGATTCTTTGGGGCCTCGAAGGGATTGCAGATAGGCCCGAAGCGACAGCCGACCGTTCAAAATTTCTTGAATCGCCATGGGAACATCGGTTGCCATGCGCATCCAACGCTGGCCCGAGCGACCGTGCACTTCAGGGACCGATTGGCCAGTAACGAAGCGCCACAACAGGTAGGGGAAATCGACGCCAGCGCGCTTGGAAAGAGTGTGCCAGCCCCAAACTCGCGGATTGACGTCCAGAAGTAGAAATTGGTCGTTCCGTGGGTCTCTTTTGAATTCTACTTCGACAAGTCCGGTAATCCGCGTGGCCGCTAAGAGTCGCAAGGCCGGCTCGACAACTCGGGGCTCCTCTATCGTCTCAACATAAGTACTAAAGCGGCCAAAATCCATCGGAAATTGACGCGTGCGTCTTGCCACGACGGAGGCCAAGGGAGAGCCATCCTTGCACAGAGCGGCGAAGGAAAACTGCGCTTCACCCCATCCCGGTACAACCTCCTGAATGATGAGTAACTCGGGATCCATCATGGTGCATGCTTCGTCATAACCGGCCAGCAACGACGCGCGATCTTCGAAACGCCATGCTTTATCCGCGCTTAGGCGATTAAATCCGAGTCTCATCGCGGGCTTGAGAATGACGGGAAATGGACACTCAAGCGACGCGAGTTCCTCCCGATTACGCGGAGAAAAGGTCCAGGGTTGATCCAGCGTGAGATCCTGCGCAAGCTGGTACAAGAGCCGCTTGTCGCAAAACCAGCGAACAATGTCCCAAGCTGGGGTTGTGAGCCGATAATGCTGCGAGAGCAGTTCATGATGACGCGCGAACAGCACGACGTCTTCGTCGTCGGTTGGAAAGAGGGCCCAACCTTCGAGTTTCTCCCGTACCGCGAGGTCCAACAAGAAATCAAGTTGTCTGCGACCGTCCTCGAGGGGCCAACGCTGCGTTCGAGTGGCATAGCGGGAGACGGCTCCCAACAGGTGACCCGCGTGATTCAAAACCCAGACGGGTATCCCGCGGCGACCCAGACTCCGGACCACTCCTAAGCCCCGGTAATCGGCGCCTGCGACCAAAGCGCCCTCGCAGGCGCACTTGCAGCCGGCATTTTCGACTGAACCTGCGGCGTTCGACATCAGGCTTCGCATAGAAGGAAAGCACTCCGTCACAACCAACTCAGTTATCGCGGTCAGTTATCGCGCCAGTACCAGCAAGCTAAACCCCCCCAGCAGGCCTGGCCAAATCCCGAGCCAAACTCGATCGAGCGGGGAGTATAGAAATAATCCAGTACCTCGTAATCGGTATCTCGCAGCGTCTGCAGCGCTGTCTCCTTTGTGAAGTAATGCATGTGCGCGTACAAATTGCGCCGCTTGAGCAGAGCGTTTTGACGAAACACCGTTTGCACCGAAAGATCCAGCGGAATGTGGAATATCTTGTAGCGGCTTTTCATTTTCAGTTGCCGCAGAAAGCTCCAGTAATCCTCAAGATGTTCGATCACATCCAAGACGAGAATTAAATCAAAAAAAGCACCGTTTTCGCTTCGGACGTCACCCAGAACAAATTGAAGCTTGTCGTTGGCCCGGCTACGGGCCAGGCTGAGGGCCTGTGGTGAGATGTCATAACCCCGGAAAACGCAGGCGCGGTCCAGACTCTTCTGGAGCTGGCTCAGCACCTCGCCTGCGCCGCATCCCACGTCACAAATGCTCTTCGGAGCCAGGTCGTTCTGCCGAAGCATGCGGAGCACTTGCTTGGCCTTCCAGGGAGACTCCTCAACGTGCCACTGCGGGTTCTTTAGAAGGTATTTGCCGTCAAGATAGAGATTTTGCGAACTCATTTAGCGTATCAGCACGAGCCTGACGGGCTGGTTCCAGGCTGTAGACGAGGCGATCTCCTTTCAAACTTGCGTAAGCAATCCGGGCCCGCTCTTGACCTTCGCCTTCGATTGTCCACCCAGTTCGGGAGTAAACCAGTCTCATCCGTGCCCTCAGACGCCACCAATCATTGACCTGTTGCGGGAGAGCGATCCAAATGCGTCCCTCCTCGCGCAAACGCGCGAGATGAGCGAGCAGCCGAATATATGTATCTTGCGCTTGACGGTGGATTAAGTAATCGGGGTGGACAATAAAGCTAAGCAGCCCGTGTTGCTCGGAAATGGCGTCGATCTGCTTAACCCACAGATCGATAGAAAACTGCCTGAGTATATGAAACAGCGAATAATCCTGTACAGCAGTGACGGGTAGCTCCAGAATATGACCAACGAAAAAGGGCGTTACCGAGCAGCAGCCGCCTTGTTGGGCCTCCAGATGACCGACACTTGGAACAGACATGTCATAGGCGAAGTCTAAGTCCTCCCACCAGTCGAGAGTCCGATACAACGCAGCCGAACGAAACCCGGCAGCTCGATATGCTCTTGCATACTGATTTATTCGCTTGGCGCGTTGCCGGAATCGCCGACGATCACCGACCAGATGGCCGTCGTGATTCAAGTCGTGGACGTTGACTTCAAATCCTCGGTCCCAAATGGCATTGATGAAACTTTCCGAAACGGAATAGCGTCGTTCAGGCACGATTTGAAAAGACGACTTGACGGAATAGGCGTCATCCAAATCCATCAGTTGGTGACAAAAGTCTCTTCCACGTGCGGTTTCCACATCATGAGTCATGATGGCGCAGCTTGGATAGCCATGAGGCCAGAACCAGATGAATGGGATGCGGTTCGTCGAGTGGGTTCGCAGCAACAACGTCAACAGCTTCTCAAATGTTCGCTCGACGCTCGCGTCGACCGGCCATTGCGGAAAGGAAATATTGTTCCAGCCACTTAGATGAATCCTTTGCAGATGCTTCCGTACAGAGACAGGCAGAAGTGGCCGCGCAAGATAGTATGCTTTTCGGAGAATGGATGTGGGCATTGGAGCTTTTTCGCGCCCGTTGGAATTGGGTGTATATCGCTCGTAGCGGAGGTTGGCGATGATCTCCGACGGATTGAACGGAAGCCTGAGGCTAGATCCGTCCGCCACGACATCTTTCTCCACATCGTAGAGTTCGCCTGCCGCGTGCTCTGCTCTGAAGCCTGAAGAAGACCTGCCGTAACAGATTATCTCAGGACCAAGGCGGAAATACCCGCGGTCCTCAGACAGCTTTCCGGCCGAAGTAAAGGCCGCGAAAGGTTCCGGACATCGATAATAATCGCGGAAAGCCGCGTCCACATGATTGTTCGTTGGATTTGATCCTGGCGGAGCGCTCATATTAGTCCCTAGGTTTACGAATCGTACGCGCAGGAGTTTTCAGCCCACATGCCTGTAGAGCAGTCTTCCGGCCGCGGTCAAGAGACCATCGGGCAGGCGGGCAAAGACCCGTTTGGCGACCTGCAGGGGGTACCCTTCGACTGCATTTTGGCGCTGCCGAGCACAAAACCTTCCATACGCCATAGTTGAACGAGTCGCACCCCAACGGTCTTTGAAAGTAATCAGTCCCTGGTCGGCAGAGTCTGAGCGGCCTAAATCAAACACCAGTATTCCGCGCTCTTTTGCCTCCTGAATCGCCTTCCAAAACAAGAATGGCATGCCACCTAGATTGTGATAACTGGCATCGGAGCAGCCGTACTTATAAACCAGCGTGTCGCGGTGGCGCAGCGTCAAGATACTGGCGATGGCCCGCCCGTCCTTAAACGCTACATGAATCTTGAGTTGATCACCCAGGCGGGCAGCCAGATTCTGGAACCACTCAATCGGTTGGGGAGGCAAGTTGTGCCGCCGACGCGTCATCAGGAAGAGCCGATAGAATTTCGCCAGTAGCGCTTCCGACCTGCCCTCCTCGTAATGAAGGGATTGCTGTCCCGCACGCCTAATCTTTCTTTGAATGGAATCCTTCTGAAAGTTCCGAAAGAGAATCTCCAGGTGGGGACGGAGATCTAGCACATGAAGGTAAGAGATATCTGCTTTTTGCAAGCCTGGCTCACTCAAGAGGTCCGAACACAAGGGCCGGATCTCAATATATTTCCATTTCTCTTTCTGGACGGCGCACCTGAGAAAACCGAAAAGTTCCTTCCGGTCTTCCTGTCGCTCGACGAGTGGCTCACAGTGGTCGGCAAAGGGCAACGAAACCATTCTGTGCCCTGTCAGCCAACTTTTGATGCGACAGAACACGATTCCATTGGTCAGCGTGGTTCCCGGAGAGGAAGTCGTATAGACGATAGGTTCATAGCCATACGTGCGGTGCAGGGCGTCTAGCCAGCCGGGCGTGTGAAAGACCGAGGACCGCGGGTGGCCGTGGATGAACTCCAGCCAACGCTGATCCTCCAGTGGATTGAACGTGTAAACCTTCAGAGCAACTCTCGCAGTCGCGCCGCCGTGGCTGACCGTCGAAGATAGTTACTTACCCTCGGATCGGTAGTAAGTGGCTCCAGCCGGAGTCTGACTCGACCTGGTTTCGGATCTGGGCGGCTCAAACACGAAACTGTCTCTGTCAGACAGAGAAGCCTGACGGCCCTTCGTCGCGTGGAGAATCCTCCTGCTGAGCGCGGGTGCGGCGAACTCAGTCCCGGCGACGAATCGCATGAGTGGGCCGAAACTCCACGCCGCCGGCGCTCCAAGGAAGTGCAATCCTGCCAGGGAACTTTCAAATCCCGCATCGAGGCGCGGATAGCCGTCCACGCGTTCCAGATTGTCGAGCAGTTCTGATGAAAGGAACGGATAAAGCGCAACGTTTATACGATAGCCGGTTCCTAGGACCACATGATCGACTACCCGTTCGCTCCCGTCATTCAAGCGGACACGGAGGCGCTCTCCTTCAACCCGCGCCTGGACGACAAACCGTCCAGTATGAATTGGGATATCGCGTACGCAGCTCTCTAGTCGTTGTGAAACGGCCGGCCGAATTGCACGTCGCCCCCATCGGTTTTGAATCCTGCGCGGCAGCCGCCGAAACCAATTCGGCCGTTGGACCAGCAGACTCATACCCGCGGGACCAACGTCAGCGCGTCCATAAAACATCCACGCGATCGCCTTTGCGTGCTTCCAACTGTTATGCCTCAGCCAGTGCAGAGAAGAATTGCGAATCAAGACTTCCACGCCGGCGCCAGCTTCGTGAAGGAATGCAGCCGTTTCGAGGGCGCTTTGTCCGGCTCCAATGACCAGGACCTCCTTGTTCCGGAACTTGCCGAAGTCCCGCTGCTCCGATGTGTGCGTGACCACTGACGCGGGAAGACGCTCGAACATCTGTGGCCGATAAGCGAAGGGTTGGATGCCCCCGGCGATCACAACCCGCCGCGCAAGGACCGTCTCTCCATCCTCCAAGGTGAGCCGGTATCCGCTTGCAGCCATTTCGGTTCGCACCACCTTACGCCGATCTGCGGGCATCGCCGTCTGCTGGTGAAACCAGTGGCCGTAGTTTATGAAGTCCATCACAGGTACCGGATATGCCAGACCACGGTTCCCGTTCAGCTTGCGGTAGGCGTCGAGCGTCGAGCGATTCTCCGGGTCGGCAATGTGGGAGCCGGCCCATGGAGAGCGCAGAAGCATTCCCTGGGGCATATAGCGCTCCCAGAAGGACATAGGTTCGCCAAAGAGCCTTATGTCCAAGCCTTTCAACCGTCGAAGGTGCGCTGCCGCGGAAAGGCCATAAGGGCCAGCGCCGACAATCACCACATCACATTTGTCCATGGAATAACGGACCTCCTGCACAATTCGTCGCTAGTCGAATTTTCAGAGACGCGCCGATGCAGGCGCGGTTGGAGATTTCAATCTGCTGCCCCAGAAAACTTTGTGCAAGCTACTCTTCATTGCGCCAGCACGAACAGGCTGTAGCCACCTAACGCGCGAACGGCGAAATCCTGGTTGAGTGCAAAACACACGGCCCGCGGCCATTGCCGGATCCGTTGCACGACTCCTGAAGCACGGTAAATCGCGCGCGGCGCATAAAACCAATGAATGATCCGGTAACCTTCGTCGCGCAAAGCCTGAAGCATCGTATCTCTTGAAAAGAAGTGCAAATCATCCGAGGTCCGTCGGAGTTCCATCAAACCATTTGGTTTCAATACTGCTTTTACGGAGAGGTCCAAGACGGTATGGAAAATCTTGAAGGGCGCAAGCGGCTTCACATCGCGGAGAAAGCTGAAATAATTTTCCTGGTGCTCCAGCACATCCAGCACCAACAACAAGTCGAAGCGCGCGTCGGGGTCTTTTCTAATATCCCCCAGTCGACAGTGGAGCCGGTCATTTTCACGGGTTCGGCTTAAGTCGATCGCCTGAGGGGCGATATCATATCCACTGAAAACGCAGCC
>WNFQ01008780.1_pt1 | contig 16188 bp, 13 predicted proteins | sample 5400171 | NCBI WGS metagenome assembly WNFQ01 (sample SAMN13153356, study PRJNA577476) | soil metagenome | isolation source: 20 cm soil under Madrone tree | place: USA:California | collected 2016-06-14 | reverse complement strand
CGACGTGACAGTTTCCGTGTAGCTGCCCTTAGCGGTGGCGACGATCCGGGCATCGGGCTGCGACCGGTTGAAATCGGCCACCAACCGCTCGAGTTCGCGGCGAAGCTCGCCGGTCATGGCATGCCAGAACTCCACCCTAGTTTCGGCCCACGCCCAAGGGGGCGACAGCATCACCAGTGTCCCGGCGAGCCAAGCCGCGAGCACGGCGCCGGCGGCTCCCGGATTGCGCCTGACCGGGCTACAGCCGGCCTCAAGTCTCAAATCCATGGTCAATTTCGATTCCGTCCGGTAAAACGACTGCTGGCAGTGTTGCAGCGTTTCAATGTTTCGTCGAACGAATGTACCCCCTACCGATCGAGAGCGCAAAGATGTCTGACCTTCATCAGTGCGCGATGGGCGCCCCGCTCCTCGACCGCATCCGTCGGGCGAAATATCTGTCTGATACGAGTTCCGCTTGATCGCGCTCGACCATCAGTCCGCATTCGTATCCGGCGCCGAGCCGGCCGGCGCCTCGGGGCTCGGCGTCGAGCGTCTCGTGCGCGCACTGCCGATCCGATGGCGCATCGTCTCCATTGCGGCACTTAACGGCATCGTGGTCATTATTCTGGCCGGCCTCATCTGGAGCGGCGCCAAGGTGCTGAGCACCGCCTGGGACGAGGTGCGCCGCGTGCGCGAGTCCGACACGCTGCTTGCGCTGTTAGGCACCGAAGCCGGGCGGCTGCAGAGCCTCATCCACCAGTATATCAGCGAGCAGCGGCCCGAGACCTTTGCGGAAATCCTGCTTCTGCGCGAAGCCGTGCTCGGCACCTTGAAGACGCGCGGCGTCAAGGACCCGATGCTGTCAGGCGCCGCGCCGGAGCTTATCGAGATCACGGAGCGCTTTCTCGGCGCCTTCGGAGACTTGAGGGCGCTGCAATCCACCATCATGCGCAGCTACGAGGACGAGGTGCGCAGTCCGGCAAAGCAGATGGCCGGCGTCTACGCCATCATCGAGAGCGCGACCCCCGCCAAGGACGCCCTGATCGCGCCGGTGCTCGGAAAGTCGCGCGAGAGCTTCGCCGCGATGCTGATGGCCGCGAATGCATATTATCTGTCGCTCGCATCCGATGCCGGCGAAGAGGCTCAAACCAATATTCGCCGAATCGAGGATGCCATCCCGGTCATGCGCGATCTCGCCAACAATGATTTGCAGCGCTCAGCCGTCGACGCGCTGAAACAACAGGCGACGGCGCTGCACAACGGCCTCGATAATCTCGCCGACCTGTTCGGCAAGCGCGCCAGCCTGCTGCGCACCGAGATCGACGGCAACCAGGCCGCCATGATCACGGCAATTGACAACCTGTCGACCGAAATGGGCCGACGCGAGCGGGATGCGCAGATGAGGTTCGATCAGAGCCTCGGCAATATCTATCGCCGCGTGATGACCGTCGCAGTCTCATTCCTCTCCTTCATGCTGATCGGCAGCATGGTGGTGGCCCAAAGCATCCGCCAGCCGCTCAAGCGCCTGATGGCTGCAATGCGCGCGATTACGCTCGGCCGCTACGACCGGCCGACCCACGGCACCTCGGCCCGCGACGAAATCGGCGACATGGCGCGTGCCGTCGAGGTGTTTCGCGAGAACGCGATCGCCAAGGATCGGGCCGAGGCCGATCTGCGGGCCTCCAAGGAACGTGCCGAACAAGCTTTGGCGGAGTTGCGAGACACGCAGAAGAACCTGATCCAGGCCGAAAAGCTCGCGGCGCTCGGCGGCCTCGTCGCCGGCATCGCCCACGAGGTCAACAATCCGGTCGGCATCAGCCTTACGGTGGCATCAAGTTTCGCGCGCCGATGCGAGGCATTTGCGGCGGAACTGCGAACGCCGCCGCTGCGCCGCTCCAGCCTCGACGACTTCGTCGCACCGCCGCGGATCAACTTGTTGCCAACTTGCAGCGTGCCGGCGAGCTGATCCAGTCGTTCAAGCAAGTTGCAGTAGATCGCAGCCATACGGAGCGCCGCGAGTTCGATCTCGCCGAGGCAACCGACCAGATCATCGCCAGCCTGCGCCCGGTGCTCAGGAAGCTGCCCCTGTCGCTCGTCGTCGACATACCGCCGGGAATTTCCATGAACAGCTATCCGGGCTCCTACGGCCAGGTGCTGACAAACCTGTTCCTCAACACAGTGGTCCATGCGTATCCGGACGGTCGCGCCGGAACGCTCAGTGTGAGCGCGCGGACGGTCGGCAGCGACGACGTCGAGATCGCTGTTGCGGACGACGGCGTCGGCATGGCGGAGGAAGTGAGGAGGCGCGCCTTTGATCCGTTCTTTACCACGCGACGCGATCATGGCGGCACCGGCCTCGGCCTGCACATCATCTTCAATATCGTCACCCAGAGCCTCGGCGGACGTCTCGCCTTGGATTCGGCGCCCGGACGTGGCACGACTTTCCGCATCAGGATTCCAAGGCATGCTCGCCCTACAGCGGCTGTCGCAGCGACGGAATAATAAATTGGCCGACGAGGACGAATTTCTTCAGATCATCGAAGATCAGGCGCCGCCGCCGGAAGCCGGACCGCGGTGGAAGGTCGCCGTGATCGACGACGATCCCGCCGTCCACGACGGCACGCGATTCGCGCTGTCCGACTACACGCTCAACGGCCAGCGACTCGAAATCCTGTCGGCTTCGTCCGCCGCAGAGGGACGCGAATTGCTGGCCCGGCATCCGGACGTTGCGGCGGTGCTGCTCGACGTCATCATGGAGACCGATAGCGCCGGTCTCGATCTCGTCCACTTTATCCGCAGTACGCTCAAAAATGAGACGATCCGCATCATCTTGCGTACCGGCCAGCCCGGCCAGGCGCCGGAGCGGCGCATCATCGTCGACTATGACATCAACGACTACAAGGCAAAGACCGAACTCACCGCCGACAAGCTGTTCACCTCGCTGACGGCGGCGCTGCGTAGCTACCAGCAGCTCCAGCGCATGATCGAGACCCGGCGGGGCCTCGAAATCATCGTCGATGCGGCGTCAACCCTCTACGATTTCAAGTCGATGCAGCGCCTTGCCGAGGGCGTTCTCACCCAAATCGCGTCGCTCTTGAACGTTGACTGCGCCGGCATCCTGGTGCTGCGCGAGAGCGGGCAAACGAACGACAGCTTTTCGGTACTGGCAGGGTCCGGCTGCTACAGCCGGCTCATCGGCTCGGGCGGGTCGAATGCGCTCGATCTTGAGTTGCACGAGGCCGTCCGCGAGGCGCTCAACCGCTGCGATCATCAATTCTTGGCGCAGCGCTCGGTGCTCTATCTCAGGACCGGCAGCGGCCGGGAGCTGGTCGTGCTGCTTGAATGTTCCAAACAGCTCTCCGATACCGATCGGGCGCTGGTCCAGATCTTCGGCAGCCGACTTTCGGTTGCGTTCGACAATGTCATTCTCTACGAGCAGCTCCAGCAGGCCAACACCCATCTCGAGGACCGGGTGCGGCAGCGCACCCGCGAGCTCCTGCAGGCCAATACGCGCCTTTCCGCGCAATGGACGCGGCTGCAGCGCGCCAACGCTTTCAAGAGCGAAGTGCTGGGCACTGTCGCCCACGACCTGAAGAACCCGCTCGGCGTCATACTCGGCCGCACCGAAATGCTGACCGAAATGGTGGGGGATGCCGCGTCGTCGGTCGACAACGTCAAAGCTCAGGTCGTCCATATCCGCACCGCGGCCCACCGGGTGAGGGAAATCATCGACTCGCTGATATCGGATGCCATGGCGGATGCCCTTGACATCACAATCAGGCGGGAGCCGGTGGATCTGGTGGCGCTGCTGCGTGACCTCGTCGATGCCAACCAGCCCCTTGCGGCGCGCAAGGATCAGACGATCGCGCTCACGGCGCCGGCCAAGATCGACTGCCTGTGCGATTCCGACCGCATTCGCGAGGCGATCGACAACGTGCTGAGTAATGCCATCAAGTACAGCCCCATTAGAGGCCGCATCGAAGTGGCCATCGAATCCAGCGACCAATCTGCCGTCATCCGCATCAGCGACCAAGGCCCGGGCTTGTCGCCAGAAGACATCGCGCGTCTGTTCGGCCGCTTTCAGCGCCTATCGGCGAAGCCGACCGGCGGGGAAACCTCCACGGGTCTCGGCCTGTCGATCGTGAAGCGAATTGTCGATTTGCACGGCGGCACCGTGGTGGCTGAGACCACTGGCTCGTCCGGCACCACCTTCAAGATCGCGATTCCGTCAGCATGAGCCGCGCCCTGCACATCGTGGTGGTGGACGATGAGCCCGACGCGCGCGACATGGTCGGCGACTATCTGCGGATGCACGGATTTACGGTATCGCTCTGCGATGGCGGCGCCAGCCTTCGCGCCGAGATTGCCAGGGGGCGGCCCGACCTGATCGTGCTCGATCTCCATATGCCGAAGGAGGACGGCCTCTCCATTATCCGCGACCTCAAGCAAAAGTCCGACATCCCGGTCATCATGCTGACGGCGACTGCAAGCCCGATCGATAGGGTGGTCGGCCTTGAACTCGGGGCCGACGACTATCTCGCCAAGCCCTGCGAGATGCGCGAATTGCTGGCGCGGGTCCGTTCGGTGCTGCGCCGTGCCGCCCCGCCGGTCGCGGCGGCTGCAGCGCCGGCCAGGAATCTGGTTCGTTTCGGCACCAAATGGCTCGATATGGATGGGCGCTCGCTTCGCGACGAGGAGGGCAACGAGCATCCGCTGACCGGATCGGAATATAGCCTGCTGAAAGCGTTTGCCGAAAACCCGAAACGGGTCCTCACCCGCGAACGCCTGCTCGAACTCGCCAATGCCCGCGACGCCGAGGCCTTCGATCGGGCTGTCGACATCCGGATCATGCGTATCCGGCGCAAGATCGAGCCCGACCCGGCCCGCCCCAGCGTCATCCGCACCGTAAGGGGGGGCGGCTATTTGTTCTCCCCGATCGGCGAAAAGCCGTAGGCCCTTCTCGCCTGTGGCCCGGGTTGAGCGCAAGCGAAACGCGGGGGCGACGTTGCCGTATTGATAGGGCGGCCCCGGATTTCGCTTAAGTTTATCATCGGGCCGGCCCACCGGGTCCGACCTCTGGCCGGCCCGATGGCAGGCTCCGGCCGGACCCGGTGGCTCAATCCGGGCTACACTTGCTCAATCCACGCCACGGCTAACGACCAGGTGACCGTTCGTTCACCGCGAACCTTCCGATTGTTTCGTTGCGGCAGGGCACACGAAACAATATCCCGAGCCGGCGAAACCATTTCCATCGCGCTATGTAGATAAAGTGAAACAGCCGGTGGCTAAAGTCCCAGCCGATGGCGCGATGCAGCCGCGCGGGGGAGGCAATAACAATGCAAACCACCGGCTCGCCAGTACCCAAGTCCGCCAGCAGGGGCGGCTTGGTGGGGGCCACGTCCGATGAAGGTCTGATCGCGGCAATCGCGGCGGGCGACCGCGCCGCCATGCGCATCCTTTATAATCGCCATCAGGTTCGCGTTTTCCGCTTTGCCGCGCGGCTCGTGGACGACGCCGCTTCCGCCGAGGACGTCGTCAGTGAAGCCTTCATCGAGGTATGGCGCCAGGCCGACCGCTTCGAGGGGCGTTCTTCGGTTTCGACGTGGATCATGTCCATCGCGCGCTTCAAGGCGCTGTCGGTGCGCCGTCGGCGCCAGGAGATCGAGCTTGACGAGAAGGTGGCGGAGACGGTCGCCGATCAATACTCCCCCCCGGAACAAATCCTGCTGGAGACAGACCGCCGCGCCCAGCTTCGCGCCTGCCTGTCCCAACTCTCACCCGACCACCGCGAGATCATCGATCTTGTCTACTATCACGACAAGACCATCGAGGAGGTCGCCGATATCGTCGGGGTGCCGAAGAACACCGTCAAAACGCGGATGTTCTACGCCCGCAGACGCCTTGCCCAACTGCTGGCCCAGCACCACGACTTCGATCATCTCACCGCCGCAGCGGGCTGACTCCTCGAGGCGCGTTCGGCTCCAGGGCCCTTGTTGCCCCCTTCCCCGCGCGCGGGGGGAGGGGGTCGTGCGCGCCGCCCGTTTGCTGCGGTGCGCCCATAAAATTCCTCGACGTTCGTCCTTGACAGCGCGCAAAGCACGGGCCAACGCTTCGCCTACTGGCATACCTATTTCAAGCTTAAGTTCAGCGCATGCCAGGATTGGGAGGGCAACGTCATGTATCGGTTCAAGAGAACTGCCGTCAGCGCAGTGGCGCTGTCGGCCGCCATGATAAGCTTCGGGGGAGCGCAGGAAATCAAGCAGGCGACCGGCGAAACTGCGAAGACGGTCAATGTCACGCCGGTCACCCAGCGCATGCTCGACCGCGCCGACCGCGACACTAAGAACTTCCTCCATACCAACGGCGACTATCGCCAGCAGCGCTTCTATCCCAACGCCCAGATCAACACCGGCAACGTCAAGCGGCTGCATCCGGCCTGGATCTTCCAGACCGAAGTGAAAGAATCGATGGAGACGTCGCCGATCGTCGTTAACGGCGTGATGTACGTGACGACGTCGTTCAGCCATGTCTATGCGCTCGATGCCAAGACCGGGGCTGAGCTCTGGCATTACAAGCACGCCATGGGGCCGATCACGACTTATTGCTGCGGCCCCAACAATCGCGGCGTCGAAGTGTTGGAGGACAAGGTCTTTCTCGCGACGCTCGACGCCAAGCTCGTCGCCCTCGATGCCAAGACCGGCAAGGTGGTGTGGCAGTCGGCCATCGCGGATCCTGAGCTCGGCTACAGCGAAACCATGGCCCCGACCGTCGTCAAGGGCAAAGTGCTGGTCGGCACCAACGGCGGCGAATACGGCATTCGGGGCTTCGTCAAGGCTTACGACGCCAAGGACGGCAAGCTCATCTGGACTTTCGATACGACGCCGGAAAACTCTGTCGGCGTGTGGGCCGAGAAGGACGCTACCGGCCGCGACATGCACCGCAACATCGCGGCCGAAAAGGAGCAACTCGCCAAGACCGGCGATCCCTACAAGACGCTGGGCGGCGGCGTGTGGCAGAATCCGGCCGTCGACCTTGCCACCAACCGCATCTATTTCATGGTGGGCAATCCGTCGCCCGACCTCGACGGCGCGCTGCGTCCAGGCGACAACCTCTACACCGACTCGCTCGTGTCGGTCGATCTCGACACCGGCAAGTATGTCTGCCACTTCCAGTACATCGCCCACGACGTGTGGGATCTGGATGCGGTCAGCCCGGCGGTTCTGGTCGACGTCAAGGACAAGAGCGGCAAGGTCATTCCTGGCGTGATCCATGCCGGCAAGACCGGCCACGTCTACGTGCATGATCGCAAGGACTGCAGCCTCATTCGCTTCTCTCAGGCGATGGTGCCGCAGGAGAACATGTGGACGCTGCCGACGGCGCAGGGCGCCCGCATGCTGCCGGGCGCCAATGGCGGGGTCGAGTGGTCGCCCATCGCGGTCGATCCCGAACTCGGCGTATCCTACGCGATCAACTTGCATCAGCCGATGACCTATCATGTGGAAAGCTCGCCCTACCCGCAGGGCAAGCTGTGGCTCGGCGGCGCCTTCAAGGTCATCCCGTCCGAACAGCAGTCCGGCAACATCACGGCGGTCGATTACAACACCGGCAAGATTCGTTGGCAGGTAAAGACGCCGCAGCCGATGATCGGCGGCATTCTGGCGACAGCTGGCGGCCTCGTGTTCGCGGGCGAAGGCAATGGGCGCTTCCGCGCCTATGACTCCAGGAACGGCAAGGTGTTGTGGACTTTCAACGCCGGCGCCGGCGTCAACGCGCCGCCGTCCTCTTATACGGTCGACGGCAAGCAATATGTCGTCGTTGCGGCCGGCGGCAACGTCCAGCTCGACTACAAGCGGGGCAACAATATCATCGCCTTCACGCTGGAGTAATTCGGGCTTGTTCGAATGAGCGCAACGCCGCGCGTAGAGGCCGTGAAGCATTTATCACCTAATCCTGAGGAGGCCGCCCTCTTGGGCGGCCGTCTGGAAGGATGGATACACGGCACCCGAAGTCGGGCCTGCTCGACTTCCGCACGAAGATCGCCGATATCGGCAACAGCCGATTTCGGTTGCTCGCTGCCATCCTTCGAGACGCGCGCATCGAAATCGGCTGTTGCCGATTTCGACACTTTTAGATTGCCGAAGTCGGGCAGGCCCGACTTCGGTGCGCGCTCCTCAGGATGAGGTCCGAATTGTTTCTCGCGCCGGTAGGGTGGGCACGCTTCGCTTTGCCCACCCTACAGGTCCTCGCGATCCTCGTGGCGGCTCCGCTCGCCGCGGCCCAAACGATCGCGGACAAGGTGCAGGCCTGCGCGGCCTGCCACGGCGAAAACGGCGTTCCGCCCGACAAGTCGTGGCCGGTGATCTGGGGCCAGCACCAGGGCTATCTTTATTTGCAGTTGCGCGACTTCAAGAGCGGCGCCCGCAAGAGCGACGTGATGGGACCGATCGCGGAGAAGCTGGAGCGCGACGAAATGCTCGCGATCGCGCTTTATTTCTCGCAGAAAGCCTGGCCCAATTTGCGCCAGGCCCGCGCGCTCGACGCGGTCGCGGCGCAGGCTTCGCGCACCAACGCATCGGTCGGATGTACCGGCTGCCATCAGGCCGGTTACCAGGGCGAAGGAACCCAGCCGCGTCTCGCCGGACAGAGTGCGGATTACATCTTGAAGAGCATGATGGATTTCCGCACCCGCCGGCGCGGCAACAATCCCGGCATGTCGGACCTCATGAACGCGACATCGGAGGACGATCTCAAGGCGCTCGCGGCGTATCTGGCGGGGTTGTAGCAGCATCAGAACGGCCGGCGAGCGTTTCGCGTACGGCGTCACTGGCCGCGAGATCGCGCGCGGTCTTGCCGGCCATGTCGCGCAGTGCGCGGTCGGCGCCGCGCAGGATCAGGGTCTCAACCACCGCGGCATCGCCACGCTCGGCCGCGATCATCAGCGCGGTGCGGCCGCGGTTGTCGGCGGCATCGATGACGGCTCCGCGCGCGACGAGAAGTTCGACCACCGCAACGGCAGCGGCAGCGCCGACCCCGTCTTCGTGGCCCGCCGCCCACATCAACGCCGTCAGATCATTGCCGTAGCGGGCCTTGGTATCGGCGCCGGCATCGAGCAGGCGACGCACGACGAGCGCGAAGCCGCGAGCGGCCGCATAGATGAGGGGCGTCTTTCCGGTCGCATCCACATGATCCGCATCGGCCCCGCGGGAGATGCCGCGAAACGCGGCCGCGGCGAGCGGCGAGACGTCGCTGCGTCCAGTCAAGTTGGGATCGGCGCCCTTTGCCAGTAACGCCGCCACAGTGGCGGGTCGTTCGGCTTGCGCGGCCGCATAAAGCGCCGTGGCGCCGGCAAGATCGCGTGCATCGATGGCCGCACCCTCGGCAAGAAGGCGTGCAACCAGTGCCGCATGGCCGCCGCGCGCCGCATAAGCAAGCGGCATCGCGCCTGTCCGATCGCGCGCCTGCAACGAGGCGCCGTCCGCGATCAGACGGCGGGCCAAGGCGCCGCAATCCTTGGCGGTCGAAGCGAACAGGATGGCGTTGCGCTCGATCGACGTGATGCCGGGCTTGACCGAATTGTAGTGCCGCTCAAGCTCACGGCAATCCGCCTCGGCGGCAGCCGCCGGGCGAAGCACCATGACGGCGCAAAAAAACGCTAGGCCTGTAGCCCGGATGGAGCCACCGGGTCCGGCCGGAGCCTGCCATCGGGCCGGCCAGAGGCCGGACCCGTTGGGCCGGCCCAATGATAAACTCCGCGAAATCCGGGACCGCCCGTGCCACCAGCAACGCTTTCCCCGCATTACGCGACCGCGGGCGGTCGCTCCATGCGGGCTACGGGGGCCACGGCCGCTACCCCAATTTTCCAACCTCCGCCTCCAGGAGTGTCCAGCACTTCGACCCCAGCTTGTCCTTCCAGGTGGCGTAGACGTTCGCAAGCCTGGCGCGGAACGGCGCCTGGTCGACCTCATTGAAGATGAGGCCAGCGGCGGCGAACCGGTCGCGCAGGCTCGCATTGACGTTGCCCTGGTCGATGCGCTGCTGGCGCACGTATGTGGTGACGTTGCGCGTGATCACCTCCTTGATGTTCTCGGACAGGCCGCGCCACGTGGCAAGATGCGCCATCTGGTTGAAACCCGACCACATGTGGTTGGTCATGCTGACATACTTCACCACCTCGTAGATGCGGAAATTCTCCAGGATGGCGAGCGGATTTTCCTGGGCCCCGACCTTGCCGCTCTTGAGCGAGTCGTAGATGAGGTTCGCCGACGTGGTCACCGGCTCGGCGCCGAACGCCTGGAAGGTGTCGAAAATCATCTGCCCCGGCGGGACGCGGATTTTCACGCCGGCGAGGTCGGCCGGCGTGTTGACCGGGCGCGCCACCGTGGTGACCTGGCGCATGCCGTTGTCGAAGCCCGCGACCGGAAACAGATACATGCCCTTCGCGGCCATTTCCTCGCCCATATAGGCGCCGAGCGGGCTGTCGATCGCCTTGTGGGCTTCGGCGGCGGACCGGAACGCGAATGGCACCTGCTGGACTTCGGCCATCGGCACCACCGTGCCGATGATGCCGCCCATCAGGGTGAAAAACTGGATTTCGCCCGCAATCAGCATCTTCAGCGCCGCCGGGTCGCCGGCCGCGAGCTTGTTGTTTTCTGCGTAGACCGTGGTCTCCACGCGCCCGTTGGTCTCCCGGCGGATCGCCTCCCACATGGCGACGAGATTCTTGTGGAGCGTGCTCGTGTCCGACTGATTGTGATACTGGATGAATGTGAAGTCAGCGGCCCGCACCGGCTTTACGATGATGGTCGTTCCGGCTGCCGCCGCTCCGGTCAGCAGCGCGCGTCGCGTCCAGGGCGTCTTCATCGTGATTCCTCCCGATCCAGCATCGTAGGGTGGGTTGAGCTACCGGGGCCGGCCCGATGGCAAACTTCGCAAAACCCACCATCGGCCTCGCCTCCGGAAGGCCCAGATGGGTTTCGCTGTCGCTCAACCCATCCTCCGGCCCTCCGATTCCCTGAGAACAGGGAAAATAACAGGGAATTTTTGCGATCTCCGACCATTTCGGCGCTTTCCGCCCGGTCCTGGCGTCCATTTGCGCTGCAATTCCGGTGCGTTGCAGGCGATTCCCTGTTCTGCACCGAACAGGGAAATTGTTTCGCGGAAACAGGGAATTCATCCGTCGGAAACAGGGAATTGTCGTACCTGATACCCAATTTGTCTTCTCCTTCAAATTGTCCACTCGAATTTCTCGGTTAAATTGAGTATATTTATTTATACCATAAAATTGCGAATCCGTCGAGTTTGCTCCGTCGTTTTTTTTGATGCACCATTATCGTGCGATATCGGTCACCGAGGCTGAGGAGACTCACCGCAACGGTAGCAACCGTAGCCCGGATTGAGCGAAGCGAAATCCGGGGTCGCCTGTCCATGCGGCAACGCCGTTCCCGGGTTTCGCTGTCGCTCAACCCGGGCTACAGCGGCCTTCTACGGCCCCTTGGACACCAGATACGCCGCGATTGCGATCATGTCGGCATCATCGAGCTTGTCCACCACCGCCTTCATCAGCGGCGTCCAGGTGCCGGTGCGCGTGCCGATCTTGATGTCGTTGAGCTGGCGATAGATGTACATGGGCGACCGCCCGACGATCGGCGGAACCTCGCCAAGGCCCTTGAGCTCGGCGCCGTGGCAGATGGCGCATCGGATGGTCTTGCCGTCGGCGCCGGTGGTGACGATCTCCTCGCCTTTTTTGATGCTGCCGGCCGGCACGTGGGCCACGAAACCGGTCCGCGGATCGCGGCTCTCGGCGGAAAGATCATTCTGCGGCAATTCGATGATGCGGGTGCCGAGCGGCTCGGTGCCACCGTGTTCTTCCGGGAAGCGCATGGCGCCGTTGCCGAGATACGATTTCGACACTGTATCGCTTTCGACGACCTTGTACCAAACCGGGAATTTCATCGCTGCGAAGTACTCAGCGGCGGCCTTGAAATCTTCCTCGCTGAGCCCCTTCGCGATCGGAATCATCGCCACGGCGCGCGCGCCCTTGCGGGCGCCGCTTTTGAACTCATTCATCTGGCGAACGATGTATCCGGCCGGCAGCCCGGAGACGCCGGCGGACTCCGGATGTCCGCCGCCACTGGTGAGGTGGCAAAGCGCACAGGCGCGCGCGTTCGTTTCCTTGCGGCCATGCGCCACCACGTCCGGCATCGGCGCATGGTCTTGCGGGTACCAATCGGGCGGACTGAACCCGTCGTCGATCTGGGCCTGGGTGTAGGACTTGGTGCTGCCCGGCAGCTGGATCGGCTTGACCGCGTCCGGCGGCTTCGGGGCAGGGTTGACCGGATAGGCCCATCCCGGAAGCTCCGCGGCCTGGGCCGGCAAGGCCAGGAGGCTGAGCAGTGCGATCGAAACCAATGTCCTCATGATCGTCCCTCCATCGATATTTTCCATTCGGTTGGACCGACCGCCCTCCTTTGGGACCGCGGGCGTCTCGCCGCCCCACCCTACCCTCCCCCGCTTGCGGGGGAGGGTAGGGGAAGCGGGCGGGACGCCCGCGGTCCCAGGGGAGGGATGCGGTCGGACGTCCGGGCTCTTCTGCCTCGTCCGCATTGACGCGCGCCGGGAGGCCGGCGCGCTCCGAGGCCTATGGCGCCATCGATACCAGATAGGCGGAGATCGCAACCATGTCTTCGTCAGTCAAATTAGCCACCACCCCTTTCATCAAGGGCGTCCAGGCGCCATTGCGGGTGCCGATCTTGATGTCATTGAGCTGGCGGTAAATGTACTCCGGCGATCGTCCGACGATCGGCGGCACTTCGCCGAGCCCCTTCAGTTCGGAGCCATGACAAATGGCGCAGGCCACTGTCTTGCCGCCCGCACCGGTAGTCACGATCATCTCGCCCTTCTTGATGCTGCCGGTCGGCACGTATGCAATGTGTTGGGCTCTTGGATCGCGGGCCTCGGTGCGTTCCTCGTCAGCCGGGATCTCGATGATGCGATTGCCGATCGCCTCAGTGCCGCCTTCCTTGGCGGCAAACCGCATGGCGCCGGCGCCCACATAGGACTTCGGCGCCATGTCGGTCTCGACGACCTTGTAGAACTGCGGGTACTTGATTGACGCAAAATATTCGGCCGCCGCCTTGGTCTCCTCTTCCGTCAGCGCCGAGGCGATCGTCACCATGATCGGCGCGCGCATGCCCTTGCGGGTGCCGGCCTTGAACTCGGCCATCTGGCGCATGATGTAGCCGGCCGGCAGACCGGAAACGCCCGCGGATTCCGGATGCCCGGCGCCGTTGGTAAGATGACACAGGTCGCACGCGGGGGCGTTCGGCTTCTTGCCCTGGGCCACAATGTCCGGCATCGGCGGGTGATCCTCCGGATACCAGTCGGGCGGGCCGAAGCGGTCGTTGATCTGGGCCGCAGTGTACTTCTTGGTGCTGCCCGCCAAGGATTTCTGCACGGTATTATCCGGCGGCGACCCCGCTGGCGGCGCGACCGGATAGGCCCATTGTGGAAGCTCGGCGGCCATCGCCGGCGACGCCAGCACGCCAAGCACCGCCACGCAAACCAATGCCCTCATGACAATCCCCCTTCTGATCGTGTCTCACGTAATCGCTTATCAGCTGGCCGGCTGACCCGGGCTCGCCGGCCAGGATACGGGCCAGTCTAGCGGACGCGATCGGAATTGACGATAGGCTCCGGCCGTCGACGCGGCGCCTTCCGCGCAATTTTTGCGAGGACGTGCGCGGAAATTTGCTATTGTTCGACAATGTAAAAATACGGTGCGGCGCAAGGGAGGCGTCATGAGTTCCAATACGGCGAAGCGGTCATGCGCCGGCGCGTTGATGATCTCGGCTTGCTTGCTCTGCGCACCGGCCATGGCCCAGCAGACGGCGCCGCAAGAGGCGCCAAAGCCCATCGCCAAGGACATCTACCAGCGTTCGCTTCAGACCTACGAGTTTCGCAAAGCCGCCCAGAGCGGGCCGGAACGCGGGCGTGAAATCTTCTATTACAAGTGCTGGTTCTGTCACAACGAATTCACCAAGAACGCCCCGCAGCTCACCGGGCTCTACCAGCGCGGCACGCTGCTGTCCGGCCTGCCGGTCAACGACGACAACGTAAAGGACCGCATCCGCAACGGCGGCGCCGGCATGGCGGCTTACAAATACACGCTCAGCGAGGCGGATTTGAACGACCTCGTGAGCTTCGTGCGCGAGAAGTGCTGCTGGGATTCCGACGCGCCACCGCTCAATCCGCGCTATCAGGCGAGGTGAGGCTCGACTCTTCAGGAGGACATCATGGCGACAAGTACACGCGCTGCTGTTCGGCTGGTCGCAATCCTGGGATGTGCGGTTTCGTTGGCGACCACAACCGCGAAGGCCGATACCGCCCGCTTCACCGGCGGCCCCCAGGGCATGGTGAAATCCGCCAAGGGCGAACTGCTCGAAGGCATCGCGGCCGCGGGAGTTCCATCCTTTCGTGAAGGAGGGCGTCGACATCAAAGGACCAACGCAGCTCGCCGACATCGTGCTCGACTACGTCACCGACCAGGATACATTGCCGCCGCTGCCGGAAATCATGGCGCAGATGACCGGATCGGAATGGCTGTTGAGCCTCTCCGGTACCGGCGCGGAAAAAAAGATGCTCACCAACAATTGCAACTGGTGCCACTCCTACCAGCAGATTTTCCGCAACCACTACGACGAGGAAGGCTGGCGCAAGATCGTCTATCGCATGATCCACGGCGCCGGCTCGCCGCTGATCAACGTCAACGAGCGCGGCCGCTGGGGTGGCGACGAGGAAGCGCGCCTTGTCAAATGGCTCGCCTCGGTGCGCGGGCCGGACGTGAACGACCCGCAGTTCGTCATGCTGCCGCGTCCGCAGGGTCGCCAGACCAGGGTGGTCATCACCGAATACGAGCTGCCGCGATTGGAGCCTGCGACCCATGACGTGACCGGCGATTCCAAGGGCAACCTGTGGTACTCGACCCACCGCAGTTCCTATATCGGCCGGCTCGATCCCTTAACCGGCGCCGTCAAGGAATTCCACGTCCCGCCGGTGGCCGAGGGCGTTCTGCCCGGCACGCACTGGATCTATGCGGACAAGAACGACATCATCTGGGGTTCGGAGAACTGGGCGCACAGCATCTGGCGTTTAGACCCCAAGACCGAAGAGTTCACGCGCATTCCCTGGAAGGTGCGCGAGCCACCCAACACTCCGATGGGCGGCAATTATGCGATCGATCCCGAGGGCTTCATCTGGAAGGCGCGCGAGCGCAAGGTCACCAAGGTGGCGGCCCTCACGGGCGATCCCGTGACGAGCTACGTGCTCAAGAAATTCGCCGGCACCTATGGCAGCGCCATGAGCCGCGACGGCCGCTATTTCGGCGGCGGCGCCTGGCCGCGCGACGGCGTCGTGGTGGTGGACACGCAGACGGCGGAAGTATTCGAGCCCGATACCTCGCCGCGCTCCGGCCCGGCGCGGGGCGAATTCGACCTGCATAACAACTACTGGGCCGGCGGCCGTGGCGGCCAGCTCGTCAAGTTCGATACCAAGGAGAAGCGCATCCATGAATATCCGCTGCCGACACCCTACGCCTCCATGTATTCGGCCCAGACCGACCGGAACGGCGAGGTGTGGGCCGGCGAAATGCATTCAGGCCGCTACCTGCGCTTTGATCCGAAGACGGTGAGCTTCACCGAATACGTGCTGCCTGAGCCCTACGGCATCGACCGCGAAACCTGGATCGACAATTCGACCGATCCGGTGACGGTCTGGTATGTGGACCACGAGGGCTGGCTGGTGCGCATCCAACCGATGGATTAGGGGGCGATCCGCAATCGCGGGCAGAATGTAGGGTGGGCAAAATCGCCTGCTCGGGCGATTAAGTTCGCGCGAATGTGAGCCCGCGATTTTGCCCACGCTGTTGTGTGAGAGGTCGGACAGCGTGGGCATTGCGCCGGCGCCGTGCGTCAGACCGGCCGTGTGTCGGAAGAGGCGCAATGCCCACCCTACGAGGCTGCAAGTCAAGGCCCCAATCGAAATGACGCATGACGACATCAAACGAAAACTCATCCTCGCCGGCAAAATCCTCGTCGCTGAGGGTCAGGACGATTTTACGCGCGGCCACATTTCGGTGCGGTTGCCCGACGATCCCTCGCGGTTCTTCATGAAGCCGCATAGCGTCGGGCTTGACGAGCTGACAATGGACAACAT
>WNFQ01001569.1_pt1 | contig 16196 bp, 12 predicted proteins | sample 5400171 | NCBI WGS metagenome assembly WNFQ01 (sample SAMN13153356, study PRJNA577476) | soil metagenome | isolation source: 20 cm soil under Madrone tree | place: USA:California | collected 2016-06-14 | reverse complement strand
AGGACAATGAGGCCATCGGCCGTCTCGGTGCCGAGCATTTGCTCGAAAGAAATCTCAAGACTTTCGTTTGGGCGCCATTCTGGGATGACACGGTAAATGAGGAACGATTCCAGGGATTTGCCAATGCCATCCGCTCGGCGGGGTTCGACTGTGTCCGGCTGCTCCCGGTAAATACGCGCCGGAGCGCTCGCTTGAGCCGGCACATGGACCGAACGTTACGCCGAAGATGGGTGATCCACACGATTCGATCGCTCCGTTTTCCGCTCGGCATTTTTTGCTATAACGACTGCGTCGCGGCCGACATCGTGGACGCCTGTATCGAAAGCGGAATTCGAATTCCTGACGAAGTGGCGGTTCTGGGTGTGGACAATGATCCGGTGATTTGCGATTGCGTACAGGTACCGCTATCCAGCGTCCGGCATGATTTGGAAGGAATGGCCTACGAAGCAGCAGCGCTGCTCGATCACCTGATGAACGGCGGCCCACCACCGGATGTACCCAAGCGAATCGCGCCAAAGGGAGTGGCCGCGCGAAAAAGCACCGAGGTTCTCGCCGTCGACCACCCTGACGTTGCAGGCGCCCTTGGGTACATCCAAGAGAACTTTCCCAGAGGCAATTTGTCGGTGGACGATGTAGTTGCCCATGGCCGGGTTCCGCGCCGGTCGCTGGAACGCGCTTTTCGCGACGAGCTTCAGCGAACGATACTCCATGAGATTCTTCGCGTCCGAGTAAATCACGCGCAGAAGCTCCTGGAGACGACTCCGGATTCGGTCACCGATATTGCAATCCGATCTGGATTCGCCAGCCTGAACCATTTTTATCGAGTGTTTCGTGCACGGACCGGATTGACACCACGTGCGTTCCGGCTGGCGCGGCAACTGGCTCATTGACGCCATTGCCAGGGTAGTGGTTCGCCAGGGGTTCGGCGGTCCGGGACGGACACGCGCTACCCACCGTTTTTAACTGCTTGCCCGGTCGACGGCGACCATGCAAATGTCGTCATCAAAATTTTGTCGCGAAGTAAAGCGGCAGACCTCATCGACAACCGCCGGAAAAAGTTGTTCGACCGGGAGGGCGGATAGACGATGGAGACTGGAAATTAACGCGTTCCGTCCAAATTCTTTTCCTTCGGGTGAATCAACTTCGTAAAGCCCGTCGGTGAAGAGTATCAGGCAGTCATTAGGCTCTAAGGGACAGCTGAATGTTGCGTAAGCGATATCATCAAAAAGGCCCAAGGCCGGACCGGATTGCGCCTTATCATTGGTGATCAGTTCAGCGGCATTTTCCCGGCGCCGGAGCCGCACCGGAACCGGATGGGCGGCGTTAGCAAACTCTACGTCTTTGCTAGTCGCATCGACGATCAAATAGAAAGCCGTCGAGACGAACGGTTCATCCACCCGCTCCAGAATCGTTCGGAGGCGCAGATTCAGCGTGGTAAGAAAATCGCCGGCGTTGGACATGGCGGGCCGAAGCTCCTCCAATAAAGCCCGAATGATAGCGGTAACTAATGCTGCTCGCAATCCATGTCCCATCACGTCACAGATGAAGACGCCGAGCCGATTTTTGGAAAGCTGGAAAAAATCAAAAAAATCGCCACCGATGGCTGCCGCGGGCCGATAATAATGAGCGAAAGTGAAAGGAGGATGCCCGGAAGCGTTGTACCCGGTGAGGGTGGGGTTCTTCCGCGGTAACAGAGCGAGCTGGAATTCCCGTGCCATGTGGAGATCGGCCTCGAGCTGAGCGTTCTTGGCCGCAAGCTCAGCGGTGGTGATCCGGAGTCGGTTTCTCTCTTCCTCCAGCGCGTCTTCCATCTGCTTGACGGCAGTAAAATCCTTATTGATGCCACAGATGCCGATGATTTCGCCCCGGGAATTCCTGAGTGGTAATTTGCTGGTGTAATCCCAGGTGATCCGGCCACTCGGATAAACGAGCTTTTCGATCTTACCGACCATCGGTATGCCGGTTTCGATGATTCGCTTTTCGTCTGCTGCCGCCTCACGCGCGGTTTGCTCCGACCAGAAGTCAAAGTCAGTCTTGCCGATGAGATCGGCAGGCTTTTGTACTCCCATAAAGTCCGCCACCGCTCGGCTGGCGCACGTGAAACGGCCTTCGGTGTCTTTGAAATAGATTTGATCCGTAGCGTTCTCGAGCAGGAACGCGAAAAGCTCCTGTTTGAGAGCAGCGTCGTCTGGACCAACGGAGGGGGACTCTTTCACAATGTGCGGAAATCTAGCCCGACTGATCGGAATGGTCACGTCGAATCGTACCTAGCTTGGATCGCTCAAAATCCTTAGAGATTTTTGAGCGATCCAAGCTCTGCCATCTAGCCTGCAATGAACCCGTCGATTCGACTATAGTGTGTCATATTTGCGGGCTAGCTATGGTCCCGTCATCTGATCGACCAACCGGCGGGGAGCGAACGTTCACCATCGCTCTGACTTTTCACGGCGATCTGGTCTTGTTTCTCAAACGGGAGGAACGGGATCTCCCGGTCAGACGGGCACTGAGCCATAAAGCGTCGGTTAAAGACGTGATCGAATCGTGTGGCGTACCCCATCCCGAGGTGGATCTCATCATTGTAAATGGAAAACCGGTCGATTTTCCCTTTCAATTGAACACGGATGCTGCGCTCGAGATTTACCCGGTCTCGGCCGCGAGCGAGCTATTTCCGGATTACCGTCTTCAAGCCCGCAATGAGCTCGCCTTTGTGGCCGATGGACACTTAGGCAAGCTTACCCGAGACCTGCGTTTGCTTGGGATCGATGTGAGTTACCGGCCCCAGGCACTGGATAGTGAGTTGCTGATTACTATGATCCGAGAACGCCGAGCCCTATTGACGCGTGATCGCCGGCTTTTGATGCATCGGGTGGTACAAACGGGGTATTATCCGCGGTCGCAACATCCGATTAAACAGACGGCGGAAGTGATCAAACGATTCAATTTAGCCGGGAAACTCGCGCCTTTTCAGCGTTGCCTTCACTGCAATGAACGGTTGAACCCGGTCCCTAAGGAGGCGGTGTTGGAAAGGTTAGAGCCGCTGACTCGGCTTTACTATCACGAATTTCGTTGTTGCCGAAAATGCGGACAAATCTACTGGCGCGGCTCCCATTTTGAACATCTGCAGAACCGGGTAGACGCGATCATTGAATCAATTGCTTAGCTACCTGTTCAATCTTGCTAACGGTAGTCTCAGCGCTTTGTTCGCCTTCGAGAAATTTTTCAATGTCTTGGGACGCCTTGGCCGAAAATTCGTTGTAGTTATTTTTCAGGGCGGTAGACGGCCGCGCGACCGCATTCTCCAAGATCGGCAGCAACTTTTCTAACAGCGGGTCCTTGGCGATAAGTTCGGCGTCTTGGTACAAGGCTGGGCGCGTCGGCAGCGTACCAAACTCGATGGCGGCTTGCTTTTGCGCGGTTGCCGACGTCATCCAGCGAATCAGTTCGGCGGCCACCTCCGGATGCTTGGAATATTTTGAAATCATCAGATTCCATCCACCGAAACCTCCGGAATGTATCCCATGCTCACCTCCTGCGGGCAAGGCGGTGACCGAGTACTTTCCGGCGACGGGACATTCCGACCGATTGGCGAGCAGGTAAACGTAGGGCCAATTTCGCATGAGCGCGGCGTTGCCACTCTCAAAAATCTGCCGGCAATCTTCTTCCGAATACGTGGTTTCGCCTCGGGGCGAAATGGTTCCTAACCAGCTTTTCGCCAGGTTGAGAGCTTCCATGCTTTTGGAGTTGTTGACCGATACAGTTCCATCGGGTTCTATCATCGATCCACCTCCGTAGCAGCTGATCCATTCCAGTGCGTTCATAAGCAGTCCTTCTTTCCTGCCTTGCCATAAGAATCCAAAGAAATTTGGGTTCCCGGACGCGCGTTCCCCATCCTGGATAGCCTGAGCTATCGCCGTTAATTCCTCCCAGGTTTTGGGCGGACCCTGGAATCCATATTTGTGCAGCAGGTCAGTTCGATAATAGAGGAGACCGACGTCGGTGGCGATTGGCATTGAAACCAAGTGGCTGTTCACCGTGTTGTTCGCGATGATACGTGGAAAATGTTCATTGATCTCCGCTTGGCTGAAATAGCGCGTCAGGTCGATCGCATGGGGCAGCGCGGCCCCCTGCCAGGTAATATCGATCACGTAGATATCGATGTCGGAAGTGCGGGCCGCCCAGTCCTGCTCATACAAGGCGTATTGGTCGGTCGTTGAATCAGGTGTAGCTAAATAGTGAACCTGGTTACCGGTTCTCTTGCACCAGTCATCGATCAGGTCCGGACCGTGACTTTTAATTCCTCCGTGGACTCTAGTGCCCACTAATCCGATGCTGACCCCTTCGCCGTTGCAACTTGCACTAGTTGTTAGTAAGACTATCCACAGCAGTTGCTTCCGTATCAGGCCCATTGCTAGCGAGCTGTAATTGATTCCGCCAGAGATGGCAATTGCGCCTTAGCAGAATTTTGGGGGGAAACTCCGTTTTACGAATTTGGCTCAATGTGCCTGCGAGACCTGATGACGGTAGGGCGAAAACCTCGGCGCACTCGGTGGTTGCGCCCTTTCGGTTTGCATCCTCCCATGCGCCGGGTTTGAGCCATTCGTGGGGATTTCGCCTCGCCACTCTGGCCGGCGCGCCCGAGTCTTGAGGTTATTCATTGCCCGAAAGCGTGGCCGCGATCCGGCGGCCGCCGGACGAAATCGGGTTTTCGCCCTCCTATGGTGAGTGTCAAGCTACCGAAAAGCGAGGTTAGTGGTTTTTCATCTTTGGAGAGCAACGAAGTTGCCAAAATTTTTCAGGTTAAAGTCGAGCGGGTTGCTCACTTTGAATCGCGTCTCCTCTTGGTGCTCAGTTGTCCCTTTTGCTCGAGTGGGACAAGGCAGCCTCCTATCCGGCATGTCAGGTGTGACAGCGCATGATGCAAGATACGCATCGCTCAAGAGGAACGAGCGCGCCCAACCTACCAACGGGTTTTAAGCACCCAAGGGCGAACACGGGCGCGCGCCGCTCCAAAGTCGAAAGGGTTAAATCTTTGGTTGCTGGGTAACTAGGCTTCCTCCTCTGCGCCGGCGCGTGGCCAAGGCGCCAGCTTTTTTTACTGTTCCCCCCGAACCGGGGTTTGGGGTAGAGCCCCAAGTTTATCCCCGAAAACTTTCGGGGCACTGCGAAAATGCTTTAGCCCCCAATCATGACCAGGTTGAGTTCTTGCGCACTGATCCGGCCGGTCTGCAGCCGCCACAGATCGACCATCAGCTGCCGGCCGATGGCGACCACGGCTTTTTTCTTCAGCCCCCGGTTACTGCCCCGCAAGACTTCCTGCCATTTTTGGACCGCTTTATACTGGGGTTGGAACAAGATTATCCGCCAGACCATCTCGGTGATAATCCGGCGAATGGCCCCTACTCCTACTTTGGTAATGGAGCCGCGCCTTTGGGTATCTCCGGTACTCCACTCGCTGGGTACCATCCCGGCCAGACACCCGATCTTGCGCCGATTGCTGTAGCGGCCCCAATCGAGCACCTCACTTTGCAATTGGACCAGACTAGGCGCTCCTACCCCTTTGGGCCGCAGACCGCTGCAGCGCTTAGCCAGAGCCACTTTGGCCCGCCGAATTTTTTCATCCAGTTTCCTGAGCAGATCGACCCAGGTCTCCAGTAGCTCCAACAACCACCCCGGTACCAGCTGGCTCAAGCGGCTAAAGGCCTTGGGTCGCCACCAATTTTTCCAACTGCCAAAGCCCCGGCTCAGTAACAAGGCGTTGCCCTTGGCTCCCAGCCGCTTGCGTTCCTCCACCAGCTGATCATGTTGGCGGCTTTGCCATCGTGCCTGTTCCTGTTCCTCGGTGGGTACTCGTACCAGTTGCAGCGCTCGCTCGTTGCCATGGAGGTAATTGAACAAATTGCTGGTTAAAGTCCGGGTATCGATGGTGTTATTCTTGCGCCGCTTCCTTTTCTGTTCACGGCTATCAGGCGCACAGACATAGCATCTCAGCCCACGCGCTTTCAGCGCTCGATAAAGCACATAACCCAATGGCCCGGCTTCGTAGACCACGACCACTTCTTCGGCTTGTTCCTTTTGCTTCTCCACGTAAAGCAACAGCTCTTCCTGGCTCCGGAACTTTGCCACCGCTCCAATCGGTCCGTTGTCGATCTTGCGCGCCGCTTGATAGCTCCTCGAATGCACATCGGTTCCCATCACGATTCGCTTTGCCTTTGCCGCCTTTTGATTCTTTAGTTCTTTTGCACCGGCGGTGCGTGCCACTTCTAAGGTGTAGTTATTCATTTGCTGTCAGGTTGCTGCTATTCGGCAGCCTGACAAGCACCATGGCATCTACCAATCTTACGATGGGGAGAACAAGAACGATCGCTTGGTCCGGGGACTAATCGGGTAAATGTCACCAGCACGCGCGAAAGAGCTAAGAAGTTAAATGGAACAGTAGACATCGATTTCTGTTTTCACGGCCTTCTTCTGTTTGGGATGGATCGACTTTGTTAGTTCTCCTTCAACTATGGCGGTTAAAAAAAATTAGCATCTGCTTTGCGGCTTCAGAACCGATTCTTCCAGCAGAAAAGTGGATATCTTTATGGTGGCCAAGCTACCCGTGGCTTTGGTATAGGTGATGAGAATAGGTGGCGCTCCATCCGAGTCGACGCTTTGCTCAAGTTCTAAGCTGGCAAAGAATCCAGCGATAGAAAGTTAGCGGACCCGGTAGGTTCACCACCGGGTCTGTGTGATCGTCAAAAACCAAGGAAAGAAAGCCGATGATCCTAAACAACGACTACGCTCTGGCACTGGCCGGTCTTGTTGCCTTAACCGCCAGTGCCGCGTTTGCCGACGACCAGGCGCTCATTGATGCTCTGGTCCGCAAAGGCATCCTGTCGCAGAAAGACGCCGAGCAGGTTGAAAGCGAGGTATCGAAAAACCCTTCGTTGGTCGCACCCCCAAACAGCCCGCTCAAGCTGGCACCCTGGATCAAGGAACTGAAATTGGGAGGGAACCTGCTTCTGCGTTACCAATGGGACGAGGAACAGGCTCAAGAGCCCTCGTCTGCTCCCGGGATTCCGACTCCGACGCCGAGCCCTTCGCTGCGGAATCCTACTCCCACGCTGACGGCCAGCCCGAACGGCCGCAATCACGTAGCGACCCGTTCGCGCTGGCGGTTCAAATTGTTCTTGAATGCAGATATCAAATTTGATGCCGGCTTCTTTGGCCGGTTTAGCCTCACGACCGCTAACTTCTCCGATACGAATTTCCAGACTTACACTGGTGGTTTTCAGAACTACAACATTTATATAAGGGAGGCATTCTTGGGTTGGAACGGCTATCCCGGACTGACCGTTATCGCGGGTAAGCAGGATCTCCCATTCTACGCGACCACTCTGTTCTGGGATCAGATAAAAATGTTTCCGCAAGGTTTAGTGGAGCGGATTGATTTTGACCAGCTCTTCGGATGGAACTCAGGTGGCGAACCGGTTAGCTACAGCAAGGATGGCAAAGCTTCGCCCTCTGCACCAGCTAAGCACTACGGCGCTTTCGAGTTGGCACTAATTGCCGGTCAGTTCATTTTTTACGACAACAACGAATACAACTTCGACTCCGATTTGAAGAACGATTCTTATTTCTTTGAAGAACAGTTGTTGGCTCGTTACAAGACCGATTGGTTCTCCATCACAATAGCTCCGTCGCTCTTTATCGCCAATGCCGCCGGGTACGGTCACGACACGGTAGCTAATGGCCCGGCCGGCAACTTCTCCTCGGTCAATACTGGAGGATTTACTGCACCGGCCAAAAGCACCTCCTTCCTGCAGTTCCTGGATGGCACCGGGGAAGAGCGTGACCTGTTTGTCGTTCAGGCGCCGGGAGATATCACCGTTAAAGTGGGCAAAATTCCAGTGAAGTTCTACTGGGATTTTGCCTATAACTTCGACGGAGGTAAACGTTTCAGCCTGCTCGGGACCGCCGGCCAACGGATGACCACCGGCACGCTGTTTAATGGCACTTCTCTGAACGCCGGCAGCCTTGTCATCACCCAGCGAGATGGAACCAATCCGACTACCTTCCCGTTTGCTGGTTTGTACAGCGAAGTGATTACCGATTCTCACGGCAACGTGATCGCCTACAAGAATCTCGCGCAGCCGTCAGACAAGGATAAGATGGCGTGGTTACTGGGGTTACAGGTTGGCGACAACAAGAAAGCCGGAGACCTTTCGGCGTACGTCGATTACCGCCAGATCGGTATCGCGGCGGTTGACCCGAACCTGTCTTTTGATGACGCCATGATCGGACGTTTGAATTTCCGAGGCTTCGGCTTCGGAATCGCTTACAACGTCACCGACTTCCTTATCTTAGGAGTGAGCGGGCGCATCGATTGGAATTTGACGAACCTGTACGGAGGTCAGGCGACTCGCGGTTCCGGTATTGCCGACGACAACAGCTGGCATTACGTCCGGGCCGAGGCGTTGTTGTCGTTCTGAGCTATCAGAACCACGACGAAGCAAGTCCGCCGACAAGGCCCGACAGCAACCCTACAAACAACACAAGCGTCAGCAAAAACTCAAGCCAATCTTCCGGTAACCTGGAAGGTAAGCGATTCCGCTCCATCAGTCTCACACGATTTTGCTCTTCAAAGCCATTCCTCTTAAGAGCCTCGCGACCCGATTCGAAGTCAATAATGTTTCGAGTCGGGTCCTTTTCCAAGACCCATCCCAAACTGCTTAGCTCGCAGTCTTGCTGCTTGCTCTTATTCGGTTCTTCGATGACCATCATTAACCCTTCGTGTGCTTGCTGGGGCACCACGGCTGCGCCGCTTGTGTAGCGGGCAAGAATGCTTAGTCCGTCTGATTGATGTAATCTACTCATATGTTCCACCCTGCGTTTCTTAGGGGGGAACCTATTTGTCGATCCTTGGCGGATCACCGTGGAGAGGCGGACAAACTCTTTCGCAACCCTCTGCGGGCATTAAGTTAGACGTCCCAACTGCTCGTCGGTTTAAAAATTTCTTCCACCCACCGAAGGAGCGAAAGAATCCGTCAAACGGCTCGATTTCTTGTTTGTCTCCGCTGCTTCGCCAAGACCTGACGAGGGGACTAGTACAATTATTAAGCGCATTTCATTCTGGCTATATTGAATTCGCGCTTCAATCGGCGTTTTCTGGAAATGAGTTGATAGCGTAAACCGCTTGTCTGGGGTGAACGCAAAGCCGGACAGTTTAACCCTCTTCCAAGGAATAATCATGTTCACCTACTTTGGTGTTTTCGCTCCGCTGAGCGTTGGTCAATCTGTCGCGATGGACGTCTTGCGGTCATACGACGCACCCACCACAAGCCAACCCGTTCGCTCCATCCAACCGTCACAGCCGGCGCAATCCATCGGCCAAAAATTGGCAGCCTCTGCCCGAAAGCGGCGTCTCAAAGATCATCAGAGCGAGGGTGATATCCGCGCATTAGACGAAGTACCCAAAAGAGAGGCTCCAGGTATTAGTGACAAAAAGATTAACAGCGGCTCATAAATCATTAATGGAACGCTAATCGTGGGTTAATTGAATTGAAGCGAGAATTAGTTACGATCCTGTCCCGGAGAGAAAAATGAGCGGATAGGAGAAGTAAAGGTAAAGCGGCAAGCTACTCGTCCTGGTAGCGCCGCCGAGCTGAGCATAGCAAATTGCAGTCTCGTATGCAGCGGCACCCGCTGACAGTCCGGTTGAGTTGAGTGCTGATTCGCAGGCAGTAGGCGGAATTGCTTAGCACAGTTGTATTCTATATTTCTGCCTTCGAGATAGAATGCCAGTAGTATGTAATCATATGGGTTACAGAAATGTTACACTAAAAAGTTAGTCACCATTGATTCGATGGATCCGAACATTAACACCGACGATTTCGGAGAGAGCAATTTGAACGCGCAAGGCTTCAGGTTTAGTGCAGCCGTCAATTTGACTGACTTTATGGTTCTCGGTTTCACTGGCTGGCTGTCATGGAACGTGGATAACCTTTATGGAGGCTTCGCTACCGGACCATTTTTTCCCATCGCCAACGCCAACTCTAATCAGGTGTTTGCAGTTGATTTAGGATTAAAGTTCTGACCAGACATGACTCTACGTTTCCCGGAGTGGTGCCGAGTCGGGCCGAGCGGTTTGGTAGTAATATTATGTGTCTTTTGTTTGCTGAGGGGCTGCTCCAGCCAGACTCCGCCGACCGGTTCAGACAGCAATCAGCAGAGGTCCTTGATCGGGCCTATGCCATACAATTCTGGCACGCGAGGTTTTGAGGCGGCCTGGCCATACGGGCCGGAAACGGATCACTGATATCCGGTGGTTTCTTAGGAATCATTAATGTCTCGTTAATTGAACAACGCGACTGAGTCACTAGAGTCCATGCAAGCTATTAGCATTTGTTTACCAGGGATTTTCAATGGAGCCTATTTACACGGAAGGGGAGGCGCAGGCCGGGAATGCGCCTATTGATCAAAGTCCAAAGGATCAGGACGTTGTGTGGTTTGAACGCCAGCCGGCACGTAACCCTCAATCGCTGCACCGCCTGAAAGAAGACTCTCTCGAGGGATTCGCGTCCGAGCCTGAGGAGCCCGGAGGGGAGCGATTTGGCTTCTTAAAAATCAGTGCGATCCGAGAAACTGGACCGGAACGTGTCGAAGTCGAGCTAGAGCTCACGCCGGCCGCTGCGCGAGAACCGATTGACCTTGAATCATTAGGTTTGCGTGACATTCAGATCTCTACCCGCGAATCTAAATCCGGTGGACGCAGCGTTTGGCTTACCGGATCGGGGGACTTCTTTGGAAGTGTCGGTGACACCGTTCGGCTACTGCCAATGAGCGGGATCAAACGGGAGCCTCGCCGAAAGGTCTATTGGCGGGAAATCATCTGGGGTTGCATCTGAACCAAGCTGCGCAGAGAAAACGTGCAGGCGGCACAGGTCGTCTCTCGGCATTTCTGTTTTTCGCCCATCATTGAACATTGAGGTTTGGCATAGGCAAGCATGATACTGAGAAGGCAATCGATCACGGGTTCTAGCCCGGCTCTCGCGGCGAGACTGACTCTAAGTTCCGATCCAGAAATGGCTCTAAAGGGTCAGAGGAAGAATGTTGTCCAAGGCGAATAAATCGGGATTCTAACCTATGCGAATTCTACTCGTGGAAGATGAAGAAAAAGTGGTTCGCTTCTTAACCCTAGGGCTTAAAGCTGAAAGGTTTGCCACAGATGTGGCCAGCGACGGACAAATCGGGCTGAATATGGCATTGGCCACGCGGTATGACCTGCTGATTGTTGACCTGATGCTCCCTGGGTTGACGGGTACTCAGCTTATCTCACGATTAAGGCGCCACGATCCAGGTGTCCCGATTATCGTGCTCACCGCGCGCGATGCTGTGGATGACAAAGTTCTGAATTTCGATGCGGGCGCGGACGATTATCTCACCAAGCCGTTTGCCTTTGCTGAACTCCTCGTCCGAATTAGAGCCCTCTTGCGTCGCGGAAACGGTGAACAATCCAATGTGATAACACTCGACGGATTGGAAATGAACCGGCTCAGCCACCAGGTGAAACGGAATGGCCTGTTAATCAAACTCACTTCCAAAGAGTACTCGCTGTTGGAATACTTGGCGGTGAACGCCGGCCGCGTCTTGTCTCGAACGATGATCGTTGAGCATGTTTGGGATCAGAGCTTTGAGGGGTTGACCAATATTGTCGACGTTTACATCCGGCAGCTCCGGGCCAAGGTTGATGAACCGTTCAAAACAAAACTGATCCATACCGTACGAAACATGGGGTATATGATCAGCGACGAGTATGGTGACTGACCTGACCCAGGGCCGCGTGCGCGACGTCGGCTGGTCGAATCAGAAAGTGCTTCCAACAGTTCTTGAGTACAAGCCAGAGGTTCCTTTAGGAAATCTTAATGCGGGACTAATTGCTTGCCAATTCAGTTGAATGTAAACACAAAGCCGTATGACAGATCAAGGGCGGAGCGGTAGGCATTGCAGTCCGAGATTGCGAAGAGCGTAGGACAGCACAACGATGGATGAATTTTTCGTTCGGAGAATCAGGCGTACTTCTAGGGTGCAGATTCGGTCTGGACGCATCGGGAACCAAAACATGCCGCGTTCTTCTCTATTACTGCCGGCACCAATGAACATTCTAAATGAATACTCGCTCGATCGGGTTCAGACTAACGCTTTTGTACGCGGGACTTCTTTTCCTCGTCGGGCTGGCATTTGGAGCCTATTCCTACTTTAGCCTTTCCGATTACCTCTCTTGGGATCTGCGCCAGTTCGTGAGCCATCGCACGAAGCAGATAGCAGATCGGCTGGTCAGCAAGACCGAACAGAATGGCGAGGACTTTGTGAGAAGCGAAATAGAAGCGCGCTATGCACCGGAACTCAATGACCGATTCATCAGGGTTACTCGCGATAATGGATTTGTCGTCTACACATCGGGAGTACCAAATGACCATAGCTTTGATCCGAGCAGAATTCCGCATCCAGTTAAACTTTCTCAAGACGGAGTGGTCGTAATCGCAAGCCGGCACGAAAATGGACCGCTGCTGATAGCAGCAGTGTCGGTTGTCAGCGGTCCACATCGTTACACGGTCGAGGCAGGAGCATCTCGGGCTTCGATGGAACTGGTGCTCGGCCGTTTCTTGTTAACATTGTCAATCGGTCTACCAATCGTGCTCGGGATTGCTACGGCCGGGAGTTTCCTCGCTATCAAAGGTGCTCTGGCTCCAGTCAAGAAGATCACACTTAACGCAGAGTCGATTACGTTGAAACATCTCGACCACCGCTTAGCGGCGATTGATAGCCGGGACGAGATCGCAAAACTATCTAATACGCTGAACCAGATTATCTCTCGACTGGAGCACTCTTTCAGAGCTGGCAGCCGCTTCACGGCTGACGCCTCACACGAACTACGTACGCCGTTGACGATCATCCGTGGGGAGCTAGAGAGACTGATCAATGATCCTATGGTTCCACCACCAGTTCGAGAGAGTCTTACCAGTTTGATGGAAGAAACGGAACACCTAGTGAAGATTGTTCAGGGTCTGCTCACCCTGAGCCGGCTTGATACCGGAAATGCGCAAACTGAGAACGTAAAGTTCGATTTGGCAGAGCTGGCTTCCAATACAGTGGAGCAATTTGTGCCAATCGCGAGCGAGAAGCAATTATCGTTGTCCTATCACGTGCCGGAACCGGTAGAAATTCAAGGTGATAGAGCGCGATTAAAGCAGGTAATCGTAAACTTGCTGGACAATGCTATCAAGTATACGCCACCCGGTGGGACAGTTGAGCTGAGGATTGAGGCCAGAGATAAGCGCGTTTGCCTTTGGGTCTCCGACAATGGAAGTGGGATTCCGGAATCGGAACTGCCCTATGTGTTTGATCGGTTTTTTCGCGGAACCCACACCCGAACGCAGTCGCCGGACGGCACTGGTCTAGGCCTCTCTATTGTCCAGTCAGTCTGCACCGCACACGACGGCGACGTGAGGGTTGAGAATCTGAAGACCGGTGGATGCCAGTTTCAGGTAATTCTGCCGTTAACCAAAGCTAAATAGAAAATGAGTGATTGCGAATGAATGCCTCCGATCAATGTAAGTCGAACACGATTTTCTCCAGACTCATCCGATTAAAGGCGGGCAAGCGTGGCTGGCCAATAAAGACATCCGCACTTTTTGGCTTAACGATCGCTGGTACGGTCATCTGGGCTAGCATTCCGAAAGTTAGCGTGCCGGAGCGCGCCCAAACCTCGCACCAACCGACTGTCGCGGTAGTCAGAGCGCAACCGAAAACGCTTTCCGATTTCATTACGCTACAGGCAGAATTTCGCCCCTATCAAGAAATTAGGCTTCACGCAAAAGTATCCGGTTACGTGAGTGCGATCAACGTCGACATCGGCGATCATGTTACCCAAGGACAAGTGCTGGCGACGCTTGAGATACCTGAACTCGAAGACGGTTTGAATAAGGCAGAAGCGGCCTGGAGGGAAAGTCAGCAAGCAGTAATCAAGGCAGAAGCTGACTATCGAGATGCGGATCTCGAATACCAGCGGCTTGCGGAAGTGGCCAAGCAACACGTCAATCTGGTAGCGCAACAGCAACTGGATAATACCGCCGCCAAAGATGAGGCGAAACGAGGTTCGCTCGGAATGGCGAAAGAGCATGTAGCAGAGTGTCGAGCCGAGGTCGGACGAATCAACTCGTTACTCGCATACTCCAAGATTACTGTGCCGTTTAATGGAGTGATCACTAACCGATACGCGGATTTAGGCTCTCTGGTACAAGCCGGCACCGCTTCTGACACGCAGGCCAAGCCGCTGGTAGAGCTTTCCGAGGATGACCTTTTGCGTCTGCGGTTCCCGGTTCCTGAGCAGCAGACGCCGCTGATCCATGATGGTAAGACTGTAGAGGTTACGGTGCCGGCTTTGGGCGCAGTTTTCGTCGGAAAGATTGCTCGCTCCGCCTGGCGCGTTGACCGTTCGACGCGCACGATGATCGCGGAGGTCGACGTACCAAACGTGGATCGAAAATTGCACGCTGGGATGTATGCATCGGTGAAACTTCCGCTCAAACATGAGCGAGCACTTGCGATTCCGGTGCAAGCCCTTTCCGGTGGTGATAGTCCGACTGTGATTGTATTGAACAAGGAACATGAATTAGAGGAGCGCCACGTTACGGTCGGTTTAAGGACGGCCACGGAGGTCGCAATCAATTCTGGGCTGGAAGATGGCGACCTGGTGGTAATTGGTGATCGAAGCGGATTCCGTCCCGGAGATCACGCAACAGCGAAGCTCGTGGACGTTTCCCTTTCAAATGAAGCGGGCGATGGCAATGGATAGCCAAACAGGCTCCGCCCAGGCTTCATGAGTAACGATAGTTTGACCCTGGCGCCGGCGACGGCAAAGGTCCGTTCAGGAATTGGCTCACCCAGGGGCGCAATTAGGCTAAGAAAAGCCGAATAGAATTGTCAGCCGGCTATGTCCAGATTTGCCATCCGCTATCCCTATCTGATCATCGTAGTTTGCCTCATCGTTTGTGTCATCGGTGTCACGGGCATCCTCAAGATGCCGGTCGACCTTTTTCCGCCGATTAAGATTCCGGTGGTGGTAGTGGCCACTTTCTTCTCCGGCATGCCGCCGGAGCAAATTGAAAACGATATCACGGGCACCTACGAGCGTTTCTTCACATTGGCTAGTGGCATCGATCACATCGAGTCGCGCTCCTTGCCTGGGATTAGCTTAATTAAAATCTACTTTCATCCGGGCACGAATGCTGATTCGGATGTGACAAGCATCTCTAATCTGGCAATGGCTAACCTCCGGCGTTTGCCTCCCGGTACGCTCCCGCCGGTTGTTTTAAAGTTCGATGCTTCGAGCCTGCCTGTTTGTCTGATTACGCTCAAGGGTCAGGGACTGAATCAGGCTGCCCTGCATGACGTTGGGCAATACAATGTTCGCAATCAGGTAGCGAGTGTCGCCGGTTCATCCATTCCGCCGCCATTTGGCGGAAAACTGCGCCAGATTCAGATCTATATCGACCCGGTAAAGCTTCAAGCCAGACAGCTCAGCTTGATGGATGTGGTTCGAGCGGTTAACACCTCTAACCTCATCCTGCCGGCCGGTGATGTTAAGGTCGGACCTTTCGATTACAATCTCTATACCAATAGCCAGTTAAAGACAATCGACGAGATCAACGATCTACCATTGAAGACAGTCGACAATGCTCCAGTATTGGTTGCTGATATCGGCCGGGCGAAGGACGACGCAGCGATTCAGACCAATATCGTCCGTATTGATGGACAGCGATCCGTTTATTTGCCAGTCTTGAAATCGGGAGCAGACGCCAATACGATTTCCGTCGTCGAAGGCATCAAGCAAGCCGTCTCTCATCTGTTGGACGTTCCGAAGCAGCTGGTCACTAGTGTTGTATTTGACCAATCGGTCTTCGTTAAGACAGCGATTGAGAACCTCATCCATGAAGGTTTGATTGGCCTCGTTCTGACCGGAATCATGATTCTGGTCTTTCTCGGTAACTTTCGAGCAACGCTTGCGGTCTTTCTTTCCATTCCGTTGTCGGCGCTGGCGACATTTATTGTGCTTTCGTTTGGCAACAGTTCGATCAATTCGATGATCCTTGGTGGCCTCGCTCTGGTCTTTTCTCGGCTAATCGATAATTCGGTCGTAGTGCTGGAAAACATCT
>WNFQ01002334.1_pt1 | contig 16198 bp, 23 predicted proteins | sample 5400171 | NCBI WGS metagenome assembly WNFQ01 (sample SAMN13153356, study PRJNA577476) | soil metagenome | isolation source: 20 cm soil under Madrone tree | place: USA:California | collected 2016-06-14 | reverse complement strand
GAATGAATATATACAAGAGAGCACACACCTTTGTATGGTCCGTGTAACCATCAAGGTCTTCATTGCTCCGTCTTCGGCGATAGAAAGGCCGATGAAGGAGGATTATCAGCCAGTGGTACGTCATGTGCAACATCAATTGATGAGGCTGGGGCACCCCAGGACTGGACTTGGAAATGTCAATTTCCGAAGGAAGGTCATTCTTCCAACTGCTGAGCTTTAGACTAAGCGAGATATCAGCAATTAAATAAATAGCGTAAAAGTGTTGTCATTTGACTCACTCCATTTGTGCTATGCGGAACTCGTTGGCTTCCTGGCGACCCCCAAGACGAGAAAAGTCACTGCTATTGTTGACCATCAATAACCAAGGTCTGATAATACCATGCGACCAGACATACACAACATCGGCAACGTCCCTGGCGATCTGCATGAGAGAACATTGCGCAGAGAAGGTGCCGGAGAGGCGGTTTGGGGGTTCATTTTCATTCGCCGGCCAGTTTCCCAAAAACGGATCCAAGTCGGGCGTGACAAACGGTACTGGGATGACTTGGGAATTCACAGCCGAAGTCGTACAGAATTCGCGTCCGACATAGAGCGACCACGTAGTATCCTGAAATGTGACGTCAACAAGTGAGTATGTATGACGTGTAATTAGACGTACTTGACAGAAAGTCGTCCACAAAGCCCAGTTACGATCCAGCATCCCCGCGTGGGTTATCAGGCCTGCCTCCACCCACGGTGAGCAATCGATGCCTAAGCCAACTGTCCGGTGACAAGTAGGGAATCAACATCAGAGACACATGGAGAAGTAAATGGAATCTTACGCGCTTGAGACATTCGGGCGCTAATGCCTAGAAGAATTGAATAGGGTCAGAAATCAGGCCATTAGATCACGCCGAACAAGGTATACCAAAGTAAATATATCCCAGGGTGGGATGGTTGGTGGACGAATAATAATTTGCCAGAAAAGACAACGCCATCATTGCGCTCAACTTCGGCAATTCGCACTCGCTCTCGAAGAACGATTTAGCCTTATCTGCATATCGTTGGCGAGTGGCAGGGCCCTTAATGACCGGATCATCTGAGAAGGCCGTGGCGACTGCCAGCAGGGCATTATGGAGCATGGGAGAATAATGCGCCGTTTTCAGGGGTGGCGAAAAGCTTGGAATGGTTAGGCACCGATGCATGTCCCGCTCGAACAGTTTTGGGATAATGCGAAGTCCCCATGATGTGAAGAAACGGAAAAGAAGTCCAAGGAGTCTAGGCCATGTGACAGGTTCAGTTTGCGAAGCTAAGGCAATTTGTATGTAAGAAGACTAGCGAACCGATCATGTTCCCCCTGTGTGAGTGGGATTTCCTGAGGAAGATGACGATTCCAGTCGATCTCGGCGTCAAGAACCGGGTTTGCTTGGGACAACAACCGATATGCATCAATATTGCCGTTTACAATTTCCTCACTGAATGTCCGGCGATCGGGCGAACGCGGCGCTAGCCTAAAGATGGAAGTCGGACCATAAAGTTGCAGCTCATTATCATCGAACTACCAGTACGAAATCGGTCTGGTTAGCAAAAACCGAGGGATCTATCATGAAGGACAATGCGTACATGAAGATGGCGCGTGGGGGCGATAATTTGATCGATATCGTCTTGTTCTTCCGTCTTCACTGGCTCCGATTGAGTAGACGCCGGTGACGATGGCACACCAAATGATGATGGAGACCCTCGATCTGAGATATTCAAGCCCAAGCCCGCATTCTGCACTACCTCATCAACTGGACAAGATGTGTACAGCGCGAGTTGTGCCTCGAGGAACCTATTTCGTAGGTCCAACTGCCGATTCATCCTTTTCAGCGAGTCGACGTATTGTTTTGTGGTGGGTCTCTTTGCGCTTTCGGGACCCCAGGAACACTACACACAGCGAATCAAAACTACTGTAGGTCGATGCTGGTCGGGAAAAAGGGCACATACATCGTGGCCGGAACTTCTGCAGGTTGAGCAGATTGGTTCGTGGCCATCACATTTTGATTTTCTGAGTGTTCTTTGTTGGTGACGATCTGGTGTCTGGCAAAGTCACGACCACGTACCTCTTCCTGCAGTGATTGCAGGCTCGGCGGGCATAGTGACCACGTTTCATTTTTGATAGGGAATGCTGGGCGAAGTCTGAAAATGGGTTGGAGAGCGGGACCGTAAGTGCCAAGGGTTTTATGTGTCTCCGGGGCTAATCTCAGAGTTCGTCCTTGTAATGGAAAAGATGCAATTAGGCAGCCGCGAAGGTCGCACCCCTTACGGCTCTGATCTGATTTACCCCTGGCTGGACAGAATGCTGGCGCTAATGATTGGCTGCTGTCAGTTTCGCATGCAGGGAAGATGACAGGACTGTCGTGTCGCCGGTTGATATTACCCCTTCACGTTTTATTCGGGCAGCCACTTATGACTGCCTACCATATCGATTGACGCTGGCAGTGGTCCTCAGGTTTTTCGGACCATTCGCCTTGCACACCGCACGTTGCACCGCACGCCGTGATGCTGACACTAGGCGGGCGTAACGTAGTTTCCAGTTCGAAGCAGCGTTTTAATGAAGTTCGCATTGCCACAACAGACCGGAGAGGCCAGCCGGAGTTTTGCGCCTGATATGGAACGCCACCTCTCGTAAATACATAAGGCACAATAAATCTGTTCTGGTTAAGTCAGCACGAGTTCAGACGAGGCAATGGTACGCTTTGTAGAACGCCATGTATCGTTCCCATGTCTTTCGGTTGTCATCGACTGACTCAGGGCAGGGGCGGAGCGCTGTGCCTTCGGCCACCCTTGCCACGGCGGACTAGCGCCGCACACAGACCAGAAGTAGAAATCCTTTCGGCTATATGAGTAAGCGGAGCCGAGATGTGGATTCAAAGAGATGTTTATGGTCTCGCGGGGCAGTCGGTCGCGGCCAATCGCTTGCCATATCGCTGTAACGCCATTAGGAGGGAGTTGGCCTTCCAGCACCGAGCCAAGGCCAGGGGAAGAGGTTCCACTAGAATTTGACAGAACATCGGACTTACATCACACCAATTTCTCCCTTTCCAGACGGCGTGAGAAACGTTATATAAAGCCTAGAGCAAAGTTAAAATGACCCCGGCGGACACGAGGCACCTCATTAATAGCCACAGTAGTATAATGAATCACAAGACCAAAGGCGGGGAATGATGTGATCCAGGAGCGAAGGGGTCGTGTAGGGATAGCGAGGAATAGGGGCCACAACGAGGAGGAACAGCTTCACTCCACTCCAGCAGGCCATACCTCGACCGCGATGCCATATTTCAAATAAAAAGTCAGATCTCCTACATGAGGAAGCAAGGCCTCCGCATGCTCAGCGCAGAAATAGAAACACTACAGCACTGCCTATTTCTGTACTGTCAGGGAAAGAAGCAGCTCATTCCACTATCTCTTCTGCATCCTGTTCCTCCTCCCTCCGTTGCGCCCGGCGTTGGAACGCTTTTACTCTACGTTCTAGCTCCTTGTTCGGTTTCAGGTCATTCAGACAGATCATCTGATTGCAGCCAGACGCTGGACATTTCTTTTTGGTAAACCGATTAGTGCCTAGCACTTGCCGGATGGCTGCTGCAGAAAAGGTGTGCTGACAAATCGTTCTAAAACGAACAGCTTAGTGACACGCTCTGTGATAGCATGGCAAAGGTATGCCCACGAGGTTTGAGGATCCACGAGGGGGGTCAATGTTATAGGGCAATTGACATCTTGTAACACACCGCCCACTTGAATATCGTCTTCGTCATCATCACTATTATCTTCCTCCTCTGATCCATGAGGTCAGCGACCAATACAGAGATGTGGGTACTATTATAACAGACCTCGAGGCAAGAATTCCACTACAGGCGGCATCGCCTCGTTTGGGTGCTGTACCTCCTAAGGCAGTGTCAGAGATATGAGTGGAAGGGTTGAGGGTTCATGGGGCCCACGTAAATCGACTGCTTGAATGTAGCATAAGCCTCGCTCTTCGCATACTTTTGTCTGCTGGTCTTTTTGTTATAGCCATCTAGCCAGTCCTGTGTTCGCGCTTGATAAAGTTCCAACACGTCGCTCTAAGAAATCAGCTTCGTCAAGCAATTTGCAACGCAGAGAATCGGCCCACGATCTCATCTCCAACGACAACTTGTTGGTGAAGGTCTTTCAGAGTCTGTTCATGAGACTTGATTTCCTCTTCGATGTCGATGGTCTCTCTCATGAGCACATCCAGCCTCTCCAATTCCTCAGCGCGACGATCCGATTCATCAGAACGAGGACGCAGGACGCAGGAGGGGCGCAGTAGTAGTCACCTTTCTGGCAGTGCTATCATCCGCATACTCCGCGACGGCAGCAGAGACCTCAGTGAGAAGAGTGAACGCACTCTCTTTCAATTGAGTCTCAATCATATTCCAGTCAGAAGCCATTCCCTGCAGCTTCTGTCCATCAGGCCGGCTCAGCGGCTTGTTCCCAAATGAGTCCGCGTCAAAGACCGGCGTTGCATCCTCCGCATCATCGTCATCACGTTCATTTGCGACTCCATTTTGCGCCGCTGCCCCCTTGGAGGACTCTCCGTGGGCTGACCGGCTCAGGGTTGACCGAGTTTGCCGGTTTTGCTGGTCTTCATCTTCATCCGCGTCGACTGCATCGGCCTCCCGGCGTTGAGTGGCGTCTTGTTCCTCGATATTGTCAGACATGTTGTCAACGATGCGTCTTCTGTTGCGTGCCATGGTAATGATGGATCAAAATAAGATGGAATAGAAGCAAGTCGCGTCAGAAGTGAAAGAAAGATTGTTCGCGTTCGCCACGCCGAAACAAAGAGACGACGCGTCGCGTAAACAGGTCGGCAAGCTCCGGAGCGGTCCTCACATCCCATCCCCGTCCCGTCGTCCTGCCAGCTCAGCGCACACTCATGTCCTCCTTCCTCACTTTCATTAATCTCGTTGCTCGTCCAACTCTATCACCACGGACGCTTTCTCTCTCGCGCGCCGCATTCCCCGCATTCCACCCATGCTCCACGTCGACCGCAATTTTCGCCAGCAACGCCTTTCACTCTTCCGCGCCGGCACACCGAACGCTCAATCAGGCGATGCGTCGCAAACATCCGCCAAAAAAGACCTTATCCAAGGCCCCTCTGCTGGATGTCAATCCACAGCGGAAAGGCATCGTCATGCAAGTGTTCACCGCGAAGCCCAAGAAACCAAACTCGGCAAAGCGTAAGGTCGCCCGCGTGAGGCTTACGTCCGGAAAGGTTCTCCAAGCGTACATACCTGGGGAGGGACATAACCTACAAGAGCATAGCATTGTGCTTGTCAGGGGAGGCCGCGCACAGGACCTTCCCGGTGTACGGTGAGTGACTGTCACATCTGCGAGTCATCTCCGTCATAATTGATGAATGCTTGGTTTCCAGTTACAAGTTGGTCCGAGGTGCTTCTGACCTCGGAGGCGTTGCAAATAGGGTAACAGCGAGAAGCCGGTATGGGGGTGAGCATCTAATTCGGCTTTCATACAATATGACAGTCGAGCCTCAACGTTCTCCGTCTTTAGCTAAGAGACAGAAGTCATGAACCCGTTGCAAGAAATTTAACTCAGGGCATCCGGGCAGGGAAGTGAAGTGAGGTGCTAGTTTGTCCGAATTAGATGGACATTCCCACGTCTTACCGGTCGTGTATATCACCGGGTCTCTCAATACAAAATATTTTGATGGCCTCACCCATCTATGATGAGAACAACGGTACCCAAAGGTGAAATATATCAGGCACATATTCTCCGTGTCGTTACTCTAAACTTACGTCGTTGTTTCATATCATTACTTCCTTTCTAAGTTACAGTAATCGTCCACCAAACATCAAGAGAAAACTTTACCTGGGTGTGAACTCCTTTTGTACTGTGTACTCGGATGAGATGCCTAGTCACCCGAGTGGGATCGGCGCCCCCACGTTCCTCCACTTCTCTTCCCTATCTCTCCTCCCTCGCGCCAGCTTCTCGATTTCTGTATTCAGTGCCCAACACCACACATCCCGTTCAACGCGACTCCGACAACGGAAGACCATCGTCTTCTTCGCTGCATTTAACGACGGGACTTTCCCAGCTTGAGCCACTTTGTGCGGAACGTAGTACACCATAAACAACATATTTTCCTCAGTATCATTGCTCTCCAGTCCGTCGGCGTATCGCCGAGGAGTGATCGGGTTATTTGGGTTATACTGTCCCTTGGGGAGCGCTTGTGCCGCCAACACCCCTGAGACAACGTACGCGTCAAATAAAGACACGGCTTTCTCCCGTCGACGATAGTGCGTCGACTTCGGTTTGATGTGAAACTGCACCAATTGGCCGGTGACGAGGAACAGTTCCACCAATCTAGGCACATCCGCCCCTTGTATTTCATCTCACTCACAAATAAAGAGACATGATACACACCTGAATCTATCCTGATGTCCTTGTCTCACGTATATTCGCGCCGATTTGGTGATTGACCGGCATCCTTCAAAGACGCACCAGTGATACATTGAACTGAGGTACGGTAGAGTAACGGCAGGGTTCGGAGGCAGTTCCGTTGGACCGGCTTCGTCGTCGTCGTCGTCGTCTCGTAAACGCTGTGGTGTAATGCGTGGCCGGCCCGTGGCAAGTTGAACGACGTCCATTTCATGTCGAGTGTCCACAAAGTGACGCTGCTTCCAATAACGAATGAGTGCACGAAGACGTTCGATCCATTCTATGGCGACTCGGGCTGACCAGGTCTGCCATGCCCCATGATCAGCCCAGTCAAAGTGGCCCCGAGAGTGAGCATGTTTGGTGTGGGCGCACCTCAAATCGCATGATGTATCCGGTCTTCATAACGAGCTCAAAGCATCTCCGCATTCGTATCACGGTCACGTCCCCTGTAGTAAGTCCCTCATCGCCGCCAACATCTTGGGCATCGGTTTCTTCGTTAATAACTTCTACCCCTTGTTCTTCCGCCCATGGATCAGGCCCCTCAGAATCATGTTCAGGCTGACTTGGAAGGAAGGCGGGCCTGAATGCTCGCCGCACAGCCACGACAGCTCGAAGATCCGTGACATCGCGTGCGGCTAAAACCTGCTTCGCACCTCGACGGACTTCATCTTCACGTAATGCATCAGGGGTATCTTTATTCAAATTGAAAGGTACAGGAATGGCACCAGGTGGGATTGGTGCGTTTGCATGTGCGGGTCGAAGCGTGAAAAGGAGGCCATTGTGTACGGTGAGGTACACTTCTTCCCGGGTGCCTGACGCGGCCTTTACAAGTGTAACGTAGCCCTCGATGCTCGGTGGTTCGGAAATGAGGTCGCCGTCTTTAACATGCAGCTGCGGGGCCATGTGCTCTGCTAAGCGTACTTCTAGTTGCGCAGCTCTCCCCGCCTAGAGCCAGCGTCGTCAACGAGAAAAAGGACGAGAATGAAATAGAATGTACCTGATTTAGTGCCAGCCCCGCGAGGACTGCCCAAGAACGGGGACGGTCGTGAATATCATCGAGCCACCATATCCAATCTAGGTTCGTGTCTAGCCGCCAGGCCAACTCCATGTGCGCTCCCTCCGCGAGTCGCTTTTTGATGATGACTTCCCAATCTCGGACTGTGCTCAACGTCTTCGTGCACAGCGCGACAAGATTGTCGTGACGGAAAAAGTCACCATCAGCGCTCTCAGGAATGTCGATCTTCAACCGGGTCTCGATTATAGGTGAGCGAACTTCGATGAATGGTGGGAGTTTGCCCTCCATTTCTCGCCTGATGCCCAGAGATAAGTCTAGACCCGTGAGATTCAGGGGGTTCACGCACCATAGCCGCCATATCCAGTCTATCGCACGAGAACGGCACCGAGGTTTGAATATAAAGACATTTGTGCCTGTCTTACGCTGAAAAGGCAAGAGTATCTTCACGCCAGCGCGCAGGGACGCGGGGGGGCATATGATACAGAAAGACATGTCCGTAAAAGAGTAAAGGGATAACTTTGTTCGGGCGCCTTTCAGGGGCACAACGAAGGCGAGACGTTTGTGACCTACGGCCCATTCTCTACCAGGCAATCTCTAGGAAGACAGTTCATCAGAGCTGAGCCACTGCAGGAGAATTGAGAAAACCCGTACAAAGTTATCGTACAACTCTAGTCGATGACCGCGCCAGATCACCATGAACTCGGCCCAATCCTCATATTGCATATGCCTTGCACAGCGATCCTGCATCTCATCGAAATGGGGTCCAAAGGTGTCGTCTTTGCAGTAAGCGACACGAACTACCATCCTGTCTGGACGCAGACCATATTTCCAGAAAGCCACAGGAAGCCAACAAGGGCCGAGTTGGAGACATCACGAGGATGAGATGTCCAACCAACCAGATAGCAGAGGAAAGATATTCTCACCTCTCATCTTGGCATCATCATACTCATCAGGTACGTCTAGTGGTATTGAGGAAGATGTCGTCGCTGCTTGAAATTCCTCGGCCGCAGCAGCACTTGTCTCTTGCATCTCGTCTCCAGTCCGTTGTAAAACCTCGCCCGGAGGGGCAGGTGGAGAAGGATCGTGTGGGGCGCGAACAAAGACTTTCTTAGCCTTGCCCTTTCCCTTTCCCTTTCCCTGATCGAACGAGCGAGAGGTGTCAGTGGAACCATTGATTGCGCCATCGCTCTTCGCTGGAGCGAGGGCACGTGCTCTCAGTGCAGGCTTGAGTCTAGAGATCTCATCAATGGGTTCATTGCGCATGCGGTCCCGTATGGGTGGCCGATCAGCACCCGGAACGACCCGAATAAGGCTGGTAGAGGAAGTAGCAACGGACACGTCGTGGTCACCAGTTGAGACAGGAGAATCCTCTCTCAAAGACGATGACTGAAGCACTGGTAGCGCAGTTTCTGGTTCCGTACTAATGTGAGAGTGTGCCGTCACGAATGTATCGCCAGTCCTTGTCGAAGGGCCCTCGTCAAGTGCGTGGCGAGGGGTGGATGAGCCTTCTTCGGCGTCACGGTGCGAACCGTTAGTATGGCTGGTGGATAACCGAAGGCTTCTAGTCGGTTCGGCGTACGTGTCGAGACCGAGGAAGTCTCCGACTTGGAAAGAGCCCGCGTCGTTCGGAAGCACCCAACGCGCATGCCAGTGGGACGTGTTGGGGTTGTCCCTTCTCCCTTGCCAGAGACGCCCCCATGGTGATTCCCTCCACCTTCGAAACATTTCATACTTTACGCTGTTCTCCCGCTCTTCGTTCCAGTCCCCCTCGGAGCCGCCGAGCTTCAAGTGAAATGCATAGGCATAATGATTGACGAGTTCCTCGACAGGTTCCGAGTCGTCGTTTTCGGTTGGGGTTTGTCGGCTCTGGTTGAAACCGAAAAGTCTTCGAGGCGCCTTCACGTGTTTCGTGCCCAAATGTTGCGCGCTCGACAACACATGCTCAGGAAATGGGCCAATGAAAATGCGGGGTAGAGTATGTCTGCCGGAGGGTGGGGTGGACGTCATGTTAATGGCAAGAGAAATCAAATAAATAATTGTGGATGCCACCACGGTCGCCCCTTCATGACATCACTTCTATATATGGTAGCCAGGAATAAGAAAGCATGCAACAAAATTGGCTATTCGGAATAGAGCCAGATCAAAGATTTCCGATCTCGATATGCGTTTAAAATAAAACGGTGTTCGGTGACTGTAACACACAACAGGGACATTTCTTGCATCGTGATGTAAGAATTCAGTTAAGATACAGGAAGGTTGGTTGTTTGGAAGGTACAACAAAGGTCCGTGATTGAACAAAAACGATGTTGTCGGCTTGCAGCTGCAAGGGTGCTGCAAGGTAGAGAATGCACGTGGGACTTCAAATTAGTGCCAACGCACTCACAGACCGCGGAGCTCAAGCTCGTGTCCGAGGAGCGCCGCAGCCTCTGGAAAACGTGGAATGATGTCACACTCGTAGGGGACAGGGCGTCTGGGTTCTTGTCAGTTTTGCTGAGGAACCTCGTCATCGACACTTACACAACAAGACCGTCTTCCACAAAGCCGTCCACGTCTAGGGGAAGCAAACGGCCCGACGCATCCTTCTTGCGCTCCATCTTGGTTGCCCAGAGCAAGATCGCAATATCGATGAACAACGAATTGTTTGCTACGTGACGACCAACACACAGCCTGCGTCCAAAGCCATAAGTAACATGACTTTCTTCCTTTGTATCAGGTGGTCCTGGTGCGATATTGCCATCGGCGTCGAGATGCCTCGCAGGATTGAAGTGGGCCGCATCTTCGCCGTAGATCTCCGGATCGCGGTTCAGGTGCCACACGTTCGCGATGCACACTGTGCCTTTTGGGATAAACATGCCTTCATACCAGTCGTCTTCAATAGAACGGTGGGGGAGGCCGACTGGGTCGACTGGGCGCCATCGCAAAGCCTCCTTGACAGTGGCGCGGATGTAAGGGAGGTGGGGATAGTCTGCAAAGGTCGGTAAACGTGTGCGGCCCACAACTGCGTCGAGTTCCGCTTGGGCGCAAGCTTGTACTTCGGGATAAGCGAGCATCGCGAGGGAGAACCAAGCCATCACGGCTGAGGTTGTCTCCGCGCCGGCAGCGCTGAAAGAGATCAAGTCAGACACTGGCCCATGTTTAATAAGAAATCCATCAGAACCAGACGTACTACATAGTCCCTGCGAGCCAGGAATTTTCTCGTGTAGACAACTGGTGTCGATCCGCTTCACGAATCAGTGTGGCAGACAGACTCGGCCGGTCATCACCCTTTCTCTGTGTGAGAAGCAGGTCAGTAGTGATGTAAATAACAGAATCGAAGGGCGTCCGTACAAGATTAGTATACACAGAGTTGAAAAGATTTTCAAACATTGCAGAGTCTTGTTTATACCAGTTCTCTGCGTCGCGTTTCCACTTTGCAAACCTGGTTTAGGTCAGATGCTCCATAATAAGAGTCTATGTACTGAAGCTCATGCCTGCTGGGAATATATAGCATCCATGGGAAGAATTCCACGAGGTGAGCACCCGGATACGCAGCCCGAGTGAGTCGCTGGACGAAGTCATTGATGAGCTTGACGTTGCGGTCTTGTTCGGATTTGATCGTAGGTTGATCATAAACGACAGATAAAACCATTGAAGCCGCCGCACGACGAAGATGCTTGTCCCATTGCGCAGGTTCAGCAAGCCCGCCGGCAGCGAGAAGAAGGGCTTCCTTTGTCTGTGTCTCATGGAAGTCTCCAACAACACCTTTGTTAAGCCCTTCGTGCGCGGCCTTGCGCATTCGACGCCAACTGGAGGTTGAGACCGTCATGACATGCCACGTCGAGTCAAGTCAGATAGACGAACACATCGTTGTATCGGGTAAATACGACAAGGAGGCCACCCGTCATGATGTCGGATGCGACGATATTGCGAGGCCTATCTGAGTAGATCCCAGCACGTCGATCAAGCAGATCAGCGGCAACCTTCTGGGAGTTGAGGATGACCATGGGCTGGCCAGCAGCATTGAGGTATATGATGTCACCTGATAAAATCAATGTGGGAGACGTAAGGTGGGGTTAGAGAGGGCCTGACCATATTGCTTTCGCCACTCTGTAAACTTGAGCCACTGCTGTGATCGAAGCTCGAGTACATTTCCGATGATTGGGTAACCACGAGGCCCAGGGGGCAGCTTGCGGTACGGGCTTGTAATATAACGAACTACACAAAGAACGCAGAAACCTAGAAGGGCTCCACGCGAGAGCGTGCTGTTTTCGTTAACCCAGTGAAGGAAGGCCGTTGGGAGTCCCAGCAGAGAGCTAGAGAAAGAAGACGACATGGTTGATCCCAGGGGCCAGGCAGATAAAGCATATCGATTCGAGTATATATACTCTTTGTGAGCTGGGGAAGTTCCAGCCAGTTCTTACGTCGTCGGTGACACTCTCGCTTCGAAAGCGGCGACGTGTCAGCCTCCAAGTAGAGCAAGTTCCAAGTGCATCGTCGGCCATTACTTTCGCGTGGCGCACTCTAGAAGTGCTTCCGATAACGCCGTTGAAAGAATTGAGTGACCTTGGGCTGCTGATAGTGTTGAGAAGTCGGATATTTGCCATTTGACCAGGGAGCCGCCCTTTCCAAAGTGCACTGTGCGATAGCCGAGGAGGGACTTTTGCCTTTTCTGGAGAACGGAGCCAATTGCAATTGACAGTCCAACCTGTTGGCCATTTCCCGTTTCCCTGTCACGGCATGTGGCGCTCTAGGAGCGCTCGTCTCTCAGCCGAAAAATTCGCTATCTTCGTATTTTGTTCTGCTCAGGACCGAACTCATGCACCGCTGAGTTCATTAAAAACGTTCTTGCGCGGTGTATTCACGAGTCCTTGACGTGACCATGATTTCACAGAATGCGATGCTATCCCGCATCGTCCTTCTCTCCGTCCTAGTAGCTCTACCCATCGCTTCAGCTTCAGCACCCGCTTCCACGCTCTCAGCAGATGAATTTTCGTCGCGTGAGTTTGATGTTCTCATCCTTGGCGGTGGTACTGCTGGCTTGGTCGTCGCGAATCGCCTCTCAGCCCCACCTACATCTAAGAACGCATCCCCGCTCCGTGTCGGTGTCATCGAGGCTGGTCAACATTTCCCTGATGACCCACTCATCAATGTTCCAACTGCTGGGAATCTCCTCGGTAACGCCAACGTGGGCACCCTCATAGGGAACCCAATGTACGATTGGTGCTTTGAAAGCGTGCCGCAGGCTGGTCTAGATGGTCTTGTTATACAATATCCGAGGTAGAGGGCTTCCCCCCCCCATCTCTTTACGCGGTGTTATTTATTTGTCTCTGACCGTGGCTTTCCTTGTAGAGGAAAAGTCCTTGGAGGATCTTCCGCGATCAACAGCATGGTCTGGCAGCGCGGTTCACGTGCTGATTACGACGTTTGGGGGACGACCCTCGGGAACGGGGATGAATGGACTTTCGAGGAGTTATTGCCATTCTTCACTCGCTCAGAAAATTATTCCGCGCCATCTGCGTCTACTCCTGCGTTATTCGCTGTCACATCCGCCCAGAAGCAGGCTCTCGCGGAGGTTCATGGCTCGGGCGGTCCCGTCCAGATCACCTATAACAACTTCCTGACTGACCTGGATGTACCGGCGGCACATGCAGTCGTCGCTGCCGCAGGCCTCGCACCGAATGCGAACCCAGATGACGGCACCGATCTGTCCATGCCCGCACAAGGGGTTGCTCGTACGGTTGATCCCAACACGGGACTGAGGAGCTACTCTGCTTCGGCATACTTTGACGCTAAAGCACGCGTTCGCGATAATTTACATGTGGTCACTAATGCGGTAGTGAGCAAGATTCTCTTTGATGGAAGGAGGGCGAAAGCCGTAAGATTTCAGAGTAAGGGGAAGACTTATGAGGTCGTAGTGACAAAAGAGGTGATATTGGCGGCAGGTGAGATGACATTCGACTCACTCAAAGTTTACGTATTCCTGAGGTAATGCGCCGTAGGATCACTCAAGACTCCGCAGATCCTCGAGTTGTCAGGCGTCGGGAATAGAACGCTTTTGGAGAGCCTTGGTATTCCTGTCGTCTTGGACTTGCCTGAGATCGGAGAGAACCTGCAAGATCATCCTGTGACGCTTTCCGATTTCAAGCTCAAACCCGGCGTCATGACCCTCGGTATGATAGTTGTCTCATAAACCTAGATCTAACATCTGATGGTCTCACAAGATTCCCTTGCAAACCAAACTTTTACTTCTCACCACCAAGCGCAGTTGTAGGTGGACAACACTAGTGTATACGTCGTTTGCAGTACGATTAACAGACCACTATAGCCAAACAAACAAGGCTGGCGTGTTTACATATTCAGTTGCCGACATCGGCACTGTTACCTTGCAGTCTATGACCACACCCGCCGAATTCGAAGCTATGCGCGCCTCATTGGATAAAGATTTGGCACAGAGGCCTTTGACGCCGCTTCAAAAAGTGCAATACGAGCATCTCAAGGATCTAGTGAACAGTGGGGAGGAAGGCTGGGTTGAAATGGTTGTTGTGCCAAGCGGCGGTGTGCTAAGTCCACCGCGACCAGGCGAAAGCTTCATGACTGGTGTTGCCATTCAACAGGTAGGAACATGCCGTCGCATAGATGATTTCCAGGTATTGACCGTTCCCTTCCGTTGTGAACAGCATGCATTTGGAACGGGCTCAGTCGTAAGTATTTAACGAATTGTGTTGCCGTGTGTCTCGTGCCTGATTTGACCCCCCTCTTAGCACATCAATAGTACCAACATCCATGACCCACCTGTCATCGATCCCCGAATTGCTGACCTACGCTGGGGTAAGAATTGTTCTGTTCTGTTTCCTGACCATTCATTAATCATTTGTAGACTTTGATGTTTTGTATTATGGCACGAGGTTCATCCGAAAATGGATTCAGACAAAGCCTTTGGTGGACTTGATTGATGAGATGGTCACCCCTCCAGCATCACTTCAGGGCGACAACGAATGGATCAAGTTTGTGAAGAGCGTTGTGCGGGTACGTATACACGCGTGGATTACTTCCTCCTGACTCTGATTGTGAGGCGACCGTTGTATAGACAACAAATCATCCATTAGGTGGGATTCCTCCTCAGGAGCAGCATGAAGCGTGTTGACTGTGACCCCTGACCCGTAGGCACAACTGCGATGGCATCGCGTAATCTCGGAGGCAAGATTACGCCTCCGCTTTACCCTTTAATATCTTGACTCATCTTTCAGGTGTCGTTGACCTACGATTGAAAATTTACGGGCTGGACAATGTGCGCGTCGTTGATGCGAGCGTGATACCTCTAACAACGGGCGTAGCAATCCAATCTACTGTGTATGCGATTGCAGAGAAGGTGCGACCGGATCGTAATTTGGATTACACACCCCTGACTAGATAGCGTTATCAGGCTGCAGATATATTCAGAAAGGAATGGGGCCTTGAATAGGCACAAATACATTTGCCGTTATCGCCCACCAAGTAATTTAGGGTATTTATGGTTGTGACTAGCGTGGAAACTCAATTATTTCGTAAGGGGCATGCGAGATCAACCAGATATCCTATTCCCACCTCCTGTCGCTCTTCCCGACAACCGTCGCCCGGCTCGTCACAGGGATGGGTCCTTCGTGCAGACCATAAGGCCACACCAGTATTCATGCGTGTACTGTGGGTATTTTACAACGTAAACCAATTCAGTCAGCTAAATACTGCAATCTGATCGGTCGGTCAAGAGCAACTGAATTGGAGTGTCAGCTGATGTCGTCATTTCCGAGTTACTTGCGCAGCCTCGAGAGGTCGCATGACAATGGTATTTGAAAGCCTCTGGTGGACCCTACGCCTTCTACAGTCTGTCCTCGATGCTGCGTCGGAGAGATACGAGAATAAAACAAAATTAAGCTTCTCACGCACCCGCTTGCCACCCAAATCCAATCCTGCGACAGTGCCGCTGCGATTCGGGCCGTGCTACCCCCATCTCTACACATTTGTGTCACAAGTCTGCACAAGGTCGACATAATGCATGTCCTCGAGCCGTTGGCATCTCTCGGTATGTCTCTCCACGACCAACGCGGACAAAAGAAAGACATCATCGGATATGTCAGCTCTGTCGTCAATTTGGAAATGAGAATGGCGCGGTGGCGCGACGAGGATAAGACGCTGGTCATCGATACGCTCTCTGAAAGAGCTGATGGAATGTAACAGTGGCAAGTTCTATGTTCACTATAGATGCTTACCTTGTGATACAGGTTCCGGTGGGTGTACTGCCAACTGGAAGCACTGCGCCACTCTCTCCCGCCAAGCGTACGGGACATTTTTGATGATTTGTCTGAAACACTGGACGAGACGTATGAACGTGTACTGATGGACATCAACAAGGCAAACCGAGAACATGCCCTTCGCCTCCTACAACGCCTCACCGTTACCGTCCGGCCACTTCGTGTCGAGGAACTCGCGGAGGTCCTTGCAGTCGACTTCAACGTGGAACGCAACGAAGGAATCGACCCGAAGTTGAACCCGGATTGGAGATGGGTGGATCAACACCAAGCAGTGCTGTCGACGTGCTCCACTGCCAGTCTGATTGCCGTCGTCGATGATCATGATGGCGACAGCCGAGTGGTCCAGTTTTCTCACTTCTGAGTCAAAGAATTTTTGACCTCGGAGCGGCTCGCGAACTCGAAAATGGCGATGTCTCTCGGTATCGCATTCACCTCCAGCCTGCGCACACCATCCTCGCTCAGGCCAGCCTGGGCGTCCTGC